>Ga0136617_10004153_pt1 | contig 12956 bp, 10 predicted proteins | sample AntDrymUQ3222106_2_FD_129672 | JGI IMG/M metagenome (GOLD analysis project Ga0136617, IMG submission 129672) | Polar desert sand microbial communities from Dry Valleys, Antarctica - metaG UQ322 (21.06) | ecosystem: Environmental > Terrestrial > Soil > Desert | place: Antarctica: Dry Valley...
CGAGCTCGTCCTTTGTGTCCGCTCCGCGCATGCACGCGCCCGCCGTGACCGCGACCGCTCAGACCTCGTGGCCACGGTCGCGCACGAGCTCCGCTCACCACTGACCGGCGTCAAAGGATTCACCTCGACACTGCTGACGAAGTGGGACCGGTTCTCCGACGAGCAGCGCCAGCTGATGTTGGAGACGGTGGATAGCGACGCCGACCGGCTCAGCCGGCTGATCACCGAGCTGCTCGACGCCGCTCGGATCGACTCCGGTCGGCTGACGTTGCGGGCGGCGCCGGTGGACTTCGGGGCTCTCGTGCAACGCGTGCTGGACAACATCTCGGCAGGAAGCGGCCACGCGTTGCAGGCTCGCGTCGCCGACGACCTGCCGAAGGTCTGGGCCGACAGCGACCGGATGGCACAGGTGGTCACCAACCTTGTGGAGAACGCGCTGCGCCACGGCCACGGTGTCGACCACGTCGAGGTACGACGGCCCTACGACGACCGCGACGGGCTCGTACTGGAGGTAGGAGACCGTGGCCCGGGCGTGCCTTCGGACGTCAGGTCACGGGTGTTCACCAGGTTCTGGAAGTCCGGTGAACGCGGCGGCAGCGGGCTCGGCCTGTTCATCGTCAAGGGCATCGTGGACAGCCACGGGGGAGCGGTGGCGATCGGGGACGCCGACACCGGCGGCGCCCGGTTCATGGTGTGGGTGCCCGAGAACGAGCCCGCAGTCCTGCGCGAGGACAGCAGCGGCTGGTGACCGCCGCGCCGATACCCGTTGGCCAGGACCGGAGTGCAGTTCCTAGACTTGGGTGGTCATCGACGAGAGGCACCCATGTCCCGCCCAAGCTCCGACTACGACCCGGTCGAGGTCAGCCCGTTGCACGCCGACGAGGTCGAGGCGATGCGCGACGCGGCGCTCGAAGCGATCGACGCGGCAGCGAGCCTCGATGACCTCAAACAGGCACGGATCGAACACGCGGGGGACCGCTCGCCGCTGGCCCTGGCGAACCGTGAGATCGGTGCTTTGCCGCCGCAAGCGCGCAAGGATGCCGGCATGCGGGTCGGGCAGGCACGCAAGGCCGTCGGTGCGAGGCTGGCCGAGCGGGCCGCAGCGCTGCAGGAGCAGCAGGACGCGCGGATCCTGCTCGAGGAGTCCGTGGACGTCACCCTGCCGGTCGACCGGGAGCCTCGCGGTGCCCGGCACCCGCTGACGACCATCCAGGAACGCGTGTGCGACGTCTTCGTCGCGATGGGCTGGGAGGTCGCCGAGGGCCCCGAGGTCGAGGCCGAGTGGCTCAACTTCGATGCCCTCAACCTCGGACCCGACCACCCGGCGCGCACCATGCAGGACACCTTCTGGCTCACGCCGGCCAAGGCTGCGTTGGTGCTGCGCACCCATACCTCACCGGTGCAAGCCCGCACGATGCTCGAGCGGACTCCGCCGATCTACGTGATCTGTCCCGGCCGGACGTTTCGCACCGACGCACTCGACGCCACCCACACCCCGGTGTTCCACCAGGTGGAGGGCCTCGCGATCGACGAAGGCCTGTCGATGGCGCACCTCAAGGGAACGCTCGACCACTTCGCCACCGAGATTTTCGGGTACGGCATCACGACGCGGTTCCGCCCGTCGTACTTCCCGTTCACCGAACCCAGCGCCGAGGTCGACCTGCTCTGCTTCGTCTGCCGCGACGTCCCCGGCGAGGTCGAGACGTGTCGCACCTGCCGGGGGGAGGGGTGGATCGAGTGGGGCGGCTGCGGGGTCGTGAACCCGCGCGTGCTGACCGCCTGTGGTGTCGATCCCGAGCACTACACCGGCTTCGCCTTCGGCATGGGGCTGGACCGCACCTTGATGGTGCGCTACGGCCTCGAGGACATGCGCGACATGGTCGAGGGTGACGTACGTTTCACCGTGCCGTTCGGACTGGAGCTCTGATGCGCGTCCCCGTCTCGTGGCTGCGCGACTACGTCGACCTCCCACCCGACCTCGGACCGGCATCGCTGGCCGCCCGGTTGACCGCTCTCGGCCTCAAGCTCGAGGCGCTGCACACGCTCGACATCACCGGACCCGTCGTCGTCGGCCGGGTCCTGCGGGCGGTGCCCGAGAAGCACTCCAACGGCAAGACGATCAGCTGGTGCCAGGTCGACGTCGGCGATGGTGACGAGCCGAGGGGGATCGTGTGCGGCGCGGACAACTTCGCCGTGGACGACCTGGTCGTGGTGGCACTGCCCGGTGCGGTGCTACCCGGGGGTTTCGCCATCAGCGCCCGCAAGACGTACGGTCACGTCTCGGACGGCATGATCTGCTCGACCCGCGAGCTGGGTATCGGTGACGACCACCTCGGGATCCTCGTCCTGGACCCCGCCGGGGCGGCCGTCGGCGATGACGGTATCGCCCTGCTCGACCTCGACGACACCGTCATCGAGCTCGAGATCACCGCCGACCGCGGCTATGCCTTGTCCATGCGCGGCGTCGCCCGGGACGCCGCGATCGGCGGCTTACCCTGGCGCGACCCGGCCGACGTGGAGGTTCCCGAGACCAGCGGACACGGCTACCCCGTCCAGGTCGAGGACGGCGACGCCTGTCCGGTCTTCGCCGCCGTCACCGTCACCGGGCTTGACGCCACCGCGCCGACGCCGCACTGGATGGCCCAGCGCGTCCACCTCGCCGGCATGCGCTCGATCTCCTTGCCCGTCGACGTCACCAACTACGTGATGCTCGAGCTCGGCCAACCCATCCACGGGTACGACAGGTCGGCCCTGCGCGGACCCATCGTCGTCCGCCGGGCACGAGCCGGTGAGAAGTTCAGGACCCTCGACGGCGTGGTACGTCCGGTGAGCGAGAACGACTTGCTGATCACTGACGACACCGGTCCGATCGGTCTCGCCGGAGTCATGGGCGGCGAGCAGACCGAGCTCTCTGCGGCCACCACCGACATCGTGATCGAGGCCGCCAACTTCGACCCGCCGACGATCGCGCGCACCGCCCGCCGCCACAAGCTGCCGTCCGAGGCGTCCAAACGGTTCGAGCGGGGCGTCGACCCCGCGATCTGCCTGCAGGCGGCACACCGTGTTGCCGGCCTTCTCGTCGAGCACGGCGGAGGACGGATCGAACCCGGTGTCACCCTCCTCGGCGGTGAGCCCGAGCGAGCCCCCATCACGATCCGGGCCGACCTTCCCGCGCGCATCACGGGCATCGACATCGACGCCGGCACCAGCCGGCGGGCACTGGAGGCCGTCGGTTGCCGCGTCCAGGGTGACGCGAGCATGTTGGCTGCCACGCCACCGACGTGGCGCCAGGACCTGACCGACTCCTACGACCTCGTCGAGGAGGTCGCCCGGGTCGTCGGATACGACAAGGTGCCGTCGGTGCTCCCGACCGCCCCTCCCGGTCGCGGGCTGACCTCCGCTCAACGGCGGCGACGGCGCGTCGGTCTCGCGCTCGCCGGTGCTGGACTCGTCGAGGTCAAGAACTACCCGTTCATCGGTACGGACGCGCTCGACGCGCTCGGCCTGGACGCCGACGACGTGCTGAGGCGCACCTTGCACCTGGAGAACCCCCTGTCCGAGGAGGAACCGCAGCTCACCACGACGCTCCTCCCGGGCCTGCTCAAGGTGCTGGGCCGCAACGTCCGGCGAGGGCAGCGCAACCTGGCGATCTTCGAGACCGCGCACGTGTTCCTGCCCGCGGCGGACCCACCAGCGGCCCCGATCCTGGCGGTCGACAGACGTCCCGATGCAGCAGAGCTCGCCGCGCTGGACGCCGCACTGCCGGCGCAACCACGCTTCCTCGCACTGGCGATGACCGGAGAGCGGGAGGCGTCTGGGTGGTGGGGCGCCGGTCGCGACTCGTCCTGGGCAGACGCGATCGCGGTCGTCGAGGAGGTGGCGCGGGTACTCGGACGCACGCTCACGGTCCGCAAGGCGACGCGCGCACCGTGGCACCCGGGCCGTTGCGCCCAGATCCTCCTCGACGGCGAAGAGATCGGGCACGCCGGTGAGCTGCATCCCTCGGTGTGTGCCGCATTCGCGGTACCCGAGCGAACCGCCGTCGCCGAGGTCGACCTCGACGCACTCGTGGCCGCCGCTGCTCCCGCGACATCATCGCGGCTGTCCAGCTTCCCGGTCGCAAAGGAGGACGTCGCCCTGCTCCTAGCCGAGGACGTGCCGGCCGCCGAGGTGCAGCAGGCACTGCTGGCCGGAGGCGGCCCGTTGCTGGAGTCGGCGCGACTGTTCGACGTGTACACCGGCGCCCCGGTACCGGCCGGCATGCGTTCCCTGGCGTTCGCCCTGCGACTGCGCGCCCCCGACCGTACCCTCACCGAGGCCGACGTCCGCCCCGTGCGCGAGGCCGCCGTCGCCGCCGCCCGCGCGGCCACCGGAGCGACGCAGCGCGGCTGACTCGCGACCCGCCGCGGGCCAACCCGAGTCCGCATTGAATTGCGACATCATGCATACTTATGCGTATGACCAGTCCTACCGTGCACGTCGCCGTCGCCGGCGCGAGCGGGTACGCCGGCGGCGAGCTGCTGCGCCTCCTGCTCGGGCACGACGGTGTCCGGATCGGGAGCCTCACCGCCGGCGCCAACGCGGGGACACGGCTCGGCGCCCACCACCCCCACCTGGTGCCGCTCGCCGACGAGCTGCTTCAAGAGACGTCGCAGGCGACGCTCGGCGGCCATGACGTGGTGTTCCTCGCCCTGCCACACGGCGCGTCGGCCGAGGTCGCGGCATACCTCGGCGCGGACACCCTGGTCATCGACTGCGGCGCGGACTTCCGGCTCACCGACCCCGACGACTGGGCGGCGTTCTACGGCGGTGACCACGCCGGCAGCTGGCCGTACGGGCTGCCCGAGCTCCCTGGCCACCGCGAGGCGTTGGCCGGAGTCAAGCGGATCGCGGTTCCCGGCTGCTTCCCGACCGCGACCACGTTGGCGCTGCTTCCGGCGGTCCACGACGACCTGATCGCCTCCGACGTGGTCGTCGTCGCCGCGACCGGTGCGTCGGGCGCTGGAAGGACCCCCAAGGCGCGTCTCCTCGGTGCAGAGCTGCACGGACAAGCCAGCGTCTACGGAGTCGGCGGGGTGCACCGGCACACCCCGGAGATCGAGCAGAACCTTCGGCTCGCCGGTTCCGCCGACCCCAAGGTCAGCTTCACCCCGATCCTCGTACCGATGGCGCGCGGGATCCTGGCCACCTGCACCGCGCCACTCAACCCTAGGGTCGCGACGGCGGACCTGCGTGCGGCGTACGACAAGGCGTACCGCGACGAGCCCTTCGTGCACCTGCTTCCCGAGGGAAGCTGGCCGCAGACCAAGGCGACGCTCGGCTCGAATGCGGTGCACGTCCAGGTGACGGTGGACCGGCGCGTCGACCGGCTCGTCGCCGTCGCCGCGCTGGACAACCTCACCAAGGGAACTGCCGGTGGGGCGATCCAATCGATGAACCTCGCGCTCGCGATTCCTGAGTCGACCGGGCTGAGGACCGTCGGCGTCGCGCCGTGAGCGTCACCCACCCGAGAGGCTTCCGGGCGTCCGCCGTCGCTGCCGGACTCAAGCCCAGTGGGCGGCCCGACGTCGCGGTCGTCGTCAACGACGGTCCGGTGCGTGCCGCGGCCGCGGTGTTCACCGCCAACCGCTGCAAGGCGAACCCGGTGCTCTGGAGCCAGGAGGCGATCATGAGCGGCACCGCCCGGGCCGTGGCGATCAGCTCCGGCGGCGCCAACTGCTACACGGGCGCGGCAGGATTCGCCATCACCCACCGGAGCGCTGAGACCGTCGCCGAGGCGCTCGGCATCGGCGCGATTGAGGTGCAGGTCTGCTCGACCGGGCTCATCGGGGTCCTGGACGATGAGGACGCATTGCTCGCCGGTCTCGCCGCGGCGCTCGGCGGACTGAGCGACGACGGGGGCACCGCCGCCGCGGAGGCGATCTGCACGACCGACACGCACGCCAAGCAGGCGACCGCATCCGGCGCCGGCTACTCGATAGGCGCGATGGCGAAAGGAGCCGGAATGCTCGCACCGGCACTTGCCACCATGTTGGTGTTCATCACCACCGATGCCGATCTGGGTCCGGCCGACCTGGACACGGCCCTGCGTTCGGCCACGGGGTGCACGTTCGACCGGCTCGACTCCGACGGTTGCCAGTCCACCAACGACACGGTTTTGCTGATGGCCAGCGGCGCGTCCGGCGTGCACCCTGATCGTGAGGAGTTCGCTGCTCGCCTGCGCGAGGTCTGCCTCGACCTGGCGATGCAGATGATGTCAGATGCCGAGGGCGCCGAGCACGACATCGCCATCGAAATCGTCGGAGCCGCGACGGAGTCGGACGCGACCGAGGTCGGCCGGTCGATCGCGCGCAGCAACCTCTTCAAGTGCGCGATCTTCGGTCGGGATCCCAACTGGGGTCGCATCCTCGCATCGGTCGGTACGACTCGGGCAGCCTTCGACCCGGCCGATCTCGACGTCGCCCTCAACGGCGTCTGGGTGTGCCGCACCAGCACACCGGACGAGGACCCTGTCCGCGTCGACCTGGCGGGGCGTGCCGTCACGGTGACGGTCGACCTCAAGGCAGGGGACGCGGCCGCCACTGTGTGGACCAACGACCTGACGCACGCCTATGTCCACGAGAACTCTGCCTACTCCACCTGAGGACGAGATGACCGACGTCAAGACCGCGGACCGCAGGAAGCGGGCGGCCGACAAGGCGGCCACGCTTGCCGCGGCCCTGCCGTGGATGGAGCGCTACCACGGCAAGACGATCGTGATCAAGTACGGCGGCAACGTCATGACCGACGACGCCTTGAAGCATGCATTCGCCGAGGACGTCGTGTTCCTGCGCTACGCAGGTCTTCGTCCCGTCGTGGTGCACGGCGGCGGCCCACAGATCAGCTCGATGCTCGGGCGGCTCGGCATCGAGTCGGAGTTCCGGGCGGGTCTTCGGGTGACCACCCCCGAGGCGATGGACGTCGTACGAATGGTCCTCGTCGGCCAGGTCGGGCGTGAGCTGGTGGGGCTTCTCAACCAGCACGGGCCGTGGGCCGTCGGGCTGTCCGGTGAGGACGCCGGTCTCTTCACCGCGGCACGGACCGTCGGTGTGGTCGACGGCGAGGACGTCGACCTCGGGTTGGTCGGCGAGGTCGCCCGCGTACGCCCCGAGGCAGTCGTCGACCTGATCGACGCCGGACGGATACCGGTGGTCTCCAGCGTCGCACCGGACCGGGACGGCCAGGTCTACAACGTCAACGCCGACGCCGCGGCGGCGGCACTCGCCATCGCACTCGGTGCCGAGAAGCTGATGGTCCTGACCGATGTCGAGGGTCTTTACCGCAGCTGGCCCGACAGCGACGAGGTGATCAGCGAGATCGGCACCGGCGCGCTAGAGGACCTTCTGCCGAGCCTGACCAGCGGCATGATCCCCAAGATGGGCGCATGCCTGTCCGCCGTCCGCAACGGGGTCCCGCGCGCCACCGTCGTCGACGGACGCGAGCCGCATGCTGTGCTCCTGGAGATCTTCACCGACGAAGGGGTCGGCACCCAGGTGCTGCCCGAGGCGCCCACCAAGGTCCGCACTGCCATGAGGGGACTCCCATGAGCGGTGTGGCGTGGACCGAGAGGTACCAGGCAGCGGTGATGAACACCTTCGGCCCGCCGAAGCGGGTGCTCGTTCGCGGCAAGGGGTCCTACGTCTGGGACACCGACGACAACTGCTACCTCGACCTGCTCGGCGGCATCGCCGTGAACGCCATCGGCCAGGCGCACCCCGCGGTTGTCGCTGCCGTCACCGACCAGCTCGGCCGCCTGGGTCACGTCTCCAACTTCTTCGCCACCGAACCGCAGGTGCGGCTCGCCGAGAAGCTGCTCGACCTGGTGGGCCGACCCGGCAGGGTCTTCTTCACCAACTCCGGCACCGAGGCCAACGAGGCGGCGCTCAAGCTGAGCCGGCGGACCGGTCGCACCGAGATCGTCGCGGCCACCGGGAGCTTCCACGGCCGTACGATGGGCGCGCTCTCCCTCACGTCCAAGGCGGCGTACCGAGAGCCGTTCGCGCCGTTGCCCGGAGACGTCGCCTTCTGCCCGTACGGCGATGCCGATGCCCTGCGGACGATGGTCTCACCGGCAACGGCCGCTATCGTGCTCGAGTCGATCCAAGGCGAAGCCGGCGCGATCGACCCGCCCGACGGTTACCTCGCCGCTGCGCGTCAGGTCGCCGACGACGCCGGCGCACTGCTGTGGATGGACGAGGTCCAGTCGGGCATGGGACGTACCGGTGACTGGTTCGGCTACTGCTGCGCCGGCATCGTCCCCGACGTGGTCACCCTGGCCAAGGGACTCGGCGGCGGCATACCCATCGGCGCATGTGTTGCACTCGGCGGAGCATCGGACCTGCTGCGGCCGGGTGATCACGGATCGACGTTCGGCGGCAACCCGGTGGCGACCGCCGCGGCGCTCGCGGTCATCGACGTCATCGAGTCCGAGGGGTTGCTCGCCAACGCCCGCGTCGTCGGCGAGCGCCTGCGCGCCGGCCTGGTCGACCACCACCTCGTCGCCGACCTGAGCGGCCGTGGTCTGCTGATCGGTATCGGGCTTCGCGCCGACGTCGGTGCGCAGGTCGTGGCCCAGGCACTCCAGCACGGGCTGATCTCCAGCAACACCGGGCCCGACCGGCTCAGACTCGTCCCGCCGCTCACCCTCACCGTCGATGAGGCCGACCGAGGCATCGAGCTGCTCCGGGCGGCCATGGACACTGCGACGATGGAGGAACGATCATGAGGCACTTCCTGCGCGACGACGACCTGTCGCCCCACGAGCTGGTCGAGGTGCTCGACCTGGCCGACGCCTTCAAGTCCGGGCCGTTCCACCAGCGACCTCTCGACGGCCCGAGATCGGTGGCCGTCCTGTTCGACAAGCCGTCGACGCGTACCCGGGTGTCGTTCACCGTGGGGATCGCCGAGCTCGGGGGCCAACCGGTCGTGATGGACGCGGCGACCACCCAGCGTGGTCGAGGCGAGCCGGTCGCCGACACCACCCGGGTCCTGGAGCGCCAGGTCAGCGCGATCGTGTGGCGCACCTTCACCCAGGCCGACCTGGAGGAGATGGCCGGTCTCAGCCGCGTGCCGGTCATCAACGCGCTGAGCGACGACTTCCACCCGTGCCAGCTGCTGGCGGATCTGCAGACCATCCGCGAGCACAAGGGGCGGCTGAAAGGGCTCACCCTCGCCTACCTGGGCGACGGGAGCAACAACGTCGCCCACTCCTTCCTGCTAGCGGCCGCCGGCGCGGGCATGCACCTGCGGATCGGGACGCCGGCCGCCTATCTTCCGCGCGCCGAGATCCGCGCCGACGCCGAGCGTATCGCCGCCTCGACCGGCGGTTCGGTGCTGGTGACGCACGACGTCACCGAAGCGGTGTCGGGCGCCGACGCGGTCGCCACCGACACCTGGATCTCGATGGGTCAGGAGGGGGAGAAGCAGGCTCGTGTTGACACCTTCGGGCCGTTCTCCCTGACGTCGGCCGTGCTCGCGCAGGCCGCGCCAGACGCGATCGTGCTGCACGACCTTCCCGCGTACCGGGGCTACGAGATTGCCGCGGACGTGCTCGACGGCCCCCAGAGTGTCGCGTGGGACGAGGCTGAGAACCGCCTGCACGCCCAGAAGGCTCTGCTCACCTGGTTGCTCGCCGCACCGGAGGAGCGATGACCTTCCCCTCGACCAAGACGGCGCGCCAGCAGCTTGTCATCGAGCTGCTGAACACCAACGCCGTACATTCGCAGACAGACCTCGCCGAGCTGTTGGCGGCCCGGGGTGTCGAGGTCACGCAGGCGACGCTGTCGCGTGACCTCGTCGAGCTCGACGCGGTCCGGGTCAGGCACAGCGGTGGCGGGCTCGTCTACGCCGTCCCGGCCGAGGGCGGCGACCGTACCCCCCGCCCGGCCACAGAGTCGGCTTCGACGCAGGCCCGCCTCGCCCGGCTGTGCAACGAGCTGCTTGCCTCCGTCCGGGGCTCGGCCAACCTCGTCGTGCTGCGCACGCCGCCCGGTGCTGCACAGTTCTTCGCCTCGGCCATCGACCGCGCCGACCGCCCACAGCTGCTCGGCACCATTGCCGGCGACGACACCGTCCTCGTCATCTGCACCGAACCAGACGGCGGCGAAGCGGTCGCCCGCTACTTCACCGACCTCGCCGCACACGCGCGACCGGCACCACCGACCGCGCGGGCCCAAAACCCAGCGCACACCCCGGACACGAGGGAGAAACCATGACCGACAGGGTCGTACTCGCATACTCAGGAGGTCTCGACACCTCCGTGGCGATCGGATGGCTCGGCGACCAGACCGGCGCCGAGATCATCGCCGTCGCACTGGACCTCGGCCAGGGCGGTGAGGACATGGAGGTGGTGCGTCAGCGAGCGCTCGCCTGTGGTGCGGTCGAGTCCGTCGTCGTCGATGCCAGGCAAGAGTTCGCCGAAGAGTACTGCCTCCCCGCCATCCGCTCCAACGCCCTCTACATGGACCGCTACCCACTGGTGTCGGCGCTGTCGCGCCCGCTGATCGTCAAGCACTTGGTCGAGGCCGCCCGCTACCACGGTGCCTCGGTCGTCAGCCACGGCTGCACCGGCAAGGGCAACGACCAAGTCCGCTTCGAGGTCGGCTCCAAGGCGCTCGCCCCCGACCTGGCAGTGATCGCGCCGGTCCGTGACTATGCATGGACCCGGGAGAAGGCGATCGTCTACGCCGAGGAGCACAGCCTGCCGATCGACGTGACGAAGAAGTCGCCGTACTCCATCGACCAGAACGTGTGGGGCCGCGCGGTCGAGACCGGGTTCTTGGAGGACATCTGGAACGGGCCCATCGAGGAGCTGTACTCCTACACCCAGGACCCCGCCCACCCACGGGACGCCGATGAGGTGGTCATCGGGTTCGAGGCCGGCACCCCGGTCGCCATCGACGGCAACAGCGTCACGGTGCTGCAGGCCATCGAGCAGCTCAACGCCCGCGGTGGTGCGCAAGGCGTGGGCCGGCTCGACATCGTCGAGGACCGGCTCGTGGGCATCAAGAGCCGCGAGGTGTACGAGGCTCCCGGTGCCATGGTGCTGATCGCGGCGCACCACGAGCTCGAGAACGTCACCGTCGAGCGGGAGCTCGCCCGCTACAAGCGCGGCGTCGACCAGCGGTGGGGAGAGCTCGCGTACGACGGGCTCTGGTTCTCACCGCTGAGGCGGGCGTTAGACGCGTTCGTCGACACCTCGCAGCAGCACGTCACCGGGCAGATCCGGATGACGCTGCACGCCGGCTCCGCTGTCGTCACGGGCCGCCGCTCCTTGGCCAGTCTCTACGACTTCAACCTCGCGACCTACGACGAAGGCGACTCCTTCGACCAGAGCCATGCCAAGGGGTTCATCGAGCTGTTCGGCATGTCGAGCACCTTGGCGAACAAGCGGGACAAGAAGCTGGCGGGGGAGCAGGGTTCGTGAGCGACGCCGAGGGTCCGGGCGCCAGTCTGTGGGGAGGGCGTTTCGCCGGCGGTCCGTCCGCTGAGCTGGTCGAGCTGTCGCGTTCGACGCACTTCGACTGGCGCCTGGCGCCGTACGATCTCGCCGGCTCACGGGCGCACGCGCGCGTACTCGCCGCGGCGGGACTGCTGGGCGAGGACGACGTGGCGGCCATGCTGTCCGGCATCGACGCCCTCGATGCCGACGTCGCGGCGGGGGTCTTCGTCGCCGGGTCTGGTGACGAGGACGTCCACACCGCGCTCGAGCGGGGGCTGGTGCAGCGGCTCGGGCCGGATCTGGGCGGCAGGCTGCGTGCCGGGCGGTCCCGCAACGACCAGGTGGCGACGCTGCTGCGGATGTATCTGCGCGACCACGCCCGCCTGGTCGGGCGGCTCGTGGCCGGACTCGTCGACGCACTCGTCGAGCAGGCTCACCGTCACCTCGGGGTCGCGATGCCCGGACGTACGCACCTCCAACACGCCCAACCGGTGCTGTTGTCACACCACCTGCTCGCCCACGCCTGGCCGCTGATGCGCGACCTGGACCGGCTACGCGACTGGGACGCCCGCGCCGGCGCCGACTCGCCGTACGGCTCAGGAGCGCTCGCCGGGTCGTCGCTGGGCCTGGATCCCGAGAAGGTTGCCGCCGACCTCGGGTTCACCGGTTCGGTCGCCAACTCGATCGACGGGTCCGCCTCGCGTGACTTCGTGGCCGAGCTCGCCTTCGTCACCGCGATGATCGGTGTCGACATCTCCCGGCTCGCGGAGGAGATCATCATCTGGGCCACCATGGAGTTCGGCTTCATCGGCCTGCACGACGGCTACTCGACCGGGTCGAGCATCATGCCGCAGAAGAAGAACCCCGACATCGCCGAGCTCGCCCGTGGCAAGTCCGGTCGTCTGATCGGCAACCTCGCCGGGTTGCTGGCGACCCTCAAGGCGCTGCCCCTGGCCTACAACCGGGACCTGCAGGAGGACAAGGAACCGATCTTTGACTCCCTCGACACCCTCGAGGTGCTGCTGCCCGCGTTCACCGGCATGGTCGCCACCGTTCAGTTCGACACCGAACGGCTCGAGTCGCTGGCGCCGCAAGGGTTCTCCCTCGCCACCGACGTCGCCGAATGGCTCGTACGCGCCGGGATGCCGTTCCGGGAGGCTCACACGCTCTCCGGCGCGTGCGTCCAGCGCTGTGAGGAGACCGGCAAGGAGCTGTGGGACCTGACCGACACAGAGCTCGCGGGCATCTCGCCGGCGTTGACGCCGCAGGTCCGCGACGTGCTCAGCACCGAGGGTTCGATCGCCTCCCGCGACAGCCGGGGCGGCACCGCGCGGGCGCGGGTGGCCGAACAGCTCGACGAGGCGGCCGAAGCCGTGGCCGCCCTGCGGGCCTGGCTGGGCTGACCGCCGCGCGTCGGCTGCGGCATCATCGTGCCCATGGTCGCGCACACCGTCATCCGTCAAGAGGTCGCCGCCAC
>Ga0136617_10004154_pt1 | contig 12955 bp, 10 predicted proteins | sample AntDrymUQ3222106_2_FD_129672 | JGI IMG/M metagenome (GOLD analysis project Ga0136617, IMG submission 129672) | Polar desert sand microbial communities from Dry Valleys, Antarctica - metaG UQ322 (21.06) | ecosystem: Environmental > Terrestrial > Soil > Desert | place: Antarctica: Dry Valley...
ACGACCAACGACCTGAAGACCGGGATCACGCTGCAGCTCGACAACGGGCTGTTCCAGGTCGTCGAGTTCCAGCACGTCAAGCCGGGCAAGGGCGGCGCCTTCGTGCGCACCAAGCTGCGCAACGTCCGTTCGGGCTCGGTGCTCGAGCGCACGTTCAACGCCGGCATCCGCGTCGAGCAGGCCATCGTCGATCGTCGGGACATGCAGTTCCTCTACCGCGACGGGGATGACTACGTGTTCATGAACACCTCGACCTACGACCAGCTGACCGTGCCGCGGCAGGCCCTCGGTCCGGCCGCCGACTATCTCGTCGAGCAGGCCGTGGCTCAGATCGCCCAGTACCAGGGCGAGATCATCGGCGTCGAGATCCCGGCCTCGGTCGAGCTGACGATCACCCAGACCGAGCCCGGTGTCCAGGGCGATCGTGTCTCCGGCGCCCGCAAGGCGGCCGTGCTGGAGACGGGCAAGACCGTGCAGGTTCCGCTGTTCATCGAGCAGGGCGACCGCATCAAGGTCGACACCCGCAGCGGCGACTACGTCACCCGCGTGTGACGACGGCCGTGGCTGACTCCGCCCGCTCGGGCCGCCGCGGGCCGGACGTCCGCTCCGACGCCCGCGAACGGGCGTTGTACGCGCTGTACGAGGCTCACTCCAAAGGCCTGTCCCCGACGGACGTCCTCGCCGGGCACGTCGTCGCTGCCGACGAGCTGACGACGCAGCTGGTGCTCGGCGTGGAGGAACACGGCGAGCGTCTCGACGCGGCGATCGCGGCGCGGGCCAAGGGCTGGACGCTGGGCCGCATGCCCGTGCTCGACCTCAGCGTGCTGCGCCTGGCCGCGTACGAGCTGGCCGAACGTCCCGATGTTCCGGTCGCCGTCGTCATCGACGAGGCCGTCGAACTGGCCAAGCGCTTCTCCACCGACGACAGCGGCAAGTTCGTCAACGGCGTCCTGTCGGCCCTGGCGAAGGACCTCCGTCTCCCATCCGAACGGGAGTGACCCCGCCCGTTCAACCGTCCGGGGGAGGCGAGACGCGGCGGGCCAGGAGCAGGCCCTGCTCGTCGCTGACGACCTCGAACTCGCCGCCGGCCAGCAGCCCGTCGACCAGCGTCTCCTCCCGACTCCCCGGCGTGTGGGTCGTCGTGTCGACGAGCAGCCACTCCACCTCGGCCGGCACGTGGTCATGGTTCGGATCGGGCGGGGCGACACCAGCAACGCCCCAGTTGGCCGGGATCCACGGATTGGGAAACGTGTAGATCTGCTCGCGATGGCTGAGGTGGGGGACGAGGTAGTAGGAGGCGGAGAGGGCGGCGCCGTCCGGCACGGCGGCGACGGCGTCGTCGACCACCTCTTGGCGGGCGTTGCCGGCCAGCGGCCAGTACCCGTCGCGGTACTGCGTGCTGATCGGCGACATCCCCCAGGCGATCGAGGAGGCCAGCGCCGCGGCCGCCACCGCCCCGACGGCGAAGCGGCGCCAGCCGGCGGATCGCAGGCGGGCGACCCCCTCGACCGTCGCCAGCGCCAACACGGCCAGGATCACGGCGACATAGTGGAAGCGGATGTCGTAGAAGAAGCTCTGGTTCGTCAGCGCGTTGGCGAAGAACTGCGGCACCGCCAGCAGCAGCGTGAGCGGCGACAGCAGCGCAGCGAAGCCGAACGGCACGACCAGGTCACGGCCGTAGCCGAGCGCGTCGTTGCCGTCGAGGCGCCGCCAGACGAGCCCGGGGTCGGTGACGGCGGTGCGGGCGATGGCGAGCGGGCCGTCGCCGAGCTCGCCGTAGAAGAACCCGGCGTGGTTCATCCCGCCGTTGAAGTGAGGCATGGCGATCCCGTAGGCGAGCACGAACCAGGCGACGCTGACGACGACCGTGGCCACGCCGAGACGGCGCCGGCCGCGCACCACGTAGACGAGGCCGAGCACGAGCGTCGCCAGGGCAAGGTCCTCCTTCCACGCCAATGTGGCCACGAGCATCCCCCAGTACCACCGCATCCGGCCCCGCTCGGCGAGCACGTAGGCGCTGAGGAAGAACGGGATGGCCATCGTCTCGGGATGCCACGCCTCCCAGACCAGCCACTGCACGGACGGGTTGAGCAGCCACGCCGCGCCGAGCGCGACCGCCCACCACTGGTTGCCGAGGCGCTGCTTGGCGTACACGTAGATCGGCACGGCCGACAGAGCGAGGGCGGCCGTCTGCAGCAGGTCGAGCAGCTGCGGTCCGCCGCCCAACCAGTACAGCGGGGCGACCAAGAAGTAGGCGACGGTGAAGTGGTGGCCGAGCACCGGCATGCCGCTGACCGTGATGAACCCCTTGCCCTGGGACAGCAGCCAGATCGCCTGGTCGTGGTGACCGAGGTCGAAGTCGAACGTGGCGTAGCGGGCGTGGCGCTGCCAGATCAGCGTGCCGAACACGCCGATCCACACGGCGATCGCCCCCAGCAGCACGAGCAGCGGCGCCCCGACGCGCACCCGCGACGTGAGCGCCAACGACCACGGCTGGCCCGGCTGCTCGGTCTCCGAGGCGGCGGGTACCTGATCGTCCTCGGCCTCGTCGATCGACGCGGCCCGGTCCTGCGTGTCGTCGTCCGGCACACCGGCGTCGGCGACGCGCACGGCACCGCGCTCGGTTCGCTCGCCCGTGCTCGTCATCGGTCAACGACACTACGAGCGCAGGCGCCGCCGGCGAGCGCGTCTGCCTTTCCACGCCTCCGCACCGTCGCTTCTGCATTGAGCAATCGACCGAAAACGGTCGATTGCTCATGGCAGAACGGGCTCGTGTCAGTCGTCGTCGTCGTCGTTGTCCCGATCGTGGTCGTCGACGTGGGTACGAACGACGGCGAAGCCGTCGTCGAGCGCAACGTCCACTTCGGTGCCATCGGGGAGCCGGATCTCGACGTCGTAGCCCCCGCGGTCGTGCTCGATCGCGGTGACGGTGCCGTCGCCGACCTCGGCGGCGGCGGCGGTCGCCGCACGTTCGAGGTCGGGGCTGACATCAGCGGTCCGGTCGCCGGCTGTCTGGTTGGCGGTGGGCTCGGTGGTGGCCGGTGATCGCGGCGCATCAGGCTGGGTGGTGGTGGGCGTGATGGTGTCATCGGGTTGGGCGAGAACGATCTGGGACGGGTTCTCGTCGTCCGGTTGGGCGATGGCCACGGTGGCGACGCCCCCAGCCAGCGCGAGGGCCAATACGGATGTGGCGGTGAACTTGGTCGTACGTTTCATGCTGCCATCGTGCGCGATCGTTCCTGACAGAGGCCTGACGGTCGCGACCAGGCGTTCAGCAAACGTTCAGCTGCGACACTGGACGATGGTCAGCGGAGGTGCTCGGTGAAACTGCTGGTTGTCGAAGACGACGTCAAGCTCGCGGTGGCCGTCCGGCGGGGGCTGGAGGCGGAGGGGTTCACCGTGGACGTCGCGTCCGACGGCGACGACGGGTGGTGGATGGCCACCGAGGGCGCCTATGACCTGATCGTGCTCGACATCATGCTGCCGGGACGTAACGGCTACGTCGTGTGCCGCGATCTGCGGGCCGCCGGAGTGTGGACGCCGATCCTGATGCTCACCGCCAAGGACGGCGATCTCGACGAAGCCGAGGGGCTCGACACGGGCGCCGACGACTACCTCACCAAGCCGTTCTCCTTTCCGGTGCTCCTGGCGCGCGTCCGTGCACTGCTGCGACGCTCGGCCGGGCGGTCACCGTCACCAGTGACCGTCGGGGCGCTGCGCCTCGATCCGGTCAGCCGCCGAGCCTGGTCATCGGATGCGGAGGTCGAGCTCAGCCGGCGGGAGTTCGATCTGCTCGAGTTCCTGGTGCGGCGGGCCGGAGAAGTTGTCGCCAAGGACCGCATCCTGGCCGGAGTTTGGGAGTTCGACTTCGCTGGCGACCCGAACATCGTCGAGGTGTACGTCGGTTGGCTGCGCCGCAAGGTGGACGAACCGTTCGGCACCCACCACATCTCCACGGTCCGCGGATCGGGCTATCGCCTGGACGCCGAAGGTGGCTGAGCGCCGCGCCTTCGGGTCGGTCCGTGTTCGCGTGACCGCGCTGGCCGGCCTCGCCGTCCTGGCCGTCCTCGTCATCGCCAGCATGCTGCTCGTCGTCCGCCAACGCGCCGCCCTCGTCGAGGAGCTCGACACCAGCCTGGAGGCCGACGCCGAACGGCTCGCCGCCACCATCGAGGCCACAGGTGCGTTGCCGGCGTTGGATGACGACGACGAACGCGTCGTTGCGGTGGCCACCGGGTCGGGCGAACTCCTGACGGTGTCGCCCGACGTCGGCGACGGCGGTCTGGGCGTGCCGGCCGACGGGGAGGGTCAGATGACGATCGACGGCGAAGCACACCGGGTCGCCTCGAGCGACGTCGACCTCGGGCGGAGCGACGAGGGGCTGGTCTACGTCGCCGGCTCGTTGGAGGGCGTCGACGAGAGCGTCGCCGAGCTGACCCGATCGTTGCTCTGGATCGTCCCGGCGGCGAGCCTGCTGCTGGGTGCGGTCGTGTGGCTGATGGTCGGGCGAACGCTGCGACCGGTTGAACAAATTCGGGCTGAGGTGGACGCGATCGGCGTTCGTGAGCTGGACCGTCGCGTCCCTGAGCCGCCGGGCAACGACGAGATTGCCCGGCTCGCGGCGACGATGAATACGATGCTCGCCCGCTTGGAGCGGTCCACGCAGCGCCAGCAGCGCTTCACCGCTGACGCTTCGCACGAGTTGCGCACCCCTCTGGCCCGTATGCGCGCCGAACTAGAAGTCGACGATCGCGACCCCGTCCGCGCCGACGTGGCGGCGACCAGGCGCAGCCAGCTCGAGGAGATCGGGGCGCTCCAGCGGATGATCGAGGACCTCCTCGTGCTGGCCCGCGCCGACGCCGATGCGCCGACGCGCCGGATCGAGCCGGTCGATCTCGACGACATCGTGCTCGACGAAGCGCGCTCGTACGCCGCGACCGCCGTGTCCGTCGACGTCAGCGCCGTCTCGGCGGCGCAGGTGGTGGGCGACCCCGGGCAGTTACGTCGGGTCGTGCGCAACCTCCTCGACAACGCCCACCGGCACGCCTCGTCGCTGGTCACGATCACGCTCGCCGAGCGCGATCTCACGGCCGAACTGACGATGGCCGACGACGGCCCGGGCGTGCCGGTCGAGCGGCGCGCCGAAGTGTTCGAGCGCTTCAGCCGCCTCGACGAAGCCCGCTCTGGTGGTCCGGGGCGCAGTGGGCTCGGACTCGCCATCGTCCACGACGTCGTGGACAACCATGGCGGCGCCGTGGCCGTTGACGACGCCCCGCACGGCGGTGCCCGGTTCACCGTCACCCTGCCGACGAACGGGCGTGGATAGGCGCTCGTCGATCGAGCGCGTCGCCGGTCGTGGCGGCTATCGTCGCCGGCGACCGTGAAGCGGGTCCCGTGAGGCCCGGACGGAGGAGCACTGTGACCGAGATGAAGCGGGTCCTCGGACCCGACGACGTGCGCCGGGCGACGACCCGCATGGCGCACGAGATCCTGGAGCGCAACGGCGGTCTCGACGGTCTGGTTCTCCTCGGGGTCCAACAGGGCGGCGTCTGGCTGGCCCAGCGCCTCGGTGACGAGATCGCCCGCATCGAGCGGCCGGTCCCCGTCGGCTCGATCGACGCGTCGATGTTCCGCGACGACATCGGCTTGCGCCCGGTCGTGCCGGTCGGCCGCTCGGAGATCCCGGTGTCCCTCGACGCAGCCACCGTCGTGCTCGTCGACGACGTGCTTTACACCGGCCGGACCGTGCGCGCGGCCCTTGACGCCGTCGCCGAGTACGGGCGCCCCCGGGCGGTCCAACTGGCCGTGCTCGTCGACCGCGGCCACCGGGAGCTGCCGATCCGGCCGGACTTCGTCGGCAAGAACCTGCCGACGAGCGCGACCGAGGAGGTCACTGCCTCGGCCGACGGCGTCGACATCGCGGGCGGCGACGGCGGGTGGGAGGCAACGGCGTGAAGCACCTCCGCTCGATCGCCGAGATCGGGCCCGACGCCGTGGTCCGCCTGCTCGACCTCACCGATCACATGGCCGAGATCAACCGGCGCAACAACCCGAGGGTGCCGGCGCTACGGGGCAAGACGATCTGCAACCTGTTCTTCGAGGACTCAACGCGCACCCGCCTGTCGTTCGAGACGGCGGCCAAGCGGCTGTCGGCCGACGTGATGACGTTCACCGTCGGCACCTCCAGTGTCAACAAGGGCGAGAGCCTGCGCGACACGATCGAGACGGTGGCGGCGATGGGCGTCGACGCCTTCGTCATCCGCCACCCGGCCAGCGGCGTGCCATGGCAGGTCAGCCGCTGGACGACGGCGAGCATCATCAACGGCGGCGACGGCTGGCACGCCCACCCGACCCAAGCGCTGCTCGACGCCTACACCGTCCGCCAGGCGCTGGGGCGCACCGGCGGCCTCGACGGCGTGCGCATCGCCGTCGTCGGCGACATCAAACACAGCCGCGTCGCCCGCAGCGACGTCGAGGTGTTCCAAGCCCTCGGTGCCGACGTCACGCTCGTCGCCCCGGCCACGCTGCTACCGCCAGTGGCGCCGGCGCCGGCCACCGATCGCTTGGACGACGTGATCGACAAGATCGACGTGCTGTACCTCCTACGCATGCAGCGGGAACGGATGCACGAGGCGCTGGTGCCGAGCCTGCGCGAGTACAGCACCCGCTTCGCCCTGACCCCCGAGCGGGCCCGGCGCCTGCCCGACCATGCCCTGGTCATGCACCCCGGGCCGATGAACCGGGGGGTCGAGATGATGGTCGATCCGGCCGAGTTGCCCGGCGCCGTCATCGCCCAGCAGGTCACGAACGGCGTCGCCGTGCGCATGGCGGTGCTGTTCGACCTGCTCGCCGGCGCCGGCTCGGCCCCCGATCTCACCGCGGAGGAGCGACCGTGACCAGCGTGTTGATCAGCGGCGGGCGCGTGCTCGACCAGACGGGGGAGCGCGCGGCCGACGTCCGCATCGAGAGCGGTCGTGTCGTCGAGGTTGGCGCCGGTCTGGCCGCCGGCGACGGCGACGACGTGCTCGACGCAACCGGTTGCGTCGTCACGCCCGGCTTCGTCGATCTCCACGTCCACCTCCGCGAGCCCGGGCGCGAAGACGCCGAGACGATCGAGAGCGGCAGCCGGGCCGCCGCCCTCGGCGGCTTCACCGCCGTCGTCGCCATGCCCAACACCGAACCGGCTCAGGACAGTCGGGGCGTCGTCGAGTTCGTCCGCGCTCAGGGGGCAGCGGCCGGCCTGTGCGAGGTGCTGCCGGCGGGCTGCATCACCGTCGGTCGGGCCGGGATGGTGCTGGCCCCGTTCGCCGAGCTGGTCGACGCCGGCGTGCGGGTGTTCACCGACGACGGCAACGGCGTCCAGGACCCCCTGCTGATGCGCCGAGCGATGGAGTACAGCCTCGGGCTCGACATGGTGCTGGCCCAGCACTGCGAGGTCGCCCGCCTGACCGAGGGGGCGGTGATGCACGAGGGGCTGTGCTGCAGCGAGCTGGGCGTACCGGGGTGGCCGGCGCTGGCCGAGGAACTGATGGTGCACCGTGACATCGAGCTGGCCCGGCTGACCGGCGCGCGGGTGCATCTGCTGCACCTGTCGACGGCCGGAAGTGTCGACCTGGTCCGGGCGGCCAAGGCCGATGGCCTCGCCGTCACGGCCGAGGCGGCGCCACATCACTTCGCGCTGACCGAGGAGGAGCTGCGCGGCTACGACGCCCGGTTCAAGGTCAATCCGCCGCTGCGCACGAAGGCCGACGTCGACGCCATCAAGGCCGGCCTGGCCGACGGCACCATCGACGCCATCGCCACCGACCACGCGCCCCACCCCGCTGACGAGAAGGAACGACCGCTGAGCGAGGCACCGCCGGGCATGGTCGGCTTGGAGACAGCCCTCGGCGTCGCCCTGGCCGAGCTGGACGTGCCGCTGGCCGACGTCGTCGCCGCGCTGTCGTGGAAGCCGGCGGCCATTGCCGGGGTCGCCGATCGTCACGGTCGCCCGATTGCCCCTGGCGAGCCGGCCAACCTGACGGTCTTCGATCCGGGCGCGATCTGGCCGGTGCGCCCCGCCGATCTGGCCAGCCGCAGCCACAACACCCCGTTCGCCGGTCGCGACCTGCGCGGTCGCGTCCGCCACACGATCTTCCAAGGGGAGCCGGTCGTGCGAGCGGGCGTGGCGCAGAAGTGAGTATCCATACAATGAATCGCATCATCATCCACATGATCAACCGGGGGGTCGGGGCGTGAGGGCGGGGGTGCTCGTCCTTGCCGACGGCTCGATGTTCGAGGGCGAGCTGTTCGGGGCCGTTGGGCCGGCCGCATCGGGCGAGGTCGTGTTCAACACGGCGATGACGGGCTACCAAGAGATCCTCACCGACCCGTCGTACGCCGGTCAGATCATCACGTTCACCACCTCACACGTCGGCAACTACGGCGTCAACGCCACCGACTTCGAGTCCCGCCGCCTGTTCTGCCGTGGTGTCGTCGTGCGCGAGCTCGCCCGCCGCCCGAGCAACCGGCGCGCCCAGGCGTCGCTCGAGGCGATGCTGCAGCGCTACGGCGTGCCGGGCATCGCCGGCGTCGACACACGGCGCCTGACCCGCCTGATCCGCGAGACCGGTGCGATCCCGGGCGCCTTCGGCCCGGCGGACCAGCTCGCCGCCCTGACGATCGCGGCGGGCGAGGAGCCGGGCACCGACGGGGTCGACCTCGTCGCCACCGTGACGACCACCGCGCCGTACATGGTCACCGGCGGCGACACGTTCCGCATCGTCGCCTACGACTACGGCATCAAGCGGACGATCCTCCGCCACCTCGCCGGCCTCGGGACCGTCGAGGTCGTGCCGGCCACGACCCCGGCCGCCGACGTCGTCGCCCGTGACCCCGACGGCATCTTCCTCTCGAACGGGCCGGGCGACCCAGCCGCCGTCGGGACGGCGACCGAGATCGTCGCCGACTTGCTCGGCACCGGGATCCCGCTCTTCGGGATCTGCCTCGGCCATCAGATCCTCGGTCGGGCGCTCGGCGCCGACACGGTGAAGCTGCCGTTCGGCCATCACGGCGCCAACCACCCGGTCCAGGACCTGACGACCGGGAAGATCGAGATCACGAGCCAGAACCACAACTTCGCGGTGGCGATCGATTCCCTCGACGGTGTCGCCCAGGTGACCCACGTCAACCTCAACGACGGCGTCTGCGAGGGCCTGGTGGCCACCGACGCCGACGCGTTCAGCGTCCAGCACCACCCCGAAGCCGGCCCCGGGCCCCACGACAGCCAGTACCTGTTTCGACGCTTCGCCGAGCGCATGGCGCGCCATCGAGGCGGCGCGGGGTCACCAGCGCCGGCATCGATGCCGCGGCCGACGATCGACCCGGTCGGCCTCCCCGCCGCCGAAGCCGGAGTCGCGTGATGGGTACGGAGAGTGTCGGATACACCCCGTGGCGGGTACGGGGAGTATCCGACACTCTCCGTACTGGGGAGTCGTGCTGATGGCGCGGCGCGACGACATCCATTCGATCCTCGTCATCGGGTCGGGCCCGATCGTCATCGGCCAAGCCTGCGAGTTCGACTACTCGGGCACGCAGGCCTGCCGCGTGCTGCGCGAGGAGGGCTACCGGGTCGTCCTCGTCAACTCGAACCCGGCGACGATCATGACCGACCCCGACTTCGCCGACCGCACGTACATCGAGCCGATCACGCCCGACGTCGTCGCCGCGATCATCGAGCGCGAGCGCCCCGACGCCGTGCTGCCGACGATGGGCGGCCAGACCGGGCTGAACGTGGCCATGGCCCTCTACGAGCGGGGCCTCATCGGCGTGCCCGGCACGCCCGAGATGATCGGCGCCAACGCCGAGGCGATCGGCACAGCCGAGGATCGCCAGCGGTTCAAGGAGGCGATGATCGAGATCGGCCTCGACGTCCCCCGCTCGGGCATCGCCCACGACGCCACTCAGGCCGGCGCGGTGGCCACCGAGATCGGCCTGCCGGTGATCATCCGGCCCGCCTACATCCTCGGCGGGCGGGGCACGGGCATCGCCTCGACACCGGAGGAGTTCGAGCGGCTGGCGGCGGTCGGGCTGGCCGCCAGCCCGATCGGCGAGATCCTCATCGAGGAGTCGATCGCCGGGTGGAAGGAGTTCGAGCTCGAGGTGATGCGCGATCGCGCCGACAACTGCGTGATCATCTGCTCGATCGAGAACGTCGACCCGATGGGCGTGCACACCGGCGACTCGATCACCGTGGCCCCGGCCCAGACGCTCACCGATGTCGAGTACCAGGACATGCGCAACGCCGCCTTCGCCTGCATCCGCCGGGTCGGTGTGGAGACCGGTGGCTCGAACGTGCAGTTCGCCCTCGACCCTGAGACCGGCCGCCAAGTCGTCATCGAGATGAACCCGCGGGTCAGTCGCTCCAGCGCCCTGGCGTCGAAGGCGACGGGCTTCCCGATCGCCAAGATGGCGGCCAAGCTGGCCGTCGGGTACACGCTCGGCGAGATCCGCAACGACATCACGAAGGCGACGCCGGCGTGCTTCGAGCCGGTCATCGACTACGTCGTGACCAAGGTGCCGCGGTGGGCCTTCGAGAAGCTGCCCGGCACGAGCGGCGTGCTGGGCACGCAGATGCAGTCGGTGGGCGAGGTGATGGCGATCGGGCGGACGTTCCCCGAGAGCCTGCAGAAGGCGTTGCGGTCGCTCGAGCAAGGCCGCCTCGGCCTCAACGCCGACACCAGCGAGGCCCACCTGGAGAGCGTCGATGACGGCGAGTTGCTGGCCGCCGTCGCCGTGCCGACCGCCGAGCGGGTGTTCCAGCTGGGCGAGCTGTTGCGCCGCGGCGTGAGCGTCGAGCGGCTGCACGACGCCTGCCGTATCGACCCGTGGTTCCTCGACCAGCTGCTGGCCATCGTCGAGGAACGGACCGTGCTGGAGGGGCTGGAGGGGCCCGGCGGCGTCGACCGGGCGACGTGGCGGCGGGCGAAGCGGCTCGGCTTCGGTGATGCCCAGCTCGCCCATCTCTGGGGGACGAACGAGGACGCCGTGCGGGCCGCCCGCGAGAGCCACGGCGTCTTTCCGACCTACAAGACGGTCGACACGTGCGCCGCTGAGTTCGCCGCCACCACGCCGTACCACTACTCGACGTGGGAGGACGAGGACGAGGTCCGCCCGTCCGATCGTCCTCGGGTGATCATCCTCGGCTCCGGGCCCAACCGCATCGGGCAGGGCATCGAGTTCGACTACTGCTGCGTCCACGCCAGCTTCGCCCTGCGCGACGCCGGCTACGAGACGGTGATGGTCAACTGCAATCCCGAGACGGTGTCGACCGACTACGACACCTCGGACCGCCTGTACTTCGAGCCGCTGACACGGGAGGACGTGTTCAATGTCATCGCCGCCGAGACGGCGGCGAGCGGGGGCATCGCGCCGAAGGTCGTCGTGTCAATCGGCGGACAGACACCTCTGAAGCTGGCCGGCGACATCCCTCCAGAGCTCGTCGCCGGCACTGCCGCTGCCTCGATCGACCTGGCCGAGGACCGCGAGAAGTGGAACGCCCTCTGCGACGACCTCAACATTCCCCAGCCGCCGGGCGGCACGGCTACCGACTTGGAGGAGGCGCTGGCCATCGTCGAGCGCATCGGCTTCCCGGTGCTCGTCCGCCCGAGCTACGTGCTCGGCGGCCGGGCGATGCAGATCGTCCATGACGTCAACCAGCTCGCCGCGGCCATGCAGGAGCTGGCCGGCTTCGGCAGCCTCGGTCGAGAGGGCGGTCTGTCGGCCGAGCGGCCGGTGCTGATCGACCGCTTCCTCGCCGACGCCATCGAGGTCGACGTCGACGCCGTCCGTGACCACACCGGCGCGGTGTTGATCGGCGGGGTGATGGAGCACGTCGAGGAGGCCGGCGTGCACTCTGGCGACTCGGCCTGCGCGATCCCGCCGCCGACGTTGCCGTCGTGGGTGGTCGAGGTCATCGAGTCCTACACCGTCGCCATCGCCTCCCGTCTCGAGGTGCAGGGCTTGATCAACGTCCAGTACGCCGTGCGCGGCACGACGGTGTCGGTGATCGAGGCCAACCCGCGGGCCAGCCGGACGGTGCCGTTCGTGTCCAAGGCGACCGGCGTCCCGCTGGCCAAGGTCGCCACTCGGGTCATGCTCGGGGCGACGCTGTCCGAGCTGCGCGAAGCAGGGCTCCTGGCGGCGTCGGTGTTGACCGGGCCGGAGTCGACGCCGACGGTCGCCGTCAAGGAAGCGGTGCTGCCGTTCTCCCGCTTCCCCGAGGTCGACCCGGCGCTCGGGCCGGAGATGCGCTCGACCGGTGAGGTGATGGGGATCGACACGACGTTCGGACGGGCCTTTTACAAGGCCGAGCTGGCGGCCGGCACCGACCTGCCGACGACCGGCACCGTGTTCCTGTCGTTGCGCGATCCCGACAAGCCGGCCGGCCTGGTGGTGGCCAAGCGGCTGCGCGAGCTGGGCATGGGCGTCGTCGCCACCCAGGGCACGGCCGACTACCTGGCCCGCTTCGGCCAGCCCGTCGACGAGGTGGTGGCCAAGGTCAGCGAGGGGGCGGGCAAGACCGCCGTCGACCTGATCGCCTCGGGCGAGGTGACATTCGTCGTCAACACGCCCCAGGGCCGCGGCGGCCGCACCGACGGCGAGCAAATCCGCAAGGCAGCGACGCTGCACCGCGTCGCCTGCGTGACGACGGTCGACGCCGCGTTAGCCGCCGTGCACGGCCTGGCCGAGCAGCGCGGCGCCCCGATCACCGTGCGCTCGCTGCAAGAACACCACCGCCGCCCATGAGCCGCGCCGGCGCTGGCGACGCGGCCCGGCGGCGCCGCGTTCTGGGCGCAGATGCTCTCGGATATGAGCGGATCCGCGCCCAGATCGCCATGTGGAACGATGCGCGCCCAGTTCGGGGGTCGGGAGGCGGCCGGACGGTGTCGCCCACGGCGGCTGGACCCCCGCGTCG
>Ga0136617_10004155_pt1 | contig 12954 bp, 11 predicted proteins | sample AntDrymUQ3222106_2_FD_129672 | JGI IMG/M metagenome (GOLD analysis project Ga0136617, IMG submission 129672) | Polar desert sand microbial communities from Dry Valleys, Antarctica - metaG UQ322 (21.06) | ecosystem: Environmental > Terrestrial > Soil > Desert | place: Antarctica: Dry Valley...
ACACGGCGCTGAGTCGTCCGGTTGACGCCACGAGCGGTCATCCGCGCGCTGCGCGCGGTCGAGCGCGTCTGACGGGTGGTCGAACGAGCCTGTCCCTTCGTCTGGGCCTGCGAGCTGCGGGCCTGGTTGCGCTGGCGGGTCGCCGCCGCGCGCTTGGCGGTCGCTGAGCGCTGGGCCGGCGTGCGCTTCGCGGTAGCTGAGCGCTGAGCCTGCGTGCGCGGGGGCTGACCGTTGGACCGCGACTGCGTGCCCTGGGCGCCCGACTGCGACTGGCTTCGATTCTGGTTCTGAGTGGTTTCGGCCATGGTGTCTGAACCCTCCTACGTCTTAAGTCTCTCCCTCCGGGTCGGCCCCGGTGGTAAGGATATTATTTCTAACGACAGTAACCGTATACCAACGAGCGGCAAGCGTCAAACCTTTCGCTGTGGGAGGGTCATCACAGAGCGCGGTGCTCGATGGCGCCTCCAAAGAGCTGGACGCCGACGCGCGGCGCCGCCCGCTAGGCGGGCAGGGCCCGCTCGCGCTCGAGGCGCGCGAGCCACACCGCCGGCGCTTCGAGCTCAGCGAGCGTGGGCAGCGCGTCGGGCGCGCTCCAGACCCGGTTGAGCGCGTCAAGCCCCTCCCGCTTCACGACCTCAGCACAGAATCGCCGGCCGAGCTCGTACTGGCGCATCTTCATGTCGAGCCCCAGCAGGCGGGAGAGGATCCGCTCGGGCGCGGAGCGACTTCGGCGCCGCCGCTCCATGGCTTCGCGAAGGCCCGAATAGTCGGGTACGACCTCGGCGCCGAGGGCATCCATGACGTGCTCGGAGTAGCCCTCGACGACGGCCATGGCCGCCTGGACGCGGTCCATGATCGCCCGCTGCTCGGGAGTCTGGACGAGGGCCGCCAGGCCGCCCTCGCGGAACGCCTCGACGAGTCGGGCCGGATCGGGAAGAGCGGGCAAGCCGCCGGCCGAGCCGCGGCGGATGCGCACGTCCACGGTGTCGAGGTACTGCTCGAGCAGCTTGCCGAGATGCTCGCGCAACCACGGGACGCCCGCGAACTGGAAGGCATGGGTCACCTCGTGAAGAGCGATCCAGGCCATGAAGCTCTCGCCGTCGACCCCCATCTCGCGCGCGGCGGAACCGATGTTGGAGCTGACGAAGAGCAGCCGGGGCGGGCGATCGTGACCCAGCAGCGACAGCTCGTACTGCCCGAGCACGCGCGTCGAGAGGTAGCCCATGACGAGGCCGACCTCGGCCCCGAGCGTGGCCCTCCCCGCTATCCGCAGGGGACCCGCGAGCGGGCCCGCGCTGCCGAGCCGCTGCTCGAGCCGCTCGGCGACGGGGGCCAGCAGCTCGGCCATCATCTCGACGTTGACCTCGACCCAGGCCGCGCGGCCCACGGGCTCCGGGGCCGGAAGCGTTCCGCTCGGTTCCAGGCCCGTGAAGCGGCCCACCTCGTCAACGGCGCGGGTCGTCCAGAGCTCAAGATCGCCGGGGAGCGGGTCCTCCGGGTCCGAGCCCGCGGCGAGGCGGGCGATCTGCAAGGCGAGCGTGCGGTCCAGCATCTCCAGCGAGAACGTTAGTGGCCTGGCGCGGCTCGGGCGATCCCTGAGCGTAAGGGCGCGCCATCAGGGGCATAGACGGGAGGTGCCCTCCACGACCGAGCCGCGTTCGCGTTCCGGCCCCGACGGCCGTCCTGCCCCGAGCGGCCAACCCACCGAGCCCGCCGACTACGGGGCGCTCAACGCCGTCTACCTGACCCTCTTCGCCGGCGTGCTCGCAGCGACGAGTCGCCGCGCCGGTAGCGAGTCCGCAATTCCCCAGCGAGAGATCGTTCCGCTCGGGGTGGCCACCTTCGCCCTCTCCAAGGTGGTCGCGCGCGAGAAGATCGGCACCTGGGTGCGCGAGCCCTTCGTCGAGCAGGACGCCGAGCACAATCCAGAGCAGCCGCGCGGCCGCGGAGTGCGCCACGCCGTCGGAGAGCTGATGACCTGCACGCGCTGCGTCGGCGCGTGGGCCGCCCTCGCGTTGGTGGCGCTGCGGCTGCTGTCGCCGCCCGCGGGGCGAATCGCCACGACGGTGCTGGCGACCTCCGGCGTCAACGACTTCCTCCAGACTGCCTTCCGGCTCGCGACCGAGCGGGCGAACGCGGCCGCGAGCTGATCCGCCCGCCGGCGGGCGGCCTCGACCTCAGGCGACCGCCATGCCCGCCGCGAGCATCCGTTCAATCTCGCTCGTCTCGACGGGCCGCGAGAACAGAAAGCCCTGGCCGAACCCGCAGCCGAGCTCCCTGAGCGTGGCCAGCTGCCCCTCGGTCTCGATCCCCTCGGGGATCACGGGCAGTCCGAGCGCCGAGGCCATGCCGACGATCGCCGCGATGATGGCTTCGCTGCCGTCCCCCGAGTCGAGGCCCGCGACGAACGACCGGTCGATCTTGAGCACGTCGAGCGCGAAGCGCGGAAGGTAGGCGAGCGAGGAGTAACCGGTGCCGAAGTCGTCGACCACCAGCCGGACGCCGAGCTCGCGCAGTCCGTTGAGCGCCTCGATCTGACCCGTAGCCTCCTCCATGACGACCCCCTCGGTGATCTCGACACCCAGGCAGTTCGGCTCGAGCCCGCTGTCCTCGAGCGCGGAGGCGACCAGCTCGACCAGACCGGGCTGCGCGGCCTGGCGCGGTGAGAGGTTCACCGTCAGGCGTACCGCTGACGCGCCGGAGCACGCCTCGCGCCAGTGGCTGGCGTCGTGGCAGGCCTGACGCATCACCATCGCCCCGAGCGGCACGATCAGCCCGCTCTCCTCGGCGACGGGAATGAACTCCCCGGGCAGGAGCAGCCCGCGCTCGGGATGCTCCCAGCGCACGAGCGCCTCGACGCCCGCGATCGTCGAGTCGGCCAGCGAGTAGTAGGGCTGGTAGTGGACCACGAGCTGGTCGTCGGCCAGGGCCCGGCGGAGATCGTTCTCGGTCTTCAGCCGGCCGACGACTCGGGCGCGCAGGGCGTCGTCGAACAGCTCGTAGCGCCCGGGGCCGCGCTCCTTGGCGCGGTACATCGCGGCGTCGGCGTCGCGCACCAGGTCCTCGGGTTCGACCTCACCTCCGGCACACACCACGACGCCGGTGCTCACGCTGACCGTGTGGGTCTCGCCGCGCAGGACGAACGGGGTCGCGAACGCGGTGGAGATCCGCTCGGCCAGCAGCTGAGCGCTGCGCTCGTCGGCGACGTCCTCGGCCAGGACGACGAACTCGTCGCCGCCGAAGCGCGCGACGGTGTCCGAGGGGCGGACCGCTGCCTCGAGGCGCGGAGCCACGGCCTGCAGGAGCTCGTCCCCGGCCGAGTGCCCGAGGCTGTCGTTGATCAGCTTGAAGTTGTCCAGGTCCAGGAAGAGCAAAGCGATCTGCGTCCCGTGGCGCTCGCAGCGCACGAGCGCCTGCTCGAGGCGGTCGAGCAGCAGGCTGCGGTTGGGCATGCCGGTGAGCGGATCGTGCAGGGCATCGTGACGGGCGCGGTCCTCGCTGCGGCGCCGTTCGATGGCGCTGCCAAGAACATGGCCCACGGCCTGGAGGAAGTTGGCGTCGTCGAGCGTGAACGTGCGTCGCTCCCGGGAGTAGGCGCCGAGGATCCCGTACTTGAGGCTCCCCTGGCCGATGAGGACGTTCACCGCGCTTGTGACGCCCTGGCGCTCGAGTGCCGGCGCCCCGAAGCGGTCCTCCTCGGACAGGTCGTCGGTGATCGTCGGGCCCTCGACCAGGCAGTCCACGAGACCCTTCGAGTCGTCCTTGACGGTGGGCTCGGTGACGTTCCCGACCTCGTCCTCGAGCCAGCCGGTGCCGGCCTCGACCGCGACACGCTCCCCCTCGCCGGTCAGGCGAAAGACGCCGCAGACCTCCACGCCGAGAGTCATGGCCACCGTCGAGCACGAGCGCCGCAGCAGCCGGGCGAGATCGTCGTCCTCGAGCGCCTGCTCACCCAGTGCGGCGACGGCGGACTGCTGGGCCAGAAGCCGCTCGAGCTCGGCTTGGGCACGCCTTCGCTCGGTGATGTTGCGCGTGACGCAGTGAACCTCGGTCAGCTCGCCCGAGTGGTCGGGGATGCCCCGACAGCTCGTCTCGGCCCAGACGAAGCTGCCATTCTTGTGGCGCAGGCGGAAGCTCACCGTCCTCGCGCCGGGCGCCTCGAGGACCTGGCGGTAGACGTCGCGCACGAGCTCGATGTCGTCGGGATGGACGAGCTCGAAGCCGGACCGGCCCTTGAGCTCGCTCGGGTCGAAGCCGAAGAGGCTCGTTGACGAGGGCGAGGCGTACATGAGCCGGGCCTCGCGGTCGTGGCGGGAGACGAAGTCCGTGGAGTTCTCGGCGAGGAGCCGAAAGTCGCGCTCGCTCGTGCGCAGGGTCTCCTCGGCGCGCTGGCCCTCGGTGACGTCGAGCGAGACCGCCATGACCCCGACAACCTCGTCGTCCGAGCCGGTGACCGGCACAGCCCGGACGAAGTGGGTGCGCCCCTCGAGCGGGAAGTCGAACGACCGCGGCTCGCCGTCGAGCACGTCGCCGTAGTGCGCGGCCAACTCGCGGCCGGACTCGCCCGGCACGACCTCTTCGAGATGGCGTCCGGCCACCACGTCGGTGCGCCAGCCCACGTCCTCCAGCGCGGGCCCTTCGGCCAGCCGGAAGCGGAGCTCGCGGTCGAATAGGACGACCGCGCTTCCCGGCAGGTTGCGCAGGACCGAGCGGGCGAACAGCTCGATGCGCTCGAGGTCGTCCTCGCGCAGCGCCTCGCCTGCCTCGTCCATGGTCGCCGTCCGGGTCTTCACTCGTCCTCCTCTGTTACGCGCGTTCCGTCGCGCCGATGCGCTGAGTGAGGAGCCTTTCTTACCCATCACGTGCGACTTCACACTAATGGGCAAGCCTTCCTAGAGCGCCGGCAGGCGCTGTTCGGTGTCGAGGACCGCGGAGAACAGGTCGCCGTGTTCCGCCACGCGTGCGAGCGCGGCCTCCCAGTCGAAGGCCAGGAGATCCGGATCCTCCGCCGCGAGAGCCTGCTCCAGTTCTCCCCAGGCGAGCGGCGTCGAGACCATCGGGTGCGCCTTCGCCCGGAGGGAGTACACGCACACCGTGGTCTTGTGCTCGTCGTTCTGGCTCCAGTCGACGAACACCTTCCCCTGGCGCAGCTCCTTGCGCATGCGCGACACGACGAGGCCGGGGTGCTCGCGCTCGAGCAGCTGCGCGACCGCGAGCGCGAACGGCTTCGTCTGCTGGTAGGTCGTCTCGACGTTCAGCGGTACGTAGACCTGGAGGCCCTTCGAGCCCGAGGTCTTGACCCAGCTCTCGACGCCGAGCGGAGTGAGTAGGTCGCGCAGAGCGACGGCCACGCGGGCACACTCGAGCACGGCCGCGGGGGCGCCGGGATCGAGGTCGAACACCATCATCGTCGGACGGGTGATCTCGGCGGCCCGCGCCATCGACGTGTGCAGCTCGAGATCGGCGAGGTTGGAGGTCCACACGAGCGTCGGCAGGTCCTCGGCGAGGCAGAAGTTGACGCGCCGCCCGTCGGTGCGGATGGGGATGCTCGCCGTCTGGACCCAGTCGGGGCGGTGCGAGGGGCACTCCTTCTCGTAGAAGAACTTCCCGTCGACGCCGTTCGGGTAGCGCTTGAGGGTAAGCGGGCGGCCGCGGAGGTGGGGCAGGAGCACCGGCGCCACGCGGGTGTAGTAGTCGATGACCTGCGCCTTGGTGAAGCCGGTCTCGGGATAGAGGACCTTGTCGAGGTTGGAGAGCCGCAGCGCGCGTCCCTCGACCTCGACCTCGACGGCGCGACTCACGCGCTGGCTGGCGCCTGCTCGGACGGACTCCCGTCCTTCGAACCATCGCCGCTCGTGCCTCCGCGTGCGCGGGCGATGCTCGCCTCGAGCGCGGCCATCAGGTCAGGGGCGGGCTCGGCTCGCTCGGCCGCCGGCGTGACGACGATCTCCTCGCCGCGGGCCTTCGACTCGATCAGCTCGAGCACCCGCTCGCGGTAGGTGTCGCGGTAGCTCTCGGGCTCGAACTCACCGCTGAGTGAGTCGACGAGCTGGCAGGCCATCTTCACCTCGCTGTCGCTGGCCTCCCCGCGGGACTCCGGCAGCTCGACCTGGTCGCGAGCTACGACCTCGTCCGGGAACAGCATGGTCGAGACCGTGAGCAGGTCGCCGGTGGGGCGCAGGGTCGCGAGGTGCTCCTTGGTACGGATGACCACGCGGCCGATCGCCACCCGCCCCGATTGGTCCATCGCCCGGCGCAGGAGCTCGTAGGGCTTCGCGGCGACCTCGCCGTCGGGAAGCGCGTAGTACGAGCTGTCGTAGAGCAGCGGATCGATCTCGCCCAGGTCGACGAAGCGCTCGATGTCGATGGTGTGCGTGCGGTCGGGATCGAGGCGTTCGATCTCCTCGTCGGTCACCGTCACGTAGCGGCCGCCCTCGATCTCGTAGCCGCGCACGATCTCCTCGTTCGGGATCTCGCGTTCCTCCTCGGAGCAGAAGCGCCGGTGTTGCACGCGCGCGCCGTCGGAGGAGTGGAGCTGATGGAAGGAGATGTTCTGGCGCCGCACGGCCGGACTCAGCTTGACCGGCACGGTGACGAGACCGAACGAGATGGCGCCGGTCCAGATCGATCGGGGCATCGCCTGGTTGTACCCGATCCTCCGCGTCGGAAGCTCGGTAGGGTTTCGCGCATGCGCGAGGTGGTCAGCGGGCTATGGCAGATACCGCTCGTGCCCCGCGAGGCGGTGAACGCCTACCTCGTGGGCGATGTGCTGGTCGACGCGGGAACGGCGGGGATGGGCAAGAAGCTGCCGGGCAAGCTGGCCGGGCACACGGTCAGTGCCCACGCGATCACGCACGCGCATCAGGACCACGTCGGCGGCTCGAAGGCGGTCTGCGACGCGCTCGGGATCGAGCTGTGGGCGCCCGCCGGCGACGCCGACGACGCCGAGCGCGGGAAGCAGGTCATCGCCGAGGGCACGTGGGCCACGCCGCTGCTCCGGCGGGCGCCGGGCCACCCGGTCGGCCGGCGGCTGGTCGAGGGGGATCAGGTGGGGGGCTTCACGGTGATCGACACCCCCGGTCACTCGCCGGGGCACGTGTCATTCTGGCGCGAGTCCGACCACGCACTCGTGGTCGGCGACGTCTTCTTCAACAACAACATCCTCACCACCCAGCGCGGCCTGCGCCAGCCGGTGAGGGTCTTCACCGTCGACCCGACCCGCAACCGGGAGTCGATGCGCCGGCTGGCCGAGCTGAATCCGGCCGTCGCGGTGTTTGGCCACGGCCCGCCGCTCTTCGAGGCGGGGCCGAAGCTCAAGGCCTTCGTCGACAGTCTCTGAGCAGGCGCGCCGGAGCGGGCGCTGCGCCGGTCAGCCCGGCACCTCGCCTGCCGGCTTCGCGGTCGTGCCGACCGGCTCGGCTTCGACCTCCCGCGCGGGCTTGTCGTCGCGCAGGCCGAGGTAGCGCGGGGCACGCAGGGTCCCGGTCCGGGTCCACTCGGCGAAGCCGACCTCGGCCACCAGCTCGGGCTCGCAGAAGTTCGCCTCGCGCGGCGGCCGAGCTCCGGCGCTGAACGGGCTCGTCTCGCGGGCGAGCGGCTTGAGCAGATCGCCCAGGCGCCCGAGCTCGGCCTCGTTGAAGCCTGTGCCCACGCGCCCGACGTAGCGCAGCCGGCGCTCGTTGTCGCGGTCCTCGTAGACACCGGCGAGCAGAGCGCCGAGACGGCCTGAGCGCGAGCCCTGTCCGGGCAGCCAGCCGCCGACCACGACCTCCTGACGGCGCACGTTCTTGACCTTGATCCAGGCTCCGCTGCGTCGGCCCGGCTCGTACCGGCTGTCGGTCCGCTTGGCCACGATTCCCTCGAGACCCTGCTCGCGGCTCGCGTCGAGGAGGGCCTGGCCGTCGCCGGGGTGGTAGGCCGGGGTGCGCCAGCTCGCGCCCTCGAGGCCGAGGCTCTCGAGCAGCTCGCGGCGCTCGGTGTAGGGCAGGCCGACCGTCGGCCGACCGTCGAGGTGGAGCAGGTCGAAGGCCATGTAGGCCACGGGAGTGTCGGTCATGCGCTTGCGCACGGCCGACTCCGAGGCCAGGTGCATGCGCCTCTGGAGCAGGCCGAAGTCTGGGCGGCCCTGATCGTCGAAGGCCACAACCTCGCCGTCGATCAGGGCCTCGTGCGAGCCCAGCGCGCGGCCGATCCCCCGCAGCTCGGGATAGCGCGCGGTGATGTCGTTGCCCGAGCGGGCCTCGAGGTGGATCGTACCGCCCTCGGCGTAGAGCAGCGCCCGCACGCCGTCCCACTTGATCTCGAACGCCCAGCCGTCCTCGCCCTTCGGCAGCTCACCGGTGCGGGCCTTCATCGGCTCGAGCGCGGTTGGAACCGGCTCGCGGTCGGGATCCTCGGGCGGATCCATGCGGTGGATCATCCAGTCCTTCCCGCGGGTCCGAAAGAGCACGTAGCGGCCGTGCACGCGTTCGCCGTGCAGGGTGACCATGACCTCGTCCTCGCGGAACTTGTGCGTCTCGTAGGTGCCGCTGTCCCAGATCTTCACCGTGCCCGCGCCGTAGGACCCCGCCGGGATCTCACCGGCGAAGTCGATGTAGTCGAGGGGGTGATCCTCGACGTGAACGGCGAGGTGATTGCGCTTGGGATCGGGCGGGATCCCCTTGGGCACGGCCCAGGAGACGAGCACGCCCTCGCGCTCGAGGCGGAAGTCCCAGTGCAGGCGGCGCGCGTGGTGCTCCTGGACGACGAAGCGCGGAAGGTCTCCCGGGTCCTCGGATGCGCCCTCGCCTGGGGCCATGCCCGGCTCCGGCGTGGCGCCCGGGTCGCGCTTGGCGCGGTAGGCGCCCAGGCGTTCGGCGCGGTCGCTCATGCGTGCGCTACCAGGCGATCGCGTGGTGGTAGTTCGTGTCGGGCAGAGTGCCGTCGATGTCGAGGACGGCGAGCGGCGGCACGAGGCCAGACGTGCCCGAGCCCGGCCCCGGCGAAACGCGCCTCCTGCCCCGCGCGCGGACCGGGCACCCGTCTAGACTGTCCGGACCCGATCCGGAGTGGCGAAGGGGTCCCGCGCGATGCAGGAGATGGTCATCTACGGCGTGAGCTTCGACATGGTCGGCAAGCAGCCGATCGTGCTTCTGAAGACGCGCGAGGGCAACAAGTTCCTACCGATCTGGATCGGCCACCCCGAAGCCGCCGCGATCCTCATGCGTCTTCAGGGCGCGAGCACCCCGCGCCCGATGACTCACGACCTTATGAACGACATGCTCTCGGAGATGAGCATCGCCTGCTCGCGGGTGTCAGTGACCGAGCTGCGGGAGAACACCTTCTTCGCCTCGATCACCCTCACGCTCGACGGCAAGGAGGTCGAGATCGACTCCCGGCCCTCCGACGCCCTCGCCCTCGCGGTGCGCACGAGCGCCCCGATCTTCGCCGCCGAGGACGTCATCGCCGAGTCGGCGATCGAGTTCGAGCACGAGGTCGAGGAGCAGGAGGAGGTCGTCGAGAAGTTCAAGGACTTTCTCGAGAACGTCTCGCCGGAGGACTTCGCAGGGGGCGGCGGCGCGGAGGGCGGCCGGGGCTGACCCGGCCCGCGCCGGGCGATCAGCCCACCGCGCCCACCGGCCCGCGCTCGAGGGCCAGCTCAACGATGCGCCCGATCAGCTCGTCCAGGCCGAGGCCGTGGGCCTCGGCCGCCTGCGGCAGCAGGCTCGTCTCGGTCAGGCCGGGGATGGCGTTGGCCTCGAGCACGAAGAGCTCCTCGCCGGCCTGCTCGAGCATGAGGTCCACGCGCGCGAAGCCGGAGAGGCCGAGCAGGGTGTAGGTCGCAAGGGCAAGCTCGTGGGTCCGCTCGGTCAGCGCCGCCGGCAGCTCGGCCGGGCACATGAAGCTCGTACGCCCGATCTCGTAACGGGCCTCGAAGTCGTAGAAGTCCTCGTCGCGCGGCACGGCCTCGACGATCGGGAGGGCCACCGGCGCTCCGGCTCCGTCGAGGATCGACACGGCGAGGTCACGGCCCCGCACGTGACGCTCGAGCACGACCCGGTCGCCGTACGAGAACGCGGCGACCAGCGCGGCGGGCACGTCGCCGGCCGCCGGGGCGAACTTGATCCCGAGGGCCGAGCCGCCGGTCGCCGGCTTGGCCACGATGGGGAAGGAGAGGCGCTCCTCGATCGCCGGCAGGGCGTCGCGCGCGCCGAGCTCCTCGAACGCTGTCTCGCCGAGCGCGAAGAACTCGGGCGTGGGCAGGCCCGCCTCGACCAGCAGGTGCTTGGTGAGGACCTTGTCCCACGAGCGCAGGCAGCCCAGCACGCCGGACCCGGTGTAGGGGATGCCGAGCACCTCGAGCAGCTCTTGAACCGTGCCGTCCTCGCCGTCCTGGCCGTGGAGGGCGATGAAGGCGACGTCGGGCGAGGCCGCCCGCAGCCGCTCGATCACATCGCCGCCGACGTCGATGCCGACGACCTGGTGCCCCAAGCGCTCGAGCGCGTCCTCGACCCGCGCACCGGAGCGCAGGGAGACCTGCCGCTCGAGCGAGCGGCCGCCCTTGAGAACGGCGACCCGGCTCATGGACGGAGGCCGGCCCGGTGTCCCGAAGCCGAGCGCTTCATGCGCGGCCGCGACGGCGCATCGGCACGACCTGGGCCCCGAGCTCCTCGGCTGGAGGATCGCCGGTGGGCGGTGGCGACACCGCGTTGTGGGCGATCGGAGCATGACGATGCGGCTCGGGGGCACGCGCGGTGCGCGGGCGCACCCCCGTGAGTGTCCCGTAGAGCGCGACCTGCTCGGAGACGACCTTGCCGATCCGCCGCACGCCCTCGCGCACGGCGTCCTCGTTCGAGCCCGAGAAGTTGAGCCGCATGGAGGAGCGACCGCGCCCATCGAGGTAAGCGGCTTCCCCCGGCACGAAGGCGACGTTGTCGCGAAGCGCGCGCGCGAGCAGGTCGGTCGTGTCGATGAAGTCAGGCAGGGTGACCCAGATGAACAGCCCTCCGGCCGGCCGCGTCCACTCCGCCTCGGCCGGGAAGAACTCGGCGAGGGCGTCGAGCATGGTGTCGCGACGGGCGCGATAGACCTCGGTCAGCGAGTCGACGTACTGCCGCCAGTCCGCCTCGTCGAAGTAGGCGCGCACCATGAGCTGCGACAGCGTCGAGGTGCACAGGTCGGCGGCCTGCTTGCCCAGGTTCATCTTCTCGAGCACCGGCGCCGGAGCGGCCACCCAGCCGAGCCGGATCCCGGGCGACAGGATCTTCGAGAACGTGCCCAGGTACATCACGTACAGGCCGCCGTCGAGCGAGCGCAGCGTGGGCTCCGGGCTGCCCTCGTAGCGCAGCAGGCCGTACGGGTTGTCCTCGAGCACGAGCAGCTCGCGCCGGCGCGCGATCTCCACCAGTCGACGGCGGCGCTCGAGCGACATCGTCACCCCGGCCGGATTCTGGAAGCTCGGGACCGTGTAGACGAACTTGGGGCGGCGGCCCTCGCCCTCGAGGCGGTCAAGGGTCTCGTCGAGCAGATCGACCCGCATGCCGTTCTCGTCGACATCGATCTGCACGACGTCGGCCTGGTAGGAGGAGAAGACGGGAACCGCGCCCGGGTACGTCGGGGCCTCGGCGACCACCACGTCGCCCGGGTCGATCAGCGTCTTCGTGACGAGGTCGAGGACCTGCTGGCCGCCGGTGGTGACGATCAGGTCGTCGTTGTCGACCGTCATCCCCTCGGCCGCCATGACCTCGGCGATGCAGGCCTTGGTGTCGGCGAGCCCCTCGGTGGGGCCGTACTGGAGCGCGCGGGCGCACGACTCGGCGGCGACGCGCTGAGCCATCGCGGCGAAGGTCTCGGGCGGGAAGGTGCTGGTGTCGGGCAGCCCCCCGGCGAGCGAGATGACCTCGGGCCGCTCGGTCACCGCCATCAGGTCGCGCATGGCCGACGAGCGCATCACACGCGTGCGCGAGGCGAACAGGCCCGCGTAGCGCTCGAGGTCGCGCGAGGTGGAGCGCGTCGGCGGCATGTCCTCCCGTTCGCCGGGCTGGCGGGCGGACCTTCCGCCTCCCACGCTGGAGCTCCGGGTCCCGCCGTGGGCGTCGTCTACAGTCATGGCGCTCCACCGAGCCTACCGACCCCGCCGACCATCTCCCTCCTCCTCGCCATCGCCACGGGAGCCGGCCTCGCCGGGGCGAGCGGGGTGCGTCCGTTCCTGCCGGCGCTGCTCGCCGGGTGGCTCGCAAGCGCGAACATCGGCATCGACTTCGCGCGCGGGCGGCTCGACTTCCTCGAGTCGACGGGCTTCCTGCTCGCCGTGCTCGTGCTGGCCGTGGTCGCCTACGCCGCCGAGCGCAGCCGGGTAGGAAGGCCGCTCGAGATCGGGCTCGCGCTGACCAGCGGCGTCCTCGGGGCGCTGCTGTGCGCCGGAGCGGTCTCGGCGGCCCAGGGCCAGAGTTGGATCGGCGTCCTCGTCGGCGCCGCCTGTGCTGCGCTCGGCTTCGCCGCCGTCGCGCGCCTACTGGCCCGGGCCCGTAGGCGCGCCGGGGCCTCGGCGGCGCCACTGTTCGCGGTCTACGGAGATGTGTTCGCGCTCGCGCTCGCCGCCGTGGCCATCTTCGTGCCCCCGCTCGCAGTGATCGCGCTCGTCGCCTTCGTGGTGCTTCTCGTGCGCTCGCGCACCGAGCGGGGTCAGAAGTACGAGGGCCTGCGGATCCTGCGGTGAGCGCCTGCCGCGTCGCAGCGCCTGGTCGTGCCTGACGTGCCAACGGCGCCCGGAAAGCCGAAGAAGCTGGTGCTCGGGGTGATCGACGCGCTCAAGCCCGAGATGCTCGACCGCGCGATCACCGAGGGCCGAGCCCCCGTCCTGGCCGCCCTGAGCGAGCGTGGGCTCCACGTCCGCGACTGCGCTGCCGCGTTCCCCTCGCTCACCCCGGTCTGCGCGGCCTCGATCGCCACCGGGCGCTCGGTCGAGGAGCACGG
>Ga0136617_10004156_pt1 | contig 12953 bp, 13 predicted proteins | sample AntDrymUQ3222106_2_FD_129672 | JGI IMG/M metagenome (GOLD analysis project Ga0136617, IMG submission 129672) | Polar desert sand microbial communities from Dry Valleys, Antarctica - metaG UQ322 (21.06) | ecosystem: Environmental > Terrestrial > Soil > Desert | place: Antarctica: Dry Valley...
CTTGGCCGCGATGATCTTGGCGACGTCCAGGCCACCATCCCCTCCGAGCAGGCCGGGAAAGTTGGCCTCCAGGGTCGCCACGAATCTCGCCTGTGCGATCTCGTCTGCGGCCAGCACGTATCCGAGCAGCGAGAAGGCGAGTGCGATGAGCGGGAACACCGAGAGGAAGCCGTAGTACGTCACACCGGCAGCGAGGCGATCTCCGGCATCGGAGACGTAGCGCGCGTACGCTCGGATGGCGTGATCCAGCCATCGCCATCGAGCGCGCAGGCCGCTGAGCCGGTCCGCGAGGTCAGTCACCCTTGTCGCAGAAGGGGTCGCAGAAGGGAAATCCGCGCTCCGGTCGCCAGACGCCGTCTCGTCCGTGCTCGAACAAGGTGAACCCGGACACGACGAACCCTGCCTCGAAGCCGGCCAGCGCCGCATAGGCCCGGTCCAACGCGCAGTCGGGCAGGGCATGTGCGACGGTCACGTGCGGGTGATACGGGTAATGGGCTTGCCGGTGCAGCGGCCCGGACCGGATCACCGCCTCGAGTCGTTCGCAGTCGCTGATCCCCCGGTCCACCACGACGAACACCACGTCGGAGATGGGTTGGAACGTACCGGTGCCCCGCAGGTGCATCTCGAAGGGTCGCCGGGCACCAGCAACCGCCGCCAAGTGCCGCTCGGCAGCTATCGACTTGGCGGCGCTCAACTCCGTCGGTGGCAACAGGGTGACATGGGGAGGGACCAGGTGGGCCTGCGGATCGCCAACCTTGGCCCGCCAGGTGGTGAGCTCGGTGGCCCAGGGCTCCGGCACCTCGATCGCCACTCCGATGGTGCGCGTCATGCCCGCATTCAATCAGGCACCGTCATGGTCGCGGGAACCGCTGTGTCCCTAGACGGGGCTGACCCTGAGCCGGGCGATCCGCCGGCCGTCCAGCTCGCACACGACGAGCCGGTGTCCGTCCACTTCCGCCTCGTCGCCGAGCCTCGGCAGCACCCCCAGCACCGACATGACGTAACCGGCCGCTGTTTCGTACGGCCCGTGCGGCAGCGTCACACCCGTGCGCTCAGCGAACTCGTCGAGGTTCAGCAGTCCATCCACCTCGTCGACGCCACCGGGCCCGCCGCGCAGATCCGAATGCGGCACATCGTACTCATCCCGGATGTCGCCGATGACCTCCTCGATGAGGTCTTCGAGGGTGACGATGCCGGCCGTGCCGCCATATTCGTCGACCACGATCGCCAGGTGGTTGCCGTCCCGGCGCATCTCCGACAGGGCCGGCAGCACCCGCTTGGATCCCGGCAGCCGCTTGACCTCACGGGTCAGGTCCCCGACCGTGCGAGTCCGGTCGCCATTGGCCCGACCAAGCAGATCGCGCACGTGCACGAATCCGAGGACGTCGTCCTGGGAATCACCCACCACCGGGTAGCGCGAGTGCGGCGCGCCGTCGGCGATCCGGGCGGCCCGGCTGACCGTCGTGCCCGCCTCGAGGAAGTCGACCTCGGTACGCGGAATCATCACCTCGCGCACCTGCCGTTCGCCCGCCGCGAAGACCTCGTCGATCAGCCGCCGTTCGTCGCGGCTCAGCGACTCGTGCGCGGCGACCAGGCCGCGCAGCTCCTCCTCAGTGATCGCGTCACGATTGGCGTGCGGGTCGCCGCCGAGCAGCCGGACAACTCCATTGGTCGTCCGGGAGAGGAGCCAGATCACCGGGCGCGCCAGGATCGCGAGCCGGTCCAGCGTCGGTGCCAGAAGACGAGCCGTGCGCTCCGGACGCTGCAGCGCCAGCCGCTTGGGGACCAGCTCTCCCAACACCAGGCTCACGAAGCCGATCAGCAGCGTGACGCCGACGACTCCGATGAATCCGGCCAGCCCAGGACCCAACCCCGCGGCGATCAGCGCGTCTCGAGCCGTGGTCGAGAGGGTCACCGCGCCGTAGGCGCTGGAGAGGAGTCCGGTCAGCGTGACCCCGATCTGCACGGCAGCCAGGAACCGATTGGGATTGCTGGCAAGACGCGCGACCGCGGCACCGCGCCGGCCGCGGTCGCCCTGCGCCCTGACCTGACCCTCGCGCATCGACACCAAGGCGATCTCGGCCGCCACGAAGCCGGCGGCGAGCAGAATCAAGGCCAACACAATTCCGACATCGACCAAGATCCCGATCATGCCGGGCACCTATCCGCCGGCGGGTCCATGCCATCAAGGATAGGAGCACCCGGCGATTCGACTGCGACTCTCCACGGCTCGGCGGCATTGTGGTCAGTAGCGGGGGGCCTCTGACCTTCACGCGAGCCCCGCTTCTCGCCCCGGATGCGGGGACTGTGGGCGACAACGGAACGACATCCGTCCGCATGCCAGGTGGACGTGCCGCATGCCGCTCAGGGCTGAGTCGCGCTGTCGGGTGAGGAACCACGAACACGCATCGCTGCCTCGTACTGATCACGACCGCTCATGTCGATAACTGCCCTCCTGGCCTACGCGGTTGCGCTCCGGACCAACGTTCATCCAGGCGAAGAGCGCGCCTCGCCGACGTCACCGGAGGGCTCGACGGACTGTTCATTCATTCGTTCGTTCCCGCGATGAAGCCGTCGAGTGTTCGTCAACCCCGGCCATCCACGTGACGGCCGCCGACACGCACCGGCTCTTCGGCACTCGTCGATCGAGCTGCCGGTGCCGCTGCGTCAGACGGCCTGATCGCCCATGTTCCGCCGCAGGCCGTCGTCGAGCTCCGCCAGGAAGTCCTGCGTGGTGAGGTAGGGCGTCTCGGCACCGACGAGCAGTGCGAGGTCCTTGGTCATCTGGCCACGCTGGACGGTGTCGGTGCAGACCCGCTCCAGCGTGTCGGCGAAGCCGCTGACCGCCGGCGTCTCGTCTAGCTTGCCACGGTGGGCCAGCGCACGGGTCCACGCGAAGATAGAGGCGATCGGATTCGTCGAGGTCGGCTGACCCTGCTGGTGTTGGCGATAATGCCGGGTCACCGTGCCGTGCGCCGCCTCGGCCTCGACGGTGCGGCCATCTGGCGTCAGCAACACCGACGTCATGAGCCCCAACGAGCCGAAGCCCTGCGCCACCGTGTCGGACTGCACGTCACCGTCGTAGTTCTTGCAGGCCCAGACGTAGCCGCCCTCCCACTTCAGCGCCTGGGCGACCATGTCGTCGATGAGTCGGTGCTCGTAGGTCAGGCCAGCCGAATCGAACTCGGCCGCGAACTCGGCTTGGAAAACCTCGGCGAAGAGGTCTCTGAACCGGCCGTCGTAGGCCTTGAGAATGGTGTTCTTGGTCGACAGGTACACGGGCAGGCCGCGGGCGAGGCCGTAGCGCAGCGAGGCGCGCGCGAAGTCACGGATCGACTCGTCGTAGTTGTACATCCCCATGGCGACCCCGCCGCCGGAGAAGTCAGCGATCTCGAACTCCATCGGCTCACCGCCGTCGGCCGGCGTGTAGGTCATTACCACCCGGCCTGGGCCCGGCACGACGAAGTCGGTGGCCTTGTACTGATCGCCGTGCGCGTGGCGGCCGATGATGATCGGCTTGGTCCACCCGGGCACCAGCCGCGGGACGTTGGACATGACGATCGGCTCGCGGAAGATGACGCCGCCGAGGATGTTCCGGATCGTGCCGTTGGGTGAGCGCCACATCCGCTTCAACCCGAACTCGGTGACCCGCGCCTCGTCCGGCGTGATCGTCGCGCACTTCACACCTACGCCGTGTCGCTTGATCGCGTGTGCCGCGTCAATGGTGACCTGATCGTCGGTGGCGTCGCGGTGGGAGATGCCCAGGTCGTAGTAGTCGAGCTCGAGATCGAGGTAGGGCAGGATCAGCTGTTCCTTGATGAACTGCCAGATGATCCGGGTCATCTCGTCGCCGTCCATCTCGACGACCGGATTGGTCACCTTGATCTTGCTCATCCGCCGGAAGCCCCCTCGGAGGTGCTCGACATCGGTCTGATCGGCGGCCCTGACCGCAGCGGCCGCTCAGAGATGACCAGGCTACGTTGAAACCCCTTCACAGATTGTCGATATCGCCCTGCTTGGCCCGGACCGCCTCGGCGGCTTCCCGCAGCGCGGCCAGCTCGGAGTCGGTCAAGTCGCGCTCGACGATCTGGCGTACCCCGCGCGAGTGCAGCTCCGCCTCCACCCCGAGGTAGACGCCACTGATGCCGTATTCCCCGTCCACCCAGGCGCAGACCGGCAGGACGACACCGAGACCCTCGGCGACGGCGCGAGCCATCCGAGCCGCTGCCGCTGACGGTGCGTAGTAGGCGGAGCCGCTCTTGAGCAGCGACACGATCTCCGCCCCGCCGTCCCGTGTCCGCTCCACGAGGGACTCGATGACCTCGGGCGCGAGCAGGTCGACCAGCGGCTGCCCAGCGACCGTGCAGGCGCTGGGCACCGGCACCATGGTGTCGCCGTGCGACCCTAGGGTGAGCGTCTGCACCGAGGAGATCGGCACCGCCAGCTCGGAGGCCACGAAGTGGGTGAACCGCGCGGTGTCGAGCATCCCGGCCTGGCCCATGACCCGGTGCTTGGGAAAGCCGGACACCTTGGACGCCAGCGCGGTCATCTCGTCGAGCGGATTGGACACCACGATGAGCACCGCGTCCGGAGATGTGCGGGCGACCTGCTCGACGACCTCTCGGACGATCTTGGAGTTAGTCTCGAGGAGATCCATCCGGCTCATCCCGGGCTTGCGCGGAAGGCCGGCGGTGATGATGACGATGCTGGAGCCCTCGGTCGGTCCATATTCACCACTACCGACGCCGACGACCTCTGTCTGGAAGCCTTCGATCGGCCGTGACTGGTTGATATCGAGGGCCAGTCCCTCGGGCTTACCCTCGATGATGTCGGTGAGTACGACGGTGTCGAATATGTCATATTCGGCCAGCCGCTGTGCCGTGGTGGCGCCGTAGAACCCGGCGCCGACCACGGTCACCTTGCCTGTGTTCACCGGCATCGCGCATCAACCGACATGGCGGCAGGCCCCCTTTGTGAGATCGCTTGTGAGATCGCTGAGCAACCAGCGGAGGCTATCTGAACGTCAGGGATTGGTGACGTCCGGGCGCAGGTCGGGCGGCTGCTCGCCTCTCAGCACGGCCAGGGCGACGCCGGCCTGCGCCGCCCGGACCAGGACGTGATCAGTGCTGAAGCCGGACATCGACGTGAACGGGATCCGGGCCGCCGCGAGCCGATTGGCGACGTCAGCGAGAAAGCCGACCATCTCCCAGGGCAGCGGACCGGCGAAGGTGATCCGCCGCCAGCCGGGTTCGATCGCCTCGGGGACCTCAGCAGGCTCGAGGGCCTCGAACATCTCGTCGGGGGCGACCACGGTCACCTCGTCGTGGTCGACCACGAGCGCCAGGTAGTCGGTAGGAGACACCGGCGGCCACCATCCGGCCGGATAGCGGGCCACCGACAACGCGGTCAGGTCGAGCTCGGGCCTGAGATCGGTAGGAGACGGCTGCGCGGTCTCGGCCATATCGGACAGTCTAGAGGGGTCCGGCCGCTCGCTGCGCCGCCTCCACGACGTTGGTGAGCAGGAGCGCACGGGTCATCGGGCCCACTCCACCGGGCATTGGCGCCAGGTAACCAGCAACCTCGCGGACGGCCGGGTCGACATCCCCGACGAGCTGGCCCTGCGTCGTCCGGGTGATGCCGACATCGAGTACAGCGGCATGGCGCCCGACGTCGGCGACACCCACCAGGCCGGCGGCGCCGGCAGCCGCCACGATGATGTCGGCCCGGCGCAGGTGCTCCGGCAGGTTTCGGGTGCCGGTGTGGCACAGCGTCACCGTGGCATTCTCCGAGCGCCGGGTGAGGAGCAGGCCCAGCGGCCGGCCCACGGTCACCCCCCGGCCGACGACGACGACGTGCGCACCGGCCAGCGCCACGCCGTAACGCCGGAGGAGCTCGACGATCGCACGCGCCGTGCAGGGCAACGGCCCGGTGATCCCGAGCACCAGCCGGCCGAGGTTGGTCGGGTGCAGGCCGTCGGCGTCCTTGTCGGGGTCGATCGCCTCGAGCACCCGGTTGGCGTCCAATCCAGACGGCAGTGGAAGTTGCACGAGGTAGCCGGTGCAGTTCGGGTCGGTGTTCAGCTCCGCCACCACAGCGTCCACGTCGGACTGGGTGGCGGTCGCCGGCAGCTCGCGCCGGATGCTCGCGATGCCCACCTGGGTGCAATCCCGATGCTTTCCGGCGACGTAGGCCCGGCTGCCCGGGTCCTCACCCACCAGCAAGGTACCGAGACCAGGTGTGATGCCCGCTTCGCGGAGCCGGGCGACCCGCTCCCGCAGCTCGTCACGCACCGCTGCCGCTGTCGCCTTGCCGTCGAGGATCACCGCAGTCACGGAGGGCAGTGTGTCACCTCGCCCCCCAGCCCCCCCCCGCCGATCAAGGACCAACGGTCGTTACTTGATCTTCGTAGGCGACCATTTCTCCTTGATCGCACCTGCGGTGGGTGCCCGCAGGGATGGGCCGCTAGTGAAAGAAGTGCCGGGTGCCAGTCAGATACAGCGGAACCCCGGCCGCCTCCGCCGCCGCGATGACCTCATCGTCGCGCACCGACCCGCCCGGCTGCACGACGGCGACGACGCCGGCGTCGAGGAGCACCCGCAGCCCGTCGGCGAACGGGAAGAACGCATCCGATGCGGCGACCGCGCCGGCCGCGCGGTCGCCGGCGCGGTGCACCGCGAGCCGTGCCGCGTCGACCCGGTTGACCTGCCCCATCCCCACGCCCACCGTCGCCTCGTGAGTGGCGAGCAGGATCGCGTTGGACTTCACGGCTCGGACAGCACGCCAGGCGAAGCCGAGGTCACCCCAGGTCGCGCCGTCAACCGGTTGGCCGGCGGCGAGCGTCCAGGTGGCCGGATCGTCGCCCGGAGCGTCGATGGCATCGACCGTCTGCGCCAGGGCGCCGCCGCTGATGTCCCGGATCTCGACACCGCCCACTGCCCGCGGTGGGCAGATCAGGAGTCGAACGTTCTTCTTGCGGCGCAGGACAACCAGCGCCCCGTCGTCGTAGCCGGGTGCGACGACCACCTCGGTGAAGACGTCGGCCACCTGCTCGGCCAACGCCACCGAGACCGGCACGTTTGCTGCTATCACGCCGCCGAAGGCGGACAGCGGATCGCAGGCGTGCGCCTTGCGATGGGCCTCGGCGATGTCGACACCGAGCGCGATCCCACAGGGGTTGCTGTGCTTGATGATGGCAACACAGGGCTCGGCGAAGTCGTACGCCGCCCGATGCGCGGCGTCGGCATCGACGTAGTTGTTGTACGACATCTCCTTGCCATGGAGTTGCTCAGCCTGGGCGATCCCCCGCCGCGCGTCGGGCTCGACGTAGAGCGCCGCCCGCTGGTGCGGATTCTCGCCATAGCGCAGGATCTCGGCCCGCTGGAATGCTCGCCCGGCGTACGCCGGCCAGTGCTGGCCGCCCTCGAGCGCCAAACTCGTGGCGAACCAGTTCGCCACCGCGGCGTCGTAGGCAGCGGTGTGTGCGAACGCCTGGGCCGCCAGCCGCCGCCGCTGTGCCTCGTCGAAGCCACCGGCCTGCACCGCCGCGACCACCTCGGCATACGACGACGGGTCGACGACCACCGCGACGCTGCCGTGGTTCTTGGCGGCCGCCCGGACCATCGACGGCCCGCCGATATCGATCTGTTCGATGACCTCGGTGGCGCTCGCGCCGCCGCGCACCGTGTCGCTGAACGGGTAGAGGTTGGCGATCACCAGCTCGAAGGCGGCCACGCCGAGCTCGGCGAGCTGCCGCACGTGCTCGGGGTTTCCCCGGTCGGCCAGCAGTCCGGCGTGCACATGGGGGTGCAGCGTCTTGACCCGCCCGTCGAGCACCTCCGGGAACCCGGTGACCTCGCTCACCGCAGTCACCGGCACCCCGGCCCCGGCGATGACAGCGGCTGTCGAACCGGTCGACACGATCTCCACGCCAGCGGCGCGCAGTCCGCGGGCGAGATCGACCAGCCCGGCCTTGTCGTACACGCTGACCAGCGCTCGGCGTATCTCGATGCGCGTCATCCGAGCACAACCTCTCTTCCGCGGACCGAGTAGCCGCCCCGAGCCATCCTGCCGATTGTGTCGACCAGGAGCGATCGCTCGACCCCCTTGATGCGCTCATGCAGTGCCTCCTCGGTGTCCCCGGGTAGCACCGGGACGGCAGCCTGGGCGATGACGGGCCCGGAGTCGATGCCGGCGTCGACCAGGTGGACGGTGGCTCCGGTCAGCTTGACGCCGTGCTCGAGCGTGTCCCGCACCGGATGAGCGCCGGGAAAGGACGGCAGCAGCGCTGGATGGGTATTCACCACGCGCCCGGCGAATCGCTCGAGGAACTCCGGTCCGACCAGCTTCATGAAACCGGCCAGGACTACCAGGTCGGGCTGGTGCGCCGCTACCGTCTCAGCCAGAGCGCGGTCCCATCCCGGCCGATCCGGAAAGTCCCGCACTCGGACGACGAAGCTCGGCACGTTCGCGGCGGCCGCCAGGTCCAGCGCGGGAATCCCGTTGCGGTCGGCGCCCACCGCCACGACCGCCGCGCCGTATCCAGGGTCGGCGCCGGTGGACAGCAACGCCCGCAGGTTGCTGCCAGTTCCCGAGACGAGCACGACGAGGCGGGCGGTCAGCAAATCCTCTGGTACGCGCATGCGCCCACTTGTCTGGCCGTCCGGTTGTGACCTATCGATGATCGTGAAGGTTGCGGGAGAGCCGCCCGCCGGCTGTACCTGTGGGCGACAATGAGCCAGACTCTGCGACACGTGCTTGCGTCAAACGGTCGCTCCCACACAGGAACCGGCCGGCCGGCTTCGACGTCGGGGGACACGTGCCGCCCGGAGACGTTGATGAACGATCGCAGGTGGGGTTTCGAAGGACTCGACGACGGTGAGCACGAAGAGATCACCCGTCGCCGACTGGCCAAGGAACCCGTCGAGACTACCGAACCCACCGAGTTGACCACCGACCGGCCACCATGCTGCGCCGGATCGGCCTCATCCGGTGCGCCGCGCTCGCCGCTGCGGTGCTCTTCATGACGGCGAGTACCGTTGCAGCGCTCTCCCCGGATGGCAGCACCGGGGTTGCCACCGCGGGCTACCTGCTGCTGCCGATTTCCTGCGGTGTTCTCGCCGTGGTCGGCGGCGTCCTCACCCCGCCGCCGACTCCGGCCCCGCGACCGTCTCCTACGAACGGGTTGATGGCATGACTCCTGCCGTAGTGCCCCAGCCGACGCCGGATCAGGTGTGGGTGCCTTCGTCGGTCGCCACCCGCTCCCGTGAAGCCCTACTCCGTGCGGGGCTCGGCATTCTCGGCGCCGGTGCGCTGCTGGTCGTGGTTGCCGTGGTGTCGGTGCTGAGGGCGCCCGGCGCGAACGGGTTCCCCGATGCGATCACCAGGATCGGTGGCACGATCGGCGCGTACCTGATCCTCATGGCCGTAGTCGGCCTGCTCAACGGACGGCAGGCACTGTTGGGGCAGGCCTTCCTGCCGGGGCACGCGCGGCGGATCCGGCGGTTGCTGGTGGTGTTGTGGCTGCTCTCGGTGGGCATGACCGCAGTGATCGCCTACGGCGCTGCAGCCATGCCTGACGGGCCAGTTCTCACTCCGACCCTGCTGCCGATCGGGAGTTGCGTGCTGACCGGGGTCGCGGTCCTGGTGGCCCGGTCCGTGTTGACGTCGGCCGCTCGCGGCGGTCGGTGACCATCCGGAGTCAGCACATTGGACGGTTCTGGGTGACTGTGTGGGCACGTCTGGCCACCCTAGCGACGGCGCGTCAGTAGTCCGATTCTTGACGTGAGGGGTCCCAGTCGCAACGATGCCTCAGACCGACAGGGAGTAAGCCTTGCCGGCCAACGCCCTGCCACCGCAGTCACAGGAGGACACATGACCACCCCGCCCAATGCACCACCTCCATCCGAAGGGTACGGCGACCCGCCGCCCGGCGGTGGCTACGGTGCTCCCCCGCCTGGATACGGCCAGCCGAGCTCGCAGAGCAACACACCGACCATCCTGGGCATCATCGGCATCGTGTGCTGGTTCTGCTGCCAGCCGGCCTCGATCGCGCTCGGCCTGATCGGCCAGTCGCAGGCCAACAAGAGCGGGCAGAGCGCCACGCTGCCGAAGGTCGCCTGGATCGGCGGGATCGTCGCTCTGATCATCGCCATCGCCTTGTACGTCCTGGGCCTCGCGGTCGGCGACAACGCTGCCACCAGCTCGACCGGCTACTAGCCGATGCTCCGGAGCCGGGGGCAGCGACTTGCAGTCACTTGCGCAGCCCCCGGCCCGGGAGCAGGCTGGCCTCATGTACAGACCGGCGTCGCCGTGATGACCCGGATCGCGCAGCGCGCCCCCAGCGGCCTGCCGGCTTGGGTAGCACCGGCCGTCACGGCCGCGGCCGCCCTGGCCTGCTGCACCGTGGCCGGGGTCCTCGACCCGACCCGCCCCGGCAGCGGCCTGCCCGCCTGCCCATTCAAGTCAGTGACCGGCTGGGCCTGCCCGATGTGCGGGTCCACCCGGATGCTGCACACGCTGCTGCACGGCGACCTTGCCTCAGCCGCGAGGTACAACATCGTCGCCTTGGTCATGGTGCCGGTCGTGATGTGGGTCTGGCTCGACTGGACCCAGCGGCGCCTGGGCTACCGGCGGCGGCTGCCCGCTTGGCGGCCCTCGTCGGGCATCCTGTGGCTCGGTCTCGTTCTCTGGCTGGCCTTCTCCGTCTTGCGCAACCTGCCGTGGGCGCCGTTCTCCGCGCTGCGGGTCTGAGCCGGACCGGCGCGCTGTCCACCACGCGGCCGCCACCGCAACCGATCCGACTTCGACGGCCAGCATCAGCGCGACGCGCCAGGCCGACGGCCCGACGGTGGCCAGCCGGCCAGCACCGGCCGGGCCGGCGGACAGCAGGCTGAGCAGACCCAGCAGCGCACCCGCGGCGGGGCCAGTCGCGGCGGCAGTCGACAGCGACCGGCGCAGCGGCGCTGCTCGCTGCTGTCGGCCGATTCCGGCACCAGCGATCGCCCCGCCGATCATTGGCACGGCGATCAGCAGGGCCAGCCATCCGGTCACCGGCCCACCGGGCAGGGCGGCAAACAGGGGCAGTGCGGGGACCGGGCCCAGCCGCACTCCGAACGGGCTGACTACCGTGCCCGCGCCGACGGCGAATCCGGCCCCCATGACGAACGCCGCCGCGCAGACCACGGCATTGGGCAGGTAGGCCAGGGAGAGGAGCAGCAGGCCGAGGGCGCCTACCGCACCGACACCCAGACCGCTCAGCACCTGTCCGGCCTCATCGCTGCTGAGCGCCAGTGCACAGCCGGCCAACCCGGCCCCGCCCGCCAAGACGACGATCGCCGCGACCGCACCGCCGTGGAGGGCTGCGCGCACCGAAGCGGGGATCCGTGCCCACATCTGTTCGCAGAGCCCGGCCCCACGGATGACGCCGAGGCCACCGCACACCGTCGCCAGCCCGGCGGCGGCCAAGAAGGCCCGCAGCGGCGCCACCTGCACCTGCGGCGTGGCGGCGGCACCAGTCGCCACGACCGCGAGCCCCCCATACGCCCCTGCCAGGGCGCTGGTTGGACCCAGCACACCCCTCAGGTCCATGACGCCGACAGCCCGCGCCAACGACGTCCCGGCCCGGAGCAGCAGGCACGCGGGCAGCGCGGTGAGCCCGAGCGGGATCAACGCGAACGGTGACCCGGAGACCCGCAGCGACGATCCGTTGGCCAGCAGCCACAGGTCTGCGGCGATCCGCAGCGTGGCACCCGCAGCGGCGCCCGAATTGCGCTCCGCGGTCCAGGACAGCAGCACGACGCAGGTGATCGCGATCGAACCAACAGCAGCCGCCCAGATCGCCGCAAGGACCGCCGCAAGGACCACGGAGCCGGGCCGTCCACCAGCGGAAGAACCAGGCCGCTCGCTGCGGCCGTGTTCGTCAACGGCAAGCACGTCTGTCACGCGGTCCACTGTCGCATCGCACCAGGCAGAACCCCGGCCAGCCACGCCGCCGCCCGTTTCCGGCTGGGTGTGCTGCCTTCCACGGCTCCGTCGAGGTGTTGCGTGGCGCGCTCGCTTGGGTCAAAGCCCGCACCGCCGCGATCCGGACAGGGCGGCGACGCTGGCCGGCCGGGTGGAGCACCACGCCCCCACCAAGGCCTACGTCGCCCGCCGGCTCGCCGAAGGCAAGACAAAGGCCGAGATCATCCGCTGCCTCAAAAGACTGCTCGCCCGCGAGATCTGGGCGCACACGCGTCCCCTCCGACAGGCCCGAAACGATCTTGCCCCGGCCGCTTGACAGATTATAGGAGCATCAACGCCCTAGCCGAGAGCGTCATCGGGCTCTACAAGGCCGAATGCGTCCGCCACGAAGGGCCCTAGCGCGGCGTCGACGACCTCGAACTCGCCACCCTGAGCTGAGTGCACCGGTTCAACGAGACCCGGCTGCACGGCAGCATCGGACACATCCCACCAGTCGAGTACGAGAACACGTACTACCGTCACATCACCCCCCAGCAGCAGCCGCTGCCGGGAGAACCCAGCCTCTACTAAACCCGGCGCGGTTCAGAGCGCTCGGGTCATGGCCGCGTGTTCCGCGCGGCGCATTCGACGGCCCGGGCAATGCGGCGCTGCCGCGTCTCCGGTCGCTTGGCGCTCGCGATCCACTCCAGGATAGCCCGCTTAGCGGACCGGGAGAACGCGTCAAAATGCTCGGCTGCGACGTGGTCGGCGGCGAGCTGCTCGCGCAGATCGTCGGGGAGGACGCTGTTCTGCGCGTCGGCGAGGATTGACCACGTGCCGGTCCGTTTCGCGAGGTCGATCGCCGCCTGGCCGTGGGGGGTCATGAGTCTCTGCGCGGTCAGCCGTTCCACGAGCTCCCTGTTGACGTTGCTCCAGGTGCCGCGCGGGTTGCGTGGGGAGAAACGCTGACACCACGACTCGGCGTTGTGTCTGCGTGCCAGGCTGTCGATCCA
>Ga0136617_10004157_pt1 | contig 12951 bp, 10 predicted proteins | sample AntDrymUQ3222106_2_FD_129672 | JGI IMG/M metagenome (GOLD analysis project Ga0136617, IMG submission 129672) | Polar desert sand microbial communities from Dry Valleys, Antarctica - metaG UQ322 (21.06) | ecosystem: Environmental > Terrestrial > Soil > Desert | place: Antarctica: Dry Valley...
GACCGGTTGGACGACAGCCGGCCGGTCGGGCCCGGCGGCGCGTCGTTCCACCCGGAACGATCATCCGGCCGCCACCGATCTCGCGGCGGGGGACGAGCCCTCCCGAGCGCGTGATCGCTCGTCGGCGCTGGCGTTCGGGGAGTTAAAAACAGTGGGTGATTCGGTCGTTGACGTCGCGTCGAGACCGCTCCTAGTGTCCGTGCCAGCGTCCGGGCACGTAGCCCGTCCAAGTAGACAGGACCCTGCATGCGCAAGTCGAAGCTCGTCGTGGCCATCGGTGCCGCGGTAGCGCTCGCTGCTACCCCGCTGCTGACCGCCACCACCGCCGCTGCCGCGTCTGGCACCAACAGCGGCACCGCCGCCACCAGCGGCGTCATGGTCACCGGCACGTCCGCAGCCTGCGGCGGCAAGCAGATCGGCAGGCCCGCCGGCTACCCGGATGGCACCAAGCTCGTCGACCTCAGCGGAATCGCTGACTTCACCCCGGTCAGCTCGAAGAACAACGTCAAGTTCACCCCGACGCTCGAGAAGCGTTCCGTGCCCGGCAGCTGGGCCACCTGGGGCAGCCCGCCCGACACCGAGTCCGCGACCCCCAACATCCTCTACACGGTCGGCGCCACCTCCATCAAGGTGACCCTGCCCGACAGGGGTGCGAGGAGGGCCGCTGGCATGGAGGTCGAGCCAAACCCGTTCGCCGAGCACACCTTCACCGCCGTCTTCGCGAAGAAGAGCGGCGAAGAGATCTGCACCGCCACCGTCGTTGCGAACGGCGAGGCCGGCGCCAAGCTCCTCGCCGCCAAGGTGAGGCGGGCCAAGACGATCACGGTTTCCAGCGACACCGACTTCTCGATCGCGCAGGTCCGCTACAAGTGAGCCCCACGCTCGGCCACGCACGATGAGTGTCTGAGCTGATCGATCACGGCACCGCCTGCCAGGGCGGTGCCGTGATCGCGTTCTGCGACACTTCGTCTGGGACCGATCAGGCGAGGCGGTCTTCGTGGCGAACCACCCCGGTTCGGCCCGCCCGCAGGACCCGGCCGAAGGAGGCTCAGCGCTGTGTCGACCAGCTGGCTGGGCAGGTTGAGCGGCGGGGCGGTCCGCCGCTCCCTGCTGCCCGTCGGGGTCCTGATCGCCGCGATGTGGCTGCTCGAGATCGTCGACCTGACGACCGGCGGACGGTTGGACTCCCTCGGCATCGAGCCGCGCGACGCGGATGGTCTCACCGGTGTCGTGGCCGCACCGTTCCTGCACGTCGGGTTCGGCCACCTGCTCGCCAACACCACCGGCCTGGTCGTGCTCGGCGGCTTGCTCGCGCTCTCGACCAGCCGATTCTGGTTGGTCTGCGCGGTGGTGACGGTCGTCGGTGGCTTCGCCGTCTGGCTCGTCGGTCCGGGCGGGACCGTCCACATCGGGGCATCCGGGCTGGTCTACGGCATCGCCGCGTTCCTGGTCGCCCGGGGCTTCTTCGAGCGCCGCATCGTCACCGGCGCAATCGCCGTCCTGGTCGCACTGCTCTACGGCGGGCTCGTCCTGGGCGTGCTCCCGAACCAGCCCGGGGTGTCCTGGCAGTCGCACCTGTTCGGTGCGCTCGCCGGTATCGCGGTCGCATGGTCCGGACTGGCAGCTCGACGAGCGACGCTCCAGCGGGGGCCGCTGGCGCGATGAGCCCCGATCAGCGCCGCCTCGGCCTCGGCGCCTTCACCCGGGCGCGCGACGTCGACCGCGACGCTGCCCTGCTGAGGCTCCGCGAGGCACTCGTCGACGGCCAGCTCACTCAGGACGAGTTCGACACCCGGATGGCTGCCGTGCTCGCGGCAACCCGGATGGGTGAGCTCACGAGGCTGACCGCGGACCTGCAGAAGCCCCAGCCCGAGCCCATCGCCGCAGCCAACCCGCGCAGGCCGCGCTGGGTGCAGGCATTCGGACCGGTCATCATCGTGCTGGTGGTAGCGCTCGTCCTGGCCGGCGTCGAGGGGCTGACCCGCCTCGGCAGCGGCAACGACGGGATCGAGGACTCCGGCGCCGGGGGCGGTTTCGGTTTTCCCGCGCTGGGCTTCCCGGGCCAGCCCGCGATGCACACGGCGGACGGGATGACCACGTTCATCGAGAAGGTCAACGATGAGTTCGGCTCCACCAAGACGCTCCGGGCGGTGATCTACCCCGACTACGTCGTGCTCTGGATGCCGCAGCGCGCCGACCCGACCCGGGTGGACACGTTCTACTACGACGGTAGCTTCGACCCGCCGTCGCCGGCCGGCACGCGCGATCCGGCAACCGAACCGCTCTTCGATCTCACCGACATCGACGTGGATGCCATGGCGTTGTTGATCCTGCAGGCGCCGGCGGCGGTCGGCATCGCCGAGCCCGAGACGACCTATGCCGTCGTGGATCAGCGGCTCGACGCCGTGGGCGCGGTGATGGGCATCTACGTGTCCGACGCCTATGTCAGCGGGCGTCTGGAGGCGGGGCTCGACGGGGTCGTCACGGAGCTCACCGAGGCGAGCTGAGCCGCCAACGCATCGACCCCGCCGCTGAGGTACGCAGGCGGGGTCGGGCGGCTGGCTGTGGTGGAGTCTGAGGCGTCAGCGCTCCTCGGACTCGGCGGTCGGGGTCACGACGAGCCGGTTGGACTCGTCGAGGATCGCGGCGCCCTTGGACTTGAGCGCGTCGGCGTGCTGGCGGCCGTGGTGGGCGCAGAACAGCAGCTCGCCGCCGTCCGGCAGGAGCGCCCGTACGTACGCCTGGGCACCACACCGGTCACAGCGGTCGGCCGCGCGCAGCGGGGCCGGGGCGAGAGCTGAGTTCACGTCGCCTTCTTCCTGGGTGTTGTGCCTCGTGGTCAGTACCTATCTGAACATCAAAGCAGGCCCAATCCGTTCCCGCCCCGCCATACCGTCTCCGGTGGACATCGGCGTGTCCTGCCTCACAGGTGGTTCGGTCCAAACCGCGGTCTTAGATTGCCTGGTTTGCCAAGCGCTGTCCCCAGGGTCGGCGCGCCCGACCGTCGGTGTCCTCGCCGCTGGGTAGCCTGGCCAGGCGGGAGGCTCATCCGGCACCCGGCCGGTCGAGCGATCGGCTCTCGCCGACCACAGCGGGGGCCAGTGACCACGACCTCGACGGCGCGGCCGACCAACCGCCGGGTCGCGCCGGCCGGTGACTACACGGCTCGCCATCTGTCCGTTCTCGAGGGGCTCGAGGCGGTCCGGAAGCGGCCTGGGATGTACATCGGGTCGACGGACTCGCGTGGCCTCATGCAGTGCGTCTGGGAGATCATCGACAACGCGGTGGACGAGGCGCTGGACCATCACTGCGACGACATCACCGTCCGCCTGTACGAGGACGGCTCGGTCGCGGTGAACGACAACGGCCGCGGCATCCCCGTCGACGCCGAGCCCAAGACGGGCCTGTCCGGGGTCGAGGTGGTGTTCACCAAGCTCCATGCCGGTGGCAAGTTCGGCGGCGGTTCGTACGCCGCCACCGGCGGTTTGCACGGCGTCGGTGCGTCGGTCGTGAATGCGCTGTCCGCCCGGCTCGACGTCGAGGTCGACCGGGGCGGCAAGACGTACGCGATGAGCTTCCGCCACGGTGAGCCTGGCAGCTTCGCCGACGGCCGGTCCGGACCGCGGCCGGACGCGCCGTTCACGCCGTTCACCGACGCCTCCGACCTGCCGGTCGTGGGCCGCGCCAGGCGCGGGGTCACCGGCACCCGCATCCGGTTCTGGCCAGATCGTGAGGTGTTCCTCGCGGGGGCCGCCGTCTCGTACGACGAGCTGGTCACGCACGCGCGCCAGACGGCGTTCCTCGTGCCGGGGCTGCGGCTGCGGACCGCCGATGACCGCGGCGAGCCGCGGGCCGACGACCTCCGCCATGACGGCGGCATCACGGAGTTCGTCGAGCACCTCGCGCATGACCCCCCGGTCACCGACGTGTGGCGACTCCACGGCACGGGTGAGTTCAAGGAGACCGTCCCGGTGCTGGACGCCACCGGGCAGCTGTCCTCGCGCGAGCTCGAACGGGAGTGCACCGTGGACGTCGCGATGCGGTGGGGGAGCGGCTACGAGAGCGAGGTCCGGACGTTCGTCAACGTGATCGCCACGACCAAGGGCGGGACGCACGTCGCCGGGTTCGAGCAAGCCCTGGTCAAGACGTTCCGCAAGGTGGTCGAGGCGAACGCGCGGAAGCTGAAGACCGGCTCGGACCGCCCCGACAAGGAGGACATCCTTGCCGGCATGACCGCCGTGCTGACCGTCCGGCTGGTGGAGCCGCAGTTCGAGGGCCAGACCAAAGAGGTGCTGGGCACGTCCGCCGTCCGCGGCATCGTCGCCCGGGTCGTCGAGCGCGAGCTGGAGTCCCGGCTCACGAACCCGCCGCGCGGGGAGAAGCAGCAGTCTCTCGCCGTGCTCGACAAGGTCGTCAGCGAGATGAAGGCCCGGCTGTCGGCTCGCCTGCACAAGGAGACCCAGCGTCGCAAGAACGCGCTGGAGACGTCCTCGCTGCCAGCCAAGCTGGCCGACTGCCGGAGCACGGACACCGAGCGATCCGAGCTCTTCATCGTGGAGGGGGACAGCGCGCTGGGCACCGCGAAGCTCGCCCGGAACTCCGAGTTCCAGGCGCTGCTGCCGATTCGGGGCAAGATCCTCAACGTCCAGAAGGCATCGGTCTCGGACATGCTCAGCAACACCGAGTGCGCAGCGATCATCCAGGTGCTCGGCGCCGGTTCCGGCCGTACGTTCGACCTGGCGTCGACGAGGTACGGCCGCGTGGTGATCATGACCGACGCGGACACCGATGGCGCACACATCCGGACCCTGCTCCTCACGCTGTTCTTCAAGTACATGCCAGAGCTGGTCGCGGCCGGCCGGGTCTTCGCCGCCGTGCCGCCGCTGCACCGGGTGGACGTCGTCGCGGCCGGCTCGCGAAAGTCCGAGATCGTCTACACGTACTCGGACACCGAGCTGCACCGCGTCCTCGAGGGCCTCGAGAAGAAGGGCCGGCGGTACAAGCAACCGCCGCAGCGGTACAAAGGCCTCGGCGAGATGGACGCCGAGCAGCTGGCCGAGACCACGATGGACCCGCGCCACCGCACACTTCGGCGCGTCACGGTCGGCGACGCCGAGGCTGCCGGACGGGTCTTCGAGCTGCTCATGGGCAATGACGTCGCCCCGCGCAAGGAGTTCATCGTCGGTTCCGCCGCTGGTCTGGACCGCAGCCGGATCGACGCCTGACCGGCGCCAACCCAGCGCAAAGATCCGACGCTGGCGGGGCGTAGCCCCGCCACCGTCGGATCTTTGCGCCGGCCCGGTCGCGTCGGCGCGGAGCTCTTGCACGGCGCGGCCCCTCGACACGCCGGGTGTGGCGCGGCACGCTGTGCTCCGACCGGGGCGACTCCAGCCCACATCCGCGCAGGAGGTCGACGTGGCCGACGCCAGCACGAAGTCCGGAGCAGCTGAGGACCAGCACGGCGAGCCGAGCCTGGTCCGGGTGATGGGACCGAAGCTCCTGCTGCTGTTCATCATCGGGGACATCCTCGGTACCGGCGTCTACGCCCTCACCGGCCAGGTCGCCGCCGAGGTTGGTGGCGCGGCCTGGGTGCCGTTCCTGGTGGCGTTCGCCGTCGCGCTGCTGACGGCGTTCTCGTACCTCGAGCTGGTCACGAAGTACCCCCAGGCGGCTGGCGCGGCGCTCTACACGCACAAGGCGTGGGGAATCCACTTCGTCACCTTCATGGTGGCGTTCACCGTCATGTGCTCGGGCATCACGTCGGCGTCCACGGCGTCAAGGGCGTTCGCGTCGAACCTCTCGACGGGTTTCGGGCTGGATCTCGGCAACGGCGGCATCGTCGTGGTCGCGCTGCTGTTCATGCTCCTGGTCGCGGCGGTGAACTTCCGCGGCGTGGGCGAGAGCGTCAAGGCCAACGTCGTGCTCACGCTGGTTGAGCTGTCCGGCCTGCTCTTGGTGATCATGGTCGGGCTCTATGCGTTCTCGGGCGGCGACGCGGACTTCTCGCGGGTGGTGGCGTTCGACACGCCTGACGACAAGAACGTGTTCCTCGCGGTCACCACTGCAACGTCGCTGGCCTTTTTCGCGATGGTGGGCTTCGAGGACTCGGTGAACATGGCGGAGGAGACCAAGGAACCAAGCAAGATCTTCCCGAGGATGATGCTCACCGGGCTCGGCATCGCAGGGACGATCTACGTGCTGGTGTCCGTGGTTGCCGTCGCCCTCGTTCCGGTTGGCGACCTCGCCGCGACCGACACGCCCTTGGTGACCGTCGTGGAGGTCGGAGCGCCGGACTTCCCGATCAGCGACGTGCTGCCCTTCATCTCGATGTTCGCGGTCGCGAACTCGGCACTGATCAACATGCTCATGGCCAGCCGGCTGCTCTACGGCATGGCGAAGCAACGGGTGCTTCCGCCCGTGCTCGGTCGGGTGCACCCGGGCCGCCGGACGCCGTGGGTGGCGATCATCTTCACTACCGTCCTGGCGTTCGGGCTGATCACCTACGTGTCCTTCGCCGGCGACGACGCGGTGACGACGCTCGGTGGCACCACCGCCCTGCTCCTGCTCGGGGTGTTCGCGATCGTGAACATCGCTGTTCTCGTGCTGCGCCGCGACCGGGTCGACCACGAGCACTTCGTCACGCCCACCGCGATGGCGATCGCCGGGTCGATCGCGTGCGCGTACCTCGTGACACCGCTGTCCGGACGGGCCTCCGACCAGTACCAGGTCGCCGGCGGGCTGCTCGTGCTCGGGGTCGTGCTCTGGGTGATCACGACGATCATCAACCGCCGGCTGGGGATCCGCCCGACCCGGATGGAGGACCCAGACCTCCTGGACACCCGAGGCCCCGTGAACTAGGAGGCGCTGGCCGACCGGCCGGGTCGGGTCAGGCGACCCCGACCGGGGGCCGGGACCCGGCGACGGCCGACACCGGCTGGGACAGCCCCGTTCCGGACCCGTCTCGCCGGCCGGTCGCGGCCGGCAGCTCGATCGGTCCGCCGCCGCCAGCACCGGCCTTCGCTGGCCCCGGGCCGGCCCAGGCGAGGCTGAGCTGGTCTTCGCCCCGGAGGAAGCGGTGGCAGCGAACCCCGGAGGTCCCGCGACCCTTCGCCGGGTAGTCCTCGTACGACGTCACCTTGACGCTCCCGGTCTCGGTGCCTGGCAGAGCCACGCTCGATCCGGCGACCGTGACCACGACGGCGCCTGGCGTCCCAGGGGCGATCACGCCGAAGAACGTCGCGTGCGCGCCTGGTGCGAGCCGGATGCCGGCCATCCCGCCGGCGGCGCGGCCCTGAGGGCGCACGCCCGCGGCGGAGAAACGAAGCAGCTGGGCGTCGTCGGAGATGAAGACGAGGTCCTCGTCGCCGGTCTCGAGCTCGGCAGCGCCGACCACCTCGTCGCCGACCTTGAGCGTGAGTAGCTCCCAGGCGTCGCGGCTCCAGGGGTAGTCGGGCGTCACTCGCTTCACGACGCCCTGCGCCGTCCCGAGCGCGACCCCGGGCGCGTCGGCGCGCAGTGAGGAGAGCGCAAGGACCCGCTCGCCGGCCGCCAGCCCGATGAACTCGCTGACCGGAGCGCCGCCGGACAACGAGAGAGGTCCGGCCGTGGCCGGGATCGCGGGGAGGTCGAGCACGCCGAGCCGGATCATGCGCCCGTGGGAGGTCACCACGGCGATCTCGCCGCGAGCGGTCGTGCGCACCACGCTGCGGATCACGTCGTGGGCGGCCCGTCCCGCCCCTGCGGTGAGATCGTCGGCAGCCGTCCGGGCCAGCAGTCCGGTGGCCGAGAGCAGCGCCCAGCACGGGTCGTCGGTGACCTCGAGCGGCACGCTGGACGGTCGGACGACGCCACTGGCCTCGAGCAGGACCGTCCGGCGCGGCGACCCGTACGTGGTGGCGACTGCGGCCAGCTCGTCGGACACCGTGGTTCTCATGAGCTTCGGGTCGTCGAGCAGGGTGCGGAGGGACTCGATGTCGGCGCCGAGCTGGTCGCGCTCCCGCTCGAGCTCGAGCCGGGACAGCCTGGTGAGGCGACGCAGTCGGAGCTCGAGGATGTAGCTCGCCTGCAGCTCGGACAGGTCGAACACGTCCATGAGCCGAAGGCGGGCGACGTCGGCGTCGTCGCTGGACCTGATCACCTGGATGACCTCGTCGATGTCGATCATGGCCAGCAGGAGGCCGGCCACGAGGTGCAGGCGCTCCTCGCGCCGGGCCAGCCGGTAGGCGGTGCGCCGGCGCACGACGACCAGTCGGTGCTCGACGTACTCGACCAGGAGCTCGCGCAGACCGAGGGTGCGCGGCTGACCCCCGACGAGGGCGACGTTGTTGATGCCGAAGGTGTCCTCGAGCGGGGTCAGCCGGTAGAGCTGGTCGAGGACCGCGTCCGGGTTGAATCCGCTGCGGATCTCGATGACCAGGCGCAGGCCGTTGGCCAGGTCGGTGTAGTCGTTCACGGCCGCGATGCCCTGGAGCTTCTTGCTCTGGACCGCGTCCTTGATCTTCTCGATCACCTTCTCCGGCCCGACCAGGTACGGCAGCTCGGTGACGACGATCCCTTGGCGACGGGCCGTGATGTTCTCGACCCTGCTCGTGGCCCGAACCCGGAAGGTGCCGCGCCCGGTCGCGTACGCGTCCCGGACGCCGTCGAGACCGACGATCTTGCCGCCGGTCGGCAGGTCAGGCCCGGGTACGAAGCGCATCAGGTCGTCGAGCGATGCATCCGGGTTGGCGATGAGGTGACGCGCCGCGGAGATCACCTCGACCAGGTTGTGCGGCGCCATGTTCGTGGCCATCCCGACCGCGATCCCCGCTGCGCCGTTCACGAGCAGGTTCGGGAAGGCCGCCGGCAGCACCTCGGGCTGGGTGCCGGCGTTGTCGTAGGTCGAGACGAAGTCGACGACATCCTCGTCCAGGCCGTCGACCATGAGCAGCGCCGGTGGCGCCAGCCGGGCTTCGGTATATCTCGCCGCCGCCGGACCGCTGTCCAAAGATCCGAAGTTGCCATGCCCGTCGACGAGCGGCACCCGCATCGTGAACGGCTGGGCCTGTCGAACGAGGGCGTCGTAGATCGCGGTGTCACCGTGCGGGTGGAGCTTGCCCATGACGTCGCCGACGACGCGGGCGCTCTTGACGTGGCCCCGCTCGGGGCGCAGACCCATCTCGGCCATCTGGAACAGGATCCGGCGCTGCACCGGCTTGAGCCCGTCGCGGGCGTCGGGGAGCGCTCGGGAGTAGATCACCGAGTACGCGTACTCGAGGAACGAGCCCTCCATCTCCTGCGCGACGTCGATGTCGAGGATGCGCTCGGTGAAGTCGCCAGGAGGCGGCGGGGCGGTACGTCGTGCCATGTTCGGCCGGACTCCTCGCGGAAGACGGGGTGGAGCCCCCATTCTCGCGGTCCCAGCCGACGAATCCGCGCAGCACCGCCGCGCGGCGGCCCTACGTGCGTGCGCCGCGCCTGGGCAAGAGTGGGTGGCGCCAGCGTGGTCTCAGCGACTCGGGTAGGTGCCTCAACCTGCGCAGTGGGGCCGCCGGCGCCTGACTCGCGGCGGTCGGTGCCCTCGCGACCGGACGTCGAGATCGGAGCCGGCGTCGATACCCCTTGGACTCGGTCTGCGGCCAAGATCGCCGCCGCCCATAATGATCGTGCACGGCTTCGAAGCGGGTACCGCGCTGGTATGGACGCGGACCGGGATCAGCCCGGCTGATTCGAGCGAGCTGGACCTCCGGGGCCCCCCGGCGCCGTGCTTTCAACCCTCCTTCTGCACGCAGGAGCTCCCAGATGCATCGCACGGGTCGTGCGGCCGCGCCAGGTGTCTTCGCGAGATCCCGGAGCGTCATGCTCGCGGCATTCGTCGGTGGCATCACGGTGGCGGGGTGCGGAGCAGAAGCGGTCCAGGACGCCGACGGGAATGAACGAGGCGCGCTCGATGGTCTGGACGTTTGCGGATCGCCGGACGGTCCGATCGCTGCATTCTGGGGCAGCGACGAGGGCGCGGGCTTTCCCGATGACAGCGAAGGTGCTCCGACTGGCGGTGACATCTGGACGGTGACGGTGGACGGCCGCGTCACCGCGGTAACAGACGACGCACGATCACGTGACCCCTCCCTTTCCGACGACGCGCAGCGGCTGTACTTCACCCGCAGTGACGGCGGGCTCGATGGTGGCGTCGCATCACCCGGAACCGAGCTGTGGGTCTTGGACTTGGCGACCGGCGAGCAGTCGCTCATCTTCGATACCGGCGAGGACACCCAGGGGATCGTCGACATCGAGGAGTCCCCCGATGGATCCACCCTGGCCTTCACCGCACATGTCGGGGATCCCGAGACGGCGCGCCCCCGGGCATACGTTCTTGATCTCGAGCGACTGGGAGAGCCGACGGAACTGCCACTCCCGCCAGTTGACGAAAAATATCGATGGCAGTCTCAAGCGAGCCCCACCTGGGGCCCAGACGGATCGCTTGCATACGTCTTCGAAGAATCTGACAACTCGACAGGCATCAAGTCATCGGTTCGGGTGGTGAACCTCGAGACCGGCGAGGACACGTTCCTCTATCAGGCACCGGACGAGCGCAGCTACGTACTCGGTCTACGGTGGGTTCCCGATGGCAGCGCACTGATTGCCGTCGCCCAGGGCGACGAGTCTCAGGAAGGTTACGACGCGATATCTATCGACGCGGAGACGGGGCAACGCTCGGTGCTCGTATCCACCGTTCCCGATCGAGTCACGGACGCGAGCCGCGACAGTTCTGCGATCAGCAGCATCGGCCTGACCTTCGAGCAGATAGACAATCCACAACTTCCCCAGCAGCCGGTCATCACGACCTGGATCGCGGGCGAAGCCACCACCCAGGAGATTCCTGTGCAACTCTCGTTCGCGACGCAGCTCACGGTCGCTGACTGCTCCCATCGCGGATAGAGGAACTCACCAGTAAAGGTCGGGTCGTGGATGAAGAAGGCAACAGTGTGTCGTGCCGCACGGCAGGTGTGAGAGGCACACGTCCGTACGCCCAGGTGTTCCTCGACTCCTCACCGCGCACCGGGGGCTACGTGCGCGCGGAAGGGCCGCCTATCAGCCCGGCCCGTCCTGCGGGTCGGTTCGCTCACCGGGGTCGGCGCGACTCTCGGCCAGGAACGCGTCGGCGTAGTCGATGCGCACCTCGAGCCACATCGGCAGGTGATCGGACAGCTGGAACGTCCTCCATGCGCGGTAGTAGGTCCGGCTCTGTGCCGCCGTGCGGGGCGTGCCGTCCTTCTTGGTCCCGTAGGCGGGGCCGATGATCTTCGCGTAGGTCGGCTCGTCCTCGGTGCGGTAGACACTCTCGTACGGGTCGAGCACCCCGGCCCGGCCGGTGCGGTCGAACCGGAAGCGCTGCGGCCGGATCGCGATCTGGTCGTACTTGCGGTCCTTGGCGACGTTCGATCCCGGGATCGACTGCAACTCCTCGGGCACCATCCAGCCGGCTGCCTCGAGCGCGAGCATCGTGGCGTCGGTGCGGGCGAAGATGTTGAAGTCGCCGAGCAGGACGAGGTTCTTGGACCAGGCGAACCGGTCGACCGCTCGGCGGCGCAGGAACTCGGCGACCTGCGCGATCTCAACGATCCGTTGGGGGTCGTCGGGCCGCGCGGTGCCGTACCTGATGTGGACGGTGGCCAGCTCGAACGACGTCCAGCCCGCCTCGAAACCGGCCATGAACGGCGTACGGGCGACCTGGGCCACGAGTGAACCGTCGGCGAGCGGCGGCAGGACCAGCTCACCGGCGAGGCCACCGAAGCGGATCTTGCGCGTGTCGTACAGGAACGCCATGCGCTCGCCGTTGCCGGCCGCGCCCTCCGTGACGTCGGTCAGGACGTACCGCCAGCGGAAGCCGAGCAGCCGCATGAGGTGCCGCAGCGCGCGCAGGTCCTGCCGAACCTCCTGAACGGCGACGAGGTCGAAGCTCGAGATGATCTCGGCGAGGTACAGCAGCGACTCCGCGCCCCGCTCGCCGTACATCGGCGAGTCGAACTCGCGGATGTTCCAGGTGGCGATGATCACGGTCTGCTCCAGGTTCTTCTCGGGGAGCTCCGCCCGGATCTGCTTGCGCAGGCGCTTGAGACCCTCCCGGGTCCGGGTGCGGTCGGTCGCACGCATCGCGGTCAGATCGCCGTAGTACGGCATGGGTCGCCCTCTCGCCCGGAGCCGACCCCCGCGCCGTCCATCGTCCCCGGTCCTGCGGCTCCTGTCAGCGCCTGGCGAGATCAGTCCCTGCTGGACGGTTCGAGCGAGTCCCCTCCCCGGCGTCATCTCCGGCTCCTCGTGCCGGTCGGCATACGATCGGGTCGCGGCGAGGCTGCCCTGCAGGTCGAGATTGTGGAGACACCCGATGGCGCTCGAAGGTGAATACGCGCGGAGCCCGTCGAACTGGGCGGCGAACCAGGCGGAGGCCTACGAGGCGTCTGGCGGGAAGACGTCGAACACGCAGCTCGGGGTCCCGATCGTGATCTTGACCACCGTCGGGCGTCGCAGCGGAAGCCTGCGGAAGACGCCGCTCATGCGGGTCGAGGAGGACGGTTCGTACGCAGTGATCGCGTCCAACGGCGGTGCCCGTGAGCATCCGGCGTGGTACCGCAACCTGGTCGACGAGCCGCGCGTCATGCTCCAGGACGGTGCGGAACCGGTGGACATGCTGGCCCGGGTCGCCACGGGCGAGGAGCGCGAGACGTGGTGGCGTCGAGCCGCCGGAGTATGGCCTGGCTACGACGCGTACCAGACCAAGACCGATCGCGAGATCCCCGTCGTGCTCATCGAGCCGCTTTGAGGCCGTTGCCGCGCCAGTGACCGTCCACTGACCGGCTTGCGAGCTGGCCGCTGACACCCTGCTGGCGACCCATCCCGCCGTTCTGGGCCGCCGCCTATCCGGCGAACATCCCGGTGGCGTTGAGGAACGTGCCGGTCAGCGAGGTCCGGTCC
>Ga0136617_10004160_pt1 | contig 12950 bp, 12 predicted proteins | sample AntDrymUQ3222106_2_FD_129672 | JGI IMG/M metagenome (GOLD analysis project Ga0136617, IMG submission 129672) | Polar desert sand microbial communities from Dry Valleys, Antarctica - metaG UQ322 (21.06) | ecosystem: Environmental > Terrestrial > Soil > Desert | place: Antarctica: Dry Valley...
AGGCGCCGGGCGTCGAGGCGTGGGAGGTCACGAATTTGCTCACCGTGGGTGCCGCCATCACCGCGGCCGCGAGCCTCCGCGAAGAGACTCGCGGCAGCCACTGGCGGGCGGACTTTCCCGAGCCGGTGGAGCGCTGGCGGGGCCACCTGACAACGAGGTTGTCAGCAGACGGTGACCTGCGGACGACCTTCGAGCCGCTCCGATGACCGGTCTAGATCCGGATGACCTTGATCGCCTCATCCGCGCGGCGATCGACGAGGATCTGGCCGGCGGTGTCGATGTGACCACTGTCGCCACGGTGCCGGTGGACAGTCGGGGCACCGCTGATTTCGTTGTACGAGGAACCGGCGTGCTGGCGGGTGCAGCCGTGGCCTCGGCGGTGCTGCACTCTGTCGACGCGAGCGTCGAGGTGAGCGTCGAGATCGACGACGGCGCGGCGGTCGGCCCCGGTGCCGTGGTGCTGACTGCTGCCGGCGCCACCCGGTCGTTGCTCACCGCCGAGCGCACCGCCCTCAACCTGCTCTGCCATCTCTCCGGCATTGCCACCCTCACCGCGCGCTGGGTTGCCGCCATCGACGGCACTGACGGATCCAGCGCGCAGATCCGCGACACCCGCAAGACCACGCCGGGGTTGCGCGCCCTGGAGAAGTACGCGATCCGGTGCGGCGGGGGTGTCAACCACCGCTCGTCGCTGTCGGAAGCCGCGCTGGTCAAGGACAACCACATTTTGGCCGCCGGCGGGCTGGCGCCGGCGTTTGCCGCTGTCCGGGCCCGCTGGCCTGATCTGTCCGTGGAGGTCGAGGCAGACACGGTCGAGCAGGTACGCGAGGCAATCGGCGCAGGTGCTGATCTCGTACTGCTCGACAACATGAGCACCGCCGACCTGCGGGCTGCCGTGCGGTTGGCCAAGGCGGCCGGGGTGCGGACCGAAGCCAGCGGCGGGCTCAGCCTCGACCGCGCCGCCGAGGTCGCCGCGACCGGCGTCGACTTCATCTCCGTCGGCGCACTCACCCACTCGGCACCGATCCTGGACATCGGCGTCGATCTACGTACGGGGACTGCCTGATGCTGCTCGCGATCGATGTCGGCAACACCAACACCGTCCTGGGCGTCTTCACCGGCGAAAAACTCGAGCACTCCTGGCGGGTGAAGACCGATGCCCGGGCGACCGCCGACGAGATGGCCCTGCTCTACCGCGGCCTGCTCGCTGAGTTCTCCCCGGTCGACGGCATCGTCGCCTGCTCCACGGTGCCCGCTGTCCTACGTGAGCTGCGGACGATGCTCGGGCGCTATTACGACGACGTGCCAACCGTGATCGTCGAGCCCGGGGTCAGGACCGGCGTTCCGCTGCTGTTCGATAATCCCAAGGAGATCGGCGCCGACCGGATCGTCAACACGCTGGCTGCTCACTACCTCTACGGCGGGCCGGTCATCGTCGTCGACTTCGGTACATCGACGAACTTCGACGTGGTCGGCGCCAAGGGGGAGTTCCTCGGGGGTGCGCTGGCGCCGGGCATCGAGATCTCGGTCGATGCGCTGGCTGCCCGTGCGGCGCAGTTGCGCAAGGTGGAGCTGGTCCGGCCCCGGTCGGCCATCGGGAAGAACACCGTCGAAGCGCTCCAGTCGGGGATCCTGTACGGCTTCGCCGGCCAGGTCGACGGCCTGGTCCGCCGCATCACTGCCGAGCTCGGCGGCGAGGCGACGGTGGTCGCCACTGGAGGCTTGGCGCCGCTCGTACTGGACGAGAGCGAGACCATCCAGCACCACGAGCCCGACCTCACCCTGATCGGGCTACGCCTGGTGTACGAGAAGAATGGCTGAGAGGGCACCGACGCCGAGTCGTTAGGGTTGCGCGGTGACCAAAGAGGACCCGCCCGACGACCGGCCCGAGCAGATGCGGATCCGGCGCGAGAAACGCGACCGATTGCTCTCGGAGGGTACGGAGGCGTACCCCGTCGGCTTTCCGCGCACCACGAGCCTGCGTGACCTGCGCGCGGCCCATCCCGATCTGCCGCCGGACACCACGACCGGGCATCAGGTGGGAGTTACCGGCCGGGTGATCTTCGTCCGCAATACCGGCAAGTTGTGCTTCGCCACCTTGCGCGAGGGCGACGGAACCCAGATGCAGGCCATGTTGTCCCTCGACCGGGTCGGACCGGGGTCCCTCGCCGAGTGGAAGTCCATGGTCGACATCGGCGACCACGTGGGTGTGGAGGGCGAGGTCATCACCTCTAAGCGTGGTGAGCTCAGTGTTCTCGCTGATCGATGGGTGATGACCAGTAAGGCGCTGTCGCCCTTGCCGGTGGCGCACAAGCCGCTCACTGAGGAGACCCGGGTCCGTCAGCGTTACCTCGACCTGATCAGCCGCCCCGAGGCTCGCCGAATGGTTGAGGTGCGTGCGACGACGGTCCGGTCGCTGCGGGACTCGATGCACCGGCGGGGCTTCACCGAGGTCGAGACACCGATGCTGCAGGCCGTGCACGGTGGCGCTACGGCGCGACCCTTCCGTACACACATAAATGCATACGACATGGACCTCTACTTGCGCATCGCGCCGGAGTTGTTCCTCAAGCGAGCGGTGATCGGGGGCATTGAGAAGGTCTTCGAGATCAACCGTAACTTCCGTAACGAAGGGGTCGATGCCACGCACTCACCTGAATTCGCGATGCTCGAAGCCTATGAAGCCTATGGCGACTACGGCACGGTGGCGACGCTGACCCGAGAGTTGATTCAAGAGGCGGCGATTGCCGCATTCGGCTCGACAACGGTGCGCCACGTCGATGGCAGCGAGCACGATCTAGGTGGCGTGTGGCCGGCCATCTCCCTCTATGCAACCGTGTCGGAGGCGATTGGCAGCGAAGTGACGCCGCAGACGCCAATCGAGATGCTACGGGCGTACGCGCAGCAGCACGAAATTGCCGTTGCGCCGCAGTGGGGGCCGGGAAAGCTCGTCGAAGAACTGTTCGAGGCGCTCTGCGAAGACCAGTTGCAGGTCCCCACGTTTGTACGCGACTTTCCGGTGGACACGTCGCCGCTGGTGAGGGCGCACCGCTCGACGCCAGGTGTCGTGGAGAAGTGGGATCTCTACGCCTTCGGGCTGGAGCTCGGCACCGGATATTCGGAGCTGGCGGACCCTGTGGTCCAGCGCGATCGGCTGATCGAGCAGGCGGCTGCCGGGGGGCGGGGTGACCCGGAGGCGATGGAGCTTGACGAGGACTTCCTGCTGGCGCTCGAGCACGGGATGCCGCCGACCGGCGGGGTCGGATTTGGTATCGACCGGTTACTCCAAGTGTTAACCGGCAGCCGGAGTATCCGCGAGACTATCTTGTTTCCGTTCGTCCGACCCGGGTAACGCCGGGCAGATCGAGCACCGCGGCAAAGCGCGGCGGAACGTGTCGCCATCTGTACGCACAGTAAGAAATCGAGCGACCTGCAATAGGCGTGTGGCGAATACTGGCCAATGCGTCGTATTCTTGCCGGAGCGCCGCAGTGGTATTTGATTCCTTTGCGGCGGGTGCGTATCATTTCGCGCGATATCCGTGATTGATGAAAGGGGCCCCAGTGGCGCAGCAAGTAAAGGTCATCTTGGTCGACGATCTCGAGGGGGGTCACGCCGAGGAGACCGTGAAGTTCGGTATCGATGGCGCGTCCTATGAGATCGACCTCAACCAGAGCAACGCCGACAGGCTTCGGGACGCCCTTGCACCTTTCGTTGGTGCCGCCCGTAAGGCCAGCCGCAGCAACGGCACCCGAGGCGGGCGCCGCAGTGGGTCGGACGAGCGTCGCGGGCGCGCCGCGGACATCCGCGCGTGGGCCCGGACCAAGAGCATCGAGGTCAACGAGCGCGGCCGCATCCCGGCACGCGTGGTGGAGATGTACGAGGCCGCGCACTAGAGATCATCGCGCTCCGCGCATCAGCCTGTTTCGCTGTCGGCGAAGCCGACGCTGAAACATTCACTGCTCAGTTGCGTTGAACATACGTAACTACCGGCAGGTGGTAACGCCGTGCACAGGAAGGCGGGCCTCCCACAGGATAGAGTGGGTAGGTCCGGTGCCCGACGATGTGGGTTACCCACGGTTGCCGCAGCGGCGAGTGAGGAGCAGGCGATGTTCGAGAGGTTTACCGACCGAGCAAGACGCGTTGTTGTCTTGGCCCAAGAAGAGGCCAGGATGCTCAACCACAACTACATCGGTACCGAGCACATCCTGCTAGGGCTGATCCACGAGGGTGAGGGTGTCGCAGCAAAGGCACTTGAGTCCCTTGGTATCTCTCTCGAAGGCGTGCGTCAGCAGGTCGAGGAGATCATCGGCCAGGGCCAGCAGGCACCCAGTGGCCACATTCCGTTCACTCCGCGCGCCAAAAAGGTGCTTGAGCTCTCGCTGCGTGAGGCGCTGCAGCTCGGCCACAACTACATCGGCACCGAGCACATCCTGCTCGGCTTGATCCGTGAGGGTGAGGGCGTCGCTGCGCAGGTCCTCGTCAAGCTCGGCGCTGATCTCACCCGGGTTCGCCAGCAGGTCATCCAGCTGCTGTCTGGCTACCAGGGCAAAGAGCCCTCGGCCGGCGGCGGCCCTTCTGAAGGCACTCCCTCCACCTCACTCGTGCTCGACCAGTTCGGGCGCAACCTCACCCAGGCCGCTCGCGAATCCAAGCTCGACCCGGTGATCGGGCGCGAGAAGGAGATCGAGCGGGTCATGCAGGTGCTATCCCGCCGTACGAAGAACAACCCGGTCCTCATCGGCGAGCCGGGCGTGGGCAAGACCGCCGTCGTCGAGGGCCTGGCGCAGGCCATCGTCAAGGGCGAGGTGCCCGAGACACTCAAGGACAAGCAGCTTTACACGCTGGACCTGGGCGCTCTGGTGGCCGGCTCTCGCTACCGCGGTGACTTCGAGGAGCGGCTGAAGAAGGTCCTCAAGGAGATCCGCACGCGTGGCGACATCATCCTGTTCATCGACGAGCTGCACACGCTCGTGGGTGCGGGTGCCGCTGAGGGTGCCATCGACGCGGCCTCGATCCTGAAGCCGATGCTGGCCCGCGGTGAGCTGCAGACCATCGGCGCCACCACTCTCGACGAATACCGCAAGCATTTGGAAAAGGACGCTGCTCTCGAGCGTCGCTTCCAGCCGATTCAGGTTGGCGAGCCGACGGTCGCCCACACGATCGAGATCCTCAAGGGACTGCGCGATCGCTACGAAGCGCACCACCGGATCTCTATCACCGACTCGGCCCTGGTGGCTGCCGCTGGGCTGGCCGATCGCTACATCTCCGATCGCTTCCTGCCCGACAAGGCCATCGACCTCATCGATGAGGCCGGGTCGCGCATGCGTATCCGCCGGATGACCGCGCCGCCGGATCTCCGCGAGTTCGACGAACGGATCGCAGCGGTGCGCCGCGAGAAGGAGAGCGCGATCGACGCGCAGGACTTTGAAAAGGCGGCTTCGCTGCGGGACAAGGAAAAGACACTCCTGCAGCAGAAGGCGCAGCGTGAGAAGGAGTGGAAGGCCGGCGACATGGACGTTGTCGCTGAGGTCGACGACGAGCAGATCGCCGAAGTGCTCGCGATGTGGACTGGGATCCCCGTCTTCAAGCTGACCGAGGAGGAGACCTCCCGGCTGCTGCACATGGAAGACGAGATCCACCTGCGCATCGTCGGCCAGGAGCAGGCCATCAAGGCAGTTTCTCAGGCGATCCGGCGGACCCGGGCCGGCCTGAAGGACCCCAAGCGGCCGGGAGGTTCGTTCATCTTCGCCGGGCCCTCGGGTGTCGGTAAGTCCGAGCTGTCCAAGGCTCTGGCGGAGTTCCTGTTCGGTGACGAGGACTCGCTGATCCAGCTCGACATGAGCGAGTTCCACGACCGCTACACGGTGTCTCGCCTGGTCGGCGCCCCTCCTGGCTACGTCGGCTACGACGAGGGCGGTCAGCTGACGGAGAAGGTCCGCCGCAAGCCGTTCTCGGTCGTGCTCTTTGACGAGATCGAGAAGGCCCACCCCGATGTCTTCAACACGCTGTTGCAGATCCTCGAGGACGGCCGGCTCACCGATGGTCAGGGGCGTGTCGTCGACTTCAAGAACACCGTGCTGATCCTGACGTCCAACCTGGGTACGCGCGACATCGCCAAGGCGGTCTCGCTGGGCTTCCAGGGTTCCCATGACACCAACAGCAACTACGAGCGGATGAAGCAGCGCGTCACCGACGAGCTCAAGAAGCACTTCCGCCCCGAGTTCCTCAACCGCATCGATGACGTGATCGTCTTCCACCAGCTCTCGGAAGAAGAGATCGTCTCCATCGTCGACCTCATGCTCAAGCGGGTCGACGAGCAGATGCGCAACAAGGACATGGGCCTGGAGCTGACCGAGTCGGCCAAGCGACTGCTCGCGCACAAGGGCTATGACCCGGTGCTCGGTGCTCGGCCGCTGCGGCGCACCATGCAGCGCGAGATCGAGGACGCTCTGTCGGAGAAGATCCTCTTCGGCGAATTGATCCCCGGTCAGATCGTGGTGGTCGGCACCGAGGGCGAAGGCGAGACTCAGACCTTCACCTTCTGCGGCGAGACCAAGGCGGTCGCCGTACCTGACGTGCCAGTGAAGATCGCCGGCTCCGGCGACTGACTCAGTAGCTCAGACAGAAACGGCTGGCCAGCTCCCCACCAGCAACACTCACAGATCATGGCGTTCGCCTCGGACAAAACGGGCAGAACCTCCGGGTACGCGAGGCAAACGTCATGATCGCGTCCCTTGCGGCGGACCATTTGCGCGACAGGCTTCCACGCGCACGATTCACCTGACAGGTGGGTGGCCCGGGTGGCCGCTCAGTCGGCGGCTAGCTCCACGAGCTTGGTGACGGTGTTCCAGTTGCGGGCGGTGGCCGTGATGCCGGTCAGTCGCATTGTCAACGCCTTGTTGAGTTTCGAGTCTTGCAGGCCGTTGGGTGCCCACAGGTACACCTCGCGGCCGCCGACGCGGAACTCCTCGGGCGCGAAGTCGGCCGGCTCGATGCCGTTGAATGCGGCCCGATCGGGTTTCGCCGACAGGAAGATGACCAGGAACTTCGATCCGTCCGCAGCCGCCTTCGGCAGTGGATTGTCGGCGACTACCTTGGTCAGCTGGGCCCGACTGCGGACGAGTACCTTGACACCCGGGCAGAGCTCCTTGTCGATGTCCTTCTCCAACTCCTGCTCGATGACCTTGGCCGCCTTGGAGCTCGTGAAGATCGCGTTGCCGCTCATCAGATGAGTCTTGACATCTTCGTACCCGAGCCGGCCCAACAGGTCGCGCAGATCAGCCATCGCGATCCGCTTGTTGCGCCCGACATTGATGCCTCGCAGCAGGGCCACTTGCCTCGTCACACCGGTTACGATCTCACGCCGAGCCAGCGGCTCGGGCGGCGGCGCCAGGTCCGATTCTGGCCAGCGATCCGGCTGCGTGCCTGACACGCTCGAGTCATGAAAACCGAGACCACACCTACAGTTCTGCACATCAGCGCGCTGCCCGACGAGCGTCTCCAGCAGATCCGGGCCAGCCGTCGCGACGACAACGGCGAGCCGTACACAGATCGAGTCGACGAGGAGGGCGGCGCCTCGCTGCGCTGCTGCTTGCGAGCTTCCCGGCCCGGCGAGCACATTGCGCTCATCGGCTACCGCCCCTTCCGGCAACCCGGCCCGTACGCGGAGGTCGGCCCGATCTTCATCCACGCCGACGAGTGCGAGGGTTACCCAGCAGTCGAGCGCTACCCCGAGGAGTTTCGTGATCGGCCGCAGGTGTTCCGGGCCTACCGGGCCGACGGCTCGATTGCGGGCGGTCTGCTGGCCCAGCCGGGACACGCGCAGGAGCAGGCGATAGGCGAGCTTTTCGCCGATCCTGAGGTCACGTTCTTGCACAGTCGCAACGTGATCTACGGCTGCTTCATGTTCGAGATCACCCGCCCGGCACCGTCCGAGCCCAGCGCGTAGGTCCCGTCCGGCAACCGGTGGACGAGGCCGTCGGTGACGAGGGTGTCCAGGGCCCGTGCACGCTGCGCCGTGTCGGCCCACACCGCATCCAGCTTGTTGGTGATCACCGGTTCATGTGTCGCACGCAGCACATCCAGCAGGAGCCCGCGTACCTGCCGGTCGGTCCCCTCGTACGCCTGCGCGCGCCGAGACGGTGCGAGCGGTTCTGGATAACCGGCTTGCCGCCAGGCACAGATGCCGGCGAAGGGGCATTCGGTGCAACGCGGAGTGCGAGCCGTGCAGACCAGGGCTCCGAGCTCCATCAGTGCGGCAGCGAAATGGGCGGCGGTCGCCGGTACGGATGGCACCAGCGGCTCCACCAGCGCGAGGTCACCCGTCGGGGAGCCTGCCCGGGCCACACCGCGGATGGCACGGGTGGCTACCCGGCGGACGTTGGTGTCCACGACGGCGTGCCGACGGCCGTACGCGAATACGGCGACGGCGCGCGCCGTGTATGGGCCAACGCCCGGCAACGCGAGCAAGTCGTCGAGGTCGGCGGGCACCTTGCCGCCGTGGCGGCAGGCAATCATCGCAGCGGTTTCGTACAGTCGCAGCGCCCGGCGCGGATAACCGAGTCGGCCCCACATGCGCACCGCGTCACCTGGTGTATCGCCGGTAAGAGCCGCGGGCGTCGGCCATCGGGCCAGCCATGCCTGGTAAGAGGGGATCACCCGCACCGCCGGCGTCTGCTGCAGCATCACCTCGCTCACCAGGATGCCCCAGGGCGTCGTGTCCGGCCGCCGCCAGGGCAGGTCACGGGCGGCACCCTCGTACCACGTCAGGACCGAAGCGCTGAGGGTGTCACCGAGCGTCGTCACGCCGCCGATGTTCGCACGGCGCGCCGTCACCGACCCGGCGGGTTGTCGGGTTACGGTCGCTATGTGCGGACCACGGTGGGGCCGCTGCCGCCAGAGGTCTACTGGCGTCGCCGGCTGGCATTGATCGGCGTCCTTGTGGTCGCCTTTGTCAGCGTGCGTGCGTGTGCTGGTGGTGATTCGTCCCGAGCGGGTGATCGGCCGGCGCGCACAGCCACTCCTTCAGCGTCGCCTGACGGCACGGCAAAGCACCCCTTCCGGCCGACGGTCGGCAAGAGCCCCACGCCGTCCGCGTCCCCGGTCATCGGCCCGGCGGTCTCAGCGCAGCCGATGACCGGACCTTGTACGGATCGCGAGTTGCTGCTGACTGCGGTGGCGGGCAGCCGGGAGTACCCGGTCGGAGGCAAGCCCAGGCTGATCATGTCCGTACGCAACGTCAGCGCACGCACGTGCGCGCGAGATCTCGGCCCGGTCGCCCGTGAGTTGATCGTGACCTCCGGGTCGGCGCATACCTGGTCCACCGATGACTGTCACGCCGGCGCGGCACACGCAATGGTGATGCTGGCGCCCGGTGCTACCCAGACGTTCACCGAGATCTGGGAGGGCCGGCGGTCGCAACCGAGATGCCAGGGCAGCCAGCCCGTTGCCACAGCTGGGACCTATCTCGTGCAGGCGGTTCTGGGGACACTGCGCAGCGATACTTCGGTGTTCCGTCTGCGGTGATCAGGCCCAGTGATCAACCGGGCCCTCGGGGGTCAAGTGAGATCAGCGAGTCAGACGTATCGCTCGAGGATCGAGGACTCGGCGAGGCGGGACAGTCCCTCGCGCACGCTGCGGGCCCGGGTCTCGCCGACTCCCTCGACCGCTTGCAGGTCATCGATGGTGGCCGCGAGCAGCTTTTGCAGGCCACCGAAGTGCTCGACCAGCCGATCGATCACCGACGGCGGCAACCGCGGGACCTTGGCTAGCAGTCGATAACCGCGAGGGCTGACCGCGCCATCGAGCGCCTCGGCGGTGCTTTGGAAGCCGATGGCGCGAGCCACCAGCGAGAGATCAAGGAGATCGGTCGCCGAAAGACCCTGCAGCTCGTTGAGGGATTCCTTGGTGGACCGCTGGCGGCGACCAGTGCCGTCGCCAGCGCCGGGCAGGTAGTCGCGCACGAGCAGCTCGCGCTCCTCCTCGACTCCGCCCATCAACTCCTCAAGCTGCAGCGAGAGCAGCCGGCCGTCGGTGCCGAGCTCGATCACATAGCCCTGGAGCTCGTCGGAGATGCGCAGGACCATCTCGAGGCGCTGACTGACGCTCATCGCGTCGCGCACCGTCACAAGATCCTCGATCTCCAGGGCGGACAGTGTGCCGGCGACCTCGTCGAGTCTGAGCTTGTAGCGCTCGAGTGTGGCCAAGGCTTGGTTGGCGCGGGACAGCACGGCGCTGGAGCCCTCGAGGACGTAGCGCTGGCCGGTGACGTAGAGCGCGATGATGCGCATCGACTGGCTGACAGAGATGACCGGATACCCGGTCTGGACGGCCACTCGCTCGGCGGTACGGTGCCTGGTGCCTGATTCCTCGGTCGGAATCTCCGAGTCGGGGACCAGGTGGACCGCCGCGCGCAAGATCCGGCTGCCGTCGGTGGACAGCACTATCCCGCCGTCCATCTTGGCCAACTCGCGCAGCCGGGTGGCCGAGAAATCGACGTCGAGAGGGAAACCGCCGGAACACAGCGACTCGACATCGTCGTCCCAGCCCAGCACGATCAGCGCACCGGTGCTGCCGCGCAAGATCCGCTCTAGGCCGTCGCGCAGCGGCGTGCCCGGAGCGACGAGTGCCAGTGTGGGGCGCACGGGATCGTCGCGGTCGGTCGGCACGCGCCTCCCCTGTCGATAGCATTCTTCACACCGAGTGTATCGGCGCGGGTCGCAGCGGAGCACGCGGCACGGGCTGTAAGGCGTGCAGGGCGGCCGTGAGATTGCCCACCTCGGTGATCTCGATCGCGTCTGGATATGGGCCGGAGCCGACCGGCACCAGCGCGCGATCGAACCCGAGCCGACGTGCCGCTGCGACTCGCCGGCCGACCCCAGGCACCGGCCGGATCTCGCCGGCCAACCCCACCTCGCCGATCGCGACCAGGCCCGGCGGCACCGCGATGTCGGTAGCCGCCGAGGCGACGGCCAAGGCCAGGGCGAGGTCGGCGGACGGCTCGGTCAGCCGCACGCCACCCACGGTCGCGGTGAACACATCCTGATCGCCCAGCCTGATAGCTCCGCGGCGCTCCACGATTGCCAACACCATCGCCACCCGCGCCGCGTCGAGGCCACTCACAGCCCGTCGTGGACTGGCCATCGACGACCGCGCCACCAGGGCCTGCACCTCTGTCACTAGCGGACGACGACCCTCGATCGTGACCGTGACGCAGGTGCCCGGAACCGTGATGTCGCGCCTGGAGAGGAACAGCCCGGAGGGGTCCTCCAGGCCACGGATGCCGAAGTCGTGCAACTCGAAGCAGCCGACCTCGTCGGCCGGGCCGTAGCGGTTCTTCACCGCTCGGAGGAGCCGCAGGCTTGAGTGCCGCTCGCCCTCGAAGTGTAGGACGATGTCGACCAGATGCTCCAGCGTGCGCGGGCCCGCAATCGCGCCATCCTTGGTCACGTGACCGACCAGCAGCACGGCGATGTCATGCGCTTTGGCGACCGCGATGAGGGCGGAGGTGACGGCACGGACCTGGGTCACGCCGCCGACCGCGCCGTCGATGAGCGGTGAGCCGATGGTTTGCACGGAATCGACCACGAGCAGCCCGGGAGTGACCTCGTCAACGTGGGACAGCACGGCGCCGAGGTCGTTCTCCGCGGCGAGATAGAGGCCAGGATGCACGGCGTCGGTGCGATCTGCTCGCAGCCGCACTTGAGCTGCTGACTCCTCGCCGGTCACGATCAGTGCGGGGCGCCCGCTGGCGGCGTAGCGCTGCGCCACCGACAGCAGCAGGGTGGACTTGCCAACGCCGGGCTCACCGGCAAGCAGCACCACCGCACCCGGCACGAGGCCGCCGCCCAGCACCCGGTCGAACTCCGCTTCCCCGGTCGGCCGTGACCGGGCGACCGCGACGTCGACGTCTCCGATGGGCCGGGCCGGGGCGCTGACCGCGCCTGCCGTGATCTGGGGGAGGCGGGGCGGGTGGGAACCACGCTCCAGCAGCGACCCCCAGGCCTGACACTCCGGACATCGGCCAAGCCACTTGCTGGCGGCGTGGCCACACTCGTCGCAGCGGAACCGGGGAAGCTCTTTGGCCAGCTTGTTCACCATGGCCAAGACGCTAGGGCCGACCACTGACATCGCGGTCGGCTGCTACTCGTGGGCTCCCTCGCTCGGCTTCAGCCGCGTACCAGGTGTGTCCGGCGTGGCCACCGGGACGTCGATCGTGATGTCCCCGGCCCGCGCGAACGAGAAGGTCACTGACACTGTGTCGCCCGGCTTCAGGTCGGCTGTGAGGTCCTGCAGCTCCAGGTAGCTCGCGCCTCGGGCTAGCACGACCAGAGCGCCGTCGCCGATCTTGAGACCTGCTTCCTCGCCACCCGGTGAGGCAGAAGGTACGGCCGGGGACGCAGCTGGCGTAGCGGCCGGCAAGCTAGACGGCGAAGCTGACGAGGAAGGCGCAGCGGCCGCGGCGGGCGGTGTGGCGCCGAACGGCGACCGGATCAGGGCCACACTGGCCGCGGCATGGCTGGTCACGGCAATGAGCGTGTCGCTGGTGCCCTCTTCGGTCGAGATCGCGAGGTACAGCGGCGCTGGCTCGCCGGCCTGGTAACTGCCTCGCGCCGGCGTTGGGATCAGGACACCACGCACGGCCACGCCACCACGCTGCGCATTCGCGCCTTCTGCGGTGATGACCTGGGTCGCCGTTTGGGCGACCTGACCAGAACCGCAGGCGGTCGCAAGCAGCGCACACATGACGAGCAGGGCTGGCACGACCAGCCGGACCGAGCGCACGGCGGTCAGCGTATCCATGGCGTCTCGCTAGGCCAGGGTGGGTCCGTACATCAGCAGCAGTGCGACGTTGAGCAGCGCCACCACCAGGACCGCCCGGAACATCGCCCGGGAGCTGGTCCTCGTCTCAAGGGTGAAGCCAATGATCAGTGCGGCGGCAGCGATCAGC
>Ga0136617_10004161_pt1 | contig 12949 bp, 5 predicted proteins | sample AntDrymUQ3222106_2_FD_129672 | JGI IMG/M metagenome (GOLD analysis project Ga0136617, IMG submission 129672) | Polar desert sand microbial communities from Dry Valleys, Antarctica - metaG UQ322 (21.06) | ecosystem: Environmental > Terrestrial > Soil > Desert | place: Antarctica: Dry Valley...
GCTCGCTCGCCTCCGGGGAGGACGAGCGCTCGAGGTCGGCTACGCCTTTGCAGAACCGCCCTACCTCGCCGCGCTCCTCGGAGCCGGCTTCGACGAGCTGACCGGGGTGGACCTTGCGGACGCGGTCGTGCCTGGGATGACGACCGTACAGGCCGATGTGCGCGAGCTCCCGTTCGACCGGGATGCTTTCGACCTCGTCCTCTGCGTCTCGACGCTGGAGCATGTCGGGGCGGACAACACGGGCTACTGGCTGGAGGCCGAGGCCGGCGGGCATTCACGCTCGACCGCCCTGCGCGAGCTTCGGCGCGTGCTCACCGCCGGCGGCCGACTCCTGATCACCGTGCCGTGCGGCGAGCCGGGTGACTACGGCTGGTTCCGGCAGGACGACGTGCGGGGATGGACGCGACTCTTCACGAAAACAGGCTTCTTCATCGAAGAGCAGGAGGTCTACGAATTGACGGCCGAAGGGTGGCGCTCCTCACCCGAGCTCGATCCACGCGGTCTCCGGTACGGGGAACGAGGGCCCGCAGCCTCAGCCGTGCTCTGCGCCGAGCTCTCACCGCGACGGCTGCGCCGTCTGTTGACGCCCAGCGGGATCGAGAGCACGGCCAGACGCCGCGCGCCGCGCTTCCTGCGCACGATTCACCGTCTCCCCCGAACGGGGTAGGTCTCGCTCAACTTTTGGTCCTACGTGCCGATAAGCAGGATTCGTAGGCACTCCGAACCGGGGGGAACGATGCGCCTGTTGCTGGTCGACGACGATTCTGGGTTCCGCGCCCTGCTGCGGACGACCTTCGAGGACGTCGACGTCGACGTCGACGAGGCCGCCAGCGCCAAGGAAGCCGAGCAGCGGATTGCCGCCGCGAAGCCGGACGTGATCGTGCTCGACGTCGGTATGCCCGGGATGGACGGGCTCGCCTTCTGCCGGGAGCTCAAGGCCGGCGCGGATACGAGCTCGATCCGGATTGTGCTTCTGACCGGGATGGAGGACGTCGAGGACGTCGCGGGAGCCGCCGGCGCCGATGCTCTGCTGCTGAAGCCGTTCCGCCCGCTCGAGCTGCTCGGCGTCGTCGAGCGCTTGTCCGGGGCGAGCGTGGGTGCCCCGATGCGCTCGGCCGGGCGCTCCGGCGAGGAGCAGCTCGTTCTCTACGCGCGCGACCTGCGTCACCTGGTCGAGCTCGAGCGTGCTCAGCGCGGCCTGCTCGAGAGCGCGTATCGCGAGACGGTCTCCGCGCTCGCGACCGCGCTCGGAACCAAGGACACGGGCACCCGCCAGCACTCGCAGCGGGTGCAGCGGTACGCACTCGAGCTGGCGGCGGTGATCGACCCGGAGCTGGCCACCGATCCTGCCCTCGAGTACGGCTTTCTCCTGCACGACATCGGCAAGATCGGCGTGCCCGACAAGATCCTGCTCAAGCCGAGCCCGTTGAGTGAGGCCGAGTGGCGCCTGATGAGGGCGCACACGGTGCTCGGCGCGCAGATGATCGGCGGCGTCAACTTCCTCCAAGATGCCGGCGTCCAGGTGGTCAGGTCTCATCACGAGCGGTGGGACGGCAGCGGGTATCCCGATCGGCTCGCCCGGGAGGAGATCCCGATCGGCGCCCGCATCTTCGCCGTCGCGGACGCGGTCGACGCGATCACGAACCACCGGCCCTACCGTGAGGCACAGAGCTGGCGCGCCTGCCGCCATGAGATCGTCGCGGAGAGAGGCAAGCAGTTCGATCCGGCGGTCGTCGAGGCCTTCTGCGACCGTGAGCACGTCCTGCACGAGATCCGCCGGGAGTTCCTGGCGGCGGCGTAGAGAGACGCCGCCGCCAGGTCGCCGCTACCGGCGGCTGTTGTTGCCCGAGCGCTTCTCGAACGGTCCGTAGATCGCGTACGTGACGCCCGCGTCTCCGGGCGTGCCGAACGGCAGGTTGCCCCGGCCGCCCTGCTGGTTCAGGTAGAGCGTCTGGTGATCCGGGTCGAAGCACGCGCCGCAGAACTCCGACTCGTTCGTCTGCGTCTTGGCGAAGTCGTAGATGTCGCCGGAGCGGGTGACGCCGCGGACGAACTGCTCGTCGGGGCCGTCCTCCTGGAGGAAGATGTCGCCGGTCTGCGGCACGATCACGACGTTGTCCGGGTTCTGGAGCATCGCCGCGTCGACGGACTCGTAGATCAGCGTCAGCAGCTCGCGGCCCGGGTCGTACTCCCAGACCTGCCCGAGCTTCGCCTTGCCGCCGGACGTGCAGTCGAAGTAGACCTTCGCGTTCCCCGGCCCTGCCCACATGCCTTCCTGGCGGCTGAAGACGGCTGCGCCACGGTCGGCTGCCTGAACGCGGTTCGGCGTGAGGCCCGAGATACGGTCGCGGCGATTGTCGGTGTCGTCCTCGTGGTCTGGTTCTGGAATCGGCACCCATTCGACCGGGTACGAAGCGCCGACCGCGGTCGTCAGGTCCATGTCCTTGTTCGGCTCCCCCTCGATCGCCAGCGCCTCGAGGGGACCGGACGTCTCGTGCAGCGGGATGCCGCCGCCCCGCGGTTGCGGCGTGTACCGGTAGAGGGCCGCGCCGATCTGACCGCGCCTGACATCCGGTGACTTGCTGCGGTCCTCGGTCATGTAGATGATCCCCGCCCGCTCGATCGCCGCCTCGTGGGCGCGCCGGCCGAGCTGCGGCAGCGGGATCGCCGGTACGGGGCCGTCGGCACGGACGTCGATCTCGAAGACGTACCCGTGCTTCTTGCCGTTCGCGGAGCGTTTCACGACCTCCTCGCACGTGAGCCACGAGTGGGGGCTACGGAGCCCGCCGGCGCAGTTCGTGGTGGTGCCGCCGAGGATCGCGAAGTCGCGGACGACCTCATACGCGTACTGGTGGTTTCCGGCCGCGTCCTTGCCCGTCTTGGTCTTGTCGATGACGAGCTTCGTGTTGCCGCCGAACGCGAGCGGGTCGTACTCGAACGCCGGGCTCGTGATCACTTTCTGCTCGCCGGCGCGCTCGCGGTTCTCGTGGTTGCGGATCAGGATCGTGTTGCCGTGCGGGCCGGCGTAGGCGCCCATGCCGTCGAAGACGCCCGGAGTCGGCTGTCCGTCGCTCATCGGAACACCCTGGCGCGACAGCACCTGGTAGTTGAACTCCGCAGGCAGCCAGAGATCGCCCTTGTTCACCAGCGGCCCGTAGCCCGTGATCGCGTGCGGGGCGCCGCTCGCGCTCTTCGCGTAGTAGGCCGAAAGCGGCCCTAGTGTGGCCAGCGTGCCCCCGGCGACCGCGCCGCGACGCAGAAACGCCTGCCTGTCCATCGATGTCATCCCCAGCTCCCCTCCGTCGAAGACATGTCGCCGGCAGTCTCCGCAGTCCGGGTGCGGGCATGGGTAAGCAGCCGGTGAACAGTTCGTGAACGTCTGGGACGAGACGAAGCGCAGATACACTCGCCCGCGATGGACTTCTCCCTGACCGCGGACCAGCGGGAGATCCAGGCGCTCGCGCGCGAGTTCGCGCGGGCCGAGATCGAGCCGAACGCAGCCGCCTGGGATCGCGAGCATCGCTTCCCGACTGAGCTGTACGGCAAGCTCTCCGAGCTCGGGCTGATGGGCGTCTGCGTGCCCACCGAGCTCGGCGGCGCGGGCGCCGATTTTCTCTCTTACATCCTCGTGCTCGAGGAGCTCTCGCGCGGGGATGCCGGCGTCGGCGTCACGGTGGCTGTGCACACGAGTGCCTGCACGCTGCCGATCCTCGCCTTCGGCACGGAGGAGCAACGCGAGCGATTCGTGCCCCCGCTCGCGCGCGGCGAGAAGATCGGCGCCTTCGCGCTCACCGAGTCCGGCTCGGGGTCCGACGCGGGGGCGCTGCGGACGACCGCGGTCCCGGACGGAGACGGCTGGCGCATCTCGGGCACGAAGCAGTTCATCTCCACCGGTGAGCAGGCGGGCACGTTCGTCTTCTTCGCCCGCACCGACCAGGAGATCGAGGGGGCGCGGGGCGTCTCGGCGTTCATCCTCGACCGCGAGCACGTCGAGGTGACGCGCGAGGAGGAGAAGCTCGGGCTGAACTCGTCGTCGACCGCCGAGCTGCGGATCGAGACTCGCGTCGACGGAGACCGGCTGCTGCACGAGGAGCGCAAGGGCTTCACGGTGGCGATGGCGACTCTCGACGGCGGCAGGATCGGGATCGCCGCCCAGGCGCTCGGGATCGCCCAGGCAGCCTACGACGTCGCCCGGGAGTACGCCAAGGAGCGACGGTCGTTCGGCAAGCCGATCGCGGAGCACCAGGCGATCCAGTTCAAGCTCGCCGACATGTCGACCGAGATCGACGCCGCTCGCCTGCTCGTCTACCGCGCCGCCTGGCTGAAGGAGCAGGGCGAGCCGCACACCGAGGCGGGCGCCAAGGCAAAGCTCTTCGCGTCCGAGATGGCGACACGCCAGACCTCGGCCGCGATCCAGATCCTCGGTGGCTACGGCTATACGAAAGAATTTCCCGTCGAGCGGTACTACCGCGACGCGAAGGTCACCGAGATCTACGAGGGGACGAGCGAGATCCAGCGGATCGTGATCGCCCGCCGGATCCTGGGGCTGCAGCGGGAAACCGCGGCGACGGCGTGAGAAGCCGCGATGAACCCGTTCGCCTGACGCGGATCTATACCCGCGGCGGCGACGGCGGCGAGACGTCCCTCGGCGACGCCTCCCGCGTCTCCAAGCTCGATTGCCGGATCGGCGCTTTCGGGACGGTCGACGAGCTCAACTCCGCGCTTGGCGTCGTTCTCGCCGGCGACGTGCCGGAGAATCTGCGCGGGCCGCTGGCGCGGATCCAGCAGATGCTCTTCGACGTCGGCGCCGACCTGTCGGTGCCCTGGGGCGTCACGGATCGCCTCAGAGTCGACCAGGGCATGATCGACTGGCTGGAAGGCGTCTGCGACGAGTTCAACGCAGAGCTGCCCGAGCTCAGGAGCTTCGTGCTTCCCGGCGGCACCGAAGCGGCCGCGCGCCTGCATGTCGCGCGCACGATCTGCCGTCGGGCCGAGCGCGACGTCCTGCTCGGCTCCGAGGAGCTCGAGCTGAACCCGCTCGTCCTCGTCTATCTGAACCGCCTCTCCGACCTTCTCTTCATCTTTGCCCGCTCCGCGAACGCCGCCGCCGGCGTCGACGAGCCGTTGTGGAAGCCTGGGAGCTTGCGCTAGTCCTCGTCGGGTCGTTCGCCGCCGGGTACGTGGGGTCGATGTTGGGGCTCGTGCTGGGGACGCTCCGGCTGCCGCTGATCGTCGCGGTCGCGGGCAGCCCGCTCGCTGCGGCCGGGACGAACATCGCCATCTCGGCCGCCGCGGCCGGCGCCGGAGCCCTGCGCCACGCCCGCGAAGGTCGGGTCGACTGGCGCGTCGTCGCCTGGATGGCGCCGCCGTCCATCGCCGGCGCGGTCCTCGGCGGCGTCTTCGCCGGCGATGTCTCGGAGCGCTTGCTCCAGGCGGCGATCGCGGCGGTGCTCGTCTGGAGCGGGATCGATCTCGCCGTGCGGCCTGTGCGTGCGCTGGCCCGCGAACACCTGCGCCTGGCACCGGCGGTGTTCTCCGGCTTCGGGATTGGTGGGCTTGGCGGCGCGGTCGGCGTCATCCTCGGCACGCTCAGGATGCCCGCGCTCGTGCGAGGAGTCGGTCTCGGCCTCAAGCGCGCCGTTGGCACGAACCTCGTCGTCGGCTTCCTGCTCGGCGTCGCGGGCTTCGCGGCTCACGCCGGCACGCTCGGCGTCGATTGGGCGACACTCGGCGCCGGGCTCGCCGGCGGCCTTCCCGGTGGCTGGCTCGGCGCGAAGGCGACGGGCCGCTTCGACGAGCGTGCGCTGCGGCTCGCGCTGGGCACGGTCCTCGTGGTCGTCGGTGGCGCCTTCGCGGCGCAAGCGGCGCTCTAAGGCCCGGCGACTGCGCCGATCGCTTTCGCCAGCTGCCTTGCAGGGGTGTTACGCGGGAGCGCCAGCACAGCGCCGGCCCGGATGGCGAGCGTCCGCGTAGCGGGCTCGCGCGCGATTGCGATCAGCCGCAGCGACGGGAAGACCGTCCGCAGGTCTGAGAGGAAGCCAAGTCCGTAGGCATCGACGTCGACGACGACGACGCCGACGTTGCGTGCGGCGGAAGCGGTCAGCTCGAAGGTCTGATCCGGGCTCGCAGTTGCGACGACGCGCGTGGCGGTGGTGGAGAGCCCGCGCTGGAGCGCAGCCTTCGCGGGCTGCTCACTCGCGAGCACGACCTCGATCACCTCGCGCTTCGGCGTCGGCGCGCTCTTGGGGCCGACGAGCGTTACGTTGAGAGTGCGCCGAATCGTTTCCGTCTCGGAGCGAGCGACCCAGGTGAGGCTGTACCTGCCCGGCCGCCGGATGTGCGGCGGCAGCCGTAGCTTGACGACGTTCGCGCCGGCCTTCACCTTCAGTTGCCAGGTGTGGAGGCGCTGGTTCTTCGCCGTATGCAGAGTGGCGGTGACGTTCGCCGGGCGCGAGACCTTGATCCGCGCGGCGATCGTCGTCCCGCGCTCCTTCCGCAGTGTCAGCTTCTTCGAGCCGGTGATGGAAAAGACGAGCTTGGTTTCCGGGGAGGCGACGGCGCGTGCGACGACGAGGTCGATGGCGCTCGACTCGAGAGCCAGCCTCAGGTGGGCCGGACCGACCACTGTGCCGGGAACGACGCTTGCGATCGGCTGCTCGAGCACCCGACCGAGGGCGAAGCCCGCCGCCCCGAGCGAGGCGGTCGCGTCTGCGAGGCTTTTCCCGGCGAGCGACGGCACCGCGCGGAGACCGCGCGTCTGGCGGCTTGTGTTCCCGGCTGCGTCGACTTGTGCGAGCGTGAACGTGCGGGTGTCGCCGGCGGCGAACGCGCCGAGCTTGGCCTCGTACTCGGTCGGCCCGAAGTTTCGGTAAGGCTCCCCATTGACGAAAAGGACGACGTTTCCGAGTTGGCCGCTCAAGTCGGAGCCGGGGCTCCAGCGGATCGTGAGGCCGTCGTCGGCGACGACGCCGGCGACGTCACGCGGCTCGGATGGCGCTTGGTCATCGAGCATCAGCCCAAAGAAAGTCAAGTGGCGCGTCAGCACGTGCACGCCCGCCGAGTCGCGGTAGAACCCCTCGCGCGGCGCGGCCGGAAGTGTCGAGCTTTCGACCGGGCCCATGGTGTTCCAGGACGACCCGACGTTCGCCGACCAGGCGGGGAGCACCGGGACGTCGGTCGGGTTCGAGAAGATGATTTCGAGTGGCTCGCGGAACTCGGTCACGTAGGTGCCCGCAATCGCCCAGCGTGCGGTCACTTCGACGATCTGGGTGCCCGGTGCGAAGCCGGTGCCCCCCGCACGCGCGTCGACGCGGAGGACGAGGATGTAGTCCTGCGGAGTGGGCGGCGTCGGCCAGGCGCCCTGCGGCATCTTCACCGTCACGAGGCCGCCCGGAGTGGTCAGCGCCCAGTCGCCGGAAGAGGTGATGCTGCGCTCGACCGGCGGTGGGTCGGCCGACGGCGTGCTCTCGATCGTGACTGCGACGCGGAACGCCGTGCGTGCGCCGCTCGCGTCCTCGAGCTGGCCGGAGAGGACGTGCAATCCGTCGCTCAGAAAGCCGGTTGCGAAGGTCAGCGTAGAGCCGGAGACGGTGGCCGCCGGTGCCGGGGCGCCGTCGAGTTCCGCTCCGGGCGCGGTCACCGGCTCGCTCGCGGTGAGCACAATCTGGTTAGCCGAAGTGGACAGCGAGCCGTCGGCAGGCGTTGACGAGACCAGCGTCGGAGCGATGTTGTCGAAGCGCACGTTCGCTCGCACCGACGGGGAGGAGGCATTGCCAAGCAAGTCGTAGCCGATCGCGCGCAGGTCGTAGAGGCCATCGGCCACGGTGCCCGTGTCGAAGGAGGTGCCGAACGGCGCGCTCGTGTCGGAGGCGATCTCCGTCCAGGTGCCGGCACCGGCGGGCGAGACTCCGAAGACGACCCGGACGGCGCCGCCGCCCGTCGTCACGTTCAACCCCACCGTGCCGGAGACGACCGCGCCTGGGTCGGTGAGCGTGACGCTTGGCCCGGTCGAGTCGACGGTGACGGGGATCACCGCGGTCGTGCGAACGTTGCCGGCGGCGTCGGTGATCCTGGCGCGGATCTCGGTCGCACCGTCTGGCGCGCCGGACGCGTTCCACGCACCCTCGTACGGTGCGCTCGTATCGCTCGCAACGGCGTTGAAGCTGCCGGAGCCGAAGAGCTTGACCTGCCACTCGACCTGTGCGACGCCCGAGCCGGAGACGTCCGCCACGCTCGCCGCGAGGGTGACGGCGGAACCGCCGACGCTCGCGCCGCTCTGGGGAGCCGTGACGTTGCCGGTGGGCAGCGTGCGGTCCACGAAGACGATGCGCGGGGCGCTCGTCGCGATATTGCCGCCGCCGTCCGTCGCGACCGCGATTAGCTCCCACTGCTGCTCGGCCGCGGGCGACGTCGACCAGGTGGTCGCGAAGGGCGCCGTGCCGTCGGAGCTGATCAGGGTGCCCGCGCCGCCGCTGCCGACCGGGCGATAGCGGAAGGTGACGTTGGTCGTGTCGGCCGAAGAGGAGGCGCTGAGATTGACGCTCGCGCCGACAGCCGCCCCTGGATTGTCGAGCGTGACGGTCGGCGCGACGTTGTCGATGCTGATCGTCCGCGCCGCGGACGTCGTCTCGTTGCCCGCGACGTCGGTGACGACGACCTGCAAGTCGGCGGGGCCGTCGGTGAACGAGCCGGTCGCCAGCGACTGCTGGTAGGTCGAGCCGAAGACCGGAGCGGTCTGCGTACCGAAGACAGTGAACGAGCCGGCGCCGGAGGGTTTCACCTCGAAGCGAACGGCCGAAACGCCCGAGGCGGGCGGCGCGCCGTCGGACGCCGTCGCGGTTACGTTGACACTGCCGGACACGTACATCGCCGCCGCGGGCGACGTGACGGCGCCGGACGGAGCGGTGTTGTCGACGGTTTTCGGCAGGCTCGGGAGGAGCTCGTTGGCGACGTTGCCGGTCGCGTCCGTGACGACGGCGCGCAGGTCGTACGGGCCGTCGGCGACGAGCGTCGTCGTCCAGGAGGCTTCGTACGGCGGCGCGATGTCGGCCGCCCCGATGTTCGACCACGCCCCGGCTGAGGCGGGCGAGAACTGGAACTGGACGGAACTGACGTCGGTTGCCGCGGTCGAGTAGGTGAGGTTGGCGATGCCGCGCAGGTAGTCGCCCGGGTTACCGGGCGTGCCGCTCGGCGCTGTCGTGTCGATCAGGACGTTGACCGTCTTCGGCGTCTCGACGTTGCCGACGTCGTCGGTCGAGAAGAACTGGACGACGTGGTTGCCGTCGTTCGAGTGGTCGCCCGGCGCACCGATGACGACCGACGAGCCCAGCAGCAGGCTGCCGCCGTCAACGCGGTAGGACGTGGTGCTGACGCCCGACCCGCTGCCGTCTCCGGCCGTGAAGCTGACCGTGACCGGCGCGTTGCTCGGGCTACCCGGAGCGAGCGATGCCGAGGTGATCGGTGCGGTGTGGTCGACGAGGACGGTGACGACCGCCGAGCTGAAGGAGTTGCCGGCCCTGTCCGTCGTCTTGACGCGCAGGTCGTAGCTGCCGTCGCCGACCGAGTCCGGCCCGCTCGCGGTGTCCCAGCTCGCTGCCGTTGCCGTCCATGTGTTCGCGCCCGCAGGGCTGCGCTCGAACACGATCGTGTCGACGCCGGAGCCGCCGACGTCGGCCGAGTCGCTCGTGAGGCTCACCGGCGGCACGCCGACCTCGGTGCCGGCGACGGGAGCAGTGACCGAGCCGGTCGGGGCCGTGTTGTCGACACGGATCGTGATCGTCGGGGACGTGAAGACGTTGCCGGCGTTGTCGGTCGTTACGACGCGGACGTCGTACTGCCCGTCGGCCTGCAGCGCCGTGTTCCAGCCGGCCGCCTGGTTCGTCCAGGTCGAGAGACCGGCCGGCGAGCGCTGGAACTGAGCTGTTGCCACACCCGAGCCGGAATCGGCCGAGTCGCTCGTCAGTGTGATGGAGCCGCGGACGTCTGCGGCTGCTGACGGGCTCGTGACCGAGCCGGTCGGAAGCGTGTTGTCGACGCGGACGGTGACGATGCCGGAGGTGAAGGCGTTGCCGGCGTTGTCGGTCGTGACGACCCGCAGGTCGTAGAGCCCGTCGGCGACGGCGGTCGTGTCGAACGTCGCGCCCTGGTTCGTCCACGTCCCTGCGCCCGCTGGGGAGCGTTCGAACTGCACGGTCACGACGCCAGAGCCGCCGGAGTCGGCCGAGTTGCTCGTCAGCGCCACCGTCGCGCCGCGGATGTTCGCGCCCGCCGAGGGAGCCGTGACGCTTCCGGTGGGCGCCGTGTTGTCGATCCGGACGGTGACCCGGCTCGAAGCGGTCGAGTTGCCGGAGACGTCGCTCGTGAACGCGCGGAGGTCGTAGAGGCCGTCGGCGTGGCCGGTCGTGACGAGGTTGCCCGCGTACGGGGAGCTCGAGTCGGACGCGAAGGCCGGGTCGGTGTACGCGCCGCCGTGCACCGTCAGCTGGAACTCGACGAGCTGGACGCCGCCGGGGGCGGGGTCGCTGGCGGAGGCCGCGACGGGGGCGGTGCCACGTAGGTTGGCCGCGGCGGTAGGTGCCGTCAGAGCGGTGGTGGGTGCGGTGCGGTCGATCGTCACCGGTACGGTCTGGAACGTCTGCCGGCCGGCGTTGTCGGCGGCGGTCACGGCAAGCAGCCGGACACCATCCGTCGGGAGCGGCCAAGCGACGGAGTAGGGGAGACTCGTGTCGATCGTCAGCGTCGTCCAGTCGGAGACACCGCAGGTTGCACCCGGGCTGTTGCACTGCTCGAACTTGACGTAGTCGATGCCGGTGCCCGTGTCGGTGGCGGTCGCGCCGATCGTCTCCGGATCCGGCGAGGCGATGTTGATCGTCGTGTCGACATTGACGGTGAGGCTCGGGGCCGTGTTGTCGACCGTGACCGTGATCGGAGCGGAGGTGAACGTGTTGCCGGCCTGGTCGGTGGTGCTGACGCGCAGGTCGTAGTCGCCGTCCGTCTGGAGGGTCGTATTCCAAGGGGTCGCCTGGTTCGTCCACGTGGCCATGCCGGCCGGCGAGCGCTGGAAGACGACGCTGGCGACGCCCGAGCCGGAATCGGCGGAGTTGCTGGCGAGGGCGACCGTCGTGCCGCTGATGTCGGCTCCGTTAGCGGGGCTGGTGACGTTGCCGGTAGGCGCGGTGGCGTCGACCACCCAGGTGTAGGTGGCCGGAGTCGCGTCGGTGTTGCCGGCCGCGTCCGTCGCTCGAACCTCCAGGGTGTGCGAGCCGTCGGCGAGCGCCGGCGCGATCGTGTACGGCGTCGCGCACGAGCTCCAGCCCGCTGCGTCGAGGCTGCACTCAAAGGTCGACGGCGTCTCGGTCGAGAGAAGGGTGAACGTCGGCGTCGGGTTCGAGCTCGGGTTTGACGGCGTCGTCAAGGTCGTGTTGGGGCCTGTGAGATCGACCGTCCACGTGAAAGAGGCGGGCGTCGCGTCCGTGTTGCCCGCCGGGTCGGTCGCACGCACGTCGAAGGTGTGGGAGCCCTCGGTCAGCCCCGTGTAGCTCTTCGGGCTCGTGCAGCCGCTCCAAGAGCCGCCGTCGAGCCGGCAGTCGAAGCTCGAGCCGCCCTCGCTCGCGGTGAAGGAGAAGGACGCCCCCGTCGCATTCGTCGGGTTCGGCGGCTGGGCTGTGATCGACGTGTTCGGGGCCGTGAGGTCGATCGTCCACGTGTATGACGCCGGGGTCGGGTCGAGGTTGCCCGCGAGGTCCGTCGCACGCACCTCGAAGGTGTGGGAGCCGTCGGCGAGGCCGCTGTAGCTCTTCGGGCTCGTGCACGCTCCCCACGAGCCGGCTCCGAGGCGGCACTCGAAGGTCGCACCGGCCTCACTCGAGCTGAACGAGAACGACGCGCCCGTCGCATTCGTCGGGTTCACCGGCTGCGCGGTGATCGACGTGCTCGGCGGCGTGTTGTCGACGGTGATCGTGATCGCGCCCGACGTGAAGACGTTGCCCGCCGCGTCCGCGGTGACGACGTGCAGGTCGTAGTCCCCGTCGCCGACGCCCGTCGTGTCCCAGCTCGTCGGCGTCGCAGTCCACGTCCCGGCGCCGGCGGGCGAGCGCTCGAACACGACCGACGCGACGCCCGAGCCGCCGTCGGCGGAGTTGCTGGCGAGCGGGATCGTCGCCCGGACGTGCGCGCCCGTCGCCGGTGCCGTGACCGTTCCAGTCGGGTTGGTGACGTCGATCGACCACGTGTAGCTCGCGGGCGACGCGTCGGTGTTCGCGGCAGCGTCGGTCGCGCGCACGTCGAACGTGTGTGAGACCTCGGTCAACGAGACGTATGAGCGCGGGGTCGTGCAGGCGCCCCACGAGCCGCCGTCGAGCCGGCACTCGAAGGTCGAGCCGCCCTCGGACGCGGTGAAAGTGAACGTCGCGCCGGTCGCGTTCGTCGGGTTGGCCGGGTTGGCCGTGATCGTGGTGTTCGGTGCGACCGTGTCCACAGTCCACGTAAACGTCGCGGGGGAGAGGTCTAGGTTCCCGGTCTCGTCGGTGGCGCGGACATCGAAGGTGCGGGAGCCGTCGGCGAGGCCGCTGTAGCTCTTCGGGCTGGTGCAGGCGCCCCAGGAGCCGCCGTCGATCCGGCACTCGAACGTCGAGCCGGTCTCGCTCGACGTGAAGGAGAACGAGGCGACGCTCGAGCCCGTCGGGTTCGAGGGCTGCGCCGTGATTGTCGTATTCGGGGCGGTGTTGTCGAGCGTGATCGTGACCGCACCCGATGTAGAGGCGTTGTCGGCGTTGTCCGTCGTCGTCACCCGAACGTCATAGTCGCCGTCGCTCTGGGCTGTCGTGTCCCAGGAGGCGGCCTGGTTCGTCCAGGTGCCGGCGCCGATCGGGGAGCGTTGGAACTGGACGGTGGCGACGCCGGAGCCGCCGGTGTCGGCGGAGTTGGAGGTGAGGGTGATCGTGCCGCGCAC
>Ga0136617_10004162_pt1 | contig 12949 bp, 11 predicted proteins | sample AntDrymUQ3222106_2_FD_129672 | JGI IMG/M metagenome (GOLD analysis project Ga0136617, IMG submission 129672) | Polar desert sand microbial communities from Dry Valleys, Antarctica - metaG UQ322 (21.06) | ecosystem: Environmental > Terrestrial > Soil > Desert | place: Antarctica: Dry Valley...
CGACGATCTTCTCGCAGCGGCGCGCGAGCGCCGGCGCGGCGACGGCCTCGTCACCTATTCGCCCAAGGTCTTCGTCCCGCTGACGACGCTCTGCCGCGACGTCTGCGGCTACTGCACCTTCGCGCGGCCACCGAGGCGCGGCGAGCGGGCGTACCTGACCGAGGAAGAGGCGCTCGTGATCGCGCGGGCAGGTGCGGCGGCCGGCTGCACCGAGGCGCTCTTCACGCTCGGCGACAAGCCCGAGCTCCGCTACAGGGTCGCGCGCGAGGAGCTGCGCGCGCTCGGCTGCGCCACCACGATCGAGTACCTCGCGCGTGTCGCCCCGCTTGTGCTCGACGAGACGGGACTACTCCCGCACCTGAATCCGGGCGTCATGACCCGCGCTGAGCTCGAGCTCCTGCGGCCGGTCTCGGCCTCGATGGGGATCATGCTCGAGACGACCGCGGCGCGGCTCGGCGAGCGGGACGGGCCGCACTGGGCCTCGCCTGACAAGCTGCCGGCGCGCCGGCTCGAGACGATCGAGCTGGCGGGCGAGCTCCGAATCCCCTTCACGAGCGGGATCCTGATCGGGATCGGCGAGACGCGAGCGGAGCGGCTCGAGGCGCTCGAGGCCCTCGCCGAGCTGCACCGTCGTCACGGCCACCTCCAGGAGGTGATCGTCCAGAACTTCCGCGCCAAGCCGGGAACGCGGATGGCCGGGCACCCGGAGCCCTCGCTCGACGACCACCTCTGGACGATCGCGGCCGCGCGGCTGCTGCTCCCCGAAGACGTCTCGGTGCAGGCGCCTCCGAACCTCGCCTACGGCGACTTCCCGCGCCTGCTCGATGCGGGGATCGACGACTGGGGCGGCGTCTCGCCGGTGACGATCGACCACGTCAATCCCGAGGCGCCCTGGCCGGAGTGCGACCGGCTCGCCGAGGCGACGCGCTCACGCGGGCTGGAGCTGGCGGCGCGCCTGCCCGTCTATCCGAGCTTCCTCGACAGCGACTGGCTCGCGCCGCAGGTGCTGACGCAAGCGCTCCGTAGCTCGGACTCGCTCGGGCTCGCGCGCGAGGACGGCTGGCATCCCGGCGAGGCCGGCGCGGTTCCATTCGCGGTCGCGCGCGACGTGCTGCCGCTCGACACGGCCGCCGAGCTGGGGGAGGAGGAGCTCGTCCGGCTCTTCCGCGCCCGCGGGGAGGAGCGGCAGCGCGTCTTCGCCGCCGCTGATCGCCTCCGCCGCGAGGTCTGCGGCGATGAGGTGACCTACGTCGTCACGCGGAACATCCAGTACACGAACGTCTGCTACTTCCGCTGCGGCTTCTGCGCCTTCTCGAAGGGGAAGCTCGCGGCCAACCTGCGCGGCGCCCCCTACCTCGTGCCGCTCGCCGAGATCGTCCGCCGCTGCCGCGAGGCGTGGGCGCGAGGCGCCACGGAGGTCTGCCTCCAGGGCGGGATCCATCCGGCTTTCACCGGCGACTACTACGCGGAGGTCGTCGCCGCGATCCGAGCCGAGCTGCCCGAGCTGCACATCCATGCCTTCTCGGCACTCGAGCTCTGGCAGGGCGCCGCCACGCTGGGCGTGCCGCTCGAGGACTACCTCGAGCGCCTGCGCGGGCTGGGGCTCGGCTCGCTTCCCGGCACGGCCGCCGAGATCCTGGACGACGAGGTGCGCGCCCTCATCTGTCCCGACAAGGTGTCGACCGCCCAGTGGCTCGCCGTCCACGAGGCGGCGCACCGGGTCGGCCTGCACTCGAACGTGACGATCATGTTCGGCCACGTCGAGTCGCCCCGCCACTGGGCGCGACACCTGCTCAGTGCGCGCGAGCAGCAGCGGCGCTCCGGCGGCTTCACCGAGCTCGTACCGCTGCCGTTCGTGCACATGGAGGCCCCGATCTGGCTGAAAGGAAAGGCGCGCTCGGGGCCGACCTTCGGTGAGACGCTCCTCCTGCACGCCGTTGCGCGGCTCGCTCTGCACCCGCACATCACGAACATCCAGGCGTCCTGGGTGAAGCTCGGGCCGGCCGGGGTCGCGGCAGCGCTCGCCGCCGGCGTCAACGATCTCGGCGGGACGCTGATGAACGAGTCGATCTCGCGCTCGGCCGGCTCGGAGCACGGGCAGGAGCTGTCTCCCGAGGAAATGGAGGCGCTGATCCGGGCGAGCGACCGGATCCCACGCCAGCGGACGACGCTCTACGAAGATGTCCCGGCCGAGAGAGGGGCCGCCTCGTTCGGAGCGCCGCCCCTCACCGAGCCGCTCAACCCGCACGTTCGGGATGCCCGCCTGCAGGCCCCGCCGAGACTCGTCCGCCCAGGTCTCCTGGCGGGTGCGGCAAACCGGCGCTAGGCTGGGAACTTCGGCGGCGAACGACAAGGGGGAGTGGCGATCGTGACGGACAACGGCTACAACGTGCGCGTGCGCGCCTACATCCTTCGGCCCGTCCTGCGATTGGCGGTGGCTCTCTTCGCCGTCGGCGTCCTGCTCTCGCTGCCCGCTTCGGGCGCAGATGCAGCGTTCCCCGGCACGAACGGGCTGATCGCGTTCGAGCGCGGCAGCGACATCTACACGGTCACGACCGGAACGACGCCGGTCGTCAGCTCGACGGCTCTCGTCGCGAATGCCTCGGATCCCTCATGGTCGCCGAACGGCAACAAGCTCGCGTTCACGCAGAGCGGCTCGGTCAAGGTTCTGACCGTCGACGGCGGCGCGATCCAGACTCTCGATAGCGGCTCCGCGCCGACCTGGTCGCCCGACGGGACGATGATCGCCTACGAGCGCTCGACCGATATCTACGTGATCTCCTCGAGCGGCGGCACCGGTCGCAACCTCTCAAACAGCGGCGGCTCCGCGGCAGACGACGACCCCTCGTGGTCGCCCGACGGCGACTCGATCGCCTTCACGCGAACGACGACGAACGCGGACATCTACACGATGGACGCGCCGTCGGATCCGGCCACTGGCGGCGGCGGCAACCAAGCGCAGCTCACGACCGCGACGACGAACGAGACGCAGCCCTCGTACGACCCGGACGGCGGCGTGATCGCCTTCGCCTCGGATCGGATCGGCGTCGCGCAGCGGCAGATCTACACGATCTCGACCTCAGGAGGCACCGAGACGCGGGTATCGAGCTCGACCGCCGATGACTACGCGCCAGCGCATGCACCCGACGGGACCCAAATCGCTTTCGCTCGCACCGGTGCCGGGATCTACACGACCGGTACGGGCGAGACGCCGCTCACCTCCGGCGGCACCGACACGAATCCCGATTGGCAGCCCGCGGCGCCGACGAACACCACCCTGCCCGTGATCACCGGCAACTTCTCCGACGGCGGCACCATGTTCGCCTCGACCGGCACGTTCGCATCGGCCTCGAGCTACGCCTATCGCTGGCTGCGCTGCGACGAGGACGGCGACAACTGCGACGAGATCGAGGGCGCCGACTCCTCCACCTACCGCGGCTCGAGCCAGGACGTCGGCAAGCGGCTGCGCGTTCGGGTGACGGCGACGAGCAGCAGCGGCTCGAGCTCGGCGACGTCCGATCCGACGCCGTTGATCGCAGGCCCCGAGCCCCAGAACGTGACTCCGCCGAGGGTGATCGTGCCGGGATTGACCGGCGTTCCGATGGCCGGCGTCGCGCAGTCCTCCTCGGTCGGCTTCTGGACTGGTGAAGGCCCGATCACCTACACCTATCAGTGGAAGAAGTGCCAGCCGAAGGACGGCCCCTGCTACCGGATCCTCGAGACGAGGGCGCAGTCCTCGACCTTCGTGCCGACGGCCGATCTGGTCGGCTGGTCGCTCCGCGTCGAGGTCACCGCCACGAACTCGGCAGGCTCCTCGACCGTCCAGTCCGAGTCGACGCCGCTCGTGATTGCGAACGCGCCTCTGAGCCTCGTCCGCCCGAGGATCTCCATCTCGACGACGAACCCGACGGTCGGGCAGGAACTGACCGCCGACACCGGCAGCTTTACCGGCTTCGGGCTCAGCTTCACCTACCAGTGGCGGCGGTGCGATCCGCCTGGGACGCTCCCGAGTTGCGTGCCGATCCCGGGCGCCGTGACGAGCCGCTACACGACCACCGAGGCCGATCTCGGAGTGACCCTGCGGGTCTACGTGACCGCCACCGGGCTCGGCGGCTCGACGACGCAGTTCAGCGACCACACCTTCCCGACGGCTCCGGCGCCGAGGCTCGCGCCAGCGCTGACGACGGCGCCGCTGATCACCGGCGATGCGGTGCCCGGAGAGACGCTCACCGCGACCCGCGGCGCGTGGACCGGTTTCGCGCCTCTCCGCTACTCCTCCGCCTGGCAGCGCTGCGACGCGACCGTCACGGTCTGCCGGTCGCGGGCCGTCAAGGGGCTCCTCTACAAGGTGACGGCGGCCGATCTCGGCTTCCGCATCCGCTTCATCGTCGTCGCCCGGAACTCGGTCGGGAACGCTCGCGCGAACTCCGATGCGACGGAGCCGATCGTGCTCGGCCCGAGGAAGCCGAAGGGCCGGACGATCGTCGGCACCAGCCGCTCCGAGTACATCGCCGGTGGGGGTGGGGACGACATTCTGAGCGGTCGCGGCGGTAACGACACGATCAGAGGCGGCGGGGGAGACGACCGGCTGAACGGCGGCGACGGGAACGACTACATCGACGGCGGCGGTGACGTCGATCGGATCGACGGCGGCGCGGGGAGCGACACGATCATCGTCGCCGACGGAGAGATCGACATCGTCGAGTGCGGTGACGGCAACGACCGCGTGGTCGCCGATCCGTCCGATCGGCTCTCGGGCTGCGAGGCGATCAGCTTCCCGCCGACGACGTCCGCGCCGGGTCCGGAGCCGCCCGACCCGCCGGATCCACCGACTCCGTAAGCTCGCGCTAGCTCTGAGCTCCGAGGGCTCGCCGAAGTCCGAGTAACCAGCGCGGGATCCGGCGTCGGGCGTGCGCGAGTGCATCTTCCACCTCGACGCCGGCGCTCTCCCCGTGCCGGCCGGAGCCGTGACCGACGAGAACGTGCAGCGCCGCCAGCCCCCGCAGTCTGCGCAATCGGAAGGGGCGCAGGAACGGGTGCACTCCGATGGGCTCGGCTCCCGCCCGGAAGAACGGGATCGTTCCGAGCACGTCGCCGCAGACGAGAATCCGTCGCTCCGGCCACCAGAGCGCGACCTCCTGCCAGCGCCGCCAGGACGAGACGCGGAGGAACATGAACGGCGTTCCGGCCACGAAGTCGGGCACGACGTGGAGCGGCACGCCGAGCCGCGCCGCGAGCGCAGCCGAGTCGCGGCCATGCCGGTCGATGAGCTGGATCACTCCGGCCGGCTCGCCGAGCTCTCGGATGCGCTCCTCGAGACCGTGCGCCTCGAAGGGGTCAATCAAATAGACGCGGCCGTCGACGGCGAGCGCGTGCGCGGCTCTGCGCGACCGCGCGTCCTCGATCCAACCGAAACCGCCTTCGAGCTCGTCGACGAATTCGGTCACCGGGCTTCCAGCTCCGCGAAGCTCTGCTCGAAGACCGCTTCGGGCTGGGCGCCGAGGACGAGCAGCCGTCGATCGAGGAGGAAAGCGGGTACGCCCGTCGCTCCGATCGAAGTGGCCTGACGCGTCGAGCTCTCGATCCGCTCACGGTAACGGTCTCCGTCGAGCACGGCCTCGACCTCGTCGTCAGGGAGCCCGAGCTCGGCGGCCAAGCCGCGCAGGACGGCCGAGTCGCCGAGATCCTGCGCCTCGGCCCAGTAGGCGTCCATCAACCGGTCGTGGGTCTCCTCGTGACGGCCGAGCGCGCGCGCCAGCTCGGTGAGCCGCAGCGCCTTCATCGTGTTCGGGACCACGTCGGGGTGCGGGTTGTACTCGAGTCCGCGGGCCGCGAAGCTCGCCCGCATGCGCTCCGTCATCTCGCCGCCGTAGCGCGCGAGCAGCTCCACTCGCGGCAAGCCCTCGGGCGGGTATTCGGGGTGGAGATCGAACGGGAGCCAGACGATGGTGGCGCCGAACCGGCGACCGAGCCAGGTGGCGGTCGGTTGCGCCACGCGGCAGAAGGGTCAGATGTAGTCGCTCCAGATCGCGACCGTCCGCTCGCTCACGCCCCAGACCGCCTGTCGCTCCCGCCCGGCGGAGCCGGGCTCCGCGACAGGCTGGCGCCGCTCGCGGCACCCGCCTCTCCGGGGCTGTGCAGGGCACTATCCCCTCCGGTCGTCCGCCGCGAGCGGCGCCCCAGGAACGTGAGCAGGCTCATACCTCCAGGCTAACCACTTCGGCCAGCGTGAAACGGCCGCGCCAGAGCGCGCTGCCGGCCACCGCGCCTTCGCAGCCGAGCTTCTTGATCGCGCGGAGATCGTCGAGCGAGGCGATCCCGCCGGCCGCGAGCACCGGTAGCCCCGAGACCTCGAGCACCGTCGCGAGCAGCTCGAGGTCGGGGCCGGCGAGGGAGCCGTCGCGGCTCGTGCTCGTGACGAGCAGGCGGGTGACACCTGCGACGCGGCACTGCTCCGCGAGCTCGGCCGCGGTTGCGGTCGAGCGCTCGGCCCAGCCCTGCACTGCGACGCGCCCGTCTCGGACGTCGACGGCGACGACGAGGCGCTCGTCGAAGCTCTCCACGGCCCGAGCGAGGAAGGTTGGCTCGAGCGCCGCGGTGCCGACGAGCACTCGGGCCGCTCCGTCAGCGAGGGCGCCGGCGATCGCCTCGAGTGTGCGGTAGCCGCCGCCGACCTGGATCGGCACCTCGGTTGCCGCGGCCACGCTGCGAACGAGCTCGGCCGTGGGGGAGCCGCGGAAGGCGCCGTCCAGGTCGATGAGATGGAGCCACGACGCGCCTTCGGACGCGAAGCGCGCCGCCGCGACCGCGGGATCTCCACCTTCGACCGTGATCCGCTCCGGATCGCCCTGCGCCAGCCGGACCACTCTGCCGGCAAGAACGTCGATCGCGGGATAGACCGTGAAACCCTGTGCTGGCACGTTAGCATGCTAACATGCAAATATGGACGCCGAGACCGTGGATGATCCCCGGCCGATCGAGCCGCTTCCGGGCCTGGACGAGCTCGCCGCGGCGATCGTCAGCCTGCGCTCGACCGACGAGCTGAAGCGATTCCTGCGCGACCTCTGCACCCTGCCCGAGCTCGAGGCGCTCACCCACCGCTGGCAGACGGTGCGCCTGCTCGAGGAGGGGGTGCCGTATCTCGAGATCGCCGGCCGCGTGCCGACGAGCACGGCCACGGTCACCCGCGTCGCCCAATGGCTGCGGCACGGCACCGGCGGCTACCGAATCGCGCTCGAGCGCGCGCGCAGGAAGAAGTAGTGGCGCCCGCCCGTTTCACGCGCGCCGGCGCGAACGGCCGGCTGACGCTCGCCGTCCCCTCCAAGGGCAGGATGTCGGAACCGGCTTTGCGCATCTGCGCCGACGCCGGTCTCGGCTTCGAGGCGACCGAGCGCGCCCTGCTCGTGCCGTGCTCGAACGCGCCTGTCGACCTGCTCCTCGTCCGCCCGAGCGACATCCCCGAGTACGTGCAGGACGGCGTCGTCCACCTTGGGATCACCGGCGCCAATCTCGTCGTCGAAGCCGACGCCGACGTGCTCACGCTCGCGGAGCTCGGCTTCGCCCGCTGCACGCTCCAGGCGGCGGTGCCGGAGGACTCCGTCTATCAGGATCTCGCCTCGCTCGCCGGGCTTCGCGTCGCCACCGCCTATCCGGTGACGACACGGGCCTGCCTCGAGCGGCTCGGGATCGCCGCCGAGCTGGTGCCTGTCTCGGGCTCGGTCGAGGCCGCGCCGCGACTCGGTCTTTCCGACGCGATCGTCGATCTCGTCTCGACAGGCTCGACGGCGAGCGCGAACGGCCTTCGCCTCGTCGGCACGCTCCTCGAGTCGCAGGCCGTGCTCGTCGGGAGCGAGGCTGCGGTTGCCGAGCAGCGCGAGCTCGTGGAGCGCTTCCAGCTGATGCTCTCCGGGGTCGTGGCCGCTCGCCGGCGCCGCTACCTGATGATGAACGCGCCCGCGTCGGCTCTGCCCGAGCTCGAGCGCCTGCTGCCGAGCATGGGTGCGCCGTCCGTGCTCGAGCTCGCCGCAGAGGGACAGATCGCGATCCACGCGGCCGTGGAGGCGGACGAGCTCTGGAACCTGCTCGCGCCGCTCAAGGCTGCCGGCGCCTCGTCGATCCTCGTCCTACCGGTGGAGCGGCTCGTTCCATGAGGGGAACCGGGCTGGAGGACGTTCTGCCGCGCGTCGCCGAGATCGTGGCCGACGTCCGCGAGCGCGGCGACGCAGCGCTGCTCGAGTGGACGGAGCGGCTGGATGGTCCATTCGAGGCAGAGCAGTCGCTGCGGGTCTCGGCCGACACGCTGGCCGCCGCGAGCGTCGAGGACGACGTGCTCGAGGCGGTTCGCTCGCTCGCCGCCGCCGTGCGCGAGGTCGCGCTCTCGCAGCGGCCGGCGGACACGCGCGTCGAGGCGGTGTCCGGGATCGCCACCGAGCGGCGCTGGCTCCCGCTCGAGTCCGTCGGCGTCTACGTGCCCGGCGGTCGGGCCGCATATCCGTCCTCCCTCGTGATGGCCGCCGTTCCCGCGCAGGTCGCGGGCGTCGAGCGAATCGTCGTCGTGACCCCGGGCCCAGCCGAGGTGACGCTGGCCGTAGCGCGCGAGCTCGGGCTCGACGAGATCTACGCGGTCGGCGGTGCCCAGGCGATCGCCGCGCTCGCCTACGGAACAGAGGCGATCGCACCGGTCGACAAGATCGTCGGGCCGGGCAACCGCTATGTGACCGCGGCGAAGCTCCTCGTCTCGAGCCGGGTTGGGATTGACCTCCCGGCCGGGCCGAGCGAGGTCGTCGTGATCGCCGATGCGAGCGCCGATCCCGGCCAGTGCGCCGCCGACCTGCTGGCCCAGGCCGAGCACGGGCCGGATAGCGAGGCGATCCTGCTCAGCCTCGAGCAGGCGCTGTCGGACGCTGTGCGGGCCATCGTCGTCGGGCAGCAGAACGTGTCTGTTGAAGACATGGCCTCTCTGGACGCCGCGCTTGCTCGTTCGGACGAGTATGCGCCGGAGCATCTGGAGCTCTGGCTCGCCGACTCCGAGCGCGCCGTCGAGCGGGTGCGGAACGCCGGCACCGTCTTCGTCCGGACGTCGGCCGTCGTCGGCGACTACGCCTCCGGCGCGACCCATGTGCTGCCGACCGGCGGGCTCGCCCGGGGGGCCGGAGGGCTCGGACTGGAGAGCTTCCTCAAGCCGATTCAGATCGTGCGCACAACCTCGGCGGGGCTCGAGCGGGCCCGCGAGATCGCGCTGCCCCTCGCCCGGGTCGAGGGCCTGCCGCTGCACGCTGCCGCGCTGGAGGTGCGATGACCCTCATCGCACAACCCCTGCCGAGCGGCTTCCGGCCCTACGCCTGGGCGCCGAGCTCCGCCGAGGTGGCAGCCCGCCATGGGCTCCGCCCCGAGCAGATCCTGCGCTTCGACCAGAACACGCCGACGCTCCCCGGAGTGCCGAGGGTGCCGCTCGCGCCGAGCTTCGCACGGCTGAACGAGTACCCGGACGGGACCTACCGGGAGCTGCGCGAGGCGGCCGCGTCGTACTGCGGCGTCGAGGCGAACCAGGTCGTGGTCGGAGCGGGCGCCGACGAGCTGATCTCGCTCTGCGCGCGGACCTACCTTGGACCTGGGCTACGCGCCGCCGTCTCGCCGCCGACGTACGGGCTCTACCGGATCGTCACCGAGCTCGAAGGCGCCGAGGTCGTCGAGGAGCCTGACGCCGCGGCGGTGATCTGGGTCTGCAACCCGAACAATCCGACCGGGGAGCTGCGCGAGCCCGCCGACCTCGCAGCGCTCGCGCGCGCCCACCCGGACGCGATCGTCGTCGTCGACGAGGCGTACTTCGAGTTCGCGGGCGCGAGCTGCGCGCCGTTGCTCGCCGAGCAGTCGAACCTGATCGTGCTGCGCACCCTCTCGAAGGCGTTCGGCCTCGCGTCGCTGCGCGTCGGCTACGCGCTTGCCGCCCCGGAGGTTGCCGCAGAGCTCGAGCTTCGACGAGCACCGGCGAGCGTGTCCGGGCCGGCCGCGCGAATCGCGGCGGCGGCGCTCCGCGAGCCGCGAATCGATGTGGCAGACACGGTCGCGGAGCGCGAGCGCGTCCGCGAGGCGCTCCTTGACGCCGGACACGACTGCCCGGAGTCGGCGGGCAACTTCGTCTTCGTCCGGACGGCCGAGCCACTCGGCGAGCGGCTCGAGCAGCAGGGATTGGTGGTCCGGCGCTTCCTCGAGGGAATCCGGATCACGCTGCGCCGGCCGCGGGAGAACGACGTCCTGCTCGCCGCGCTCGGAGCTGCGCCGGACACCTCTCCGCAGGGGCGCGGGTCGTACGTCGCCCGGATCTCGACCGAGACGGCGCTCCGAGTCTCGCTCGAGCTCGACGGCGCCGGCCGCGCGCGGGTCGAGACCGCGATCGGCTTTCTCGACCACCTACTCATTCTCTGGGCGTTCCACGCTGGCTTCGATCTGGAGCTGCTCGCCGGCGGCGACCTCGACGTCGACGAGCATCACACGGTCGAGGACGTGCTCGCCGCGCTCGGCGACGCGGTCTCGGAGGCACTCGGAGCGCGGGAGGGAATTGCGCGCTACGGCAGCGCGATCGTGCCGATGGACGAGGCTCGCGCCACCGCAGCCGTCGACCTCGTCCGGCGTCCGCATGCGGAGATCGAGCTCCGCTTCGGCGGCGAGCGGGTCGGTGCGCTCGCAGTGACGATGCTCGCGCATGCGCTGGAGCGATTCGCTCTGCAGGGCGGCTTCACGATCCACCTCACGGCTGCCGGCGCCGACGACCACCACGTGGCCGAGGCAGCCTTCAAGGCACTCGGCCAGGCGCTCGGCCAGGCGTCCGCCCCGGCCGGCGAGGGCGTTCGGTCGACGAAGGGGCTTGCATGAAGGTCGTCCTGGCCGACTATGGGGCGGGCAACACTCGCAGCGTTTGCGCGGCGCTCGCCCGAGCGGGTGCGGAGCCCGTCGTCTCGACCGAGCCCGCCGAGGTTCGCGAGGCGCCACTCATCGTGATCGCGGGCGTGGGGCACGTCGCGAGCGCCGCTCGAGGGCTCGCGCCGGTCGCAGAAGCGTTGCGGGAGCGCGCCTCCCGCGAGCGCCCGATCCTCGGCATCTGCGTCGGCCTGCAGCTCCTCTTCGAGGAGAGCGAGGAGGGCGGTCGCGGCCTCGGTCTGCTCGCGGGGCCGGTGCGGCGGTTGCGTGCGAACCGGGTTCCGCACATGGGCTGGAACAAGCTCGCGACGGCGCGCGACTCGCGCCTGCTCGACGGCCTCGAGGATGCGGACGTCTACTTCGCCCACAGCTTCGCGGTCGACCCGGTCGACGATGTCGCGATCGCCCATGTCGAGCACGAGGGCGCAGTCGTCGCCGCGGTCCAGTCGGACGCGCTCGCGGGTGTCCAGTTCCACCCCGAGCGGAGCGGCGCGGCCGGCGCGCGGCTGCTCGAGAACGCGCTGGCGTGGTCAAGAAGCGCCTGATCCCCTGTCTCGACGTCGCCGGAGGGCGGGTGGTCAAGGGCGTCCGCTTCGAGTCGCTCCGCGACGTCGGCGATCCCGTCGAGCTCGCCGAGCGCTACTCCGAGCTCGGAGCGGACGAACTCGTCTTCCTCGACATCGCGGCAAGCATCGAAGGACGCGGTCCGATTCTCGAGCTCGTCGAGCGAGCGGCGGAGCGCTTGACGGTGCCGTTCACTGTGGGCGGCGGTGTCGCCGAGCTCGAGGATGCTCGGGCGCTCCTCCGTTCGGGCGCGGACAAGGTGGCGCTCAATCGCGCCGCGGTCGACGATCCCGGGCTCCTGTCGGCGCTCGCCGACGAGTTCGGGTCCCAGGCCGTCGTCTGCGCGCTCGACTCGCGTGGTGGCGAGGTCGTCACGCACGGCGGGCGCAACGGGCGCGGGCTCGACTCGGTCGAATGGGCGTGCGAGGCCGTTTGGCGCGGCGCGGGCGAGCTGCTCGTCACCTCGATCGACGCGGACGGGACGCGAGACGGCTACGACCTCGAGCTGATCGGCCGGGTCGCGGCGGCGGTGAGCGTGCCGGTGATCGCCTCGGGCGGCGCCGGTCAGGCGTCGCATCTGGCCGATGCCTTCGCCGCGGGTGCGGAAGCGGCGCTCGTGGCGTCGATCGTCCACGAGCGCCCGGACCGGCTCCGCGAGCTCAAGGCGGAGCTGAAGGAGGCTGGATGGCCGATTCGGATCTGATGCCGGCGATCGTTCAGGACGCGGACTCGGGTCGCGTGCTGATGCTCGCCTGGATGGACGACGAGGCGCTGCGGCTGACGCGCGAGACTGGGGAGGCCTGGTTCTGGAGCCGATCCCGGCGGGAGCTTTGGCGAAAGGGCGCGACCTCGGGCAACACGCTGGCCGTCGAGGAGCTGCGAGACGACTGCGACGGCGACGCTATCCTCCTCCGCGTCCGTCCCGCTGGCCCCACCTGTCACACCGGCGCCGTCTCCTGCTTCGCGCCCTGGCTCTGGCGGACGATCAAGGGGCGCGAGCTCGAGCGGCCGGAGGGCTCGTACGTCGTCTCGCTCCTCGACGACCCGGCTCTGGCGGCTCGAAAGGTGGGGGAGGAGGGGCTCGAAGCCGCGCTCGCGGGCGCGTCCGAATCGGAGGCGCGGCTCGTCGAGGAGATCGCCGATCTCTGGTTCCACAGCTACGCGCTCCTCGCGGCGCGGGGCCTCGATCCGGCACAGGTGGAAGACGAGCTCCGCCGCCGCGCCGGCTGATTCGTCCGTGAAGCGATCGGCACACATCCGTTGCACTCCCGTCACACCTGTGTGACGGAATCCTCGATAGCGTTCCAGTAGGGATACCGGGGTCCCCTGGGGGCACGTACGAGCGTGTTCGGGTTCGAGGCCGTCGGCCACGACCGATCCGGACGGATCGGATCCGTTGTCGAGCCCTGGTGAATCGCAGTCAGGCTTCGTCGGGATCGAGTTGCCGCCACAGTCGAAGCGAGACGCG
>Ga0136617_10004163_pt1 | contig 12948 bp, 13 predicted proteins | sample AntDrymUQ3222106_2_FD_129672 | JGI IMG/M metagenome (GOLD analysis project Ga0136617, IMG submission 129672) | Polar desert sand microbial communities from Dry Valleys, Antarctica - metaG UQ322 (21.06) | ecosystem: Environmental > Terrestrial > Soil > Desert | place: Antarctica: Dry Valley...
GCCAGGGAAGGTGGCGCGACTGACGAAGTTCAAGAGCCTCTTGCTTCTGAACGTCGGTGAGCTTACGCCAGTTGTACATAGATTCGTGAGGAGTGCGGGTCGCGCGCAGCAAGCTAAAGCTGAACTCTAAACTGCTTGAGTCAGGTGCGCAGCAAGAGAAAGTGAACTCTAAACTGCTTGAGTTATCGGCGCAAGGTTTCCTTAATCCTCTCCGCAGTCTTTGGTCCAATACCGTCGACCATTTCCAAACCGCCTCCGGCCACGAACTTCTTTAATTCAGCCAGCGACGAGACTTTGAACTTCTGGTGAAGATTAGCTGCAGTCTTTGGTCCAATTCCGGGGATCTCAAGCAGGTCAAGTACGGTCGCAGGTGTCTCTGCCGTAATTCTTTCCCACGCGTCGAAGGTGCCACGGTCAAGAAGCTCGACAATCTTTCCGGCGATTGCCTTGCCGACACCGGGAATGGTCTGCAAGCCCGGAACACCCTCATTTGCGGCAATTGTTTTCAACGGCGCGGGCCATGTTTCGATGGCTTCGCCCGCATTGCGATAAGAGCGCAAGCGAAACGGATCGTCGCCACGAATTTCCATCAGAGCCGCAAGGCGGTAGAATCTCCGGGCGATGGCGTCGTTGTCCATGAGCAGATTACGCCACGATCATCGTACCGGTTCCTTTATCGGTGAAAATCTCGGAAAGCAGGGCATTGCGTTTCGTGCCGCTGATAACGTGCGCGCTATGGACCCCACGCCGCATCAGCGCGGATATGTTCTGGAGTTTGGGAATCATTCCGCCAGTCGCGCTGCCGTCGTTGACCAGAGCATCGACCTGATCGGCGGTCAGTTGTGAGAGCCTCGTTTCGGGGTCGCCTACCCGTAGGTAGATGCCATCGACATCGGACAACAGAATCAATTTCTCCGCTTTCAGTTGAACCGCAATTTCAGCGGCGATAGTGTCGGCGTTGATATTGAATACCGTTCCTTCGGCGTCGGCTCCAAGCGATGAGATAACGGGAAGGTAGCCCTCCCTCAGCAAGACCATCAGCAAACGGGCGTTGATCTCCACTACGTCGCCAACGTGACCAAAATCGACATGTGAGCGTTCGCCAGTTTCGCGGTTGAGAATCTCCTTTGCCGGCCGGCGTTCAGCGTGAACTATGTTTCCATCGATACCTGACAGGCCGACCGCTTCAATGCCTCTGTTACGCAATGCGGAAAGAATGTCTATATTGATTGTTCCAGCAAAAACCATCTTAGCCATCTCGAGTGTCGCGTCGTCGGTCACGCGACGGCCGTTGATGATGGTTTGCTCTATGCCCATGCGCGTCGCCAACTCGCTCAACTGCTTTCCGCCACCGTGCACGACGCAAATGCGTATGCCGACCTGGTGAAGCAAAGCTAATTCCTCAGCCAGCGAGCTGAGGTTGTCCTGATCCTCAGTCGCCTTACCCGAAAGTTTGACGACAAAGGTCTGACCTTTGAAACGTTGAATATAGGGCAGCGCCTCGCGTAGTAAATCGAGGCGCAACTGGTTCCCAACTTCGTTCGTTGCTTCGCTCATATCTATAAAGTCAAAAGGAACTCCCTCAAAGGCAAATAAAAAGCAGCCACGGATTACACGGATAACCGCGAATCAGCAAACAAATAGAAAAATCGAACAGCAAATTGGCAATTCTGTTTTGCATGCCATCATGTCTTATCCGCGAGAATCCGCATTAATCCGTGGCTTGTATTCTTTGGTTTCTCTTTCAACAGCTCCGCGAGGATCACCTTCTGCACGTGCAAACGGTTCTCCGCCTCGTCGATCACCACCGACGCCGGGGAATCAATTACCTCGTCGGTCACGATCACGTTGCGCCTCACCGGCAGACAGTGCATGAAAATCCCCTTATGCGTGCGTGCCATCTTCCCTTCATCGACAATCCACTTCTCACGATACTGCGCCCGCTCCGCAATGTCCCGATCCGGCGCTCCGTAGAACTGTTTCGCGCCCCAACTCTTCGCATAAACAATCTCGGCGCCGTCAACGGCTTGGTCAATGTCGGTTGTTACCTGCACAATGCCGCCCGCTTCGATGGCTTTTTGCCTGATTGTTTCCATCAACTTCTCGTCCAGTTCGTAACCCACGGGGTGGGCAACCACAAGCTCATGACCCATCTGGGCGGCAGCCAGAGCAAAACTGTTAGGCACCGCCATCGGCAGTGGCTTAGGGTGCCAGGCCCAGGTCAGCACAACTTTTTTTCGGCCCACGCCTAACTTTTCCCGAATCGTCATCATATCGGCCAGGGCCTGGCAGGGATGATGCATCGCGGATTCAAGATTGATAATCGGTACTTCTGAGTATTTTGAGAAGGCATTGAGCACTGGATCTACCCGCTCATCGCTCCAATCTTTCATGGCGGCAAATGTCCTGACGCCGATAGCCGCGCCGTACCGACCCAGCACGCGCACAAACTCCGCCAGATGTTCCGTCTTATCGCCGTCCATCACCACCCCGTCTCGGTGTTCCAGCGTCCAGCTAGTCCCGCCTGGTTCGAGGACTACTGCATTTCCGCCCAGTTCGTAGATACCGACCTGCATTGAGGCGCGCGTGCGCACGCTGAGGTTGAAAAAAACCAGCGCCACTGAACGGCCAGCCAACGGTTTCGACACGTCGTTGCCCTCTTTGAACCGCAGCGCGGCATCAATCAAGCGCTCAAGTTGTTCGCGCGAATAGTCGACGGTGTTCAGAAAGTTTTTCATGCCGCGCAGAATCAGTTCACGCTGTACGGCGTGAATGTCTCATCCCTGAAGGGGATGAATTCAATAGCCGTGGGCGAGCGTTGCGCGACGCCCACGGATAGGCGAAAGAAAAATACCCGACCCTGAAAGGGTCGAACGATTCAATTCCACAGACATTTCCGGCAGGTAATCCAAAACAGTTTAGGGGGGGCGCCATCCTTACCCTCCATGTTCGACCCTTTCAGGGTCGGAAACGGTTTTGACTTTCCGGGGGCGTTGCCCCCGGCTATTAACTTCCACGCTTTCAGCGTGAGGAGTTGGTTCACGCTACAGGCGTGAACCTCAAACGGCGCGGGCCGCAGCAGACTTGGTAAAAATTGCTCGAAAAAGCCCAAATAAACTGATCAGGAACCAGAACGCCTCCATCAAAAAGGCCGACAGATTGAAATCGAATACGAGGGAAACCATTACCAGAAAGGCGCCGATCGCATTCAGCAAAGAATAAGCCGGCGCGGAGCTCGGCAATTTGTTGAGCTGCAGTAGCAAATAGCCAATCACGATCAGCACAACTCCAACGAATCCCGCCAGATCAAACCAGTTGAGCCTCAAATCATGCCTCCCTCTTGCGAACCCAGGTTAGCGATCACGGTTTTAAGCTCGTCCACGAAAAGATCTATTTCCGAAGGCCTGAGGCACAGGGCCGGCAAGAGCCGCAACACCTTGGGATCACTCGAAGTACCGGTAATCACCTTTCGCTTCAGCAGGCCCTGATGAATCGGCCCCGCTTTGCCGGCGAACTCCAGCCCTATCAAGAACCCCAGGCCTCGCACCCGCGTTACCTGTGGTATCTCGGTAAGTCGGTTGCGCAAGTGCGCTTCCACCACTTTCACATTTTCCAACATGGAATCGTTCTCGATTGCTTCGAGCGTCGCTGTGACCGCGCCCATGGCAATCATGCCGCCGCCAAACGTGGTACCCAGGTCATTCTCTTTGATATGCGACGCGACTTTCTCAGAAACCAGGCACGCACCCACCGGAATGCCGCTACCAAGCGCCTTGGCGAGTGTGATTACCTCGGGGACAATTCCACCGCCCGCTTCACTGCCGGCAAAAAACCACTCGCCGGTGCGGCCCACGCCCGTTTGGACCTCGTCATAAATCAAGACGATTCCCAGGGCATCGCAGAGTTTTCTCAGTTCACGAAAAAACTGCGGTGCCGCGGTGCGCACTCCGGCCATTGACTGAATCGGTTCCAGCATAATAGCTGCGACCGTTTCGTCCGCCACCTTTCGTACCGATTCTATGTTGCCAAACTCAGCTTGCAGATGTCCCGGCACATTCGGCTTACCCAACTCGCGATACTTTCCAAGAAAGCTGGCGCTGATAGCGTCGGCAGTGCGTCCATGAAAACCGCCCGAGAAGGTGATTACGTTTTCTCGGCCCGATGCCAGGCGTGCCATGCGCATGGCGTTCTCATTAGCCTCAGTTCCAGAGTTGCAAAAGAAAACTTTTTTAAGCGACTCCGGGGCAATCGAGACAAGTTTCTCCGCGGCTCGGGCGCGCACCTCGGAATAGACCAGGTTTGAGTAGAAGAGCAGTGTCTCCGCCTGCTCGACTATAGCTGCTACTACATGCGGGTGCGAATGGCCGGTTCCCGCAACCGCGTGACCACCATAGAGATCGAGATATTTCTGACCATCGCTGGCGTATAGCCAGAAGCCTTTGCCACGCTCTGCGACGATCGGCATCTTCTTGTAAGTCGCGAGTTGAAACCTCTCCTCGCTGGTCACAGGTCCCCCGGGTGTTTTCGGAGGTCGTACTTTCATCCTGCCCTCGTCCCGTCGGGAATCTTATTCTCGGGAACCGCCAGCACGGGCGCCAATCCATCGGCATGACCGATATCAAAAAGCATGCCCTCTGAGCTCTGGCCCATCATCTTCCTCGGCTCCAGGTTAATAACGAACAATGCCTGTTTACCTACGAGCTCTTGCGGGTTTTCACGCTCCTGTTTCATTCCCGCGAGGATAGTTCGATGGAAATTCCCAAGCGCTACAGTCAACTTCAGCAGTTTGTCAGAGCCCATCACGTCTTCGACTGCCAGAATAGTGCCGACGCGAATGTCAATCTTGTCGAGATCGGCGATCGTTATCGGTGGTTTGATAGGGGCAACTGCGAGGTCCATGGAAACGTCTCTTTGTTGTTCGCCTTCGCGTGGCCTGTTCACGGATTGGTGCCTATCAACATCAGTCCTGTTTTCTCATCGAGCCCGAACATCAGATTCATGTTCTGGACCGCTTGTCCGGCCGCACCTTTAACAAGATTATCGAGTGCTGAGAACACAACCACGTGATGCCCACGGGTCGCAAAACCAAGGTCGCAGAAGTTTGTGGTCTTGACCCAGTTGATGTCCGGGGATCCTTTCACGATCCGGATAAAGAACGAGCCGTTATAGAAGTCCCTGAAAAGGGAGTGCACTTCGTCTTCATTCATCGCTTGCTTAGTTTCGACATAGATGGAGGCAAAGATGCCGCGCGCGACGGGAAGCGAATGCGTCATGAAGACAAGTTCGCTGTTCCAGTTGCCGACCGCCCGAAGTTCCTGCTCTACCTCCGGCACGTGCTGGTGAGTAAATGGCTTATAGGCGTAAAAGGAATTCATTCGCTGGGGATGATGCGTGTTCGCCGCTGCTTTTGCGCCGGAACCGGATGAGCCTGTTTTCGCGTCCACGACTACGCGGCCCTCGATGAGGTTCCCTGCAACGAGCGGCGCCAGGCCGAGAAGAGTTGCGGTTGCAAAGCATCCGGGATTGCTAATCAGTCGAGCGTTCCTGATCGCCTCACGATTTGTTTCGGTGAGACCGTAAATAAATTCCGCTTGAGTGTGCATGGCCGTGTGCTCACGGCTGTAGTGCTGCTCAAACTCGCCCTTGTCACGCAGCCGAAAATCGCCGGATAGATCAATCACTTTCACGCTTGACGGCAAACGCGGAGCAATCTCCATCGCCTGTCCATGGGGCAACGCGAGAAACGCGCAATCGAGATCCGTCAGGTTTTCGAGATCCTCAGGCACGTTGCTGAGCTTCAAATCTGTCAGTCCATGAAGACTTCGATGCACTTCGCTCACGGGTTTTCCGGCGTGTTCGTTAGCAGTAACGAAAGTAATCTCGGCGTTCGGATGCGGCAGAAGAATACGCAGCAGTTCCGAGCCGCCGTAACCGGAGCCGCCGAAAATTCCCACTCGTATCCTGCTCGTCATCATTATCGTTAACCACGACTAAACGCTGGCCGCGACGCCCGCTGCTTCTACTTTCGACTTGATTAGCTCGAAGAGAAGAGCACCGTTGCGCTTGGCGTTTGCGGCAGGAATGCCAAATTCGTTCTCAATGTAATCCTCACCCATTTGTGAATCCGTTACCGACCCGGAAATTACATCGATTTCGAGTCCTCGTTTGCGCAGCAGTTCTATGCCGCCCCAAGCCCCCACGTAATCCGAAGCGCAGAAGATGATGGCAGCGGTCTGCTGCCGTAATTCAAAGTCATCGAAGATTGATTCGACCGAATAGCCGCCAAGAATTCCGTCTCCCAACTCAATCACGATCAGATCAGGCGAGCTTTCGTTGAGCCGGGAAATTATCGTTTTAGCGACCGGGGAAAGGTCACCCGCATCCACGGTGGAGGGCAGCCCACAATCGAGAAAACTTGCGGTCGCGATCGCTCCGTGATCGGTCATGTTCAAGGTGTCGCGCAGGCAGGCGACTCCGGAGAGTTTGCCCGCCGCCACCTTTAGGCCGGCGCGAGTGGCCTGCTTTATTAGTTCTGCCGCAGCAAAGGTCTTGCCACTATTCATGCTTGTTCCGGCAACCATCACGATTGGCGCCGTCTCACCCAGCTTTGAGCGCAGGGGCAATGCGGCATCGGCAATGTTCAGTGCCCGCCCGTTTTCATCACATACCGTGCCGATCACTTCAACTTTGATCGCCTCGCCCAGGCTGGAGTGATGTCCCGTGCAATAGCCGATGACTCCCCCCAGGCTGAGCAGATGAAGTTGATCGCCGGCATTGACGACGGTCTGCGGCACATCGCCAACAAACCCCTTCAACGCACGTCGTCGTCCCAGGACGCCAATGACCACGTCACCCGGATTGATCTTGGCCAGCCTTCCGGTCGGCAATTCGAGCATGTTGTAAGTGGCGCTATCGGTTAGAGTGCGCACGGCGATAACGTCACCAGCCTGCGGCGTTCTACTAGCATTCGTAACGGCTACCGTGCGCGTAAGACCAAGCGGAGAGGTGGCGGAGCCAAGCTTGTCGGCTTCGACTATCTTGACGACCGCGTTGTGCGTGGCGTTGGTTTCGATGGTTTCGTTGGTGTCGTTCATCTCTTGTCACCTCTGTTTCGCTGTCTCAATCTCAGGGCGTTCAATTTTATGAACCCTTCCGCGTCGCGCTGGTTGTAGACGGAATCGGCCTCGAAAGTTGCCAGCTTTTCGCTGTAAAGCGAGTAAGGCGACCGTCTCCCGACCGTGAGGGCGTTGCCGCGATAGAGCTTCACACGTACGTCGCCGGTAACTTTTCTTTGCGTCGCGTCAACCATCTCGCGCAACAACTCAAACTCCGGCGCAAACCAGAATCCGTAATAAACGCTCTCCGCAAATTTCACTCCCAATGAATCGCGCAAGTGCATTACTTCGCGGTCGAGCGTAATGGATTCGAGCGCCCGATGTGCGGCCAGCAGGATAGTCACTCCGGGAGTTTCATAAACGCCGCGCGACTTCATTCCGACAAACCGGTTCTCGACGAGATCCATCCGGCCGATGCCGTGCTCACCACCCATCCTGTTTAACGTCTCGAGCAGGGAAACGGGATCCATCCGCTGACCATTGACGGCCACAGGTTCGCCTTTTTCGAATGAGATCTCGACATACTCAGCCTGATCCTTTGCATTTTCCGGAGACTTCGTAAGTTGAAAGATATTCTCCGGCGCCTCAGCCCAGGGATCCTCGAGAATGCCGCCCTCATAGGAGATGTGCATGAGATTGCGATCCATCGAATATGGCTTCTCGTACGTTGCTGTAACGGGGATCTTGTGTTCCCGCGCATAAGCAATCAGATCGCTGCGGCCTTTAAACTCCCATTCACGCCAGGGAGCTATCACTTTGATGTCGGGTTCGAGTGCGTAATACGTCAACTCAAACCGCACCTGATCGTTGCCCTTGCCCGTGGCGCCGTGCGCCACCGCATCCGCTCCCTCCTTGCGGGCGATTTCGATCTGGCCTTTGGCGATCACGGGCCGGGCAAGGGAAGTGCCCAGCAAATAAACACCCTCATACACTGCATTCGCTTTGACGGCAGTCCAGACGTATTCGCGGGCGAACTCTTCGCGCAGGTCTTCCACGTAGAGTTTCGAGGCACCCGTTGCGAGCGCCTTGGCCTCCAGGCCATCCATTTCTTCACCCTGGCCGACGTCAGCGCAATAGCAAACAACCTCGCAGCCGTATCGCTCTTTCAACCAGCGCAGCATGACGGACGTATCAAGCCCGCCGGAATATGCCAGGACTATCTTACGGATCTTGTTTTCTTTATCTTTCATGACCTTCAATTGTTCTTTGAACTTTGACCTTCGTACTCTGCATTCCTTTGTATTGCCAAAAGTGATCGGAACCGAACTACAAAGCTCCAAGTTCAAAGAACTAAGTTCTTTTAGGCAAACAAGTCCCACACCTTTTTAATCGCGGCCCGCTGTGTTTTCCGGTCATTGACCGCAATGAAGATCGTATCCTCGCCAGCGATAGTTCCTACAATCTCCCCGATCGCTGCGCCGTCGATGTTCACGGCCACGGCAGACGCCAGCCCCGGCTCGGTGCGCGCCACAATAAGACTCTCGCCCGCCATATCGAGACTCAAGAGTCCCCTGGCTGCGGCTCCATTTGCGCGCGGCACCGTGTAGTGCCCGTGATGTTTTACAACCCCCAACTCCTCTAGATCGCGAGAGACACTCGACTGCGTCGCCGGTACGCCCGCTCTTTCCAAAAGTGACCTAAGCTCTTCCTGCGTGCCAATAGGCTTGGCCCGTATCAAACTCAGAATCCGCCTTTGCCTCGTATCTTTCATCATTCCATGTCACGCGTTCGTCTTGCATAAACAATGCATAGATGCATAAACTACCACGGCGGATGCTTTTTCGTCAATTTACTTCGAGCAGGTTCGGCTCCGAGGTAGAAAAGCGAGCAGTAGCGACTGTGTGAAAAACCCAAGAAGCGCCCACGCTAATTCGCAGGTTGGGAAGGGTGGCTTGCCCCCGCTCGAGCGCCAACGGCGCGACTGGCAGGGCACCGGGCATATCATTAGGAAGGGAAGTCTTCTAACTGAAAAACTCTTAGACTGAGTGGTGGTGCTGTAGGATGAAAGCTAAGTAATCAGTCGCGCCGTTGGCGCTCGAGCGGGGGCAAGCCACAGGGCAAGCTAACTTCCCAACCTGCAAGTTAGCTGGGCTTGAGCCGTCCTTTGTGGATCGCTGGTTTTTACATAATCGCCACGCTGCTAAACTAAGGGAAACCCACGCTGTGATACCGGGAGGATCGAATGGGCGATTCCAAAAACTTGTGGGGCGGCCGATTCGCCGGCGCAGCGGATCGCGGCTTTGTTAATTTCAACCGCTCGTTTGGTTTCGACCGCAGAATGTTTGCGGCTGATGTGCGCGCCAGTGTGGCGCACTGCAACAGCCTAGCGAGCGCCGGCGTACTAACTGGCGAGGAAGCGACGAATATAAACGCCGGCCTGCAAACCATACTGGATCGTGGTATCGCCGACGCTGGTTATTTCGACACCCTTGAATTCGAGGACGTTCATTCGTTCGTAGAGTCGCGCCTGGTGGAGTTGATAGGGGACTCGGGACGAAAACTGCACACTGGTCGCAGCCGAAACGATCAAGTCGCTACAGATCTTCGCCTTTGGTTACGAGAAGCGGTCGACGATCTGGTCCAGCGCGTGGGTGCAGCTCAGGGGGCTTTGTTGGATCTGAATGAGTCGCATCTCGGCGCCGTGCTCCCGGGTTACACACATTTGCAACGAGCACAGCCCATACTCTTCGCTCATTGGTGTCTGGCTTACTTTGAAATGCTGTCGCGTGATCGCGAGCGTCTGTCGGATTGCCGCAAACGGGTGAACGTATTGCCACTCGGTTCCGCGGCCCTCGCCGGAACTTCTTACCCTATCGATCGTGAATCCGTGGCGCGCGAGTTAGGCTTTGACAGCGTGTCTCGCAACAGCATTGATGCGGTGAGCGACCGTGATTTCTGCGTGGAGTTCGTGAGCGCCTGTTCGCTGATCATGGTTCACCTCTCGCGGCTGGCGGAAGATGTCATCCTCTACGCGACCACTGAGTTTGGTTTTTTCGAATTGAGTGATGCGGTGGCCACCGGCTCCAGCCTGATGCCGCAAAAGAAGAACCCCGACTCGATGGAGCTGGTGCGTGGCAAGGCCGGCCGCGTTATCGGCCACGGTACATCCTTGCTGGCAATGCTGAAGGGCTTGCCGCTCGCCTACAACAAAGACATGCAGGAGGACAAAGAGGCAGTCTTTGATTCCTTCGACACCGTCAGCGCCTGTCTGGGAGTCACCACGACGGTTCTGCGCAACCTGAGCATCAACGAGGAACGCACTCGCGAAGCCGCATCAACGGGTTACATGAATGCCACGGAGCTGGCAGATTATCTCGTGCGCAAAGGCATGCCTTTTCGCGAAGCGCACGAGACTGTGGGAAGAATTGTCGTGCACGCAATATCCCGTGGGCTTGAACTTCATGAACTCTCCATTGAAGAAATGCGCTCGCTGTCCGCGTCTATTGAGGATGACGTTTTGGGGTGGCTTTCCCTGGAACGAACGCTGGCAACAAAGTCACAAATCGGAGGCACTTCTCCAGAATGCGTAACTGATGCTCTGGCTGTAGCCCGCAGGTCTCTGCTAAGCTAGGTGCGTGCCGGAACTAAGCAGGTTTTTTGGCATAATCATCCGTATGTTTTCGGAGCTTGGTGTACCTCATCACAGGCCGCACTTCCACGCTTACTACCAGGAGCATGTCGCTGTTTTGAGCATTGATCCAGTCGAAGTAATTTCTGGTTCTTTACCCAGGAGGCAGCAAAGGTTGGTTGAAGCGTGGTCGGAATTGCATCAACTGGAGTTAATCGAAGCCTGGGAAAGGCTGCAGGCGGGCCAGGCACCTTTGCCCATTGAGCCCCTGAGGTAGGAGAAACCATGGTTCATCCAATCTATCGAGTCAGTGCATTCAACATCGTGGGGCGATATACACTTCGCGTTGTTTTTGACGATCTCAGCAAACAGACGATCAATTTCCAACCTATCCTGGCGGGTGAGTTATACCGGCCCTTACGAGACATTGAAGTCTTTAATAAGGTTAGGATAGACCCTGAGGTTCATACATTGGTTTGGCCAAATGGGGCAGACTTCGAGCCAGCTACCTTGCACGACTGGCCCCAGCTCGAAGAAGCGCTGATCGAACGCGCCAAACGATGGGAACTTGTTCCAGCTGGTAATTGACAATCACTTGGTCAGCACTGCAAAAATGAATTCCTTGAAGAGACAACGAGCAGTTGAAACGGGAATCGACCTAGTTTCAAGTTTCAGCGCGAAAGCGTTTGAAGAACTGATTGCTAGCTACTTTGGAGACTCTTCTCGACCAATTACATCTCCTGCCGGACTTATTCTTCGCAACTCAATCAAGTTTACATTGCAAGACGTTTCGCGCCGTGTTTGGTCTCCCAACGAGGTAAACAAAATCAAACTGTTATTGACTCGGCCTTATTGGAAATCAACTCGCGTTTGGATGGTGGCTTGCAGCCGAGGGATGATGGATTTTTTACGGATGAACAGAGTGGTAGAGCTCAGGCGGATGAGATTCTCGAAGGCGTTTTGTTGAAAGCTCGCGACCAACATGAAGAAAAGAAACTGATCTATCTCGGTTACTTCTTCGCCAATCTCGCTTTCAGAAGTGATGTTCCCGGTTCGCTGGCGAACTACTTCATCAAGACCGCTAACGCACTGAGCTATCGTCAATTCGTCTTGTTAAGGCATATTGCCGATAGCATGAACGAAGCCTTCAACGCGGAACCAATAAGAGGCCGCAGTCATTCACTACCCGATCTCACAGCTCTGGCCAAAGAGGAAATGGAATTGCATAGCGCGGCTTCATTTGGCGGGTATGGACTCTTGAACGGAGTTACTTCTTATACGGATGTAGTATCGGAATTGCGTCAGAGATTTATTGAGTTGTTCAATTTGAAGCTCATCCCGAACGAAGACATCCGGGAATTACGGCAACTGATCATTTTGTGCGAAGATTCTCCTCCAATTGGCGAAACAGAAGTGCCATACTAATCAAGATTTCCTTTTCTGTGTATCGGCGTGAATGCGGAGGCCATTCCAATCCATTAGAAGAGGCGCAGTCATGACAACCTCTCGACGCGAGTTTATCAAGACGGTCGGTTTAGCTGCCGGCGTAGCCGCACTGCCGTCGGCGTTGCCGGCGTGGATCGGCGAAGTTCAAACGGCCGAAGCTGCAGCGGCTGCCGCGGTCGACAAAAACGCGCTGGCCGATATTGCGCTCACTACCGCGCGTAAGCTGGGCGTGACTTACGCCGACATAAGAATCAACCGCTATCGCAACGAGCAGATCTCGACTCGCGAGAAGCAGGTGCAGAATGTTTCGCGCAGCCAGAATTTCGGCTTTGGGGTGCGCGTGCTTTTCAAAGGCACCTGGGGGTTCGCTTCAAGCCGCGATGTTTCTCCTGAGGAAGTACGGCGTCTTGCGCGACAAGCGGTAGAAATTGCGCGGGCAAATTCCGTCTACCAGCGAAAGCGAGTGACCATGGCGCCCGCGTCCAAAGTAGTTGCGAACTGGAAGAGCGCATTTGAAAAAGATCCTTTTGACGTGGCCATCGACGACAAGGTTCAGTTTCTCCTTAAGCTGAATGAGCAAGCGATGAAGACCGAAGGTGTGAGCTTTGTCAATTCTTCGATGGGGTTTGTAAACGAACAGAAATTCTACGCCTCGACTGACGGCTCCCGGATTGAGCAGTACATCATTCGTGCTAATCCGAGTTTCAACGTGACCGCCGTCAACCGCTCGACAGGCGATTTTCAGTCGCGCAGTGACTTCGGCGGACCGCAGGGGATGGGCTACGAGTACATGGAAAAGTATCCCTGGCTCCAGGAAGC
>Ga0136617_10004164_pt1 | contig 12948 bp, 14 predicted proteins | sample AntDrymUQ3222106_2_FD_129672 | JGI IMG/M metagenome (GOLD analysis project Ga0136617, IMG submission 129672) | Polar desert sand microbial communities from Dry Valleys, Antarctica - metaG UQ322 (21.06) | ecosystem: Environmental > Terrestrial > Soil > Desert | place: Antarctica: Dry Valley...
TCCAGGCCACCGGTGTAACCGCCGAGGCCCCCGCCGCTGCGCAGCACGCGATGGCAGGGCACCACGATGGGCATCGGGTTGGAGCCGAGCGAGTTGCCGGCCGCCCGCACGGCACGCGGCCTGCCCGCGGCGCCGGCGACCTCCGTGTAGGTGGTGGTGTGGCCGAAGCCCACGGCGGCGGTGGCGCGCAGCACGTCGGTGGAAAAGCCTCGCGTAAGCGTCCAGTCGATGGGGAGGTCGAAGCCGGTGCGCCGGCCCTCGAAGTACTCATCGAGCTCTCGGCGTACCCCGTCGAGGCGCGCCGGGGCCTCCAGCACGCGTGGCGAGACGCGACGGGCCAGGTCGGCGAGCACGGCGTCGTCGTCGCGAAACTGCGAGTAGGAAAGCCGCACGAGGCCCTCCGGTGTGCCGGCCACCATCAGCGGCCCGAGCGGGCTGTCAACGGTCGCGTAGGCCACGTCGAGCAGGCCGTCGGCGGCGGCGCGCTCGGCCACGGCGCTCGGGGCCTCGCCGCCGTCGGGAAGCCGGCCTCCCGCCGTGCGCAGTGCCGATTCGATCTTGCTGGTCATGGGGTCCAATCCTCTCTGAGGGTCTTCAGGCCTTCAAATAAGTTGCGCCGGGCCGCGTCCTCGGAGGACTCCAGAAGGAGAGCCAGCTCGGAGTAGGGCATGTCCATAACGGTGCGGCAGAACACGGCGGTGCGCTGCTTGGGCGGCAGCTCGCGAACGGCGGCCCATAACTCGGGTTCTCCGTTGGACGGGATGGCGGTTGGAGCGGCGGTGGTGTCCCCCACGCCCTCGACCGCCACCGGGCGGCGCAGGCGCGCCCGGTGCAGGTCGATCGCCTTGTTCTGGGCGATCCGAAAGAGCCACGCGCGCAGGTTGTCGGCGCGACGTAGCTCGGGATAGGCGCGCAGGGCGGCGATCCAGGTCTCTTGGAAGCAGTCATCCGCCTCGCCGGGTCCCGCGCTGGCGGCGCAGAAGCGGTACACGTCCGCGCTGTACGCGTCCAGCATGGCCTGGAAGGGCGGCAGGTTCACACGAGAAGAACGGCGGCCGGGCGGCGTCTGTGAGATCAGGCGCGAATGAAGATGGGAGCGCCCAGCGGGATCGTATGGATCAGCCAGCGCGCCTGCTCTGACTTGGCCCGCATGCAGCCGGAGCTGATCGGCTGCCCGATGCTCGACTCGTCACTCGTAGCGTGAACCGCAAGCCGGTCTCCGCCGGGCCAGCCCAGGGGCAGATTGGTCTGGTGCCCGGTGAGGGCGAGCACGCAGCACCCGTAGGGAGAGCTCAGGTCGGTCATCTTGATCTTGTCGGTGACTGTGAAGCGGCCTCGCGGCGTCGGGTTGTCGGGCCTCCCGACGGCCACCGTGAGCTTGCGAACCGTCCTGCCGTCCTTTCTCACGACGATGCGACGCTTCGAGAGGTCCGCGTGAAGCGCCCAGCGCGAGCACAGCATCGTCGCGCGCGACCTGCGCATCCAGGCGATCTCGCCGTTGTCGAGCTCCGCCGCCTGAACGCCGAGCCAGCCGCGGCGCTGCTTGATCACTCCGAGAATCCGCGGGGAACCCCATTCGGTGCGCGCGGAGAGCTTCACCCTCGGTTGCCCGCCGGGCTCCCGAAGCAGGGTGATGCCCCGGCGTAGGTGGGCGCTCGGATGACATGGGGTCTTCCTCGCCTTGCTGGGGAGAGAGGCAGCGAGCGGTTCGCTGCGTTCCAGCACGAAGCCGAAATCAGCATCCGCGGTGCCGCGGACGGCGCCCGTGTCGCCGGAGGAGAACTGGGTGGCCACCGCTAGGCCCGCGGCCGCGAGAAGCGCGGCGATGCCGACGGCGATCAGCACAAGAGGGATGGCCCGCCGGGGCGGACCGGAATCGCTTGGAGCGGGCGTCGCCATCAGCTCTCTCAAGCGTAGTGAGGGCCGAGCGAGCGGAGGGGGTGGGATTCGAACCCACGAACGAGCTCACGCCCGTCAACGGTTTTCAAGACCGCCGCATTCGTCCACTCTGCCACCCCTCCGGGGAAGCCATCGTAGGCTGCGAGCGTGGACGCCGACGCCATCCGCCGCTCGTACGCCGACGCCCAGCCGCGGCCCTTCTGGCTCGACCGCCCCGACGCGCCCGAGCCGAGCGCGCCCCTCGAGGGCGAGCACCAGACCGATCTGGTGATCGTCGGCGGCGGGCTCACCGGTCTCTGGGCCGCCCTTCTCGCGCGCGAGGAAGATCCCCAACGGGAGGTGGTGCTGCTCGAGGGCGAGCGGATCGCCTACGGCGCCTCGGGGCGCAACGGCGGCTTCATGTCGGCTTCGCTCACCCACGGCATCGAGAACGGCCTGGCGCGCTGGCCCGACGAGATGCCTCAGCTCGAGCGCCTCGCGCGCGAAAACTTTGCCGCGATCAAGGACACGATCGCGCGCCACGGCATCGATGCCGGCCTCGAGGAGACGGGCGAGCTGTCCTTCGCCACCGCCCCCTACCAGGCGGACTACATCCCGGAGATGGTCGAGACCGCCCGCGCCTACGGCTGGGAGGCTCAGGCCTTCGATGCCCATGAAGCTCGGGCCGAGGTCAATTCGCCCACCTACCACGGCGCTGTGTTCCTGCCCGACTCCTGCGCCGTGGTCGACCCGTGCCGGCTCGCGTGGGGGATCGCCGAGGCAGCCCGGAGCTCCGGCGTCCGGGTGTTCGAGCGCTCAGCGGTGACCGGAATCGGGCGCGACGGCGAGGGTGTGGTGGCCAGAACGGCGGGCGGCAGTGTCCGCGCCCGTCGGGCGATCCTGGCCACGAGTGCCTTTCCTCCCCTCGTGCGGGCCATCCGCCGTTACGTGGTGCCGGTGTGGGACTACGTTCTGGTCACCGAGCCGCTCAACGCCTCCCAGCGCGAAGCGATCGGCTGGCGGCGCCGCCAGGGCCTGGCCGACCTGGCCAACCAGTTTCACTACTACCGCCTGACGAGTGACGACCGCATCCTGTGGGGCGGCTACGACGCCATCTACAACTTCCGCAACGCCATGGGCCCGCACCTCGACGAGCGCCCGGCCACCTTCGAGCTGCTGGCCGGCCAGTTCTTCGACACCTTCCCTCAACTCGAGGGCCTGCGCTTCAGCCACCGCTGGGGCGGAGCCATCGACACCTGCTCGCGCTTCTCGGTCATGTTCGGCAAGGCGCTCGGAGGGCGCGCCATCTACTGCGTCGGCTACACCGGGCTCGGGGTGGGAGCCAGCCGCTTCGGTGCGCAGGTGGCACTCGATCTGGCCGCAGGCCGCGATACCGAGCGCACCCGCCTGAAGCTGGCGAGGTCCAAGCCGATCCCTTTCCCGCCCGAGCCGCTGCGCTGGGGCGCGATCACGCTCACCCGCCGAGCGCTGGCCAAGGCCGACCGCCAGGAGGGACGTCGCGGGCTATGGCTGCGCACGCTCGACCGCTTTGGGCTGGGCTTCGACAGCTAGATCGTCGCGGGCGCGCCGAACTCGCGCAGCACAGCCGGAATCTCGACCGTCCCGTCCTCGGTCTGGTGGTTCTCGGCCAGGGCGATGATCGTCCGCCCCACCGCCACGGCGGTGCCGTTGAGCGTATGCGCGTGCTGCGGCGTCGTGCCCTCGTCGGGTCGGTAGCGGATATCGAGGCGACGAGCCTGGTAACCGGTCGTGTTGGAGCACGAAGTGAGCTCGCGGAAGCGGCCCTGGCCCGGAAGCCACGCCTCCAGGTCGTACTTCTTGGCCGCCGAATTGCCCAGGTCGTTCACGGCGATGTTGACCACCCGGTAGGGAATCTCCAGGGCCTGCAGGATCCCCTCTTCGATGGCCAGCAGCCGCTCGTGCTCGGCCTGGGACTCCTCGGGCTCCACGAACGTGAACATCTCGACCTTGTCGAACTGATGCACTCGAAACAGGCCCTGGGTGTCCTTGCCCGCGGCGCCCGCCTCGCGGCGAAAGCAGGGCGAGAAGCCCGCGTAGCGCAGCGGCAGCGCACCCGGCTCGAGTATCTCACCGGCGTGCAGCGAGGCCAGCGACACCTCGCTCGTGCCCACCAGGAACAGGTCGTCGTCGGGCACGCGGTAGATCTGCTGCTCGGTGTCGGGAAGCATCCCGGTGCCGAACAGGGCCTCCTCGCGCACCAGCACCGGCGGCACCACCGGCGTGAAGCCCTTGTCCTCGAGCAGCGCCAGCGCCCATTGCACCAGCGCCAGCTCCAGGCGCACCAGCGGTCCCTTCAGGTAGGCAAAGCGCGATCCGGCCACGCGCGCGCCGGCCTCCATGTCCAAGTGTTCGCCGAGCAGCTCGACGTGGTTGCGCCCGCTGGACCCTGCCTCGCCCTCCTCGCGCAGGACCTCGTCCTCGGCCGGCGCAGCCGGATCGGGAAGGTTGGGCAGCGAGGCCAGCGCGGCGGACCTGCGTTCCTCGGCGGCGCGCAACTCTTCGGCGAGCTCCTTCTCGCGCGCTGAGGCGCCCTTGACCTCCGCGATCGCGCCCGCGGCGTCCTCGCCCGTGCGCTGAAGCTCCCCGATGCGCTTGGACGCCTCGTTCTTGGCTCGCCTCAGCTCCTCGAGCTCGGGGAGGAGAGCGCGCCGGCGCTCGTCGAGCTCGAGCGCCTCGTCGAGCAGGGCGACGTCGAAGCCGCGCCGGCTCAGCGCCTGGCGCGCCGGTTCGGGGTCGTCGCGAATCTGCCTTAGGTCGAGCACCGGCCGCTGTTTCTAGCGCAGCGCGCGCTCAGCCGTCGTTGCCCTGGCCCGACGAGTTGACGTCCTTGGTGGCGCTCTCCTTGCCCGAGTACTTGGCCAGGAAGTCCGCGATCTTCTCCGCGTCCTCTCCCACCACGATGTTCGCGGGCATGATCGCTCCGGAGAAGCCGCCGTTGCGGATGGCGTAGAGGACGTCATCCCGGGCCTCCTTACGCACGTTGAAGTTCGGGCCGTTCGTGCGCTCCCCGCCCTGCAGCGCGCCGGGCGCCTTCGAGCCGTACGAATTGGCGGAATCGAGCGAGTGGCAGCCCGAGCAGCGCTCGTAGAAGAGCTCGGCGCCTCGGTAGTTGGCCGACTGCTCGGGCACGCTGATCTCGCCCCCGCAGCCCACTGCCCCGGCGGCGGCAAGAGCGCAGAGAAAGGCGATCGGCCGGCCCACGGCGGCGCATAGTATCCGCTCCCGTGCGTCGCCTCGCCGTCCCCTGCGCCAGTTTGCTCGTGTTCGTCGCCTGTGGCGGGGGCGAGGGGGACGAGAGCGCTCGCAGCGTGAGCATCAAGCCCAACTCGACCCTGCGCGTGACCGCCAAGGAGTACTCCTTTGACCCCGGCGCGGTGAAGATGAGCGGGGCCGGCTCAGTCACCATCGAGCTGCGCAACGCCGGCAGCCTGGCTCACAATCTCAAGTTGACCCGCAACGGCGCGACCCTCGGTGGCACTCCCACGTTCCCGGGTGGCGAGACCCGCTCGGGGCGCATGGACCTCGAGCGCGGGCTCTACGAGATGATCTGCACGGTCGGCGATCACGCCGAGCTCGGAATGCGCGGTGAGTTTCAGGTGGATTGAGGCTCTAGATGGGCCGCTTGGCGAGGCGCAGCAGTGTGCCGTCGGCGGAGGTGCGTACGTCCACCTCGTCCATCATCAGTCGCATGAACTCGAGCCCGCGGCCACTCTCGGGCATAGCTCCGCGGCGCGCCACCCGAGGCACGAAGCGTCCGCTGTCGGCCACCTCGAAGACGAGCGCGCCGGCTTCGTCGTTCGCCGCGATGCGGACCACGTCGGCGGGGGACTGCGACCCGTGCTGGATGGCGTTGGTGATCGCCTCGCTCAAAGCCAGCTTCACCTGGTAGCGCCCGTCAGAGTCGAAGCCGAACTCCGCGGCCGCTCGTTCGGCGAAGTCGCGGGCCTCCTTGAGGCGGGTCAGGTCGGCGCTGATCGAGTGCTCACGGGCCTCGAAGCGAACCAGGGTTGAGGGGCTTCTCGTGCCGATGAGGGTTCCTTACGCGCCAACTCTCGAATCGGATGCCTTATTCCCTGGGCCGAGTTTGCAACGTGGAGATCTTCCAGTTGCCACCAGCCTTCACCAGCTCGATCTTCTCCGGGCGCCGCACAAGCGGATTTTGCAGCCGTGCGCTCGCTCGGTCTCCGTCTTCCTCGACCTCGATGGACAGGCCGTCGACGTCCTCCTGGCTTAGATCGGGATTGAGCCCCGCGGCCAGCTCCATAACCTCGACGCAGGTGGCGCCAGTACGCCGAGCCGCCGGAGAGCGGTCGATGTCGCGGCGCAGCTCGGCGGTCAGAGTTTCGCAGGCCCGCTCGCCGTTTCCGTCGACGATCGCAGCGAAGTAGCCGCGCACCGCTTCATCGGGGGCCGGGCCCCCGCAGCCCGCGATGACCAAGGCCATCAGTGCCACAGGAAAGGCGAATCGTTCGCTTTTGCACGACCCTGGCAAGAAGTGGTGAATAGCAGGAGGTTTCTTTCCGACTTCAGGGTGATCCGACTTCACGGTCACCACGCTATTGCAGGCTATTGGTCGCCGACTGCTCCCTTGTTCGGCGTAGGCACTCATGAACCCCTAGGAGAAGTGAGCATGAAAAAGCTCGCCCTTGTGGCTGTGCTGGCAGCGTCGGCGATTGCCGTAGCTCTCAGCTCGGGCTCGAGTCACCGGGAGGCGCCCGGCTCTTCGCTGGATCCCACCGGCGACTGGACGGACGTGTACTTCTTCACGCCAAGCGACGACCCCGGCAGTGTCGCGGTCGTAGGCAACGTGATCCCGTTCGAAGATCCGGCCGGCGGACCGCTGTTCTATTCGCTGGACCCCAACGCTCGCTACTACATCAACTTCGACAACACCGGCGATGGACGTCCTGACGTCCGCTACCGCTTTGCCGTCAAGGACAAGATCAACAAGCAGACCCGTCTCGCCCTGGCGGCCAGTGGTCCCGTCACGTCCGTCAGGGACAAGGACCTTCTCCTGCGCCAGACATACAACATCGTGCGCGAGAAGTACATCCGTCGGGGTAAGCGCACCCTCGTCCGCGAGAAGACCATCGCGAGGGGCCTCCCGGTTGCGCCCAGCAACATCGGCCCGAAGACGATGCCCAACTACCAGGACCTCGTGAACGGGGCCGTGAAGAACCTCAACGGCGGTGGCCAGGTGTTCGTCGGCCAGCGTGACGACCCGTTCTTCATCGATCTCGGCATGACGTTCGACCTGATCAACTTTCGGGACAGCACCACCGGCAACGCCGGTGGCTTCAAGGATGACCTGGCCGGCTACGCCGTTCACTCGTTCGTCCTCAAGCTCCCCGAGAGGGCGATTACCCGAAACGGCAAGGGCGTGAGCGCGCCCAACGCGTCCAACGCCGCCGTCGGCGTGTGGGCTTCCACCGAGCGCCAGAGGCTCGTCGTGAGCAACGGGCGTGGCCTCGGGGGCCGCGGCCGCTACGTGCAGGTCAACCGGTTGGGCAACCCGTTGATCAACGAGCTGTTCATCCCGATCTCGCGCAAGGACGAGTTCAACCGCAGCCGGCCGGCGACGGACGGCAAGAAGTTTGGTGAGTACGCCGTCGAGCCGGAGCTGGTCAAGGCGATCAACGCGCTGTTCTCGCTCGGGTGCAAGGAGACCAACCGCACGGACATCGTGCAGGCGTTGTTCACCGGCATTCCCGGTGTCACGCAGATCGGCTCCAAGCCGGCTGCCGCGGACACGCTGAAGCTCAACCTCGGCGTGCCTCCGACACACCCGGCTCAGGCCAGTCGCTTCGGTGTGATCGGCGGCGACAACGCCGGCACCCCGAACGGACGCAGACTGTTCGACGACGTCGTCGACATCTACCTGCGCGTAGCCTGTGGGGTTCTCGTTCCCGAGGACCAGGGTGGCAAGAAGCTGCCGCTCGGCGACGGAGTGGACGTCAACGACAAGCCGTTCCTGGCCACGTTCCCGTACGCCGCCGCGCCGACGTCCGGGTTCGACTCGAAGCTCAAGGCCCAGCAGCCCTCGCACGCCCCTACACCGGGCGCGCCTCCGCTGGTGCCGTAACGATCCATGGGGCAAAGGGGGCCCGGCCTCGGCCGGGCCCCTGCCCCGCTCGTCCAAGCCTCAGATGACACTCCCGCTCAGAAGACTTCCCTCGATCGCCTTCGCCGGCGTGTTGTTCCTCATCGCGCTCGTGGTGCTCACGCTCGTCAACCATCCTTCGGAATCGCTGTCGGGAGGTGGATCGAGCGAAGCGCCCGAGCGGGCGCCCGCGCTCTCCACCCAGGCGCGCCTCAGCGGACTCGAGGCAGCGCTCGAGGCGGGCGGTGGCCGGGCGGAGACCTACGCGGCCCTCGGCACCGCCCTGATGCAGCGCCTACGGGAGACCGGGGACCCGAGCCTCTATTCGCGCGCAGAGATGGCCTTCGCCGACGCGCTCGAGCGCGAGCCGGCCAGCCTCGACGCGCGCGTTGGGGTTGGCACACTGGCGCTCGCCCGCCACGATTTCCGAGCCGCCCTGCGCCACGGAGAGGCCGCTCGCCGCGTAGCGCCGGGCGCCTTTGCTCCCTTCGCGGTGCTCGTCGACGCCCAGATCGAGCTCGGGCGCTACGACGCCGCCGAGCGAACGCTTCAACAGATGGTCGACTTCAAGCCTGGGCTCGCTTCCTATGCGCGCGTCTCGTACTTCCGTGAGCTCCAGGGCGACCTCGACGGTGCGAGCGAGGCGATGCGCCTGGCCGCCTCCGCGGCTCCCGCGGCAGGTGAGAACCGTTCCTACATACAGACCCTGCTGGGAAACCTGGAGTTCGCGCGGGGCCGGCTGGATGTCGCCGCCTCCGCCTACCGCGCGGCGCTGGCCGGCTTTCCGGCCTACGCGCCCGCCGACGCCGGCCTGGCCCGGGTGCAGGCCGCCCGGGGAAGCCTCGAGCCGGCGATCGAGCGTCTTCGCAGCGTGACCCAGCGGCTGCCGCTGCCGGAATACGTGATCGCGCTCGGCGAGGCCCAGTTGGCGGCGGGCCTGCGCGACGACGCACGCCGGAACTTCGACCTCGTGCGCGCCCAGCAGCGCCTGCTCGGCGCCCGCGGCGTGAACACCGATGCGGAGATCGCGGTGTTCGAGGCCGACCACGGCAACATCGGGCGCGCGCTGCGCCTCGGCCGGCGCGGCTATGCCGCGGCTCCCAGTGTGCGCTCGGCCGACGCCCTCGGTTGGGCCCTCACCCGCGCCGGGCGGCCGGTCGAGGGCCTGGCCTACGCCCGCCGCGCGCTCCGGCTGGGCTCGCGTGACGCGCTGTTCCTCTATCACGCCGGCATGGCGGCCCGGGCCGCGGCGAAGCGCGGCGCCGCACGCGGCTATCTGGCCCGGGCGCTGGCGGCCAACCCGCGCTTCTCGCCGCTGCACGCGCCCGTCGCCCGACGGGCGCTCAGGAGCCTGAGGTGAGACGTGTCCTGCTGGCAGCTCTGATCGCCCTTGCCGTGCTCGGGCTGGCGGCGCCGGGCGCGCTGGCTCACCCGCTCGGCAACTTCAGCGTCAACCACCTCGCCAAGGTGAAGGTGTCGGGGGACCGGGTGGACGTCCTGTACATCCTCGACCAGGCGGAGATCCCCACCTTTCAGGAGCGCGACCTGTCGCGTTCGGAGGTGCTCGCGGCCAAGCGGGCCGAGGTGGCTCGCGGCCTGACGCTCCGCGTCGACGGCCGCGAGGTGGCGCTCGAGCCGGCCCCTCTGGACCAGCTCACCAAGCCGGAGGGACAGGGCGGGCTGCTCACCACGCGGCTCGAGCTGTCGCTGTCGGCGGCGGTGGACGATCCGCAGCGCGTGGAGCTGCTCGACCGGACCTTCGCCGACCGGGTGGGATGGAAGGCCATCGTGGCGGAGCCGGGCGAGGGCACGGCCGTTCGCACCAACGCGCCCTCGGGAGACCCCACAAACGGCCTGCGGCGCTACCCGGCCGACCTGCTCGCCAGTCCGCTCGATCGCCGCTCGGCCACCTTCAACGTGCGGCCGGGAGACGGCAGCCTGGTGGCGCCGAGGGCCGAGGGCGAAGGCACGGCGACCACCCGTGACGCGAGCGACCAGGGCTTCGCCGGCGTGTTCGACGACGCGGCGGCCGGAAAGGGCGCGCTCATTCTGGTGCTGCTGTTCGCGTTCGGCTGGGGTGCCCTGCACGCGCTCTCGCCCGGGCACGGGAAGGCCATGGTCGCCGCCTATCTGATCGGCACCCGCGGAACCGCGCGGCACGCCGTGGGGCTCGGGGTGACCGTGACGATCACCCACACGCTCGGCGTGTTCGCACTCGGTTTGGTGACGCTGCTGCTCTCGCAGTACATCCTCCCCGAGGACCTCTACCCCTGGCTCACCCTCGTGTCGGGGCTGCTCGTGGTGGCCATCGGCGCGGGCGTGCTTCGGGCCAGAGTCCGCTGGGCTCGCGGTCGGCGCGCCGGTCACGGACCGAGCGCCGAGGCGGCGCTGCACAGCCACGGGCCCGGCGGCCATCACCATCACGAGCACGACCATTCCCACGGGGACGGCCGTGCCCACGGGCACGGCTCCGCGCACGACCACGACCACGACCACGACCACGACCACGACCACGACCACGACCACGACGAGGACCATGCCGTCAGTCGCCGCAGCCTGATCGGAATGGGCGCAGCAGCGGGGCTCATTCCCTGTCCCTCGGCGCTCGTGGTCCTGCTGGCGGCGATCGCTCAGCACGAAGTCGGGCTGGGACTGCTCCTGATCGTCGCCTTCAGTGTCGGCCTGGCCGGCACGCTCACCGGTCTCGGACTCATGGTGGTCTATGCGCGGCGAATGCTGCCGCGCCTTCGTATGGACGGCCGGATCGCCGGAATCCTGCCCGCGGCGTCGGCGCTCGCGATCGTCGTCGTGGGCTGCGTGCTCACGGCTCAGGCCGTGCCCGGCGTCGTCTGAGGCCGAATGATCCAGTTGGCGTGGTTGCGCGGAAGAGCCCCACGAGACCTCGCGCAGTTGTAAACCACTCGCAGTTGCGGTGGCCTCGTGCTTAGTCGTAGGATCGGCTTACCGTGACCGCCCCCCACACCGGCCCCCAGCTAGCCGCCCCGGACATGGACGCCGCGGTGGACGCGCTACGCACGCACGGGCTGCGGGTGTCGGCGGCCCGGCGCCTGGTGCTCGAGTCTCTGTTCGCCGCTGAGGGGCCGATTCCGGCCGAGCGAATCGCCGACGGCCTTGCGGGCCGGCTGCCGCAGTCCGATCTGGCGTCGGTCTACCGCAACCTCGAAACGCTCGAGGCCGTCGGGTTGGTGCGCCACTTCCACCTGGGCCATGGGCCGGGCCTCTACGGGCTCGCCGGCGCCGGCGAGCGCGAATACCTCGTGTGTCACTCGTGCCACGCGGTCCGAGAGGTCGAGCCCGGCGACATGGACCCCGTGCGCTCGACGATTCAGCGCGAATTCGGTTACGACGCGCGCTTCTCTCACTTTCCGATCGTGGGACTTTGCGCGGAGTGTGCCCGCAAGGAGCCGGCTCCCTCACCCATCGAGAGGAGCCACGCGCATGATTGACATCCCCATCGCACTACACATCCCGGACGGCTTTCTCAGCGGCGGTGTGGCGGCGCTCTGCGGCGTGGCCGCGGTGGCGGCGGTGGCCTACGGCCTCCGCGTGGCGAACATGGAGCTCGACGAGGCGCGCGTCCCCCTGCTCGGCGTGCTCGCAGCGTTCATCTTCGCCACCCAGATGCTCAACTTCCCCATCGCCGGAGGCACGAGCGGCCACCTTCTCGGCGCCGCCCTCGCGGCAGTGCTGCTCGGCCCGTGGCTGGCCTGCCTGGTGCTGGCTGTCGTCCTGGTGGTCCAGGCCTTTGCCTTTGCCGACGGGGGCATCACCGCGCTGGGGGCCAACGTGCTGAACATGGGCGTGCTCGGAGCGCTGCTGGCCGGGTACTTGATGGTTGGGGCCGCCAAGGTGCTTCCGCACACGCGCGTGACTTTCCTCGGCACCGTCGGGGTGGTGTCGTGGCTTGCGGTGATGGTCGGCGCGGCCGCCACGAGCGTCGAGCTCGCCGTGTCGGACACCGTGGCGCTGGGCACGTCGCTGCCCGCGATGCTCGGTGTGCACGCCCTGATAGGAATCGGCGAAGCGGTGATCACGGTGGCGGCAGTGAGCGCGGTGCTCGCCGCGAGGCCCGACCTGGTCGCGCTGGCACCGAAGGAGCTCACCGCAACGGGTGCTGGCGTGGCCCGGCCCGTGGAACGGACGATCTGAGATGAAGATGCGGGTGTTCGTGATCCTCGCCCTCGCCGTGGCGGTTGGCCTGGCCACGGCCGTCTCCCCGTTCGCCTCGGCCAGCCCGGACGGCCTGGAGAAGGTGGCGGAGAAGCAGGAGTTCCTCGACCAGGCCCAGCTCGCGAGGATCCAGGAGGACTCGCCGATCTCGGGCTACGCCTTCCCGGGAGTCGAGAATGAGCGTGTGGCCACCGGCCTGGCTGGGTTCGCCGGCACACTGGCCGTCTTCGTCCTCGGCTACGGCCTCGCCTTCTTGCTCAGGCGCCGCGAGCGCGGGGATGCTCCTCCCCGAGCACCGGCGTGAGACGTGGGCGGGTTCTGTAACCACTCGCTCGAGCTGACCGGGCTGGCGGGCGATCCCGCCAGCCCGATGCATCGCTTGGATCCCCGGGCGAAGATCCTCGGCCTGGTGGCCGTCACGGTCGTGGCTGTATCCACGCCGCTCAGCGCTTGGCCGGTGTTCGTGGGCTGCGGACTCGTCCTGGTGGCCGTCGCGGCCACCGCCCAGGTGGCGCCTCGGGACATCTGGCGGCGGGCGCGCTTCATCCTGCCGCTGGTCGTGATGGTGGCCGTCGTCCTGCCCTTCGTGCGCAAGGGCGGGCAGTCCTACGCGCTCGGCCCGCTAACCGCCTACCAGGGCGGTCTGGAGGTTTTCGGCGCGGTGGCCCTCAAGGCCACGATCGGCACAGTCAGCGCCGTGCTGCTGGGCGCCATCACGACCTTTCCCGCGGTTCTAA
>Ga0136617_10004165_pt1 | contig 12947 bp, 11 predicted proteins | sample AntDrymUQ3222106_2_FD_129672 | JGI IMG/M metagenome (GOLD analysis project Ga0136617, IMG submission 129672) | Polar desert sand microbial communities from Dry Valleys, Antarctica - metaG UQ322 (21.06) | ecosystem: Environmental > Terrestrial > Soil > Desert | place: Antarctica: Dry Valley...
AGCCGCTCAGCTCTCGCGGAGGTCGGCGCGCGTCTCGGAATCCTGCGCCGGGCGCGTCTCGGCCGCAGCCTGCAGGGCATCGGGGACGCGTTCGGGCTGTCCGGCCTCATGTATGAGTCGGTCGTCGGCGCGGTCTACCTCGATGGCGGGCTCGAGGCCACGCGCGCGTTCGTGCTCCGTACGATGGGCGATGCCATCGACGCGTCGATCGCCGCGCCCGCGCCCGCGCTCGATCGCCGTGCGCCGCAGCGCTCGCCCAAGACCGTGCTGCAGGAGCTTGCGCAAAGGACGGCGGGGGGCGTCCCGCTGTACCGGACGCTCGAGGTGAACGGTCCGGACCATCGGCGTCAGTACACCGTCGAGGTCGAGCTCGGCGGTCGCACCGCGCAGGGGAGCGGCATGTCCACGCGTGACGCGCAGGAGAAGGCGGCGGCGAGCCTGCTCGATGAGCTCGAGCGATGAGCGACGAGCTGAAGGTCCTCGAAGGTGGCGTGAGCGCGCCGAATGCCGTGCTCAAGTCGATCACGATCACGGGGTTCAAGAGCGTGCTGGCAAAGACGACACTCGAGTTCGCCCCGGGGATCACCGCGATCATCGGGCCAAACGGCTCGGGCAAGAGCAACGTCGCCGACGGGATCCGCTGGGCGCTCGGGGAGAACAACGCCCGCACCGTCCGCGCGAGGCGCAACGACGAGCTGATATTCGCGGGATCCGAAACCCGACGGGGCGTCGGGATGGCCGAAGTCACCCTCCAGCTCGACAACTCGTCGCGGCGTCTGCCGATCGACTTCGCTGAGCTCGAGGTCGGACGACGTCTGTTCAAGAGTGGCGAGGCCGAGTACCTCGTGAACCGCGCGCGCGTGCGGCTGCGCGATCTCCAGGATCTGCTCGCCGGCGCCAATCTCGCGGACAACCCGTTCGTCGTCATCGGACAGGGTCTCGTGGATCAGGTCCTGGCGCTGCGTCCGGCGGATCGGCGAACGGTCATCGAGGAGGCGGCAGGGACCCGGCGGCTGCACCTCCGGCGCGAGGACGCACTGACCCGGCTCAAGAGTGCCGAGGTCGAGCTCGTGCGCGTCATCGACATCCTGCGCGAGATCGGCCCGCGCGTCGCGCTCCTCGAGGATCAGGCGCGCAAGTGGACCGAGTACGAGATGGTCCGCAACGAGCTGCGCCGCCGTGCGCTCCGGTGGTATCGCTCGTCATTCGGCGATGCGGCCACCGCGCGCGCCGATCTCGCGGCCCGTCTCGTGTCCGTCGAGCGGGAGATCGAACGGCTGGCCGACTACGTCGCGGAGAGCGAAGGCGTCACGGCGGTGAGCGACGAGGAGCTGCGGCTCGCGCGGGAGGAAGAGGAGCGGCGCCGCATCGGCGCCGCCGACGCGGTCGCCGCGGAGTCGGGTCTGCGCGAGCGGATCGCCGCGCTGCAGGCCGCGGCGGTCGCCGCGGCCGCCGAGCGCGACCGCACGCGCACCGTGCTTGCGACGCTCCCCGCGGAGGCCGCCGCGCTCAGGCAGCGCAGGACGACGGTGGACGAAGAGGCGGCCTCAGCGGCACGCCAGGCGCGGGACGCGGCCGATCGCGCACGTGCCGCGGAGGAGGACGCGTCCCGCACGCGCGTGGCGCTCGCCGAGGCGCAGGCCGCCAGGGTCGAGGCTCTCCTCGCGGGCGAGGCCTCGGCGCTGCGCGACTCCGTCGAACGGGCCGAGCGCGACCTCGCCGAGCACGAGGTCATCCCGGAGCCGCAGCTCCCGAGTGGACTGCTGTGGCTGCGGGACCTGCTCCAGGTGGACGACGCGCTCGCGCCTGCGCTCCTCGCCGCCCTCGGTGAGGCCGCCGCCGTCGCGCTCACCAGGTCCGCGGTCCTCGGCGTGAGGGCCGCCGGCATGAGCGTCCTGGTGCCCGACGATGTCGTCGAGGTCCGCACTCCGGCCGGCTGCGAGCGGCTCACGGACCACATTCGCGTTGACGCGGACCTCCGCCCCGTGATCGAAGCAGCGCTGCACAACGTCTTCCTGGCGCCGGACCGGCGCACCGCCCTCGCCGCGGCCCGCGGCCTCCTTGGTGGTCTCGTCGTCACGTCGGACGGTTTCGCCGCGCAGCCGGGCCTGGTCCGGACGCCCCAGGCGGTCAGCGGCGCCGCGGAGGAGGCGAACGCGCGACTCCGAGCGGTGCTCGAGTGGCTGCGGAAGGAGCTCGTCGCCCGCGGCGGAACGGATGGGGCGCGCGACTCGGCGCAGGCCATCGAGGCGGTCGAACAGGCCGAGCGCGCGGCGGCGGCGGCGCACGCCGCGGCGTCGGCACGCGCCGAGGGAGCGCGTCTCGACTCGGCCACGAGCGAGGAGCGCCGCGCTTCCCACGCGCGCCTGCGCGACGCGCTCGACGAGCAGGCGAGCACGACCGAGCGGCGCCTGGCCGATGAGGAGGGGCGCCTCCGCGCGCTCATCGCGCAGGAGCGCGACACCCAGGCACACGTCGACGCGACGCAGGCGGAGCAGAGGGCCGCGGCAGCGAACGCGCGCGAGTCGCTGCGGTCTGCCGAGCTCGCCCGCGAGCGGGCGCTTGCGGCGGAGGGCTCACGTCGCGAATCGGAGCAGCGCCTCGCGAGGGCCCGAGAGCGTCTCGCGGAGCTGCGGGGCGAGCGCTCGAAGCTCGCGGTCGAGGAGGAGCGGGCGTCCGGCGCGCTGCGGCTGCTCGAGGAGCAGGTCCGTGCGGAGCTCGGCCTTCCTGAGGACGAGCCGCTGCCCGACCCGGCCTCGCTCGATCTCGGGGAGGGCGAAGACGACGATGGGCGCGCCAGCACGATGCGCGAGCTGCAACGCCTGCGGCGGCGGCTCATGGCGCTCGAGCCAGTCAACCCGCTCGCTGAGACGGAGCTGGCCGAGATAGGCGAGCGTCATCGTTTCCTCGTGGCGCAGCGCGCGGACCTGGACAAGGCCATCGCCGATCTGCGATCCCTCGCAGATGAGCTGGCGACCGCCATCGCGGAGCAGTTCAGCGCGACGTTCCAGGCCGTGGACCGCGAGTTCGCGAGCTTCTTCGCGAAGCTCTTCGGCGGCGGACAGGCGTCACTGCGGACCAGCGACGATCCCGAGGATCCCGGCATCGACATCTACGCTCGGCCGCCGGGCAAGCGCCTCGGCAGCCTGCAGCAGCTTTCGGGTGGCGAGCGGGCGCTCACCGCGACGGCGCTCCTGCTCGCGATCCTCCGAGTCAAGCCCACGCCGTTCTGTGTTCTCGACGAGGTCGATGCTGCTCTCGACGAGCGCAACGTCGGTCGATTCACCCAGGCGTTGCGCGAGCTCACCGACCGGACGCAGTTCGTCGTGATCACTCACAATCGGACGACCATCGAGGCAGCCGACACGCTGTACGGGGTCTCGATGGACGAGAGCGGCATCTCGAAGGTCATCTCGCTCCGCCTGGCCGAGCTGGACGCGCGCGTGAGCTGAGCCCGCGAGCGACGCCCTCCACCGGGGCCAGCCACACTTGGTGTCGTGGGCATCGAAGGCGGCCTCGCGCGCACCCGCGGCGGGTTTCTCGCACGGCTCTTCGGACGCAAGCCCGACGAGCCGGTCACGCAGGAGTGGCTCGACACGCTCGAGGAGGGGCTGCTCCGCGCTGACCTGTCGGTCTCCCTCGTCGACTCCGTGATGCTGCAGGTGCGCGACATCGTGCGCGACGGCAAGGCGAAGACCGTCCCGAACGTGCTCGACGCCCTGCGCGAGGCCCTCGTCGCCGTCCTCACCCTCCCGGCGGCAGCCCCGCTGACCGTCTCGCGGCCACGCGTCGTGTTGGTCGTGGGCGTGAACGGCAGCGGCAAGACGACGACGGCAGCCAAGCTCGCCAAGCGCTTGCGGGACGCCGGCGAGACGCCGCTCCTCGCCGCCGCCGACACCTTCCGCGCCGCGGCGATAGACCAGCTCGAGACGTGGGCACAGCGCATCGGGGTGCCGGTCGTCTCAGGGCGGCCGGACGGCGATCCCGCGGCAGTGGTGTTCGACGCGATCAATGCCGCGATCGCGCGCGGCAATAGCGTGGTCGTCGCCGACACGGCGGGCCGACTGCACACAAAGGGGCAGCTCATGGAGGAGCTCGGCAAGATCGCGCGCGTTGCCGCTCGCGCGCGCGCCGGCGCGCCGGACGAGGTCCTGCTCGTCCTCGACGGCACGCAGGGTCAGAACGCCATCGTCCAGGCGCGGGAGTTCACGAAGACCGCGGCGGTCACCGGCCTCGTCGTGACGAAGCTCGACGGGACCGCCAAGGGAGGCGCCGTTTTCGCGATCGTCGACGAGCTGCGCCTCCCGGTCCGTTGGCTCGGCGTGGGCGAGAAGGCGGACGACCTGACCCCCCTCGACCCGCGCGCATTCGTCGATGCGATGCTCCCTCGCAGTGCCTAAGGCTCATGCGTAGCCTTTCGCGCCTTGGAGCCATCGCGACCGAGGACCTCGCCGCGCTACACCTGGACCTGCGCGCGCCGCCCGAGCATCCGGACCGGCCGCACGTCGTGCTGAACTTCGTCGTGACCGCCGACGGGCGGGCGAGCTTCCGCGGCCGAGCGGAGATCGGCACGCGCACCGATCGCGAGCTCATGTTCCATCTGCGCTCGCTGGTCGATGCGGTGATGTCGGGAGCCGGCACGCTGCGTGTCGATCCCTTCGCCCCCGTCGTGAAGGATCGCGAGCTGCAGCCGCTCGCGATCGTCGTGAGCGCGTCCGGGCAGCTCCCGCTGGAGAACCGCTTCTTCCGGATCGCCAACCGGCGCCTGGTCGCGACTACCTACCGCGCGACCGAGGAGGCCGCCTCGGCGCTGCGCCACGCCGGTGCCGAGGTCCTGCGTCTCGGGGAGGAGGAGGTCGATCTGCCCGCGCTGCTCGGGCTGCTCCATGAGCGGGGCGTGCGGTCGCTCCTCTGCGAGGGCGGCCCGCTTCTCGCTGGAGCGCTGCTCACGAGAAGGCTCGTCGACGAGATCTTCCTCACGCATGCGACCCGCGTCACGGCCGAGCCGGGGGCAAAGCGCCTCTTCGAATCCGCGGAGCCGCTTGCCGCAGAGGTGCACCTGGAGCGCGTGTCGCTCCACGAATCCGCAGCCGGCGAGCGCTACGAGCGGGCGCGGGTCCGATACTCCTCCTGAATGGACATCGCTGGACGTGTTCTCTCTGTGAACGTCGGACGCCCGCGCCCGGTGGAGCGGTTGGGGCAGCTGCGCAGCACGGCGATCCGCAAGCGGCCCGTCGAAGGTCGTGTCGCTGTGCGCGGCGTCAATGTCGACGGCGATGAGCAGGCCGATCGCAGGTCGCACGGCGGACCCGAGCAGGCGGTGTACGCGTACGCGCGTGAGGACTACGCCTGGTTCGAACGCGAGCTGGGACAGCCGCTCGATGCTGCGACCTTCGGCGAGAACCTGACACTCGAGGGGATCGATGTGAGCGGGGCGCGGGTCGGTGAGCGGTGGAAGGTGGGCTCTGCCGTGCTCGAGGTCACCAGACCCCGCCTGCCTTGCTGGAAGCTCGGAGACCGAATGGGCGATCAGCGTTTCGTGGCGCGCTTCGCGGAGGCCGAGCGCTTCGGTGCGTACCTGCGCATCGTGCAGGAGGGCGAGCTCGCGAGTGGCGATGAGGTCCAGGTGGACCGGAGTGGCGCGGGCGAGCTAACCGTGCGCGATGTCGGGCTCGCGGAGCTTCGAAAGAAGGGCTGATGTTCGAGCAGCTCTCGGACCGCCTCACCACGACGTTCGCGAAGCTCCAGGGTCGGCCGCGGGTCGGCGAGAGCGATCTCGACGAAGCGCTCCGCGACGTGCGGCTCGCGCTGCTCGAGGCGGACGTGAACTTCAAGGTCGTGCGGCAGCTCATCGCGACGGTGCGCGAGCGGGCGATCGGGGAGCGGGTGCTCGAATCCGTCTCTGGCGCCCAGCTCGTGGTGAAGATCGTCCACGACGCGCTGGTCGAGATGCTGGGCGGAGAGGCGAAGCCACTGGCACGAGCGGACAAGGGTCCGACGGTCATCGCCATGGTCGGACTGCAGGGCTCCGGTAAGACGACGAGCGCGGGAAAGATCGCGAACCTCTTGCGAAAGCAGGGGCGGCGGCCGCTCCTGGTCGCCGCGGACGTGCATCGCCCCGCGGCGATCGACCAGCTCGAGGCTCTCGGAAAGCAGCTGGCGCTCCCCGTGAAGCGCGTCGGCGCGGCGTCGATCGCGCGGGACGTCGCGACGGCCGTCCGGGACGCACCTGGCGAGGGCAGCGACGTCGTCATCATCGATACGGCCGGCCGACTGCACATCGACGAGACGATGATGGTCGAGGTCGAGGGCATCATCGCGGCCGCCTCGCCGCACGAGATCCTGCTCGTTGTCGACGCGATGGCCGGCCAGGACGCGGTCGATGCCGCGACGGTCTTCAAGGCGCGTCTGCCCATCACGGGGCTCCTGGTCGCGAAGGTCGACAGCGACGCGCGCGGCGGCGCGGCCCTCTCCATTCGCGCGACCACCGGCCTGCCGGTGAAGCTCCTTGGCACGAGCGAGCGGCTCGACGGCCTCGAGGCCTTCCATCCGGATCGTCTCGCGCAGCGCATCCTCGGCATGGGTGACATCGTCACGCTGGTCGAGCGCGCGCAGGAGCACGTCGATCAGCAGGAGGCCGAGGAGTCCGCGAAGCGGCTCATGGAGGCGCGCTTCACCTTCGACGACTTCCTACGGAGCCTGCAGCAGATCAAGAAGATGGGGCCGATCGGTGACCTCATGAAGATGATCCCCGGCATGGGGCAGCTCGCCCGGCAGCTGCCCGAGGGCGATCAGGCGGAGCGGGAGCTGCGCCGCATCGAGGCGATCATCTCGTCAATGACCAAGGCGGAGCGGGCGGATCCGTCCGTGCTGAACGGATCGCGCCGCAAGAGGATCGCCGCAGGCTCGGGCACGACCGTTTCCGAGGTGAACGCGATGGTGAAGCAGTTCGGCGAGATGCAAAAGCTCATGAAGCAGCTCGGGCCGATGGCTCGCGCAGGCAGGCTCCCCCGCCTTCCCGGGATGCCGCGCCTCCATTGAGGTGCGCCGGACGCGCCCTCGCCACGGTACAATCCTCCGGCGCGCCGCATCGCACGCCAAGGGCAGGTCGCGGCAGGCGCAAGCGCACCCCGGTAGGAGGTCCCGTTGGCCGTACACATCCGCCTGCGCCGTGCGGGGAAGACGAAGGCGCCGACGTACCGCGTGGTCGTCGCCGACTCTCGCTCGCCGCGCAACGGCAAGTTCCTCGAGAACATCGGCCACTACGACCCGCGGAGTGAGGCGGGCGATCTCGTGATCGACGGCGATCGCGCACGTCATTGGTTCAGGAACGGCGCGCGCCCGACCGCGACGGCGCGCTCGCTTCTCGTGCGCAGCGGGATCCCGGACGCCGAGGTCCCGCCGGTCGCCCGTTGAGCGAGCCGGTCATGACCCGCGAGGGCATCCTGGTCGACCACGTGGCCAAGCAGCTCGTCGACGATCCCGCGTCGGTCGTGGTCACGGAGACGCGCGACGGCGACTTCCTGAAGCTGCACCTCGCGGTGGGCGAGCCTGACGTGGGAAAGGTGATCGGCCGGGGCGGTCGCATCGCGAAAGCGATCCGCACGCTGCTCAAGGTCATGGCCACGCGCGATGGGTCGAAGGTCAGCCTCGACATCGACTGATGGCAGTACCGCGCAGCGGTACCGGCGGGCTCGTCGTCGGCGTGATCACAGCCGCGCATGGGCTCCGCGGCGAGGTACGCGTGGCGGCGTCCACGGATGTGAGTGACCGGTTCCGACCCGGGGTCGTGCTCGCCTGCGAGGGCATCGGTCCATTGCGGATCGAGTCGGCGCGACCGGGGACGCGATCGACGATCCTGCGGTTCCGTGGTCATGCGGACCGCGAGGCCGCCGAGGCGCTCAAGGGGCGCTCGCTCTCGGTGTCGCTCGACGAGGCACGACGCGCGGTCGGCGACGGGTATCTCTGGGCCGACCTCATCGGGCTCCGCGCGTTCGATCCCGCCGGGACGGATCTCGGGACGGTGAGCGAGATCATCCGCGCGGGTGAGACCGACGTGATCGTCGTGTCGCCAGAGATAGGGGACCAGGTCCTTGTTCCCGCCATCGAATCGGTGGTACGGGAGGTTGACGTCGCCGCGGGCCGCATCGTGATCGTCCCTCAGGAGGAGGCCTGATGCGGATCGATGTGCTCACGCTGTTCCCGCGGATGTTCGAGAGCCCGTTCGCGCAGAGCATCGTCGCGCGCGCGCGTGCCGCTGGGACCCTCGATCTGCGCTTCCACGACATCCGCTCCTGGGCCTCCGACAAGCACCACGTCGTCGACGACGCCCCGTACGGCGGCGGCGCGGGGATGGTCCTGAAGCCGGAGCCGCTCGCGCGCGCGATCCGCTGGGTCCGCACCGAGGGCGCGCATGTGGTGCTGCTCTCGGCGCAGGGTGCCCTGTTCGACCAGGCTGCCGCACGGCGGCTCGCCGCGATCCAGCACCTCGTGCTCGTCTGCGGTCATTACGAGGGTGTCGATGAGCGCGTCATCGAGAGCGAGGTCGCCGAGGAGCTCTCGGTCGCCGACGCGGTCGTCACCGGCGGCGAGGTCCCGGCGATGCTGGTGATCGACGCCGTGGTGCGTCTCCTGCCCGGCGTGCTCGACGCGCAGTCTCTTCTGCACGAGTCGCACACCGGTGGTCTGCTCGAGGGGCCCCAGTACACCCGGCCGCCGGAGTTCGAGGGAAAGCCGGTGCCACCCATCTTGCTCTCAGGCGACCACGCCGCGGTCGCGATGTGGCGACGCGCGCAGGCCATCCGTCGGACGCTCGAGCGTCGCCCCGATCTTCTCCCCACAGCGGATCTCACACCTGCCGAGCGCGCGAGGCTGCCGCTCCCACGCGCGCGAACGCAGGTGTCCGACACGGACCTGGTCGCGGCATACCGCTCGGGCATCGGCTCATACCGCATCGCGGCTCGCTTCGGGATCTCGCCGGCTTCGGTGCGGTCGCGGCTGCGCGCGGCGGGCCTGCGCCTGCGGAGCCCGAGCGGCGCGCTGCGCGGCCCCTCGCCGGCCGATGTCGCGCACATGCGCAAGGCTGGACTCACGGTGCGCGAGCTCGCCAAGCACTTCGGCGTCTCGCACGTCACGATCCTCGACCGGCTGCGCCGGGCCGCGCGTTAGCGCTGGCATCCCCCGGGCGTGCACTCCGCGGACGAGCGCCGTGGAAGACTCACCCGGACGACTTCCTGCGCGCGCGTGACGAGCGTGCCGCTACGCCGATGACCGGGATCCGCGACCGGCGTGCCAGCGCTGCGAACTCGCGCACCGGGCCCTTCATCGTGCGTTCGACCCGTGCGAGCTGCACGTCGATCCGGCGTGAGAGATCCGCGAACACCTCGTGCATCGAACGCGTCGGAGCCGCGTCGCCCGCCCCGACCGCGGCGGCGAGTCCGCCGAGCTTCGCGTTCAGCTTGATCGGGAAGTTGAGCGTGTCCTGGCGGCTCTTGGCCTTCGTCTGGATGAGCTCCTCCTCGATCGAGGTGAGCTCGCGGCGGAGCTTCGCCGCCGCCTTCACGACGGCCCGCGCGGAGCGGTCGCCGGCGGCGCGCTTCTCCCAGGCCTCGACCTGCCCGCGGAGCGCGCGGACGCGGTTGATGGCCTCGTGGGTCAGGGAAAGCTTGTCGCGGATCCGCATGAGCAGCTCGAACTGCGCATCGAGATCGCGCTGCGGCACGTTCGCCCGCGGATCGAGCCGTATCTCGAAGCCGGCGGTGTAGGACTTCCCGTCCGCCTTCAGGCGGACCTGGTAGCGGCCCGGGACCGCCACGGGCCCCGCGAGAGCGCGCTCGAACTCGTCCATCGAAACGTCGTCATCGACCTTGGCCGCATCCGGATGGCGCATGTTCCAGACGAAACGGTTCAGGCCGGCCTTCTTCGGGACGACCGGTTCCTTCCTCGCGGGCTCCGCGCCTCCGGAGGTGCCCTGGACCGTCTCGGCGCCCTCCGAGGGCAGCGCCGCATCGGGCGCCGCTGCCATCGGCCGGTCAGCGGGCCGGCTCGAGAACGTGCGGATCGTCCTGCCGCGCGCGTCGAGGAAGGTGAGCGTGACCTCGCCCTTCGGCGGCTCGTCGAAGCGGTACTGGACGAGGACGCCGTCGGGCGGGTTCTTTCCGGCGTCGAGGTAGGTCTCCGTCTTCTCGCCGGTCTCGGTATCCGTGCCGAGCTCGTAGGCGAGCATCGCCGCGCCGCTGAAGCGGTAGTTGATGCCCGGGATGGGCTTTGCTGGAAAGCCGCCCTTGGAACGGATGCGCACCGCCGGTCGCGGGGGGAAGAGCGCGGCGCGCTCTCGGGGCGAGCCGTCCGCCCATTCGCGCAGCGGCGTGATGTCGTCGAGCACCCAGAAGGAGCGTCCGTGCGTGCCGAGCACGAGGTCGGCGTCCTTCACGACGAGGTCATGGACGGGCACGACCGGGAGATTCCCGCCAAGCCGCTGCCACCGCCCGCCGTCGTCGAATGAGGCGTACACGCCGGTCTCGGTGCCCGCGAACAGGAGGCCCCTGCGCTCGGGGTCGGCACGCACGACACGGGTGAACGCGTCGCTCGCGATGCCTCCCGTGATCTTCGTCCAGGTGCGGCCGAAGTCGCGTGTGCGGAAGAGATACGGCTGGAAGTCGTCCAGCTTGTAGCGGTTGGCCGCGACGTAGGCCGTACCAGCATCGTAGGGTGAGGCCTCGATCATGCTGATGAGGCTCCACGCGCCGGTGCCCCTCGGCGTGACGTTGTGCCAGGTCTTGCCACCGTCGCGCGAGATGTGCACGAGGCCGTCGTCGGATCCGGTCCACAAGACGCCGCGCTGCACAGGCGATTCGGCGAAAGCGAAGATGGTGCCGTAGTACTCGGCACCGGTGTTGTCCTTCGTGATGTCGCCACCGGAAGGTCCGAGGCGCGACGGGTCGTTGCGTGTGAGGTCGGGGCTGATCATGTCCCAGGTCGCGCCCTCGTCGCGCGAGCGGAAGACGTGATTGCCGCAGGTGAAGAGCTCGTTCGGGTCGTGCCGCGAGAAGGCGATCGGGAATGTCCACTGGAAGCGGTACTTGAGGCCGCCCGCGCCTTCGCCGGACGACATCTCCGGCCAGACCATGACGTTGCGCTGCACACCGAGGCGGGCGTCGTACCGCGTGAGGAAGCCCTGGAAGCTGCCGGAGTACACGATGTCCGGATCGTCGGGGTGCACGGCGATGTAGCCGCTCTCGCCACCGCCGATCTCATCCGCCTCCGCGTGCGTGATCGCGGAGAGCCGCGCGCGGCTCGGCACGACCATCGTCGTGTTGTCCTGCTGCGCGCCGTACACGCGGTAGGGCACGCGGCTATCCGTCGTCACGTGATAGAACTCGGACGTCGGCTGGTTGTAGATCGACGACCAGGTCCGGCCGCCGTCAAGGCTCACCGTAGCCCCGCCGTCGTTCGCCTCGATCATCCGCAGCGGGTCCTTCGGATCGAGCCACAGGTCATGGTTGTCGCCGTGCGGGATCTCGACCTGCTGGAACGTCGCACCGCCATCGGTCGAGCGCCACGCGTCGACGTTCAGCACCCACACGGTCTCGGCGTCGTGGGGATCGGCGTAGATGTGGTGGTAGTACCAGGCGCGCTGCCGGAGATTGCGGTCCTCCGACAGGCGCTGCCAGGTGTCGCCGCGATCGTCCGACCGGAAGACAGCGCCGTTCGTCGCCTCGACGATCGCGAAGACGCGGTCCGGCAAGGCAGCGGAGGCCGAGATGCCCACCTTGCCGAACGGGAGGTTCGGCAGGCCCTTGTTCCGCGAGAGCTCGGTCCAGCTGTCGCCGCCGTCGGTCGACCTCCAGATGCCGCTGCCCGCTCCGCCGCTGTTCAGGTAATGCGGTCCGCGCCGCGACTCCCATGTCGTCGCGTAGACGATCCGCGGGTTCGTGGGATCGAGCACAAGGTCGATCGCGCCCGCGTCCTCGCCGCGGTAGAGCACCTTTTTCCAGCTCCGGCCGCCGTCGCGCGAACGGAAGACGCCGCGCTCCCGATTCGGCCCGTGCGCGTGACCGAGGGCGGCGACGTACACGGTCTCTGGGTCGCGAGGGTGCACGCGCACCTTGCCGATGTTGCGGGTGTCTTCGAGCCCGAGATGCGTCCACGAGCGGCCCGCGTCGGTCGAGCGGTACACGCCATCGCCGTGCGAGACATTGCCGCGGATGCACGCCTCGCCCATCCCGACGTAGATGACGTTCGCGTCCGAGGCCGCGACCGCGATCGCGCCGACGGAGGCCCGCTTGAAGAATCCGTCGGACACGTTCTTCCAGTAGCGGCCAGCGTCGGTCGTCTTCCAGACCCCGCCGCCCGTCGTGCCCATGTAGAAGGTGAGCCGGTCTCCGGGATCCCCGGCGGCGGCGACGCTGCGACCGCCGCGGAACGGCCCCAACAGACGCCAGTCCAGGGTGTCGAAGATGGTGGGGCGCGCTGGAGGCCCCTCGGTCCGGCGGCGGCGTGCAGGCATGACTACCCTCCCGTCCGTGATGCGCGCCAGCCTAGGCCTCGCTACGATTGCTCGCCATGCAGCAGCTGCGCACCGTCCTCGGCAGCCGACTCGACGCCGGCACGGCGATCACCGTCGCCGCGCTCGCCATCGCGTTCGTCATCGCGGAACAGCTGTACAAGTTCCATAGCTTCACGCTCGAGACGATCGCCTTTCTCGCGACGTGGTGGCTGCTCCGCCGCGTGGGCCTCCTGCTCTTTTCGCCTCGCTAGCGGCTCTCGCCTGATATCATTCGCGTACTCCGTGCAGAACATCCTTGTTATGAACGACGTGTTGAAGACGCTTGCCTCCGAACAGCTGAAGGCCGATGTTCCCGAGATCCGACCGGGGGACACGGCCCGTGTCTCGGTGCGCGTCGTCGAGGGCAACCGCGAGCGGCTTCAAGCGTTCGAGGGGACCG
>Ga0136617_10004166_pt1 | contig 12947 bp, 14 predicted proteins | sample AntDrymUQ3222106_2_FD_129672 | JGI IMG/M metagenome (GOLD analysis project Ga0136617, IMG submission 129672) | Polar desert sand microbial communities from Dry Valleys, Antarctica - metaG UQ322 (21.06) | ecosystem: Environmental > Terrestrial > Soil > Desert | place: Antarctica: Dry Valley...
GATGCCCTCGCGGATCGCGAACGGCGCGGCGTCGGGGATCACCAGCAGCACGTACGCGACACCCTGCCCGAGCACCGGGTTGTCGGCGATGAGCAGCTCGTCGCGGAGCTGGTGGGCGCTCATCGCGCAGCCCCGTGCTCAGCAGCCTGGTACTCGTCATGGTGGGGACGGCCGAGCTGGCAACTGGATGGCGCGATCAGCGCGGCGAGGGTGTTGAGGCTCCGGACCGCGTCTTCGCGCAAGTGGTCGTGGTCGTCGAGAAGACCAGCGTGCCGGAGATCGGACCGATGCCCCCACCAGTGCAGCCACGGCAACCGGTCCGCCGGGTCTGGTGGATCCGCCTGGCTGTGGATCGTGTCCACCGCGATAACGGCGGCGTGTAGCCGTTCGATCCACGCGTTGAGCACCGTGTGCAGGCCGGTGACGGGGAGCCCGGCCCACACGGTCAGCGCGGCGAAGTAGGTGGCGGTGGCCGCCCATCGCGGGTATGACGGCCCGGCCGCGGCGAGCTCTTCGTGCAGTGCGATCCCGGCCTCAGCCGCCAGCACGTCGCCGTCGTTGGCGGCGTTCAGACCCCACGGGAAAGACGGGAACGCGGCAGGCCAGTCCTCGGGTCGGCCAACCTTCAGCAACACCTTCGCCGCGGCGACCCGATCCTCGACCGGCCACTCCTGCGCAGGATCCAGCCTCTGCGGATCCGGGTCTCGCTGCCCACCTACGACGTGCGCCTCGGTGTAGAGCCCGCGGATGCGGAGCAGCTGCCGGACGTGACCCTCGGACAGCGCGCCGCGGTCCAGCAGCATCGTCAACGGTGTCGGCAGGTCCAGCAGCCGGAGCTTCTGTGCAACGTAGGACTTCGACTTGCCCAGCCGGGCGGCGAGAGTGTCACGTGACACCGCCCCGTCTACGAGCATGGTCCTGTACGCGTTCGCCTCCTCGATCGGAGACAAGTCGGCGCGGCCGATGTTCTCGGCGAGCTGGATCCACCGGGCCTCTTCGTCGCCGAGAGCTCGGACCTCGGCCGGGACGAACTCCCAACCGAGGGACACCGCGGCGCCCCACCGCCGCTCGCCGTGCACGATCAGGTAGCGGCCGTCGACCGGTCGGACAAGGATCGGCACCGCCAGCCCGTTCGCGGCGATGGACGCAGCAAGCTCGTCCAGCGCAACGGAATCGATGTGCCGACGGGGCTGGTCGGGATCCGGGTCCACGAGATCGACAGGCACGGTGTCACGTGACACCGGCGGATCCACACCGTTGTCGCAAGCTGGCGGTATCCTGAGCGTGTCACCGTTCGACCTGGGGGCCGCCTTTTCGCCGGGGCGGCCTCTGTCGTCTTCAGCCATCGGTGCCGCCGGTGTCACCGGGGATCGGGCGCATCATCGCGTCGATGTCGGCCGCGTCGACCCGGATCAGGCGGCCGAGCCGGTAGCCGGCCAGCTGGCCGGCCGCGATGCGGCGCCGGAGCGTCTTGGGGTTGCAGTCGAGACGCGCTGCGGCGACCTCGAGGCGGACGTATCGCCGTTCGGGCGTACTGGTGGTGGGGGGCGTGGTGGTGTGTGCGGCACGGGCACCTCCGGGGCAGGGGTGGTCCGCACCTGCCGGGGTGCCCTTGCGCCGTGACCTGGCGGCGCGCGTCCTACTGGTGAGCGAGTGTAGCGCGAAGTCCCGTCAGGGTGAGTGCTGTCACGCCGTGGGCGAGCAAGCGGTCGACGATCGGTCGGAGCCGCTCGACGCGGACAACGACCGCGTCGCCGCACGCCGGACAGGCGAGGGTGCGGCGCCAGCGGGCGGCCGGGCTGGTGCCCTGCTCCATGAAGTCGGCTCGGGAGGGGAGCACCCGTTCGTCGTCGACCCGCAACCCGCCGACGGGGGTCGTCCAGTCGAAGGTGCCGTCGGGGTACGGCGCGAGGGTCAGCGTCTTGACCGGCACGTCGGCGCCGTTGTGGCCCGGTGCGTCCACGTCGTTGCAGTAGATCCGGAACGTGGTGAGCACGGCCGCCCTCATCCGCTCTCGGCGGCGAGGACTGACAGCTGCCTGGCGATCTGCTCGTCACGCCCCGCGCTCGCGTGCTGGTACACCATCGCCATCGCGGGTGTGGTGTGCCCGAGGCGGGCCATGAGCTCGGCCAGGGTGGCACCGGATCGGGCTGCGAGGACGGCGCCGGTATGCCGCAGCGCGTGTGGGGTGAGGTCCGGCCGGCCCGCTGCCTCGGCCGCCTGCCGGAACCGCCACAGCAGCGTGGAGTGGGCGAGCTGGGTGCCGTCGCGGCCGTAGAACAGCAGCCCGCCGGGCCCGATCTGGGCATGGTCCCGCAGGTGCGCCTTGACCATCGGCATCAGGTGGGGCGGGACCGCGATGTCGCGGGTGCCGGCGTCGGTCTTCGGGGTGTCGACAACGATCTGCCCGGCGGCCCGTACGACACCACGGCGGATGCGGAGAAGCCCGCGCCGCAGGTCGATGTCGCGGCGGCGGAGCTCGGCGCTCTCGCCGAAGCGGAGGGCGCACCATGCGGTCAGCGGGACGAATAGGCGGAGCCGGTCGGGCATGTGCGCGGCGATGGTGGTCAGCTCGTCCAGGGTGGCGGGTTCGATTACCCTGGCCCGCTGCGCCTTCGTCGCGCCCCGGACTCTGCATGGATTCGTCGGCAGCAGGTCGTCGTCGACGGCGGTCGCCATGATCGAGCGGAGCAGGGCGTAGGCGTGTGCCCGTGCGGTCGGGCCGGTGTCCAGCTGGGCGTGCCAGGTGCGGACCTGGGCGGGGGTGACCTGCTTGACCAGCAGCGGCCCGAGGGTCGGCAGGACGTGCTTGTCGAGCAGGTAGCGGTAGTGGGCCCGCGTGCGGGACTTGAGCTCCCGGTCGGTCAGCCAGGCGTCGGCGTACTCGGCGACCGTGAGCGCGGGCCGTCTGGCCGTGGGGGGTGCCCAGTCCTCGCCGCTGATCGCGCCGTGCTGCCGGTGCAGCCAGCCCTCGGCGTCGAGTCGGGTGTCGAAGGTGACCGGGGCGTTGTGCCGGACCGCGTCCGGGCCGGTGTACGACGCCTGGTACCGCCCGGATGGGAGCTTGCGGATGGCGCCGAAGGAGCGGCGGGTGCGGGCCTTGCGGGCCATGACTGGACCTCACCTAGTCGCGGGGTGTTCGTGCAACACCGTGCGATAGGAGAGTACCTCGACGGCCACCCGTGTCCGGTTGTGTCCCTAAGCCGCGCTGGACGTTTCCGCAGTTCAGACCGCGTCTCGGCAGGTCAGATCGGATATCTCACACGTGGTATACGCATGGTTCGAGTCCAGTCGCGGGAGCCAGCATCGCCGCAGGTCTAGAGCCGCCCTCGGGCCCTGACCAGATCAGCTCGGGAGTGCCTTCTGGGTGCCCCGCTGGTCGGCGGCGAGCGGGGTGCGCGGTGTGCTTCGATGGCGCGATGACCAGTCCCGGCCAGGACCGACCCGTCGTCAGCGCCAGCCGCGTGATCTCGGCCGGGGCTGGGCAGATCTTCGAGCTCATCGCTGACCCGACCCAACAGCCGCGCTGGGATGGCAACGACAACTTGATGGAGGCGCCTCCCGGGCAGCGAGTCCGCGCTGTTGGTGATGTCTTCATCATGACCACTACGAAAGGCCACGTCCGGGAGAACCATGTGGTCGAGTTCGACGAGGGTCGCCGCATCGCTTGGAGACCTGCCGAGCCGGGTCAGGAGGCGCCAGGGCACCTGTGGCGATGGGAACTCGAACCGAAAGGCGCGTTGAGTACCCGGGTCACACACACCTACGACTGGACCCGGTTAACCGATGAGACTCGGATTCCACGCGCTCAGTCGACCACGGCGGACAAGCTGCAGGCTTCGCTGGATCGACTCGCTGCACTGGTTGAGCGTGGGTGACCTGCACGATCCGACTGAAGCTGGAGATCCGGAGCGGACCGGGACAGATGTATCGACCTCGGTGAGGTGGAGGCAGTCCCCTGGGTCACGCCACTACCCGGCTACCATCCCGCGGTGCATGACCCGGTCGCCGACGACACCGGCGTGGTCGGCCTTGTGCAGCACGCACGCGTTGTCCCACATGACGATGTCGCCGGGCGACCAGGCGTGCCGCAGGATGTTGTCGGCTCGGGTGGAGTGCTCGAGCAGGTAGGCAATCGTCCGCGCCGCCTCCGCCGTGTCCAGCCCGCTGATCGCTGCGCAACGTTGCGGTGTCGAGAGGTAGAGCGACGTGCGGCCCGTGATCGGGTGTGCCGCCGGAACACGGGATGCTCGGCCGATGCTTCCTCGCCCGGCTCGACCCCGGTGACCACATGGGTGACCGTGCGGCCATCGAGCTGCTCGCGGACGTCGTATGGCAGCGTCTCGAAGGCGCGGTACTGGTTGGTGAACATGGTGGCCCCACCCTGTGAGGGCACCTGGACGGCCCGCAGGGCCGTGTAGGCCGGCGGGTTGCGCACATAGCTGGTGTCGAGGTGGAACTGGCTACGTGGAGGCGTGGTGCGCCCGACGTTGCTGACCACGTTGAGGTCGGGAAATGCGTCCACCGGCGTCTCCCCCTCGGTGAACTGCAGGTCGCCGAAGGAACGCAGGAACTTCACGAACGCGACGTCGTCGACGTCCTGCCCGGGCAGCACGAGAACACCGTGCTCCGCCAGCAGTTGCCGCAGGACGCCTACCGTCCCGGCGTTCGCGTCGGTCACCGCGAGCCCGGTGAGCTCGGCGCCGACGGGCTGCCACGCAGTCACATCCATGTCAGATCTCCTTCTCCAAGGCTTGGTCGAGTGCGGTCGCGAAGAGGTCGGGCAGCGCAATACCGGCGGCCCTGGCCATCGCTGCGACGACGCTCTTGTCGGCATATGAGCAGTAGAGGCCGGCCTCGAGGAACCACGGCTGCCCGTCTGGGTCGATGCGGAAGTCGAAGAGGCTGTGATGGCGGCAGCCCAGGGCGATGTGGCACCGGCGCGCCACTTCCCAGACCCGCTCGGTCACCGGATCGCTGGGATCGACGATCCATGCCCGCGTCGCCTCCTTGGCCACCAGGTACAGCTCACCGTCACCGTCGTGGGCGATTTTGTCGCGCGCGTCTCGCACGGGCTTGTGCACGGGGTCGACGGCGTACTCCTCCAGCGGCAGGCCCACCAGCTGGCCGTCGTGGACGATGACCCCGCACCGCACCTCCCGGCCGAGCTCGACGTAGCGCTCGACGAGCGCTCGATCGGCGTGCGCCCAGACGGCGGTGAGCGCGACGTCGTACTCAGCGGCCTTACCGACCAGGCTCAGGCCGTGCGAGTTGTCGGCGTCGACCGGCTTGACCACCACCGGGGGAGCCAGCGACGGAACCTCTCCGAGGCGCAGCACCTCCGCGACCGGGACGGGGATCCCCGCAGCGGCCACTACCGCCCGCGCACGGGCCTTGTCTGCAGTCAGCGCCATCACGTCCGGTCGGTTGCCGACGTACGGTAGGCCGAGGACGTCGAGCAGTGCGCGGTAGTGCGTCATCCCCGCAAGGCAGAACAGCTGCGGCACCACGACGTCGATCTCGAACGACGTCAGTCGCCCCATTGCCGCCACGAACGAGCATGGAGGCGTCGAGGCGATCGTCGCGTCTGACAGGTCCGGCTCGGCCGGGAACCGCCAGCGACCATCCGGCGTCACGAAGGCGACCCGGGCGTCGTAGCGGGCCGAGTCTGCGGTCGCCGCCAGGCAGTCGCGGGCGTACAACAGTGACAGCTGGGCATGGAAGTCGCTCGTGGGCGAGCCCACGAGGTGCAAGACACGCAGTGGCTCGCGGATGACTCAGTCCCCCGCCGGCTCGATGAGCTTGCCGATGTTGAAGTCGAGACTGATCCAGCGCGTGCCGTGCCGCAGGTTGTGCAGCAGCAGGGATGTCATCTGCAGGTGTGGCACCAGCAGCTGGGGTAGTGGGTCGTCCCAGTCAAAGATGGCGTCCTTGCCGCGCAGCACGACGCGCAGCCGCCCGGGCGCGATCGTCGGGTGGCGCAGCATCCGCCACAGCTCGTGGTAGAGCCAGTACGTCGGCCGACTCGCCGCGGTCGGGATCATCGTCGCGCTGCCGTTCTCGAGGTAGGCCACGGTGAGGTCCGGTTGGTCATAGAACATGGTGATCGCAGAGTGTGCGCGCGGATTGCACTCGATCGCATACGGTGTGCCGTCGGCCGCCTCGATGAAGTCGATAGACACCTGGCCGGTGATGCACAGCGCGCCGACGAACCGGCGCACCCATTTCTCGATCTCGGGCTTGTCGACCATCTCGTAGTTGACCTGGAACCCCGAGGAACGGCAGCAGGCGTGCACCCGTAGGGCACCGGCCCGGGAGGTGCCGTGCGTGCAGTACTCCTGCCCGATGACGAGTTCCTGCAGGACCCAAGGGTTGTCGGCCGAGATCGGCCGGGAGCGGGCAAAGGCTGCTGTCTCCGCTCGTGTAGGTCGCGGGAGTGGCGTGAGGTCCAGGCGGTGCACGGGGTCATAGGCGATGCTCTTGAGGATGTAGGTGCGCTCGCGCCGGTTCCTTGCTGTCGAAGTCGAACTCGCTGACCTGCTGCGGGTCGCAGATGCGGTGCGAGTCGGGTACCGGTAGGCCGAGCTCGGCCGCGGTCGCGAAGAACTCGTACTTGTCATCGAGCCGGCGCACCGTCTCGCCGTCAGCGTGGACGACCTCACACCACTGCTCCAGCACGGCCTTCGCGTTCGCGTCGTGAATGCTGGCGGCCGGGCTGCACACGGGTACGTACACGTCGACGCCCTCGCGGCGCACGATGTCGACAAGCGCGTCCACGTACCCGGGCGACCCCGGCGTCGGCACGGTTATAAACCGGTCCACAGCTCGCGAGAAGCGGTGCCCGGTGAAGCGGTACTTCGCCGTCTCGACGAGGACGATGCGGTGGCCGGCCTGGTGGAACAGTCGGGCCAGCTGCAGCGCCTTGGTCATCTTGCCGCCACTGATCAGGATCGTGCGCGGTCGGTCAGCGACCCCCTGCCGTGGTCTGACGACCAAACTGCGCAGCAGAGCGACGCCGATGACGGCGAGGTTGGCCGGCAGCGCGGCCGTGAGCAGTGCGAGCGCCGAGAGGGTCTTGACGGCCGTCCTCACCGATCGGCTCTCATGATCAGTGTGAGCCCGTCGCGGACCGGGAGCAGCACCTGCTCGACCCGAGGATCTTCCACGACCCGTTGGTTGAAGGCGGCGATCGCGGAACCGTTTTCGGAGGCGTCGCCGGGCACGTAGGGCTCACCCTGGAGGAGGGTGTTGTCGACGCATACCACGCCGGTGGGCGCCAACAGCCCGGTGTCGAGCAGCAGGTCGAGATAGCCGACGTAGCCCTGCTTGTCGGCGTCGACGAAGACCAGGTCGAAAGTGGCGCCTGCCTCACCGAGCCGCTCGAGGGTCGGCGTTGCCGGACCGACGTGCACGACGATTTTGTGACCGCACGGTGAGTCGTCAAAGCAGCGCTGCGCGAACTCGGCCACCCCGCCGTCGATCTCACAGGCGACCAGCCGGCCGTCGTCCGGCAGCGCCTCGGCCATCGCCAGCGCGGAGTAACCGGTGAACATGCCGATCTCGAGCACGCTGCTGGCCCTCGTCGCCCGAACCAGGAGCCGGAGGAGCTGGCCCTCGACGTGGCCCGAGAGCATCTCCGCCTCCAGCGCACCGGCATCCCAGTCGGCTTCTCGCGTACGCCGGGCGAGGCGCGCGAGCGCAGGCGACTCCGGCGTGGTGCACCGGCCGAGGTAGGGCTCGAGCCCGGTCACCAGGTGGCGGGCTCGGCGTAGCCGTTTGGCCGCCGACGCCGAGGCACGGTCGGTCTGCCCGAGGTCCTCGCTGAGCGCATCCAGCTCGGTGGCCAGGATCCCGAGTGGGGTCACCGGCCGCAGCCTGGTCATGACAGCGGCACGGGTGCGTACATGTGCAAGCCCTCCCCCCGGCGCGGATAGGCGCCGCAGACCTCCCGGTGCACCGCGAGCATGCTCTCCAGCTCGTCGTCTGCCAGGTCGTTCACGAACAGACACGAGCCGATCGGGTGCGGCACAGCGGCGCGCAGCAGACCGTCGCGCGTCTGGAGGATGGACGCCGTCGCCAGGCGCACCACATCGGCGGTCAGGTATGGGCTGTCGATCGACAGGCCGACGCTGCTCATCAGTCCGAGGATCCGGTCGCGGTCGCCGGCCGAGATCAACCCGCGCCGCTCGGCGATCGTGGCCGAGTAGGCCATGTCCACACTGATCGCGTGCCCATGGAACAGGTGCGGGTCGGGTGTCAGCTCGAGCGTCGGGCTCCAGGTGTGGCCGAAGGCGATGACGCGGTCGAGGTCGAGCTCGTGCAGGTTGGGGACCTCGAGGGCGAGCATGGTGTTGATGGCGTCGTACGTCACCCGGTGGGCAGACTCGCGCAACTCGCGGGTGCCGTCGATGTAGCCGAAGCTGGTCTCTAGGAACTCCTCGCCGTACTTCTCGAGGATGTCGAAGATCCCGCTGTTGCCCACGACGGCGATCTTGATCAGCTCCGCCATGCCGTTGCGGATCTGGCCGCTCGGGAGCGTCTGCAGGAACCCGAAGTCCAGAATCACCTGCTGGGAGGCGTGATAAGCGCCCAGCCGGTTCTTGTAACGACCATGATTGACGGCCACCTTGATCGAGACGCTGGCGTCGATCAGACCAATCAGCGTCGTCGGCACCCGGATGTACGGTGTGCTGCGCCGGTAGGTGGAGCAGGCGAATCCGGCCACGTCAGTGGTCAGTCCGCCGCCCACGACCAGCACCGGCTCGGTGCGGACGAGACCGAAGTCGGCGAAGGCGTCGACGATACGCTCGACCGTCTCGAGCGACTTGTTCTGCTCCTCGATCCGGATCGGCAAGACGGTGAGCGCGATGCCGTGGTGCTCGAAGTAGGCCCGCATCTGCTCGCCGTAGAGTTCATGGACCGTCTCGTCGACGACGGTGAAGCAGCGTCCGAAGCGCCGGTAGCTGTCGGCGATCTCGGGGTTGTGCGGGGCGAACGCGCCGTCGACGTACAGCATGCTGTAGTCGATCTGCTCGTAGCCCTGAACGTAGAAGCCAGCGTCGGTGGCCCGGTAGGTCGCGGTGTGCTGGTGCTCACGGATTTCTCTCCTCACGTGGGGCGCAAGGGCCACCCGCTGGGCCGCTGCGGGCCCGGCGGTGGCGGCGCTATGTCCGGATCAGCTGCTGGGACGTACTCGGCGAGTCGGCTGAAGCTGAGGCGGTCGACAGTGCCGTCGGCCGCACCGAAGTCGTGCCGGGCCGTGTTCTCGTTGGGGAACGCCACACACCGGATGCCCGCGGCGACCGCGGCCTCGACGCCGCCGAGGTTGTCCTCGATGGCAAGGCAGTCCTCGACCCCGACGCCGAGGCGGTCGACCGCGAAGTCGTACGCCGCCTTGTTCGGCTTGGAGGCCGCGACCTGCGTCAGGTCGACGACGAGGTCGAAGTCGCCGGCCCGCACGTTCGGTGACAGGGCCGTCAGCAGCGCCGAGACGTTCTCGGGGGTGGTCGTCGTGACCAGGGCAACCTGAACGCCCTTGCCGCGGGCCTGCTGGATGGTGTCGACGACACCGGGCCGGGCAGCGAGCTGCGTCTCGGCCAGGCTCTTCTGGAACAGTTCGCTCTTGGTCTCGTGGACGGCGTCAGCGTCGACCTCCTGGCCGTGCGCCGCGGCGTACTCGGTGACGCGGTTACTGCCCCCGCTCTTTTCCAGGAGGGCCAGGTATTCGTCGCGGCCCCACTCCCAGTCGAGACCGTGCGTGGCAAAGGCCTCGTTGAAGGCCTGACGCTGCAACTCGGAGGTGTCGGCAAGCGTGCCGATGGAGCCGAAGAGAATCGCGGTCATGGGAGATCTCCTGAGGTGTTCGGACCGTGGCGTGGCCACGGCGGATGTGGGTGGGTCTTGACTAGAGGGGCCAGATCATCGGTCGCCTCGACCTGGCGCTGTTGCCAGGCCCGGCTGGGCTGGGACCGTTGGTGGCCGAGCTCACCACCGATGCGACCGCCGTACGGCCTGCCGTGATCGGCGTACTCGTCGCGGATGTACGACAGTTGCCACGGTCCGAGATTGATCCCGGAACCGGTTCGCAGGATTACGGTCTCAACCTGGGCACCGTGCACCCGAGTAGTGCCGGCTGTTGCTCGCCGTACCAGCACGAACTCGTCCTCGCTGTCATGCCGGATCTCTGCGTGCAGAGGCTCCAGTCCGGGCAACCGGATGTCGCAGTCGGCACCCGCACCGATGGTTGTGACGTCGTTGCGCAACGGGAACACAGTCGGGTGATGGTCACCTACGTGCGTTCCAGAAGACAGGGACAACCGCGGATTCCCGCCCCGGTCCGGATCATGCGTTGTGGTCACCAATTGACGGGCGCGCCGAAACATCGTGGGCAGGGGCAGAAACGGCGTAGCGGGCGGCGCGAGCTCTGCCGACGGCAGCGCGCCCCCGCTTGGTGCCTGGTTCCGGCCGCGGATCAGGGACCAGAGCCCCGACGCACGGTCGATGTGGATGTGCCGCGAGCCGGTAACTCGGCGGTGCAGCCACGAGGTTCTCGGCGCTCCCAAGGTGACCAGCGGCCCGGAGGGCGTGACCACGCGGATCTGCAATCCCTTACCCGCGAGCCCGTTGGCGAGCCCGCGGATGGCGTCCGCGTCGGACCGTCCGCCGAACAGGGAGGGGTGGCTGACCCACAGTTCCAGCGCCTTCCCGGAACCGGTAAGCGTCCCGTTCACGGAGCGCGAACCCGGGATGTCGATCCAGAACTCCAGGTCGGCGTCGACGGTGAGGGTGGCCATGTGGTCAGTCGGAGAGATCGGTTGCGCTGGCGTTGTCCGTGGTGGTCACCTGCAGGGTGCCGTGAAGCTTCCACGTCGCCCGCGGTGCCCCGGCGCCTGTGTCGCGCGGGACCTCGACCGCCATGTCGATGAAGCGGTAGTTGATCGCCGCCTCGCGGCCAGTGAGAAATGACCACATCTCACGACCCAGGTCGGTCCAGTCGACGATCTGGTCGGTGTGGTCGGTGGTGTGGGTGGTGCTTTCGGTCATGCTCGCTCCTCGGTCGGGCTGGGAAGTTAGACAGCTTCCTCAACAGCCTGTTTAGGTTAGGGTGTCATCATGCGCCCCGATGCCTCCGCTACGCAACCCCCGATCTCGACGACTTCGGCAGAGGCGAGTCTCACGATCGGCGATCTCGCTCAACGAACGGGCTTGACACCTGCCACGTTGCGGATGTGGGAGGCGCGACACGGGTTCCCACGGGCCGAACGCCGCGCCAGCGGTCACCGCCGGTATGCCGACAGCGATGTCGAGCCGGTGCGGCAGGTGATCCGGCGGCGAGACTCCGGCGCGCGCTTAGAGGTTGCGATAGCAGAGGTGAGGTTGATCCAGGCTGCGTTCGAGGACCCCCCGGGCGCGCCTTCGGTATACGCGGGTCTTCGCCGCAGACACCCCGCCCTGCAGCCTCAGCGGCTGAAGAAGTCGACGCTGATCGCGCTGTCGTGGGCTATCGAGGACGAGTGCTGCGCACGCGCCGAAAGCCCCGTGATCTACGGCTCGTTCCAACAAGAACGCCACTTCCGCGCCGCGGAGGAGCGGTGGACTGAACTCGCGCGGATCGCCAAGTCGACCACAGCCTTCGCGGACTTCCATGATGCGGCCGACCCCAACGGCGACATTCGTCTCGTGCACCTCCCGGAGAATGCACCGATGCGGCGAGAATGGGCGGTCGTCTGTGACGCGGCGGATTACCCCGCACTGCTGACCGCCTGGGAGCTGCCCGGACAGTCGACCGTCCCACAGCGGCAGCGACTCTTCGAGGCGATCTGGACCGTGGAGCCCGGTGCCGTGCGCAGCGCGGCTCGCGCTTGTGCGCAGGTGGCCCTGCAGCTGGGCCACACAGAAGCCGCGCCGCTGCTCTACGAGCTCGCCGGGAATCCTCCCACCCCACCGGTCGAGCTGTTGCAGGCGACGGCCTTGCTGAACCGCGTAGTCGCATACGTCGACGGCACGATATGAAGGTTTGATCCGAGCAACCGTCACGGCTCGCAAGGCCAGCGGTCAACGGTCGGGTGTGGTCACTCGCCCCAACCCATGGGGAAGACTTCGAACGATGCACCGAAAGTGACGCCGAGCCGGCTACCGGTCTGACGCGCCATGGACTGCAAGAACTCCTCGGGGTCGAAGTCCGCCCAACCGAGACCGTCGATGTACGCCTGGTGCGCCGCCAGCGACTCGACGCCCAGCGCCATCGTGTCGGAGGTGTCCACGCCATGCTCCGCACTCGGTGACCCGGGTGCCCAAACCTGACCCACCTCGCCCCACGGCTCCAGCCCGTCGGCCAGCTGCTCGGCAAAGACCCAACGGTTGCCGGCATCGCGTACGGCGTCGAGGGTGGCCTTGCCCACGGCGATGTGGTCGGCCTGGTTGAGGTTGCGACCGCCCCAGGTGTCGCGGAAGTTGTTGGTGATCACGATCTCCGGCCGGTGCCGGCGCACCGAGGCGGTGATCGCGCGGCGCAGCTCGACGCCGTACTCGAGGACCCCGTCTGGCAGGCCCAGGAAGTCGACGGCGTCCACTCCGACGATACGGGCCGACTCGACCTGCTCGGCCTCGCGAACCCGACGCGCCTCGTCGGGATGCATCCCGTCGATGCCGGCCTCTCCGCTTGTCACCATGCAGTAGACGACCTGCTTGCCCTGTCGCGTCCAGCGCGCTACTGCGGCCGCCGCGCCGAACTCCATGTCGTCGGGGTGGGCCACCACCGCGAGGGCCCGTTCCCAGTCCTCGTCTAGCGGTACTAGCGGGGCAGGGCCGGACTCGGGGGTCATGGAATCGACGCTATCGCGGCAGCAATAGCTAGTGTGAGCCGCCGCGGGGCGGTAGCTCAGCCGGTCAGAGCAAGGGACTCATAATCCCTGGGTCGCGGGTTCGATCCCCGCCCGCCCCACTAC
>Ga0136617_10004167_pt1 | contig 12946 bp, 12 predicted proteins | sample AntDrymUQ3222106_2_FD_129672 | JGI IMG/M metagenome (GOLD analysis project Ga0136617, IMG submission 129672) | Polar desert sand microbial communities from Dry Valleys, Antarctica - metaG UQ322 (21.06) | ecosystem: Environmental > Terrestrial > Soil > Desert | place: Antarctica: Dry Valley...
ATCCCGGGTACCCCGCGAGGACCGCCACGTCGAGCCGGCCGATGTCCACGCCCAGCTCGAGCGCGTTGGTCGAGACGACGCCGAGGATCTCGCCGTCGCGCAGCCCCTGCTCGATCGAGCGGCGCTCCGTGGGCAGATAGCCGCCCCGGTACCCGCGCACCCGTGAGCGCGGACCGAGGTCGTGGCGAAGGGTCTCGCGCAGGTTCGAGAGCATCACCTCGACGGCGGTCCGGGTCCGTCCGAACACGACCGTCTGCCGTCCGGCCCGCAGGAAGGGCAGCGCCCAGCGCTGGGCCAGGGTCAGCGCCGACCCCCGTGCGCCGGTCGCGGCGTGGATGAGCGGCGGGTCGACGAGCAGGATGTGCCGCTCGCCGGACGGCGCCCCGTTCCGGTCGACCAGCCGTGCCGGGCGTCCGGTCAGCGTCCGGGCCAGCTCGGCCGGGTTCCCGATCGTCGCCGAGCAGCACACGATTACCGGGCTCGAGCCGTAGTGATCGCACAGTCGGAGCAGCCGGCGCAGGACGTTGGCCACGTGGCTGCCGAACACGCCCCGGTACGTGTGCAGCTCATCGACCACGATGACGCGGAGCTGCTCGAAGAGCTGGAACCACTTGGTGTGATGGGGCAGGATCGCCGAGTGGAGCATGTCCGGGTTCGTGACGACGATCTGACCGGCCTTGCGGATGGCGGAGCGGATGGGCGCCGGCGTGTCCCCGTCGTAGGCCGCGGTCGAGACGCCCAGCCCCGCGGCTCTGGCGAGCGTCGCGAGCTCCGCGACCTGGTCCTGCCCGAGCGCCTTCGTCGGGAAGAGGCACAGTGCTCTCGCGGCGGGATCGTCGGCGATGGCCTGCAGGATGGGCACGGCGTACGCCAGGCTCTTGCCGGAGGCAGTGGGCGTGACCACCACCACGTCCTTACCGGCATGGGCGGCCTCGATCGCCTCCGCCTGGTGGACGTACGGCCGGTCGATGCCGCGAGCCGCGAGGCCGGCCCGCAGGCGCGGATCCAGCCAGCTTGGCCAGTCCGCGTAGAGCGCGGCCCGCGGCGGCACGACCTCGTGGTGGACGACGCCGCGGGCCATCGACGGCTCGGCAAGGACCTCATCGAGGACGGCGAGCGTGCCGGCCGGGGTGTACGTGCGCATAAGCGCTCCGAATAGAACACCTGAGCGGTTTGGCGCAGGATAGCAGGACGGTGACCGCGTGCTGTGACAGCTAGCCTGTCACGCACGTGCGGCGGTTTGACACAGGCAGCTGCGCGCAGCTACCCTGCCTGCGACGCATGGACGATCGATCGACGGTCTCGCCGCCCGACCCCGCCGAGACCGACGACCCCGAGACCCCCCACGAGGACGCCGGGCCCGGTCAACCGGACTTGTCGGCGCTGCCGATCGCGGGCATCACTCGCCGGCGGGTCGGGTTCCTCGTCTCGGCTCTCGTGAGTGCCTGGATCGTGATCGTGTTCGCGCGCCAGGTGGGGGACGCCTCGTCGGCCGGTGTGAAGGTCGAGGCACTCCAGTCATCCAACGCGGAGCTGGCCGGCCGCGTTGCGGCGCTCCAGCGCGAGGCTGCGCTCATCCAGCGCCAGGAGTGGATCGTCCAGCAGGCGCGCGGTCACGGGCTGGGCGATTCGGGCGAGATCCCCTTCGCGCTGGCCACCGCCCCGGCCCTCCCGCCCGACGCCCCGGGATCGGCCGCTGTGCGCCTCGGCGGGCGAACGGAGCGGGTCACGCCGCTCGAGGCCTGGCTCTCGCTGATCATCGGCCCCAGCCGCTGACCCTGCGGCGGGCGACGCCCGTCGTGCCCCATCGGGGACGCCGCCGATTCCCGCGTCGGGCCACCCCGCGGGCCCGTATGCTTCGAGGGAGGGCTCCAGCGCGGGTGCTGTTCGGGGCGAGCTCCGGGAGGAGTCGAGGCGATGTTCACCATCCCGGTCGAGGACTTCGTCTTCGTCCTGTGCGCGCTCGTCGGCGGCGGCCTGCTGCTGGTGACGGTGCTGCTCGACGACATCCTCGGCGGGCTGCTCGAGTCCATCAACATCAGCGCCGACATCGGGGGCGTGTCACTTGTCCCCCTGGCCCTCGGGTTCGTCTCGATGTTCGGCGTGGGCGGCCTGTTCGCCACCCAGTTCCTCGATGTCCGCGGCGGCCAGGCGGCGCTCGTTGGGACCGCCTTCGGCGCCGTCGGCTTCGGAGTCGTGTACGGCATGTTCGGGGTCTTCCAGCGGGCCGAGGGCAAGGCTCCGTTCGGCCTGGAGGACCTGGTCGGCAGGTCAGCCTCGGTCGCGGTGGGCATTCCCGCCGGGCGGCTCGGCAGCGTCTACGTCCGGGCCGAGGGCCAGAACCACGAGTTCACCGCCACCGCCGCGGTCGACGTGCCGGCCGGTGCGGCGGTCACCGTCACCGGCGTGGCGGGCAACGGGCTGATCGTCGCGCCGGGCGTTGCGCCGGCCACTGAGGGAGGGTCTGCGGGTGCTTGACGGGCTGTTCGACTTCGTGGGAGGGCCGACGTTCGTCGTGTTCCTCGGAATCATCATCCTCGTGCTGTTGCTGGCGTACATCGGCAGCCGATACAAGGTGGCCAAGGCCAACGAGGCGCTGATCATCAGCGGCCGTCGCGAGCGCAGCACCACGGGCGAGCAGCGTCTCAAGGTCGTGCGCGGCCAGGGCACGATCGTCCTGCCGCTGCTGCACCGGGTAGGCACGCTCAAGCTCACCGCCCGCCAGATCAACGTCAACCTCGCCGACGCCGTCTCGCGGCAGGGCATCAAGGTCGCCGTCCAGGGCGTCGCGACGTTCAAGATCGGCGCCGACGACGAGTCCATCCAGAACGCGGCCGAGCGCTTCCTCGAGGCCCGCGACGAGGAGGTCGACTCGATCGTCAAGAACGTGCTCGAAGGCTCGCTCCGCTCGATCGTCGGCACGCTGACCGTGGAGGAGCTCAACCTCGACCGGATGAAGTTCCAGCAGGCCGTCCAGGACGCTGCCAAGGGCGACCTCGCGACGTCCGGCCTCCAGATCGACTCGTTCACGATCCAGGCGATCCGCGACGAGTCGGGGTACATGGACCTGATCGGGCAGCAGGAGACCGCCCGCCGCGAGCGCGACGCGCGCATGGCCAAGGCGTCCGCGGACCAGGAGGCCGCTGTCCGCGAAGCCGAGGCCAACCAGGTCAAGATCAACGCCGATCGCGACGTCTCCGTCCGGCGCGCCGAGACCGAGATGCAGATCGCGGCCGCCGAGGCGCGTGCGGCGCAGTCCGGGCCGCTCGCCCAGGCCGAGGCGCAACAGGAGGTCACCCGCAAGCAGACCGAGCTCGCGCAGCTGGAGGCCGACCGCAAGCGGCAGGAGCTCGTCGCCCTCACGGTCCGCCCGGCCGAGGCCGAGGCCGAGGCGCAGATCCGTCGCGCCGAGGGCGACAAGCAGTCGCGCATCGCCTCCGCCCAGGCCGATGCCGAGCGAGTGAAGCTGGCCGGCGAGGCGCAGGCGCGGGTGGTCGAGGTGACGGCCGAGGCGACCGCCAAGCAGACGACGCTCGAGGGCAATGCCGAAGCCGGCATCGTGCTCTCGAAGGGCGAGGCGGAGGCGAAGGCTCTCGCCCTTCGTGCCGAGGCGTACCGCCAGTTCAACGAAGCGGCCGTCATCCAGACGGTGCTGTCGATGCTGCCCGAGATCGTCCGCGCCGCCGCCGAGCCGATGGGCAACATCGGCTCATTGACCGTGCTCTCGTCCGACGGCGCTTCGGACATCGTCAAGACCACCACCCGGACGGTCGCCGAGGCGGGGGCTGCGGTGAAGGGCCTCACCGGCATCGACATCCCGAGCCTGCTTGCCGGGGCCATGGGCGGTCAGGCGAACGGCGGCGCCGGTTCGGCCACGCCGCGTGGCGGTGGCGGGGCGGGCAGTGGCGGGCACGGCCGGCCCGCGACCCCGCCGGCGACACCACCCGCGACACCGCCGGCCGCCGGGCCCGCGTCCGCTGCCTCCGGGACGACCGCAGGCGCGGTGCCGCCCGACCCGGGTGCCGCGTTCGCGCGCGCGGCACGCCAGATGAGCGAGGCGTCGCGGACCGTGTCGGAGGCGGCCATCCCGCCGCTCCCACCGGTCAGCCCGCCGGCGCCCACCGCAGCCGCGACGACGGATCGGGCGATCGAGCCGCCGCGTCCATCGCCGCGTGCGGGGGGGCGGTCCGGGCCGCGGATCGCCGAGGTGACCCGCGAGACCACCCTCGACGACGCCGCGGCACAGCTCGCCGCCGACCTCGACAGCGTGCCCGGCATCGAGCGGTTCGGACGGGTCCGGCTGGGCGAGCTCGAGCGCACGGGACCGCGGCCGTTGCGCCTGATGTGGCGGCTCGCCCGCGAGCAGCTCGACGAGCGCTACAGCCAGGTGACGGTAGGGGAGCTGCTCGACCAGTATCGGGGCGGGGGACCGTCAGCCCAGGCCTGATCCCCGCGCAGACGCGCCCGGCGCGCCGGCGGCTCAACGCCTCGGCTTCTCCAGGGTCGTGTAGAAGAAGTCCTTGGTCAGGTCCCAGCGCGGGTAGCGGCCCAGGATGTCCGTGAAGCGCCCGTAGAACGCCTCGTCGAGCGGCGTCTCGGAGAACCGCAGTGAGCGCATCACGAACCCGATCTCGCGGAAGTAGTCCTCGTACTGCGCCCACGTGAGCCGGTTTACCCACGTGGCGCCCTCGGCGCGGCCGTGGTGCTTCTCGCGGAACTGGCGGATGACGTCGTCGCTGAAGAGCAGGTGCGGGAAGGGGAAGTACAGCTCGCGGTAGAGGTGCGAGGCGCGCGGCCCGCGGTGCAGGTTGGCGCTGATCCAGGCCAGGCCGCCCGGCTTCATGATCCGGTACAGCTCGGCCAGGACGTTGTACGGGTGGACAACGTGCTCGAGCACCGAGAACGACATGATCCGGTCGATCGAATCAGCCTCGAACGGATGGTCGACCGAGAGATCGGCGCACACGAAGTGGGTCCGCTCGTCGGCCAGCGTCTGCCACGCGACCCGCTCACTGACGTCCACGCCCCATGCGTCGGCGCCGAAGTGATGGCTGAGATACCAGACCTCGAAGCCCGCCCCGCAGCCCAGCTCGAGCACCCGCTTGTCGGCGATGTCGATCGCGTGATGGACGTCGAGCAGCCGTCGCCGGGCCCGATCCTCCCGGCTCGCCTGGTCGTACTTCGGCGGTTCCGGGACGAGCGGTCTTGGGCGGTACTCCTCGTTGAGCGCCTCGAGCAGGGCCAGGTCCATCACCAGTGGCCGGTCACCCGTGTCGTAGACGGATCGGACGATAGCGCCGGCATTGTCGATCCCGGGCGGTTCGGACCAGCTCGACCCCACGGCTCGCGGGCGGGGCAGGACCGCCCAGCGGGCAGGCAGCGACCCCCACGACGAGCGGCCGACGCGGCCGGCGCCGGCGGTCAGCGCGTCCGGGCCGCCGATGGCAACCGCGATCCGGCCCACGGGTCGGCCGATCCGTCCGCGCACCGTTCGCGGGAGCAGCCGAACCTGCCATGCCAGCGACTGGACGGGCGAGGCCTCGAGCCGGCGCCAGACGCGACGAAGGAGGGCGCGGCCCGGGAGGGAGGTCATCGGGCTCGATCATAGCCGCGTATCCGGCGGCGGACAGATCGAAGCCGGCGGTCGATGACCGCCGGCTCCGGGGTTGCGCAATCCGCCTGGATCAGCGGCGGTTCACGTCGTCCTCGTCGTCCTCCTGCGCCTCGTCGCCGATCGCGCCACCGGCGCCCGCACCGACCGCGCCACCCACGACCGCGCCGGGAGGGCCGCCGAGCACGCCGCCGACGGCGGCACCGGCCAGCGCGCCGCCCCCGCCACCGACAGCCGAGCCGCCCTGCTCGTCGCCGCCCTCGGCGCTCTCGCCCGCAACGGCTCCGCCGGCCGCGCCAATGACACCACCGACGACAGCTCCGGGAGGTCCGCCCACCGCGGCCCCGATGGCCGCGCCACCAAGCGCGCCGCCGCCTGCGCCAACGGCCTCGGCCCCGACCTCGCCGCCATCGCGGTCGCGACCTCGGTTGCCGGACGAGTCGTCACGCTGATCGCCCATCCCGGACCGCGAGTCACTCCCGGCGTTCGAGGATTTGCTGTCACGTGAGCTCCCCGGCGTCGAGCTGCCGCTGCTCGAGCCGGTGTCCTCGACGTTGATCTCCTCGCGGCGCACGGTGTCCGAGACCTGCCGGTTCTCCGTGACCTGCCGCTTGGAGATCTCGATCTCCTCGACGACGCGGGGCTCCTTGGTGACCTGGACGCGCTCCTCCATGATCGGTACGCGGATCGTGTCGCCGTCGGTAAAGGCGCTCTCGTCGCCGGTCGCGTCACGATCGGTCGAGACGCGCCGAACCTGGACCTCGTCGCGGGTCACCGGGACATCGAGCGTCCGCTCCTCCTCGACGACGTTCTTGTCGATTCGGACCTCGCCGGCCTGGTCGCGCGTCCGCTCGGCGCTGAGCTGCTCCTCGTGGACCGGAACACGCAGGGTGTCCGAGGTCGTATCGGTGTCGATCGAGCCCTGGCTCGCCAGCGTCTGATCGGCTCCCGCGCTGCGGGTCGCGTCGGGCGTGTCCATCGCCCCGTCGATGGAGCGGTCCGCCTGGCCGGTGCCCGCGAACGAGCCGTTGCCCGCGTCGGACGCTTCGCTCGCGGCAGGCGGCTCGTCCCAGCCCATGTCGTCGACCTGCGACTTGTCGACGTCGAGAATCACCCGGCCCTCCTCGCCCTCGACGGTCTGCACGACCGTGAGCGGGACGTAGAGATCCTTGGGAAAGATGAGGCCCTTGGTGACCAGCAGGTAGTTCTGGCCGATCTCCTCGATGTCGCCGATCTTCTCGCCGTCGCGCCCGTGGGCGCTCCAGCCGGCCTGGATCTGGTCGTAGGTGGTGTCCATGCGATCTCCCGTGGTGGCGGTCCGGGCTCGGGACCGGGCCTCGTTCGTGGTTGGGAGGCCAAGCGTCCGGGTTGCAGCCTACGAGCCCGGCGCAGGATCGGGGAGCGTCTCTTGCATGTGTCTTGCACCGGCAAATCGCCGTTGCCGAGGGGCGCTACTGAAGGGTGGTCGATTCGCCGCAGGCGGTCACGCCGACCAGGCTGGCCCTCGCCGTTGACAACCCGCTCGCAGATCGCCTGGACGCTGGCGAACTCCGCCTCCATGCCTGCCTGGGCCGCCGACCAGAAGCACAGGCGCACGGCTCGATCGATGAGCTCGGCCGGCTGCGGCGCGGGCGCCTTCTCGAGGCCACAGAACGGCAGCGGCCGGCGGTGCGCCACGGCGGCAGGGACCTCATCGGCCGCCCGCTCGGGCAGCCAGACCGGCCCGTCCACGGCTCCCGCGGACGGAGGGTGCGAGGTGCCGGCGGACCCGGATTCGGTCGGGGAGCCCGAGGCGGGCGAGGGGACCGTCGCCGCCGTCGCCGTCCGGGACGCAGCCCGGGTGCGGCGCAGCCGGACAGTACGACGAAGGCGAGCGCGATCGACCAGCTAGCGGTGCGCGGGACGATCTTCACGGCGACCCTCCGTCGCCGCCAGACGACGGGGGGCCCCGATTGGTTGCGTCGGCGCCCGCTACACCCCGAGCTCTTCGGAAGCCAGCCGAGCGCCTTCGAGCCGCGCGGCGATCTTGCGCATGGCGACGTCCCGTGCGAAGTCCGGCGAACCGTGCTTCGGCTTCTCGTCGCGGCTGAACGGCGAGAAGCCGCAATCGTCCGTGGCGCCGAGGTGCTCCACCGGGATGTACCTGGCCGCGCTGACGAGGCGGTCCTTGACCTCCTCGGCCGTCTCCACGTCCGGCGTGAGGGGGTTGATCACGCCGATGAAGCAGACTTGCGCGACGCCATTGGCATCGTCGCGTCGGTTCTCGCCCACCAGCTTGTAGACCTTCTCCTTGTCGTCCTCGCTTGCACACTGGATCAGGAAGTAGCCGGCGTTCAGCTGGAACATCCTGGTCAGCAGCTTCTCGTACGGCACCTCCTTCGAGTGCACGGAGTCCATGTCGCCGCCCGGGCAGGTGTGGATGCCGATGTTCCGGCGCTCCTCGGCAGAGAAGCGGTCGAGCACTCGGTTGTTCAGGTCGATGAACTCCTGGAGCATGTCCTTTCCCGTCCAGGGGTTGCGCGCGTCGTTCTTGTTGGCCAGCCGCCCCTCGGTGAAGTCCATCGACACGCGCTCGGCTCCGGCCGCGAAGCAGCGCCGGATGTCCTGCTCGACCTGATCCACCACGTCGTCGAGGAACCGGTCGCGCGGGTAGCCCTCGATCTCGCCCTCGAGCGGGTAGAGCAGCATCATCATCGAGGCCGAGATGACCGCCTGCTTGAGCGGGTGCGCGGTGAGCCCCTTGTTCTTCTCGACGAACTCGGCGGCGAACGTCTTGTACCTGAACGGTCCTCCGGTCAGCCGTGGCAGCTGGCGGTGATGGCCATCGTCGAAGATCGCGAAGAACTGACCGTCGCCGGCGAGGTTCTCGGCCAGGCCCGTCCCTGCGAGGGTGTCGGTGATGGGGTAGGTGGCGAAGCTCGATTCGCGCTGCTCGCCATCGGTGACATAGGTCTCGCCGGTCTGCTCCAGCCGCCGGATCGAGTCCTCGGCCGCCTCGTCCTGCTCGGCCAGGAGCTGGTCGAAGGTGATGTCTCCGTCGTCGTACGCCTGGTACGCATCCTGGAGCTTCATCGGCCTGGGCAGGGATCCGACGAGCTCGGTGGGGATCGGCATGGTTCCTCCTCGGCTGGGCTGGCGTCCCGAGTCCAGTGTCGGCCGTCTCGCGCGCGCGTGCTTGCCGGACGCGGTGCCGCGGTCACCCGTCGCGCTTCGTCCTCCTGGATGGCGTCCGGCGAACGGCGCCGTAGTCCAGCGGCAGCTCCGCGACACGCATCTCAGGGTCTGCGACGTGCGCGGATCCGTGCTCGGCCAGCGCCGCGCCGAGATACCGGAAGGTCCACTCCTCGGCCAGCGGACGCGTCTCGAGGAAGACGATCGCGATCTCCGGGTAGCGGACCTGGACGCGAGCCAGCATGTCCGGCAGGAAGCCGGCCGGTGTGTAGGCGTGCTTCAACAGGCTGCCGTAGCGGTCCTCGACGACGACCGCGGCACGAGGCACCTCCGCGAGCTTGGCCAGCTCGAAGACAAGCGTGCCGTTCGAGAGGCTTCCGGCGAGGTCTGCCAGGGACTTGCGCTCGACCACCGCGATGGGCGTCCCATCCTCCGACCGAACCGCGTCGTCGCCGGCTGTCAGCGCGGCGCGGACGGTCGTCGCCTGCTGCTTCGAGAACCCATATGGGTAGCGCTCGCGGGTATCGACGACGATCAGCAGCTCGCCGATGCCGCTCGCTCGCCGGCCCGGGATTCGGGCGCCGGGCCGCGCGGTGGTTACGACCTTTCGGGTCTGCCAGAAGATGCCCTCGCGTCCCGACGGCAAGGTCGTGAAGACGAACTGCGAGCGATTCTCACGTGGCCGATCGAGGACCAGGTCGATGGCCACGCCCCGGCGGCGGCAGAGGGTGACGGGCACCTCCTCGACGATCTGCGCCCCGGATGGCCAGCCGCCGTCGACTCGGGCGCAGAAGACGCGACTCGTCCGGGGCCAGGTGTCACGGACCTTGAGGACGAGGCCGTGGTCGATCGGAAGCCGGATCAGGTACGGCAGGCGGGAATCCGGATCCGGGTTGCGCGCGACGACGAAGTTCGCGGTCACAGGCTACGGCTCGACCGCGAGCCGCCGGGCGAGGGTTTGCCTCCTACCTGAAGTGCCGAACACGGGGTAGAAGGTCGTCGCGAGGTCTTCCCTCGCGGCAGGCAGCCCAGCCGACGAGATCCGGGCGCAGGCCGAACAGGACGAAGACTCGCTCCGCACGCTTTGGCGCCACACGTAATCCGCGCTCTGTACGAAAGCCGCTCGATGAGGCTGGATCCAGGGCTGCCGACGGGGCCACCAGGCCCTTCCCGCCTCGTCCGCGGATCCGGCGAGCTTCGCGCCGGCAATCGTCATACGTCGACATGTCGCCCATGAGCGTCGTCGAACTCAGACGAGGCCGTGTCCTCGGTGGGCGTGGCAACTCGATAGACCACAGCGATCGAGCGATCCCAGGAAGGTCCGCTGGGTCCGAAATCCCCTCGTGCCTCAGGAACTCAGCCCATGCACCGTCTGGAGTGTCGGCGAAGTAGTGGACCGGGCCTTCCCCTGCGCCATGCCAACGCGCCGGATCCTGGGCAGCCGACTCCCAAAGAAACGGGAAACGCGGATCAGCATGGCGAAAGACGATCAGGTCGCCCCCCCAACGCCGGCCAGACTGGCGGCGAGTTGGCGAACCCTCTCGACCTCTGGAGAAGCGGGATCCCATTCCGCTCCCAGCACGTGACGCGGCGAACGTCCCTCAAGCTGCACGCGTTCGCGATCGAACCATCGCCTCACGCCAAAGCGGTTGTAGGCACCTTCCAGGTCCGATAGGACCAGGGCAAGCCAGTGGATGCGGGCCGCCGCGTCGTCCGGCCAGGCACGAGAGCCGGACAGGTACCGTCCGAGGCTTACCGAGGAGATACCGGCCAGTGCGGCGAGTTCATCTCGTTCGAAGATGCGTAGCAGCCCTGGCACCTCCCGTTCCGGAAGTGGCGACTGCGCAAGGGAGTCGTCCAGTCGCTCGATGAGCCCTGCAAGCCGACTTGTTTCTGGGCTCGCCTGCATGAATGCGACAGCCGCGTCCCGACCGATCCCCGCCGTCGACGCCTCCTGTGCGATCCTCCGGAGGAGTGCGAGGTCCAGTCGATGGACCGGCTCCGGCCCGTCCAGCAGCCCCAGGGCGAGTGCTCGCCGGAGCAGCCGGATCGCGGGGTCGACGAGGCCTGGACGATCCAGCGGAGGCGCGACGGTAGAGATTTGGACGGCAGCCATCTACCAAAGTCTAACCGGGGTCAGGGAGCCGTCGAGTGTTGGGCCAGCAGGGGTCTGCTGCGCCGCCACAAAGTCGGCGATCGGAGCGAGCCCCTCCGGTGAGGCAGCGGGCCCAATGGCGGCCGCCCAGTCAGATGGGATCGATCGGATGGCTGCCTGTTGTCGATGGGGGTCGCCTACGGGCGCCGTCAGTGCCATTCGACCGCTCTGATCTCATCGGCGATCTGCGCGGCGAAGTGGTCGCGCGTCAGGCGCTCTGCGCCAGTTGCGTCGTGTACCTGAGCGTGAATCCGTGGCGGAGTAGCTCAGTGGTAGAGCAGGGGACTTATAAGCCTGCCGGTCTAACCGCTGTGCCTTTCCCGAGTGGGACCCAAGCACGAACAAATCCACTCGGGACCGTTGATCGCCAAGCGTAGACTGACAGAGTGGACCGGCTGGGTGACTCGCCCCACGCGCCCCCGGTGAGCGGCGCGCGGCGGGCCGAACCTCAGTTCTGACTGGCGCAGATCAGGAACCCCTGCCTACCCGGTCGTCCCCTGGTTCCTGTCGGCGCGGGAGGGCATCTGCCATGGGCCATGTTCGGTTGAGCGAGCACATCGACGCACCAATCGACCACGTCTGGGATATCAACGCCTCGTGCGAGCGACTCCCGGAGTGGAATGTGAATATCGTCGATGTCAAGGACTGCCAGGGCCGGCTCGACCGAGTCGGGGCACGGGTCACGACGGTCGTGCGGGTCTTCGGCCGGAAGATCGAGGGCTCTCAAGAGACGACGAAGGCCGACAAGCCACATGCCTTCGCGCTGAAGCTCGTCGGCGCGGGTGGCGCCAAGGGCACGGTGGACGGCACCTTCACCGAGGCGCGCGGCGGCACCGACGCGACATTGGAGCTCGAGTACGACCTACCGATGGGTATATTCGCCGGCGTCGCAGAGAAGCTGCTCGGTGGATCGATCGAGCGAGACCTCCGTCACTCGATGGAGAACTTCAAAGCACTCTGCGAGTCGACGATCGCGGCTCACGTCTGAGCCGCGACTGAGGGATGGGGGCGGTGGGTCACTCGGCCTGCCGCAAACCTCCTGCCAATTCCGCGCCAGTTCGCCCGAGGAAAGGCCCCCTTTGGGCCGTTCCCTGGGATCCGAGCTTGCACCACGTCGCGGCCAGCGCGGGTGGTCGCTCGGGTTGATCCGGTCATGTGGTGACACGAGGACGGTCGGCACGCCATAGCGCGCGTAGACCTGGGACATCTCGACCCCGGTCGGTCCGGCGCCCAGGACGGCGAGGCTCTTCGGCAGCTCACGTGTCGAGGTCGCCTCGCGGTTTGTCCAGGGCTGGATCTGGTCGAGACCCTCGATGTCATCGGGGACCGACGCGTTCGTGCCGACGGCGATGAGGGTCGACCGCGCGGTGAGGGTCTGCTCGCCCGCGGCGCTCCGGACCACGACCCGACCCGGACCGTCGAGGTGCGCCTCGCCGCGGATGACCACCGCGCCGGCGGCCTCGAGGTCGCGGACGTGATCGCCGTCGTCGGGCCAGTCGCGGTTCTCACGATTGATCATTCAGTCGCGAGGTCCGAGGCGCGCCGCCACGGGTAGTTGCCGCCAACGCGGTGGATGCTGGCCGCATGGAGGAGCGCCTTCGACGGCATGCAGGCCCAGTAGGGACATGAGCCGCCGAACAAGCTCGCGATCGATGCTCGCGACCGTCCCGCCCAGCTTGCGGGCGAGGTGGGCGGCCGCCTGACCGGCCTCGCCGGCACCGATGATGACCTGGTCGTATGCATTCGGCTCCGATGCTCGTGTCATGTCTTTGACTCCTCGCAACACCACGGCCTGGCGCGACCTGCCTCAAAGCCTGGCGCCTATGCTCGAAAGGCGGCCTCGATCCAGCGCCGGTCCGGGAGGCCTCGCAGGCCATCGCTCGTCCGGTACAGACGGCAGCGTGGGGTGTAGTCGCCAGGATCCGCGTAGGTGGGATCGACGTCGCGGTCATCGACGCGGATCGTTGGCGAGCCCGGGAATCGCAGGCGCTCAGCGGCCACGGGGTCGG
>Ga0136617_10004168_pt1 | contig 12946 bp, 13 predicted proteins | sample AntDrymUQ3222106_2_FD_129672 | JGI IMG/M metagenome (GOLD analysis project Ga0136617, IMG submission 129672) | Polar desert sand microbial communities from Dry Valleys, Antarctica - metaG UQ322 (21.06) | ecosystem: Environmental > Terrestrial > Soil > Desert | place: Antarctica: Dry Valley...
ACGGCTGCTGAACTTCCGGAAGCTCAGTAGTTCTTCATCCTTGATAGCTCCGGCTGCCTTGTACATCGAATAGAGAAGAGGAGAGGCGTGGCCTTTCGAGAAGATCAAATGGTCGTTCGCCGGGTTCTCCGGATCGTCGAAGTCGTAGCGCAGGTACTTGCTCATCAACACGGCCATGAGATCCGCCGCCGACATGCTGGAGGTGGGATGCCCGGAGCCCCCGGTGGTGCTGGTGCGGATGCTGTCCACGCGCAACTGCTGACCCAACTCGTGCCAGTATTCGACCCCAACGGTCTGCTGATCACTCTGCGAAGTCAATGCGAACCTCCCGGTTTGCGGCCATGAGACCTGATGTCCGAGTAACGTAACTACCCCGCGCCAGCGGCCCGGAAACGGCCCCGCCAGGTGTCTTTCATGCCCGAGATCAACGGTCACGCCAACGGTCGCCAGTGATCACCAAACAACCAGCTATCCTGAGAGAGTGACCCGCCCGGCGTGATCCCATCAAAAAGGCGCGCCGCGGGACCCGCGAAAGCCGGTCTTCAGTAGATGCTGGGAGGAAGGTCGAGGTCTTCGAATCCTTCCACGTCCAGAACGTTTTCCGGCTCGATCCCCTGGGTGCGCAGGAAGTCCACGATCTGGCGGTGGTGGAACGCGACGTGCCAGCGCTGCGCCCGCAATACGATCGAGTAAGGCACCTCGCCCCGGCTCGACCGGACCTCCGGGTCTTCTTGCTTCAAAGTTTCCCCATACTCCATGAGGAAATCCTCCCAATCGCGCAGGATTTTCCGGGCGAAGTCTTCCAGTTTTTCGGGGCCGGTGAGCGGACGTTCGCGGCTGGCATCCGCCTCGCCGGTGTACCAGGCGAACTCACGGGCATGCCAGGCTTGGGGCAGCATCTCGAAGGGCCGGAAGGCATTGACGGTCAGGTTGCGGATGCTCCTGCCACGGGAGGGGGTAGGGGCGATCAACGACTCCCAGGGAGCCACCGTTTGAAGCTCGATCCAGCCATCCATGATGGAGGCCGCGTCCCAGGCCAGGCGCGCGCTGTCCACCTCGCTCTCGGGACTCGGCAGGCCCAGGATGGTGGCTATCTGCATGGGGTGCATCACAGGGGACGCCCGGCCGGCGACTACCAGGGATGGGATCAGGGGCGAGCCAGCCTCCTCGTACCGGCGCTGTCCCTCTCCCCCATCCACCGCGTTCAGCGCCTCGAACTCTACGTCACTCTCGCCAAGGAACTCCCTGGCCGCAGCGCAGGAGGCTCACCCGGGACGCCAGAATAGAATTACCTCGGACATTCGAAGTCTCCTTCCATCCCGCGTTTGCCGTTCACTCCGTATCCCCGGATACGCCCGGTTCTACAGAATTTTGTGGAGGTTCCCGCCCGCCGGGCTTCGCCTCGGCTAACTGTACGGAGTTCATTCCGGCGCCCTTCCGTCCACGTAACCGAGGTTGGCGGAGATGTTCCGCGCGGCTTCGGCGGCGAGCGGAAAGTACTCGAGCAGGCGCTTCCGGTTCAGGCGGCTGCTCGGCCCGGTGACGCCGAGGGTGGCTATCACCCCGCCGGTGTGGTTGCGGATCGGCACGGCGATGGTCGAGATCTCCGGTACGCGCTCCTCGAAAGAAAGAGCGTATCCGTTCTTCACCACGCAGCGTAGCTCCGAGCGGAGCTTGTCGGAAGCCGTTATGGTGCGGGGAGTCGCCTCCTCCAGCTCGCCGGAGAGTATCTCCTCCTGAATCTCCGGCAGACGGTAGGCAAGGAGGACTTTCCCCGGCGCGCCCTGATGGATGGGGATGGGCTGCCCGATATCCGTGTACGTGCGGCGCAGCGGCCTGCGGCTCTCCACCTGGTCCAGGACAATCCTATCCGCCTTCCCCTGCGGCAGATGAAGCCCCACCGTCTCGTTACACTCGTCGCGTAGCCAGGCCATGATCGGGAGCGCCGTCGTGTGCAGGTTGACCTTGGCGAACGCCACCTGCGCCAGCCTCAGTACGTGCGGTCCAAGCGCGTAATTCTTGTTGTGTGGAAGTTGCTGCACCAGTTCGTGCCGCTGCAAGCTGACCAGCAGGCGATGCACCGTGCTGCGGCTCAACCCCGTGAAGCGTGCGAGCTCCGATACCCCCATCTCCGAACGATCCGCCGTGAAGGCGTCCAAAATCGCCACCGCACGGTCGAAAGACTGTACCGTTTTACGACGCTGTTCCTGCATTGCGGAACGCCTTTCCGATCTGTAGACACCGCTCGCCTGTTTGAATATTATATGCTGCGGTCTACGGGCGAAAGTCCGGCGCTTCGCGGACACGGCCGTCAAGAGGAGGGAAGCGGGAATTGGCGAACATGCGGGGTCATGAGCCACTGGAGGGGCGGGTTGCCATGATCACGGGCTCCGGCCGCAACATCGGGCGCGCTATTGCGTTGGAGCTGGCGGCTGGAGGAGCGGACGTCGTAATCGTGGTCCGTAGTGGCCGCGAGGAGGCCGAGGGCGTGGCCGAAGAGGCGCGCTCCCTGGGGCGGCGCGCGCTGGTGGGGGTGGCGGACGTGCGCGACGAACAGGCGGTTGGCCGCGTGGTCGAGGAGACCAGTGAGGCTCTGGGGGCGGTCACCGTGCTGGTCAACAATGCGGCGGCGCGGCGGGACACGCCGTTCCTCGATCTTTCGCCCGAGGAGTGGCGGGAGGTGGTGGGTACGATCCTGGACGGGGCCTTCGTGTGCAGCCAAGCCGCGCTGCCAGGGATGCTGAAGGCCGGGTGGGGCAGGATCGTGAACATAACCGGGCTCGCGGCGCATACCGGCGCCGCCCACCGCGCCCACGTCGTAGCCGGAAAGGCCGGACTCGCCGGGTTGACCAGGGCGCTCGCGCTGGAGTACGCGGCGAACGATATAACGGTGAACGCCATCTCGCCAGGCATGATCGAGACGGTAAGGAAGGGCGCGAAGCCGGAGCATCACCGCGAGAGGAAGATCCCGGTCGGGAGACGCGGAACTCCGGAGGAGGTCGCCGCAATGGTGCGCTACCTGGTCTCGGAAGAGGCTGCGTTCGTAACGGGACAAACGCTGAACATAAACGGAGGTCTATACCTGTGACCGGGAACCATCGGCTGCCCTCTGAGGAGCTCGCCGCGTTCATCTCGAACCACCCTTACGAGTCCATCCCCGAGGAAGCGCTGCGCGAGAACCGGCGCCGCATCCTCGACACTTTAGGAGTAGCCATCGGAGCCCGGAAAGCCAGGCCGGTGGAGATCCTTCTGGAATTAACGAACGAGCTGGGCGGCGCTCCGCAGGCGAGCGTCCCGGCACAAGAACCGAGGACATCGGTCACCAACGCGGCACGCCTTTTCGGCGTCATGTCGCACGTGCTGGACTTCGACGACACGCACATACCCACGATCCTCCACCCTAGCGGCCCCGCTCTCGCGGCGGCGCTGCCGTTGGCCGAGCACCGGGGGTCGAGCGGGCGCGAGCTGCTCGCCGCGTTCACCTTCGGCGTCGAGGCTGGCTGCCGGGTGGCGCTCGCGCTCGGCACGGCCCACTACGACGCGGGCTGGCACGTGACCGGGACCGCCGGGACAGTCGGCGCGGCAGCCGCCTGCTCGCGGCTGCTCGGCCTCGACGAAAGCGAGACTCACAACGCCCTCTCCATCGCCGCCACGGAGGCCGCCGGGCAGAGGACGCAGTTCGGGGCGATGACCAAGTCGCTGCACACGGGCAACGCCGCGGCCAACGGCGCGCTCGCCGCGCTGCTCGCCGGGAAGGGATACACAGCCAGCCGCGAGGGCTTCGAGGGAGCCCGCGGCCTGCTCAATGTGGCCTCCACGGCCCATTCGCCGGAGGAGCTTTCGGAAGGGCTGGGTGAGCGGTGGGAGACCTTCCGCATCGGTATCAAGCCGTATTCCTGCGGCGTGGTGACGCATCCTGGGATAGACGCGGTGCGCGAGTTGGCCCGCGCCACGGGTGCGCCCGCCGATGACGTGGAGGAGATCGAACTCGGGGTCCATCCTCTAGTGATGGAGCTGACCAACAAGCGGGAGCCGCGCACCGGCCTCGAAGGCAAGTTCAGCATAGCCTTCGCCGGCGCCATCTCCTGGCTCGAAGGGACCGCGCGCCACCGGCAGTTCACCGACGAGAAGGTCAACCGCCCGGATGTAAAGGAACTTCGAGACCGTATCAAGGTGGTCGAGGATCTCTCCCTCGGACAGACCGAGGCGAAGGCCACCGTCACTCTACGAGGCGGCGAGATTCGTAGCGAGCAAATCCGCCACGCTACTGGAACCCCGGAGAACCCCATCTCCGACGAAGAGTTGCGGGAGAAGTTCACCGATCTGGTCGAGCCCGAGCTGGGGGCCGGAGCCGTCCGGCGGATCGCCGGCTACGTCGGGAGGCTGGGGGAAGATAGTTCCCTGAAACCGCTTTTCGGTGCGTTGTCGCCGGCGGTGAACGCCGTGAGGTAGGCCGGTGAGCCAGGCACACTGGAGTACGGTACGTTAGCCCTGGCGCCAAATCTGGCCCTCTTGCTCGGGGCCTCCGGCGCGGGCGCGTTCGTCGCGATGCGCTTCAAGATCCCCCTGGCGGCGCTGATGGGCGCGCTCACCGGAACCGTGCTCGTGCAGAGCGTGGGCCTCACCTCGCTGGAGCCTGCCCCGCCAGCCGTTCGCAACGTACTGTACGCGGCGGTGGGGCTCATGATCGGGCTCCGGATCACACGCTCTTCGTTGAAAAAGCTTCGCGGGGTCGCGGCGCCGGCGATCATGGTCCCGACGGTCATGATCGTCAGCGGCGTGCTTCTTGGACTCCTCTTCGCGACGCTGACGCCGGATGACTCGCGGCTGCGCCTGGACCTCAAGACCGCCGTGCTATCCATCACGCCCGGCGGTTTCCAGGAGCTCGTGATCGCCGCCCAGCAGATGGACGCTCTGCTCGCGGTCGTGGTAACCACGCACATGATCCGCATCATGACCGTGCTCTACACCTACCCGAAGATCGTCAATGCGCTGGTCAGCCGCCTGGGAAACGAAAGACCGGTGGAAGACGGCGCCTCCGAAGACCAGACGGATGAGGTCACGCAAGAAGAGCGCGCCAACGTGGGGCCGTGGATAGCGATAATCTCCGGAACCGCTGCCGGTGGCGCCTTCGGAGCCTGGTCCGGCATCCCCGCCGGCACGGTCGTCTTCGCCATGCTGGGAGCGGCGGCGGTGAAGGCTGTTATCGGGGCGGACTCGGCCACGCTGCCCAATTTTGGGCGGCTCGGGATACAGGTCTCTCTCGGCATCGTGCTGGGGTTGCAGTTCTCCCTGGGACCGCTGGCGCGGGCCGGCTCTCTGGTCATCCCGCTCGCCATTTGCCTGGTGCTGCTCATAGCCCTCTCGCTGGCGACCGGTCTGCTCATCTGGTACACAACGCCGACGGACCTCGCCACTGCTCTGTGGATGAGCGCGCCTGGGGGTCTCATGGAGATAGTCGTCATGGCTGACGCGATGAGGGTGGATGTGCTCCCCGTCCTCACGGTCCACACCATGCGCGTCGTGCTCATCATCGCCATCCAACCAAGCCTCGTGCTGGCGCTCTCGCGTCTGCTATGAGAGGAGGATAGATGGGAGCGGCCCTCACGGAGAAGAGCCTGAGCCGGGGCAAGAAGGGAGGTATGGGCCGGCCCCAGCGTCTGGAGACCGGCCCCGCAGCGTAGCCCGCTAGAAAGGAATATCGTCGAAGCTAAACGCTCTACGCTAAAACCTCTCGCCTGTAGTCAGTAATTGCCGTGAACTTGCGGCGGTTGCATTCACCGCATAAGGGCTGAATATTGCCGATGTCATCGGAACCTCCCTTCGTAAGAGGAACCACGTGGTCCGCTTCCAGCCTTCGATCGATCATACCGCAACACAAACAAGCATAACCGTAAACTGAGCACAGAGCATCGAATTCCTTAGCCGTGAAGTGCCCCCGCCTGCTTTCTTCGCCGCCCTGCGTTTGCGACGGTTGTTGATCTTCGCGACTCTTACCTTCTCAGCGTTTTCCTGTACCCACTTCTTGCTGCGAGAGATCACCTCTTCACGATTGCGTTCATAGTAGCCTCGTCTGGAGGAGGCAATACTCTCGCAATTATCTGCTGCCCACCTACTCTTGTACTCGCGTATTCGTTCCCTATACTTTTCCTGGTACTTTAGGCGTGCCTCGATCCGATGAGGCAGGCTAGCTCTGGATTTCTCGTACTGAGCATACTGCCCTGAACGCTTTAGACGATTCTCACGTACGCTCGACTTGACGCACAATTTGCACTTCCCCATGCGCCCATCTAAGTTGCGAGGTGCGGCATAGAACTCGGAAGGTTCCTTTTCTACGCCACACCTCTTGCATTTTTTGCTACTCAAGTATCAAAATGGAATGTCGTCGAAGTCTTCTTCGTTTATGTTCACGTCGTCGCGGTTGCCACCCTGGTTTTGCCCGCCACCGCGGCGCTGTCCCGCAGCGGCGGGGGCGCCACCTCCTCCTCCATCGCCTGCGTCGCCGGCCCGGCCGAGGAACTGGACGTTGTCGGCGACGACATCAACCGCGCTGCGCTTGGAGCCGTCCTGGGCTTCCCAGGTACGGTACTGGAGCCGGCCCTCGACCAGGATGGGGTCGCCCTTCTTCTTGTAGTTGGCGATGGTCTCACCGAGCTCGCGCCAGGCCGAGACGTTGAAGAAGTCCACTTCTTCGTTCTTGGAACGCACCCTGTTGACAGCGATGCCAAAGTCGCACACTGGGATCCCGCTTCCCGTGAAGCGCAGCTCGGGGTCTCGCGTGAGGTTTCCGGCCAGGATCACCCGGTTGTAACTGACCATTTCCGTACTCCTTTCCTCTGCTTTTCTGGACTAACCTTTACAGAAACATCCCCGATTCTCAAGTGCCGAATCCCCGAGGACGCCTCCTTCACGCCAATACGTAACGGACGGCGATGAATTACCGATGAAAACCCGATAAATTTGCCGGAATCATTGGAGGATTTTCCACCCGAGCCTGGAATCCCTTCGTGACGGCCACGTCGAGTTGCTCGTCTTTGATGGTGACGATCACATCCCCGTGCTCGTCGTTGCGGAATACGCGGGCGCCTGTCCTGCGAAGCCTATCGAGGGTCTCGGGGGTAGGGTGTCCGTACGAGTTGTCCGCGCCGACCTGTATAACGGCCACCTTCGGCGGAAAGCGGTTGAGGAACAGCGGCGTGGAGGAGGTGCTGGACCCGTGGTGAGTTACTTTCAAGAGTGAGAGCGGCCCGGTATACGCCCCGCTCGCCATGTACTCTTCTTCATTCGCCTCGGCGTCACCAGCCAGCAGGATGCGGGCGCTCCCGTAGGTCAGGAGAAGTGCCACGGAGTTGTCGTTGGTCTCGGAGAAGAGACCGCCTTCGGCGTCGGTCGGCGGGCCAATGACGTCAACGCGGACTCCTCCCCAGTCCATCAGATATCCGGTGCGGACGATTTGGACTTTGGCCCCCTCGGCGCGCACGCCGCGCAGGAAGGAATTGTACGTCAGCGTGCCCTTCTCATCGCCGGAGATGTAGACGGTCTCGACCGGGAAAGCGTCGAGCACGTCCAGGAAACCGCCGATGTGGTCGGCGTCGGGGTTGCTGACGACGATGCCGTCGAGCGACTGGACGCCCCGGCTCCTCAAGAAATCCACCACGTTCGGACCCTCTTCCGTATTTCCGGCGTCTATGAGGTGGCTCGTGCCGCCGGCCTGCACGAGTACCCCGTCTCCCTGCCCCACGTCTATGAAGCTGACGGAGAGCGACCCGGACGGTGGAGGCTCGGCCCCGCCCCTCGTCTCGCCCATCGCAAACCCGCACGCCTGAGCAGACAGGGAGATAAAGAGAAAGAGCAGGCAGAAGAGAGGTTCCCGGAGGGACCGGCGCCAGCCGGGTCCGGGGTCTACTCGTTGTTCTCGGGGGTGAGGCGGTCTATCCACTCGTCGGCCTCGGCGCGGGTGAGGTCAGAGAGCGGCTTGCCGATGCGGCCCTCCAGGCGGGAGACGCCGTTCTCGCCCCGCAACTCCTCGGCCAGCGTGCGCAACAGGTCCACCTGGCTCTTCCGGGCTTTCTGCGAACCCCTCTTCTGAGAACCCCGCCGTGAACCCTGCTGGGAATCGCTATCACCGGGCTCCTCGGCCTGCCCGTTGGAGCTCTCGGCGGCGCTGGGCTTCTGTGTTTTCCGGGCTGGGACTTCCTCCGCGGGGGCCGGGTTCCGGGAGCGGCCCGACCCGCCGGAGCTTCGCTCACGCGGCGCGGGCTCTGCCCCGGCTTCGCTGGCGACCGCGCGAGGATACGAACGCCCGCCGGAACCTCCGGGACTCGCGGGCGGGGCGTCGTCACCATCAGAGAGCTCTTCCAAAGCGGTGGCCCCGACGTTCACCGCGTCACGGAGCGCCCTGGCCTTCGCGCGGGTCTCCGCCATCCTTATGAGGTGCGGCACGATGCCACGCCCGACGTTCTGCGGGCTGGCGTCCCCGATGCCGGAGAAGACGCGCGGAGCCGCAACCCCGCTTTCGCCGACCTCTCCTCCCTCCATCTCCACCGTCGCCTTGACTATCGCCACGTTGCCGTTGGCGTCATCGGGAACCTGGATCAACTCGGTGTCTATGCCCCGGAGACCGCGGTTGTGAGCTTCGTCCAGAAGTCCCTGGAACAGGACGTATTGCTTGCCCTGTCTCGTGATGAGAAATTCATCCCTCATGGCTTCACGCGCCCCCGTTCCTGGCGGTTTCCCGGTAATCTCCGCCGTCGATCTCCACGCCCTCGGTCATGGATATTATCCGGCTCGCCGTCCGCTCTCCGAGCTGCGCCGGAAGCTTCTCTGGCCCTATGTTGGACGTGAAGATCGTGGGCAAAGCCTCCCGGTAACGATGGTTGACGATTACGAACACCCTCTCCTGCACCCATTGGGTGGCCTTCTCGGCACCCAGGTCGTCGAGCAACAGCAGGTCGGCGTTCTTGACGGCCTCCATCCACTCGTCGAGGTCGCGGCCCGGCGTCATGTACGCCCCGCGCAGGTTATCCAGAAGCTCGGGCACCGTAACGAAGAGCGATGGCACCCGCTTGCGGATCATCAACTCGTTCATCACCGCAACGGCGAGATGCGTCTTACCGGTTCCGACCCCGCCGCAGAAGTACAGCCCCCGCCCGGTCTCCCGGTTCTCCGCCCAGTCCCCGAGGTAGTCCTCCACCTTCGCGTAAGCCCGCGTGGTGGCGGGCGGGTTCGCGTACGGCTTGAAGTTGGAGAGCGAGTATCCCTTCATGCGCTTGGACAGGCCGCTGCGCGCCCTCAGAGACTCCACACGGGCGTCGCGGCGCGTGCGCTCCCACTCGCGCTGGTCGTTCTTCTGCTCGCACTCGGGGGTGCAGGGATGGTAGTACCACTCGCCTGGCTTGCCGTACTTCTTCTGGAGAGCCGGGGGGAACTCGACCCACTCGGCTTGAAGCTCCCGCTCGCAGTGCGGGCAGACGTTATCGTCGAGCCTCAGGGCCTCGGCGCGGCGGTTTCTACTCGCCGAAGAACCACTTGTAATCTTCCCTGCGTCGGGCAGCAGACTGTCTATCCGCTCCATCCTTCACCCCCTCTCCGGTCCTCATCGTCCCGCTCTCGCCGACGAGACGCAGACGGCGGTCTTTCTCGAACAGTTCGACGTCCTGCATGGTCTTGACACCCCGCTGCACCCAGTTCTCCAGGATGCTCCTGACGTAGCCAACCCGCCTGGCGTCGCGTTCGCTGGAGATCTTCAACGCCTCCCGCACCACGTCGGCTTCCAGGCCGTCCCGCTCACGGTAACCGTTCAGGAACTCCAGGATGTGCGGCGCAGGAAGGCTCCCCATGTATTTGAAGTAGTCGTCCGATGATACTCCCTCCGGCTCGGCCCTGACAACCTCGATCTCGTAAGGGGGACGATACTCGGCGGCGGTTTCATCCCTTCGATGTCTACCCTCCCTGTTCTCCCTCCGGGCGACCGGCGGTTGCCGAGCTACCTCCATCCAGCCGTCATGCTCGGCGATGAAGCCGTGATCCACTAGCGATTTCAAAGACTCCTCGACGCTTTCGGGCGTGGAACACAGAAGCTCGGCAAGCTCGCCGGGGTCCGCGTCGTCCCTTCCGATCTCAGGCAAGACCCTCAGAAGCTCGTAGAGGGCGACGGCCTCCGCGCCGATATGGGGCATCCAGCGCACGTAGAGCCGGGCTTTCGAGCCCCGCTCCCTGTTCTCCCCCGGAGGTGTGAGCCGTATGCGCTCCATCACTGAAGTCCAGTATAACGGCAAGAGGCCGGTCTCTCTACGCTCCGTTTGCGGACGAGAAGACCATGATCAGCGCGAGCAGGGCGAGTAACGGCGCCAGCCCCACCGCGCTGACGGCGAGGGCCGCCACGCCCAGCGTCCGGGAGCCCCTCAGCGCCCCCAGAATGCCGGGCGCTATTCCAACGAGGCCGCGGAGGACGATGAGCGGGGAGATCAGGCCCACACCCGGAATCGCGCCAGCGGCGACGGCCACCAGTACGCCGAGGACTACGCCCGCGGCGGACCAACCCATCCCGCAGCCAGACAGGTCTAGTTTTCGCCGGCGTTGGGCTCGATGGCGGGGAGGCCGCGGTCGGAACCCTCGATGCCAGGTATCAGATCCTGGCTGGCCGCGAGCCCGAAGAACAGGGCGGCCACGGAGAGGATGACCGTGATCGTGCCGATCCGGCGAGCCCCGAGAAAATATGCCAGGATGCCCAGGATCATGCCCATCACCCCGGCGGAGACGCTGGAGCCACCGGCCAGGATGGGACCGATGAGGCCGCCGACGGCGAAGAGTATCCCCACGACGGCGCAGATCCTCCCGGCGAGCAACTTCACCTGCTTCGCGCCCTCCGGGTTCTCTGCGGGATCCTGCAGCCGGTCCCGCTCCACCTGGCTTTTATGCCCTTCGCCCTCGCTCAACGCCACCCCTCCGGTCTCTTCGCCGCCCGTGCCCGAGAGCATACGCCATGCGGCTACTAGTATAATCTCCGTCTTGTGAGGTTCGACCGCGCACTTCCGGGCACAAACGAGGTATTTCTCCCCGATGGTACCCTGCGTCCCGTCTACGAAACCGTCCTCGAAGAGTTGGCGGCCACCGGCCCGAAACTATGGAACGAGAAGCTCCACCGTGCGCACGGCCTCCTCCTCGAAGAACAGCACGCCTTCGGCATCCTGAATGGCGACAAGACCCATCCGACGGACTGGTTCCCTCGCATAGTCCCCTCCGAGGACTGGGAACGCCTCGCAAGGGGGCTGTCACAGCGCATGGTAGCCATCAACGAGTTCCTCCGAAGGCTGGAGGCCGGCAAGGAAGAAGTCGTGCCGCGGGAGGTCGTGGAGAGCAGCATCCTCTACGACACATCGTGGAAGGATCGCTTCGGCCCCGTTCCGGCGCGCCAGATCGCCTTCGACGTCGTGGCGACTGAGGACAGAGCCGGAGTCTGGAAGTATCAGGTCATCGAAGAGAACGCCAAGATGCCCGTCGGGCTCGCCGCCATGACCCGCCGCTGCCGGATGAGCCGCGAGGTCTTCTTCCCGAAGGCGCACGCAGGGCTCCCGGTCCTTTCTTTAGACGGATGGCTCTCCCGCCTCGGCGACGCCCTGCGGGCCGCCTCTCCGAAAGGCCCCGAAGCCACTCTCGCCGTCGTCAGCAGCGGTCCCGAGGACCAGTTCTACCTGGATCATCACATCTACGCCCACGAGATGGACGCCATCCTCGCCGAGACGAAGCATTTGGAGATAGACGGAGCCGGATATTTATTGCATGGGCCATCGGGACGCCGGGTGGACGTCATCTACGAGCGGGTGGACGAGGACAAACTCTACGCGGATATTCCGGGTCTTCTGGAGTGTCACGTCGAGGGGAAGGTACACGTGCTCTTCGCCCCGAACTCCGAGATAGTGGACGACAAGGGCGTGGGCGCATTCGTCCCCGAGATGGTGCGTACATATCTCGGGGAGGAGCCGCTCATAGATAATGCCAGGACGTGGTCGCTGGCGGTCGAGGAGGATCGCCGCTACGTCATGGAACACTTCGGGGAGCTGGTCGTCAAGAGCCGCGGCGGCTACGGCGGGAAGGAGGTCATGATCGGCCCCGAAGAGACCAAAGGATCCATCGAAAAATTCCGCAAGATTATCGAAAGCAATCCGGTCGAATACGTGGCGCAGGAGGCCATAGACTTCTCCACCCACGTCCTGTGCGAGACGGATGGGAAAGAGTTCGTCCTGCGCGACTCATACGCCGACTATCGGGTACTCGTCCTCGCCCCCGACCCGGAAGACCCCGGCGTGGTCGAAGTGGTTCCCGGCTCCCTGACCCGCGTGGCCGCGCCGGGCAAGCACGTCGTCAACATCTCCAGCGGCGGTAAGATGAAGGACACCTGGGTACTCGAAAGGTAGGGAGATCATGAACTACGGAGACCTCATCAAGGACTCTTTTCGCATCACCTGGCGCAACCGCTACCTGTGGTTCTTCGGGTTCTTCGTGTACCTGGGCTCGGGCGGGGGCGGCGGTGGAGGCGGCAGCGGCGGTGGCGGTGGCGGGGATTTCGACGAGCAGAGTTCCGCTGAGATCGCCTCCGTCTCCGCGACGGCCGTCCAGAGTACGTTCCAGAACGTCGGTTTGATCGTCGGTTTGATCGTGGCGGCGTTCGTGATCTTCCTCATTCTCTTTGCGATTTACGTGGTCTCCCAGGGCGGCCTCACCGACAGCGTGGCGGCCGTGGAGCGGGGGCAGCGGCGCAGCTTCTCGACTACCTGGCGGGCCGGGGCACGTCTATTCTGGCGCGTGCTCGGGCAGATCCTGCTGTTCGTCGGGATCGTGCTCGGGTTGCTACTCGCCATCGGGATACCTATCGGGCTGCTCGTGGCGGGGGCGTTCTTCACGGACTCGACGGCGTTTCAGGTGGTGGCTGTCGTCATAGCCATAC
>Ga0136617_10004169_pt1 | contig 12945 bp, 15 predicted proteins | sample AntDrymUQ3222106_2_FD_129672 | JGI IMG/M metagenome (GOLD analysis project Ga0136617, IMG submission 129672) | Polar desert sand microbial communities from Dry Valleys, Antarctica - metaG UQ322 (21.06) | ecosystem: Environmental > Terrestrial > Soil > Desert | place: Antarctica: Dry Valley...
CACACTTCCGGAACGATCGGAGCAGTAGGCAATAATGCTCTGGGCGTAGTCGGCGTAAGCTGGAACGTTCGAATAATGTCGATAAAGATCTACGACAGCGACGGATTTGGCACGACCTCCGCCATGCTGGTAAATGCATATAACTATGTGCGTATGATGAAAAATCGAGGCGTCAATATTCGCGCAACGAACAATTCCTACGGCGGCTGCGACGAAGCCTGCGGATACGATCAAGCGACAAAGGACGCCCTGGATGCGATGGGAAATGCGGGGATTCTAAACGTCTTCGCCGCGGGAAATAACAACCGAAATATCGACAATGAGCCATTCTTTCCGGCAAGTTACACCAGCCCGTCTGTATTATCGGTGGCCAACTCGACATCGAGCGATGATCGAAGCGGCTCTTCGAATTTCGGGCCCTTAAGCGTGGATTTGGCTGCACCGGGAACGTTAATCCTTAGCACTGTAATAAGCCCCCACAACTACGCGAGCTTTTCCGGCACGTCGATGGCAGCGCCTCACGTAACCGGAGCGGCAGCTTTGCTGGCAGCTCATAATCCGGGTCTTTCAGCCGCATCTTTGAAAGCGACGTTATTGAATACCGTCGATTCGCTTGAGGCATGGAACGGCGTTGTAAAAACGGGCGGACGATTGAATGTATCCGCCGCATTGCGGAATCAAACCGTTTGCACTTTTGATTTGACAAGCACTTCGGTTCTTATGCCGACGAAAGGCGGCAAAGTTACGATTAACCTGGATGCCGCGCAAAACTGCGACTACACTGTCAAAAGCAATGTAAAATGGATCCACGCATTCGGCCCTGATTCTCTAAGCGGCGGCGGAACCGTAAGCTTTTGGGTAACGGTAAATCCGACCGTTTCCCGATCGGGCACCTTTACGATTGGAGGCAACGTGCTCACTGTAACCCAGTCAAGAAATTGATTTTTGTAGAAATTAGAACGTTTTCCAACTTTTATAACGTTAGGAGCATCTAATGCCAGTAAATCGTTCCGGTACTGCTTGGAGTTTATTTCCAGAAAATCTCTGTTTTTACCGAATTTCTTGCATTTAGATAGTTGGAAGTAGTATATTTGATTTTTCCCGGTATCGAAACACCATTTGTCTGCCCTGCATAAGATTATTTAAGGATAGTAACAATGAAAACAATTTTGGCCGTTAGCGGTAAATTCTCACTTTTCACTGCCTTCGTTTTAGCCGTATGTATTGCTTCATTCGCACAGGTTGGCCTGCGAAATGCTGTGGACATGGACGCCGACGGCAAAGCTGATTATACGGTCTTCCGTCCAAGCAATAACATCTGGTATGTCCTCAGAAGCAGCGGTGGATTCGCTCTCCAGACATTTGGCGTGGCCAATGAAGATTTTATCGCGCCCGGCGATTATGACGGCGATGGCAAAGGCGATTTCGCCGTTTGGCGTGATACAAACGGATTGTGGTACCGGATTAACAGTGCCAGCAGCACTTTTAGTATTCATGGCTGGGGGCAAACGGGCGATGAGCCTATTGCGAGAGATTATGACGGCGACGGAAAAACGGATATGGCCGTCGTCCGCCGCACAAACGGCGTTATGATCTGGTATATTTTCAGAAGCCGTGACAACGGAATCGAAGCGCGGCAGTTTGGTGTTGCCGGCGATTACACTGCTCCCGGCGATTACAACGGCGACGGAACCTACGACCTTGCCGTCCAGCGTCCCGGCGCGACCGCAACATCCGCCGCAACTTTTTACATATTAAACAGCGGAAGCGGAAGTTTTGAAACGATACAGTGGGGCCTCAGCAACGACCTGGTCGTGCCCGGCGATTACGACAAGGACGGCAGGACTGACATTGCAGTTGTCCGCGAAGGCTCGACACCGACTTCTAATCTGGTTTGGTTGGTCCGTAAAAGCAGCAATGCACAGCTTCTGCAGAGAACATGGGGCGTAACTGGTACCGATTTGAGTGTCCAGAACGACTATGATGGCGACGGACAGACGGAATTTGCTATTTGGCGCAATTCTGAAGGCCGATTTTATATATTCAACAATGCCAACGGCGGAATATCTATCATCAATTGGGGCGCTCCGAACGATTTCCCGGTGGCTAGCCACGATACCCATTAAATTCTCATTAATCTTTAGATTTGAAAGCCGAAGACTGCAAAGTCTTTGGCTCTTTTTGTTTATTGCGGCTTTTTGTAGTAATTTCTCATTGTTTCAATGAATCATCTTTCGACTGCAGTTCAAAATATTTTTCCAGGGAAACGCATCGTCATTATCGGTGATCTGGTCGCTGATCAGTTCCTTCACGGTACAATTGCCAGGGTTTCACGTGAGGCTCCGGTGTTTATTCTTCGGCACGATGAAACAGAAACTTGTGCCGGCGGTGCTGCAAATGCTGCGGTAAATGTCGCTTCGCTTGGTGGAGAGCCGGTATTGATCGGTGTGACGGGCGAAGATGTAAACGGCAATCTTTTACTGCGAAAACTGCGGGAATCACATGTAAATTGTGATCCTATTGTAGTTGATCCGTCGGTAAGGACGACGACGAAGATGCGCGTCTTAGCCGGCCAACATTTTGCCGCACGTCAACAGGTCATCCGCATCGATTATGAAAGCGATGCCCAGCTGAGCTTATCGATTCGACAAAAACTCGCCTTGAACGTTGAGAGGGCTGTGCAAACCGCCGATGCAATTGTAATTTCCGACTATAATTACGGGGTAGCCGATACCGAGATTTTCGATCTTGCCAAAGCGCTTGCGAAAAAAAAATCCATCCCGATATTGATTGACTCGCGATTTCGACTGAGAGATTTTCCTAATGCTACGACGGCCACGCCAAATCAGGACGAAGTGGAGCATCTTATCGGCAAGGATTTTACAGTGGAACAATGCTCCGAGCTTCGCGAAAGACTCGGATTCGAATCGCTGCTTGTAACCTGTGGAAACAAGGGAATGTTGCTTGTGAAGAAAAATGAGCCGCCGAAACATATAAATGCTGTGGGCTCGTTGGAGCCTGTAGATGTAACCGGTGCGGGGGACACGGTTATCGCGGTATATTCGTTAGGACTCGCATCCGGCTTGAGCTTTGTCGAAGCGGCTGAGATCGCCAATCACGCCGGCGGTATCGTAGTTATGAAAAAAGGAACGGCTTCCGTAACGGCTTCCGAGCTCGTAGAATCACTAAAGACAAATGTAAAAGCGGGCGTTTCGGAAACGTCCGCGTAATTACCAATGATTGCTGACGTTGAAACCTTTTTTTATCGCGAACAACTGGTCAAGAACGTCGGGCAGGCACGCGAAACAGGTTTGTCCATCGTGCTTGCAAACGGCTGTTTCGACCTGTTACACGCAGGACATATTCGGTATCTTTCGGGAGCAAAAGAACTGGGAGATTTTCTGATCGTGGGCATTAATTCCGACCGCCAGGTGAGGCGGTTAAAAGGTGGAAATCGGCCCTTTATGCCGGCGGCGGAGCGTGCCGAGATAGTTGCCGCAATTCGTTTCGTGGATGCCGTTATAGTTTTTGACGAGCCTACTGTCGAGGAATTGATCGCCGCGATCCGCCCGGACTTTCACGCAAAAGGAACCGATTACACAATGGAAACCGTTCCGGAACGCGAGATAGTACGTGCATATGGGGGTCAAGTAGCGATTGTCGGAGATCCAAAGGATCATTCTTCTTCGGAATTGATCGCCGCCCTTACAAAGACCATTTCACCACAGAGACACAGAGACACAGAGTAAAACCAAGCAAAAAAGGAAAAGTTGGAGGCAAAACTAACAACAAACGTTTTCCTATGTCATCTTATTTTGATTCGAATCTCTGTGTCTCTGTGTCTATGTGGTAGATTTCCTCTATGTTCGATGCGCGGAACAAGACCGATTTAATAATCGAAGTATGGGAAATGTTGGATTGCGAGAGCGTCGGTGCGAGCGAAATAATTGCCATCGAACAAGCCGTGCTCGACCGATTCGGTAAAGCCGCGGTTGATTCGCCGATGATTATCGCACGCCTTTTAGCGGACGAAGGCGCAGAGCTTCGACATTCCGAGATCATGCATCTCTACATCCAGCGGCGTTCAGACCGGCCGTACGAAGCCGCGTTCCGCAATATAATTAACATTTCGAACTTTAGAGAGGTTCTTGAATCGATCAGAAACCTCGAGAATCTGCGACGTAAATATCTCGCAGACAGAGATAAAGAGGGTTTGCGATTGATACGCGAAACAGCTCAAGAGGGCAGAAAAGTAACTCTCGCGGCTGCAGGCGGTAAAGGCGTAGATAGACTCAAAAATGCGGAAATTGCTGAATGGCTCACATTGTGGATTCATTCGCCCGAAATGTTCGAGGCGTGGGTAAAACTCAGAAAAGCCTCGGCTGACTTCCGGGGAAAATTTGGGAATTTCGATACTAAGTAAATCTTTTATGCGGCGATTTTATGCACCACCGGACAGTTTCGCCGAGCAGCACGTTCAATTGAGCGTTGACGAAACTCGTCATTTGCGTGACGTTCTGCGGCTTCGTGCGGGCGATAATATTAGTGTTTTCGATGGCCGAGGCCATGAGTTCACTTGTATTATCGAAACGATTGGAAAACAGTTTTCAACGTTAGTGATCGTTGATCAAATTTCTCCTCAGGCGCCTGAATCTTCTCTCGACCTTACTTTGGCTGTCACACTGCTGAAGGGCGAAAAGCTCGATCTTGTAATTCAAAAGGCTGTGGAGTTGGGAATTTCGAAACTGCAGCCGCTTCTTTCAAAACGATGCGACGTGAGGCCAACCGGCGGCGATAAAAGAACTGAACGCTGGAAAAAGATTTCTCTTGAAGCCGCAAAACAATCGGGGCGTGCGAAACTTATGGAAGTTGAAGGTCTGGTCAGCTTTGAAAGTTTTGTAAAAAATCTCGGCCGCACGGCTTATGAAAGCCCAGAGCTGATCTTATTCACCGAACGTGACGGATCGAAATTTTCCGAAATAAAGCAGAGCAAAAAATTAACCGCCGTCTTTGGACCGGAAGGCGGTTGGGAAGACTCAGAACTTATCCTGGCGCGTGAACACGGTTTTTGTTTGATAACTCTCGGCGGTAGAACCCTGCGTGCCGAAACTGCTGCGATCTCGGTTGCCGCCGTACTGCAGCATCGCTTTGGCGATTTTTCTTGAGCTGTAAAGCCGCAACTTGCCGGCTGTCACAAGGGGCGTTTCGCTTTCGCAGCGGAAGCGGGATTGCGACGTTACATTTAGATCTCGCTCTTTACGACTCGTGGGCGATAAACCGTATCGCCGCGTTGGGTAAGCTTTGCCTTTACTCCGATTGTTTGAATCATTCTTTGCAGCAATACCTTATCGTCCACCTTGAAATTCACAACACCCTTAACGTCAACATCCGGGTCATCGAATCTGACTACCAAAAAGCGCTTTTTTTCCCTCATTAGACCGAACAAACCAGCTCCCGGCAGAGGAATATGACTCATTACTTTACCGGTTGTCGCAGTGGATACGGTCGCTTCGGGTGAAACGATCATCAGAGACTTATAGGGAATTCCGAATTTCTCTTTCCTATCCTTTCCAAAAAAAACCAGCCGCTCATTTACATCGTCTGTGGAGAGCGTGCCCATCTCTTTCTCGCTAAAGCCAAAAAGGCCGCCTTGATATTTGGCCGGGATCGACATCGTTTCAGAGGTCATCATCGCCGGCAATTGGGCTTTTTCCGCCGGCCGCGGTTGTGCAAAAGCCAATACGGAGAAACAGAGAACCAAACTTGAGATAAAAATCATTCTTTTCATGGAATTTCCTTCTTTTCTGGATTTCGAAAGTATGCGAATACGCTCTCTACCAGCTTATATAGACGCGCTTATACCGAGTTTGGTTGTCATTTAGCCGCCGACAATTCCAATTTGTTGAGATACGGTTCCAATCTTTTTTTCGCTATTTCAACATATTCCTCTGAAATCTCCGAACCGAGCCATTGGCGGTCGAGCTGGTGAGCGACCTTGGCGGTAGTTCCGCTGCCCATAAAGCAGTCGTAAACCACATCGCCTGCATTCGTCCAAGTGTTTATTTGATCCGATACCAGCTGCTCGGGAAAAATCGCCGGATGTTCAAAGGCTATTCTGTCTTTGGACGATGATGTTCCCACATTGTAAAAGAAAATATTATTGACCTTTCGCTCTTTCGGCGCGACGTGATCGTGCGCCAGATCGTTTCTTCCGACTTTTGTTATGCGAAAAGATTTGAAAGCCTTTTCCTGCGTGATCGGCTGCGTGATCGGATTAAACGTTTTCGGCTGGCCCTTGCTGAACGCAAACATATACTCAAAACACTGTCTGTAACGCTTGCCGCAATCGCTCGGAATCGGATTATTTTTGGCGTAGATCATGGTGTCGTGAACCCTAAAACCGGCCTCTTGAAACGTGATCGCATGGCGAAAACTGGACAAGGTTTCGTCGCCATTGAGAGTTCGGTCGCCGACAACCCAAACGACCACGCCGCCGGGTTTCGTTTTTTGATAAAGCAGCACCGCGATCTCTTCGACAGGAAAATGATAGCCGTTATAATTCCGCAGGTCGTCGTAGGGCGGGCTTGTAATCGTCAGATCGATAAAGCCGGCCGGCATTTTCTTTAGCGTCTCAACACAATTTTCGAAATAGATTTGGTCGAGTTCCATAATCTGGCGTTAAAACCTTAACCCTCCTATAGTTCTTTGCCAAGCCAACGTTTGTGTGAGCACGGCGAGTCTTTGGCTATCGGTTTCGGAGCAATTGAGCGCTAGCTGTTCGATGGTCGTTTCCAAAAGCGGAGCGGCAAACAACCCGGCGTGCGCGATCACCTGCGAATAATAATGAATTTGCAGGCAGTCATTCACATCTGTATGAAATCTCTTTATGGTCGCGGCATCGAGCTTCAGTACATCCTGTCCGGCAGGCACCACGCGTCGAGGAACGCCATGGCTGATCTTTCCGTTAACGTTCAGACTTCCGAGCAGCAATATACCGATCAAAACTCCCTGCTCATTTAAATAATCAGGGCTGAAATTTCCAAGCGCAGGCTTCGGGCTGAGACGCGGGCCATAGTTCGCATATTCCGGATTAACCAGCTTTGAATCGTATATAACACCGACAATTTCCTCGTTTTCCAGCGGAATGCTGACAAATTGGGCAAAACCGTAGTCGGCGGCCCCGGGCGGCGAGTCCGAATCCAGATCGTCGATCACCCGGCCAATGTAATCGATGTGAGAATTCGAGCTGACGATTTTTGCGATCTTCATATTAAAATAGCCACAGAGCGTACAGAGTTCACAGAGAGCCTGTATTTTCAATGTGTTAACGGGTGGCTTGAATTTATTAGTGGGTTTCAACCCGCTAAATTCAACTTGTCGCTACGTGAAAATTATGGTCGGTTTAATCGCGCCGCTGGTGATCTTATTGTCTAGAAAATCACTCTTACTCTCTGAGAACTCTGTGTTCTCTGTGGTTAAATTCAGATACTTATTTCAGGAATAATATAAAGTAGCCACCAAAGAAAGATCTGCAGACCCAAAATTACGAAACTCAGTCCAATACATATTAAAGCCAATCTGCCGCCGCCTAAATTCGGCCTGCGGCGTGCAACTAAATAACCATAACCACCCGCGAGAAATGCAAAAGGGACAAACAGAATTCCGAGGTACGGAACCATTGCATATACAACACACGCCCAAGCCGTCTCGGACACAGTATTTTTCTCTTCCTCAAATAGGGCTGGTGGTTTGGTCTCTTTCGCAATTACTAAACTTTTTCTTTGCAGCCCGTAAGACGAGCGTATCGCATCGAGCGGCTGATAACCTTCATTTAAACACTTACCGCAAACCAAACAGAAACTGGCTGTTTCACGATTTGATTCGCCGCCGCATGCGGAACAAATTTTTTTTATTGAAAATGGAAAACGGAATGTGGAAAATGTATTGCGGATGCCGCTGTCTCGTATTTCATTTTTCGTTTTCCGTTCTCCGTTTTCCATTTTACCTGCGTCTGCCTTTGCTCGCTGCTTTCCGTGTAACACTAAAGTCTAGTTTTTCACGACTCACAAATTCCTGTAAAGCCCGAAAGAAGATTTCTCTGTCGCGTATGGAAATAACCGCCGTCTGATCGGCAGTTTCCAAGGCGTATGGGTAACCCAAGCCGACCACGCATTCCGCGCGAACGACGTCTAAAAGCTCTTCCAGAAGTCCTAGTTCGTAAACCCATGCGGGAATGTCAAGGCGTGCAGGACTTGAATCCGAAGTCGTCTGCAGATAAGAAAACCCGACAAGCGGCCTGCCCGTCGTGGAATCCAGAAAAGCATTAAGGCCGCTGCGCTTTGAATAACAGAAGCATGTGCGGTCGCCCCATGATTTCAATACCGTCTGAAAGTCCGGTACTCTGCGGTGGAGCATCGAAGCATCGTACAATGTTCTGTTCTCAATTGATTCCGTGCCGAAATTACAAAGCATGGAGATCAAGTCCCGCGCAAAGCTGCGGTCCACGTAACCGATCATCGGAACCTGCATTTCCCGTGAATGCCGCACGAGATCGGCCATCGCCTGTACAAAGCTCGTCTGTATTTTTGTCTGCGGAAGCGAGAATGAAACGAACAGGGTTCCGTCAAAAAAAGCCAGCGGCATCTTTTCCCCGCGTCGCTGCCAACCGTTTTTCCGGGTCAGAAAATCGCCCACTTTAGCTGCTTCCGCATGAAAACGCTCTTCCCCGACGCGTGTTTCAGGATTTATCGGCTCACCCTGATTTTCAAGTAATTCCTTTGGCGAAAGGATTCTAAAGTCGGCATTCTTCTCGTAACCGAGATCAGCGTTGTGCGGATTCTCAAACCATCCGATCTGTATTGCGCCGATCGGCAGCGATGTTTCCTTTTCGACATAAATTTGGCTGCCGTCTGCCGCGAAAGTCGTGCGGTTTGCCAGAATATCGAACGCCCAGGCACGCGCCTGTTCATGATTCTTCCAGGAATTTGCAAACGGGAAAATGAACGAGCCGTTACTTTCCAATTCGGCGGCAGGAATCGCGCCGATATTTTCGAAACTGGCAAATCTTTGTTCGATCTCGGCAAACGGCGTCTTTTCTAGCTCAGCCAAAGTAGAAAGGTAAAACTTAAGCTCTAGTAACTGCCCCCGAAGATGAAGTTGAAAATCCGCGTTCTTTTGCTTTAATTCTTCCTGAAGCTTATCTCTAAAAAGCATATGAATCACCGTACTATACAGGCTGTTCAGCCTGTAGCGACAGACTAACACCAGTCTGTCGTACGTTTTCAAATCTCCCACTTATCGAGAAATTTACGAACAAATTCTTTACCTGGTTTTAAAGCTTCGGTTTCTAAAAATCCCCGGAACTCGTCCTGCTCCCTTACGTATTCCTCTTCCGGCAGTTTACCCGCAAAATGCACAAATCTCATCCAGACCAAATACGTATTAAGCGTATCAATCTGATTATATTCGACGATCTTAGCCAGATTCCCTTGAAGCCAGAGATCAACGACCTGCGATCCGTCCACATCAACTTTTCCGGGGAAACCGCACAATCTTGCGATCTCGTTAAGCCCCGGCGACATTGCAGCGTTGTAAGAAAACCGCTTGATAAGATCGAGGTGCCATTCATTTTCATTTTTTGCAAAATAATCGCGGCCTTCCCAGGGCTTTCCCGGCCTGGAACAAAATTCAGGCGCGCTGACTTCATTGATCATCGCGCGCTGAATAAGCACTTGCAGGTCAGCCTCGATCGAATTGAAACCGACAAGTTGCGGACAACGTTCGCCAATGTAATATAAAAATTGCTCTATGATCTTTGCTTCATCTGTTTCCTGCGGAATGAGCGGAAGTCTCGGCAGCGAATGCAGACGGAAATCGACTCGCTTTTCACCATCGGTATAAACCACATTTCGCGAAAGAAACGCTATCGAAACCACTCGCGAAAATAGATATTTCACAAATGGACGCTCATTTTCTGGTGTCGAACCCGCGCGTTTCCAAATCTCATGCATCCCTTCGAGCTCCGTCGTTTCATCTGGCATGTCGAAAACGCGTTTCGCTCCGGCTGCATCCGGCACCCATTCCAGATCGAAAAACCAGGTCCGTTCGTGGAGATCACTTTTTAGCATAAGGTGTGAGGCTTAATCTAAACGAAAGGCAAAAAATGCTAATACATAAAGCCTACAAGGCTTTTCGGGAATTGTCGGACTTGAAATCAAGAATAGATATCTCGCCGATGTCCAACGTGCAAAATCTCTCTGCTTCGGTCGTCAATATCGTAAATAACATGATAGTTGCCGACTCGAATCCGCCAGCCATCTCGTCCGACAAGCTTTTTACAATTATTTGGATGAGGATTCTCCGTCAATGAAAAAACGGCATCACGTACGCGTTCATACTCAATTTTCGGAAGACCTGCTAATCTTTCTGCGCACGTCGCAGAATTAGAATCGAATAATGCATTTGCGCACTTTTTCGATTTCAGCGATTGCCTGCGTGAACGGAATAATCTTCCTCGTTCGATGCTTTGGCTTCATCATATATACGAATGGACTCAAGTTCTTCCTGAGCCTCAAGCAGATTCTCGTATATGTCAAGCTCAAGCAAAACTGCAGTCCGTTTTCCTAGTTCATCTACCACAAATCGTTCTTTAGTATTGATCATAGTGATTTATTTTACACGACTCGTTCGCCGTTTCAGAAAATCCATCAACACAAATTCCGTCAGATTACCCGGATTTGCGAAATACGCTTTGCCTTTTGTCATCGCGGACATTTGTTTCACGAATTCGACCAGATAATAATCGCTTGCCAGCATAAATGTATTGATCATCACGCCTGATTTGCGGCAGGCCTGGACTTCCTTGAATGTTTCAGCCATTACGAATGGATCATTACCCATTGAATTTTTATACAGCAGCCGTTTTTCGCCCGGCACGTGATCTGAATACTTTCGATAGCCGAAGTACGCGGCGCTGGACGGCTCGACAAAAGCCGCGGTCGGCTTACCGTCGGTTACCATTACAATCTGCTTCATATCTTTTCCCTGTGCCGTCAGAATGCGCCGCGCCAACTTTAAGCCTTCGGCAGTGTTTGTGTGGTACGGTCCAACCTGCGTCGCGGCGAGCTTTGCGATCGGTAGCTCTTCCGCCCCATCGTGAAAAAGAACGATCTTCAACGAATCGCCCGGATACTGCGTTCTGATCAGATGAGCAAGAGCCAGGGCGACCTTTTTCGCCGGCGTAAACCTGTCCTCGCCATAAAGGATCATCGAATGTGAGCAGTCAAGCATGACGACAGTCGCGCACGAAGATTGATAATCCTGCTGATGAATATGCAGATCCTTATATTCGAGATTCAGCGGTACACTCAGGCCTTCGCGTTTTATCGCGGAAAGCAGCGTTGCGTTTACGTCCAGATTTATAGTATCGCCGAACTCGTATTGCTTTGAGCTTAAAGCGGCTTCGATACCCGTGTCGAGATGCTGCGTTTCATGACGCCCGATAGATGATTTTCCCATTGAGCCAAGAAGTTTTTGAAGCGTCTTATAGCCGAGAAAATCGAGACCCTTTTCGGTAACTTCGAATTTGATATTTCGCGGCATCGGCTCGCCCACTTCGCCTTGGCCTTGGCCGTTCTGCCTTCGGGTTGTTTCCTGCGGAACTTCCTTAAGATTAAGATAGCCTTCTTCCACCAACCTTTCAATCAACTGATTTATAAGCTCCTCCAACAGCGAGCCTTTGAATTTTCCGTCGTTGGCGTCAAGCATCTGCTCGACATCCTGGCGATCCAATACTTCCTGCTCCAAAAGTGCCTTTAAAATCGCCTTTCTAAGAGCATCCAGCGAATCATCTATTTGATTTCTTTGTCTTGTCCACCAGTAATCATCGGAAAACCCCGAATCGAGCATCTTATTAGACAACGAGTCCATAAGATTGCCGAGATTGATGCTGAAAACATCGAAACCCTTGAATTTTGAATAGCGGATAAATTTCATAGAGCCGATACCTGCGAAAATGACTTGCCATTTGCCTTTTCAAAGATTATATTCTAATTATTCTCTCCTTTGATATTTTTCTCTCTCCAAAAACTTAGCATATTTCTCTCTCCGGTTTGAAATAATTACAAGGAAGGTATTTAAACTATGAAGAAGTTTTTGGTCTCTTCGATCATGTTTTTGGTATTTGCAATCGGGCTGCCGCTTTCGGTCGAAGCTCACAACAGTTGTCCCCGGCACCGGAGGGCGAAAAAATCCTACGCGTCTAGAAATTATCGAACAAACCGCGCTCGTAGCTATAACGCGTCGAGAAATTATTACGCTAACCGCGGATACGTCGCCGAACGAAGGCCCAGCTTTTATCGCCGTCACCGCAATCTGATCAATATCGGTATCGGAACCGGTGCGGGCGCTTTGATTGGCGGCTTGCTCGGCGGACGGCGGGGAGCTGCTTACGGTCTGCTTGGCGGAGCCGGAGCAGGCGCTCTTTACACATACAAACTCAACCCCAAAAAACGGCGATATTATCGTCAATATTAATGTAGTCCGACCATTCGTATTTGGGCCGCGATGTTCAATGAGCATCGCGGTTTTTTTGGCTTGATGACTTCGCTCTCAAAAAATATTGAGAAAACTAATCGAATTAGGTCGATCATTGTTGGAAAATAATGCTTTTGCTACCTGCCAAATTAGGTTCTATACGATTCGGCTCAACAGCGCCCGATATAGTATCCGCAGCTAATTAGAAATTACCAACATTTCAATCTAAATGTTGATATATAACATACTTATGTTTTTGGCACAGACCTTGCAAATATACACAGCGACGGAGACGATGTCTTCCGAATAAACGGGAAGGAGATATTTAGCAATGAAAAAATTTATAACAACATTCATGATGGTCGCAATGATGGCCGTAATGGTTCCTTTAATGTCGACTTCGGCTGATGC
>Ga0136617_10004171_pt1 | contig 12941 bp, 14 predicted proteins | sample AntDrymUQ3222106_2_FD_129672 | JGI IMG/M metagenome (GOLD analysis project Ga0136617, IMG submission 129672) | Polar desert sand microbial communities from Dry Valleys, Antarctica - metaG UQ322 (21.06) | ecosystem: Environmental > Terrestrial > Soil > Desert | place: Antarctica: Dry Valley...
GCATGAATGCCGTCGAGTCGAGCGCGTCGAGGAGATCAGCGTTCTGCGCGCTGACCGCGTTCGGATTCGGGGCGCCTGCAGGGCCCGTCGGGCCTGCCGGTCCCGCTGGGCCTGTCGCGCCGGCCGGTCCCGCGAGGCCGGCCGGCCCGGTCGCTCCGGCGGGGATCTGGCCGGCGCCGAAGTCCCCTCGTTTCAACAAGCCATCCTTCACCTTCGACGAGTTGACCGCGTTCTTCTTGATCTGCGGCGTGCCCACGCTGTTTCGCGGCAGCGTCACGGCCGCGTAGCTCGCGCCGCTGAGCGCGATCGCCAACGAGATGCAGGCAACGACCATCGCGGGCGACGGCTTCCGAAATCTCTTCACGCTCGTTTCCTCCGCTTCGTTCGTCATCGACAGGCGGTTAGAGGATCAGACCCAGCCTCGAACCTCAAGAGGCAGTGCGTTCTAACGAACTAGGCAACGGGGTCGATCGGAAGGCCGGCGCGCTCCCAGGCCACGAACCCGCCCGCGACGTCGACCGCGCCGTTTCGAAGGGTCAGCTTCGAGCGCACGGCGTGCTGGCAGAGGTAGATCGCGTCGGGCCCTTCCGGCGCGGCCGCGTGCCGCGCGAGCGAGACCGCCTCGGCCCCGGGCGGCGCGCCGTAGTGGCGCCGCTCCGCGTGTGTCCGCAGGTCAAGGAGCCTTCCCTCCCCGCGCTCGACCCGCGCCCAGGCCTCGGCGGGCGAGATCGAGTGGGTCACCGCTGGAGCTCCTCGAAGAGCGGCACTTCCACCCGCGCCAGGGCCCGGTGACGGCCGGCGTCCTCCCGCTCCTCGAAGCGATCGTTCAGCCACGCGAGGATGGCCTCGGCGCCGACGAGCGGATCGCCGTCCTCCCGTACGAGCGTCGGAATCGCCGGCGAACCAGCAACGCCCTGCAGCTCGTCCCGGGCCGCCCGGTCGGCGGGGACCTGACGGATGACGACATCCACACCAAGCTCGGTCAAGCGCTGCCGCACGCGGTGGGAGTAGGGACACCACTCAGCCTGGAAGAGCTCGATCACGGCTGAATGATGGCTCCAAAGAGAACCGTCTCGCTGAAATCGGTGCCGTCGATCCGGAAGAAGTAGCAATCGGGGTATGGGTTGCGGGGTCGCGAAGTGCTGCCGCCGAACGGGTGGCGCGTCACGTCCCGACTGACGCGAGTCCTCGGCCGAAGCGTCCCGCCGACGCGCCGGCCGCGGACGAGAACGGGCCCGCCGTACGAGCCTTCGCTGACCCAAAGGGTCTCCTGCGCGCTCCGTCGCCGCGCCCGCCCTGCGCGGGCGCGGCTCATCGCGGATCTCGGACGTCAGGCGTCCGACCGAAGTCGTCATGCCCACGAAGTGGGCGGACTTCGGTCGGGGCAAGCGGACGATGGGGCTCGAACCCACGACCCTCAGCTTGGGAAGCTGATGCTCTACCAACTGAGCTACGTCCGCGCGCGGGTCATTCTACCGAGGGATAGGCATTTCTCCCCTTCCCGCCGAGGATGTGAGCAGAGAAAACGCGGCGCGCGGCCCGCCGGACTAGGAGGTGTCGCATGCGCACGATTTCGAGCTCAGGACGCGAGGACGGCCAGACCATGGCCGAGTATGCCATCGTCCTCGCCGTGATCACGCCGGCGATCGTCGCAGCGTTCGCGGTGCTCTCGGACGCGGTCGGCGACCGGATCAGCACGGTCATCGCGTTCTTTTCGTAGGGAAGGAGGGACAGCTGCCGCAAAGCTGCCCCTCCGTTCGGCGATCCTAACCCGCCTCCGAGACAGCGAGAAGCCGCACGGGGGCGCTTCGCGCTGCCCGTCCCCGGACATAATCCGGAGGACGCGAGGCAAGGAGGGATCATGGACATTGAGACGTTGAGCTCGACAGCACGCGAGCTCGTCGCCGAGGGCAAAGGGATCCTCGCCGCCGACGAGAGCACCGGGACGATCAAGAAGCGCTTCGACTCGATTGGCGTCGAGTCGACCGAGGAGACCCGGCGCGGCTACCGCCAGCTCCTCTTCACCGCCGAGGGCGCGGCCGACCACATCAGCGGCGTCATCCTCTTCGACGAGACGATCCGCCAGTCGGCCGACGACGGGACGCCGTTCCCCGAGCTCCTGTCGCGCGCCGGCGTCATCCCCGGGATCAAGGTCGACCAGGGCGCGAAGGCGCTGGCCCTCGCCGAGGGCGAGACCGTGACGGAAGGCCTCGACGGCCTGCGCGAGCGGCTCGAGGAGTACCGCGGGCTCGGCGCGCGCTTCGCCAAGTGGCGCGCCACCTACTCAATCGGCGGCGGCAAGCCGAGCGAGTACTGCATCTGGACGAACGCGCACGCCCTTGCTCGCTACGCGGCTCTTTGCCAGGAGACGGGGATCGTGCCGATCGTCGAGCCCGAGGTGCTCCAGGATGGAACGCACACGCTCGAGCAGAGCTCGAAGGCGACCGGCCGCGTGCTCCAGGCCGTCTTCACCGAGCTCCACGACCAGCGGGTCGACCTGCGCGGATCGCTCCTCAAGCCGAACATGGTGCTCTCGGGCTATGAGGCCTCCGACCGCGCGGGCGCCGACGAGGTGGCCGAGGCGACGCTCGAGTGCTTCTACCGCCACGTCCCCGCCGCCGTGCCCGGGATCGTCTTCCTCTCGGGCGGCCAGACGGACGAGGACGCGACCGCGCACCTGAACGCGATGAACCAGCGTGGCCCGCACCCGTGGGAGCTTTCGTTCTCGTACGGCCGCGCCCTCCAGGCGCCGGCGCTCAAGGCGTGGGGTGGCGAAGCGGAGAAGATCGAGGCCGGCCAACAGGCCTACCTCCACCGCGCGCGGCTGAACGGCGCCGCCCGAAGCGGAAGCTACTCGCCCGAGATGGAGGAGCTGGCGGCGGCATAGCCGGCCCCTCGCGTCGGAGGAGAGCCGGGGAGCCGGGGGAGCGATCGACACGCTTCCAGCACAAAGGGCCGAGGCGGCCATGGCGTTCGGTGGAAAACCCGGCCGAATCGGCCCGTTTTGGCCGTGTCCAGGGGTCTGACCCCTGGACTTGGCCCGGCGGGACATGGCTGGGAAATCGCACGGCCCGCCGTCGCCCGACGAGCCTTGGCCGGAAGCGTTCTCTCCGGCCGGGCCCGGCGACCGGCTCGCGCGAGCCGGCTGGCCTACCGGTACTCGCGGCCAGAGAGCTTCGAGAGCTTCTCGAAGGCATGCCAGGCCTGGACTCGGCGCACCGTTCCCGAACGTGAGCGCATGACGATCGAGTCCGTGACCGCGCCCTCGGGGGTGTAGCGCACGCCGTCGAGGAGGGCGCCGTCCGTCACGCCCGTTGCCGCGACGAAAATGTCCTCGCCTCCGACCAGGTCGTCCGTGGTCAGGACGCGATCGACGTCGAGACCCTGCTCGGAGATCGCCTTGCGCTCATCGTCGGTTCGCGGCCAGAGACGCCCCTGCACCGCACCGCCGAGACACTTGACCGCCGCCGCGGCGATCACGCCCTCGGGCGTGCCGCCGATTCCCATCATCAGGTCGACCGGCCGCCAGGGGTTGGCGGCGGCGATCGCCGGAGCGACGTCGCCGTCCGTGATCAGCATCACCTTGGCGCCGCATTCTCGGAGCGTCCCGATCAGCTCCTGGTTTCGCTCGCGGTCGAGCACGACGACCGAGATCTCGCTCGGCTTCACGCCCTTGGCCTCAGCCGCGCGCCGGACGTTCTCGTCGGGCGAGGCGTCGATGTCGATCGCGTCCGCTACCTCCGCGCCGCCGGCGATCTTGTCCATGTAGACCGCCGCGCCGGGGAAGAACATCGTTCCGCGCTCGGCGAGGGCTATGACCGCGATCGCGTTCGGTTGGCCCGTGGCGGTGAGCCGCGTTCCCTCCAGAGGATCGACGGCGACGTCCACCTCAGGAGCCTGGCCGTTCCCGACCTCCTCGCCGTTGTAGAGCATCGGCGCCTCGTCCTTCTCGCCCTCGCCGATGACGACGACGCCGGCCATCGTGACCGTGTCGAGAATGGCGCGCATCCCGTCCACGGCGGCCTGGTCGGCGGCGTTCTTGTCGCCCCGGCCGATCCAGCGGGCCGCGCCGAGTGCGGCCGCCTCGGTCACGCGCGCGAGCTCGAGCGCCAGATTGCGATCGGGAACGCTGCCCGAAGCGTTGTCGCTCACCGAACCATCCTAAGCTCTCGCCGGAGGCGATTGGCATGACGGAGATCTCGGACTTCGGACTACTAGTGCTCGTCGTTGCGGCGGGCCTCGCCGCCGCGCTCCTGGCGAGCAAGCTGAGCGAGAGGGCTCCCGTCCCGGCGCCTGTTCTCTTCCTTCTCGCCGCGGCCTTCGCGTCGGAGCTCTTCCCCGCGGTCGAGGGCCACGTGGCGATCCAGACCGTCGAGCGGATCGCGGTCGTAGCGCTGATCGTGATCCTCTTCGACGGCGGGATGCACGTCGGGTGGCACCGATTCCGCTCGGCGGCGCTTCCCATCACCGCCCTCGGGATCGTCGGGACGACGGCGACCGCAGCACTGGTAGCCGTGATCGCGCACGGCGTGCTCGGATTCGGGTGGACGACCGCGTGGATCCTGGGCGCGGCCCTTGCGCCGACGGATCCCGCAGTCATGTTCTCCGTGCTCGGAAACCGGGAGGTCCGCGGGCGGAGCGGGACGATCCTCGAGGGGGAGTCGGGCGTGAACGACCCCGTCGGGATCGCGCTCGTCATCGGCATCGTCGAGTTCGCGACGCACGGCGACGCCACCGCCTGGACGATCGCCGGAGAGGTCGGGATCGAGCTCGCCATCGGGCTTGCGGTCGGCGTCGCGGGCGGGCTCGCGCTCGTCCCGCTCATGCAGCGCGTCTCTCTTCCCCGCGAGGGCTTCTACCCGCTCATGGTGCTCGCCGTGGCCGGCGTCCTCTACGGCCTCGCCTCCATCCTTCACGGCTCGGGGTTCCTGGCCGTCTTCCTCGCCGGCCTCGTGATCGGCGACATCCGCGCCCCGTTCAAGAACGAGATCGAGCGGTTCAACACCTCGCTCGCGAGCCTCGCCGAGATCGCCGTGTTCGTCGCCCTGGGCCTGACCGTCGACCTGAACCTCGTCTTCGCCGACGACCGCTGGCTCGACGGCCTCCTGCTCGCTGCGGTCGTCGGCCTGGTGGCACGGCCGGTCGTCGTCCTCATCCTGCTCGCGCCCTTCGGAGTTCGGCTGAACGAGCGGCTCTTCATCGCCTGGGGCGGGCTCAAGGGCGCGGTGCCGATCCTCCTCGCCGCCTTCGTGCTCCTCGCGGAGGCGCCGGGCGCGAGCCGGATCTACGACGTCGTGTTCGTCGTCGTCGCGGTGTCGGTGCTCGTCCAGGGGTCGACGATCGCCTTCGCCGCGAGAAGGCTCGGAATCGCCATGCGCTCAGTCGAGACGGGGCCGTGGGAGCTCTCCGTCCGCCTCCGTCACGAGCCTGCGCACCAGGCTCAGTACGTGGTGCGGCCCGGCGCGCGGGCCGTCGGCTCGACGATCCGCGACCTGCCGCTCGGCGACGGCGTCTGGATCAGCCTCGTCGTGCGCGACGGGGAGGCGCGGCAAGCGAGCGGGTCCTTCGCCGTGCAGCCCGGCGACGAGATCTACGTCCTCGGGCGCTCCGACCGGACGGCCACTCTCAGGCGCCTCTTCGAAGGCCGGTAGCGCTTACATCCGGTCGAGCGCCTCGACCCCGATCAGGTCGAGACAGCGGGCGATCACGATCTGGGTCGCGCGGCTGAGGCCGAGGCGAAACGCCTGGGCCTCGCTCTCGAGCACCCGGTGGTGGTGGTAGAAGCGATGAAAGTCGTCCGCGAGCCGGATCGCGTAGGTCGGGATCCCGTGCGGCGCGCGACGGTGGGTCGCCTCCGCGGCCGTGAGCGGGAAGTCGGCGAGCCGCTTGACGAGCTCGCGCTCCTCACCGGCGAGCTCGCCCGGAGGCGTGCCGCCCACCCGGCCGTCGCCCGCGTTCCGGAGGATTCCGGCGATCCGCGCGTGGGCGTACTGGACGTAGTAGACGGGGTTCTTCTCGGACCGCTCGCGGGCGAGATCCACGTCGATTTCCATCGCCTGCTCGTGCCCGCGCGAGACGAGGTACCAGCGGGCCGCGTCGACCCCGATCTCCTCCAGCAGCTCGTCGAGGAAGACGACGTCGCCGCGGCGCTTCGAGACCTTGCGCGCCTCGCCTCCCTGCGTGAGGTGGACGAGCTGGTAGATCAGCACCTCGACGGAGTCCGGATCTTGGCCAAGCGCGGCGGCGGTCGCCTGGAGGCGGGCCACGTAGCCGTGGTGGTCGGCGCCGAGGACGTAGAGCAGCCGGTCGAAGCCGCGGGCGAGCTTGTGGCGCAGGTAGGCGACGTCGGCGGCGAAGTAGGTCGGCCGCCCGTCGGAGCGGACGACGACGCGGTCCTTGTCGTCCCCCCAGCGCGTCGTCGGCACCCACTTCGCGCCCTCGGACTCGTAGAGCGGCAGCTCGGCGAGCGCGGCCTCGAGGTCCGGCTCGACCTCGCTCTGGCGCGTGAACGTCCAGATCACGACGCGGAACCGCTCGAGCGTCGCGCGGATCTCCTTCAGCATCGCCTCGACCGGGTCGCCGCGCTGCCCTGCGAGCTCCAAAAGGTACGCACCCTGGTAGCCGTCCTCGGGAGGCTCCTCCCCCCGCGCCCGCGCCTCGACCGAGGCGTGGAACCGCTCGATCTGCTCGCCGACGTCGTTCACGTAGTACTCGCGCTCCACCTCGTGCCCGGCGAACTCGAGCAGGCGCGCGACCGAGTCGCCGTAGGCGGCGTTGCGCGCCGACGCGACCGTCAAGGGCCCCGTCGGATTGGCGGAGACCAGCTCCACCTGGATGCGCTCCTGTGGCTCCGGCTTCCCGCGGCCGTAGTCGGCTCCCCCTCCCAGGATCTCCTCGACGGCGCCCGCGAACCAGGCCGTCTCGAGCTCCAGGTTGACGAACCCCGGCGGGGCCGCCTCGGCCCGGCGCACGCCGTCGAGGCGCGCCGCGGCTTCGGCTAGCTCCTCGGCCAGCTCCATCGGCTTTTGCCCGCGTGCTGGGGCGGCGCGGAGCGCGACGTTCGTCGCGTAGTCGCCGTGCGAGGCCTCGCGTGGGCGCTCAAGCGTGACGGGCGCGTCGGCCGCGGCGGTGAGGCCGAGCTCCAGGCGTTTGAGGGCGCTGGTCATCGACGCTGATCGTAGGTGCGGAACGCCTGGGCCATTGCGATGCGCTCCAGGGTGGGCGGATGGGTCGAGAGGAAGAGCTTGGCCCAACCGGGCGGATCGGGGTCGCCGAGCGAGGTCTCGGCCAGGCGGCGGTCGAGCCCGATCGAAGCGTCCGGATCGCCGGTGGCCCGCAGCGCGATCCAGTCGGCCTCGGCCTCGTAGCGCCGCGAGACAGCGTTCTGGAGCGGCAGCGTGACGAGCGAGACCGTGAGCGCGACGAGGAGGCCGAGCGGGACGAGCGCGGGATCACGGAGGCCGCCGCGCCTCCCGGTCACCCAGGCCACGAGCGCGAGCCCGGGGACGGCGAGGAGGACGAACCACGCGACGCCCTTCCAGACGTGGTTGCGCGCGACGTGCGCGAGCTCGTGGGCGGCGACCGAGGCAAGCTCGGGCGCCGAGAAGCGCCCGTCCAGGATCGTGTCGAAGAAGACGACGCGGCGCGTCGGCCCGATACCCGCGACGTAGGCGTTCGCGGTCGTCGTCCGGCGGCTCGCGTCGGCCACCTGGACGGTCTCGATCTCGACGCCGATCTCTTCTCCGAGCGCGCGCACCTCGGCCGCGAGCGCTGCGTCCGGCAGCGGCTCGAAGCGGTTGAAGAGCGGCTGCACGACGAGCGGCTGGACGAGCACGAACCCCGCCGCGAGCGCGGCCAGGGCAGGTGCGGCGGCGAGCCACCAGCGCGAGCCGAGGCGGCCGGCCAGCCAGACGACCCCCGCGACCGCGAGCGCCACGAGCGCGGCGCGAACCGCGACCGAGAGCGCCCAGTCGCCGAGCCAAGGCGCGTAGCCCTGCTCCGAGAGGCCATAGCGGCGGTTCCACCAGTGGCGCGTCGCGGCGAGCGGAAGGGTCGCGAGTGCGGCGAGCGCCACAGCGACGAGCCCAAGCGACACGCCGGTGCGGACCCGGCCGCGGGCGACCATCCCCAAGCGGCGCGCGAGTCGCCTCCCCCGCCAGACGAGCAGCGCGAGCACGATCAGCTCGAGAGCGACCGACGCACCCCAGAGCGCGCGAGTGACCGAGCGGAACCGGTCGGCGCGGTCGAGCTCGGCGACCGAGAAGTAGTCGCCCGGGTTAAGGGCGGGGAGATCGAGTGCCGGAACGGTCGTGCGCGCGAGCAGGAGCGCACAGGCGACCCAGACGGCTGCTGCGAGGACGGCCGCGGCCGACTTCGCTAGCGTTGCGCGCCCCCGGTGCGAGCCTGCGTCATCTCGGACGTCCACGGAAACCTGCATGCCCTCGAGGCGGTTCTCGACGCGGTCGCCGGCGAGAAGGCGGACGAGCTCTGGTGCCTCGGGGACCTCGTAGGGTATGGCCCGCGCCCGAACGCGTGCTGCCGCCTCGTCGCCGAGCGCGCGGACGTGTGCCTGGTCGGAAACCACGACCTCGGCGTCCTCGGCGAGATCGACCTCGACCTCTTCTCGCCCGACGCCGCCGCGAGCGCTCGCTGGACGGCCGCGGCGCTCGACCCGGAGCCCGAGGCCTTCCTTCGCTCCCTGGAGCCGAAGGGCTCGCGGGAAGGGGCCGGTCTCTACCACGCGAGCCCGCGCGACCCGGTCTGGGAGTACGTGCTCTCGGGGGAGGTCGCAGCCGCCTCGATGCTCGCCGCGCCCGAGGAGCTCGTCCTCGTCGGCCACAGCCACGTCGCCCTTGCCTTCTCGCTCTCGGACGGGATCCTGGACGGCGACGTCGCGCCCGAGGGGACGACGGCCGAGATCGGCTCCGCCGAGCGCTGGCTCCTGAACCCTGGGTCGGTCGGGCAGCCCCGCGACGGCGACGCGCGGGCCGCCTACCTCGTGCTCGACCTCGACGCGGGGAGCGCCGTCTTCCGCCGCGTCCCGTACGACGTCGAGCGGACACAGGCGGAGCTACGCGAGCGCGGGCTCCCTGAGGCGCTCGCCACGCGCCTCGAGCACGGCCTCTAGGAGAGGGCGGGCCCTCCGCTGAGCGCCGAGAGCTCCTCGCGCGACCGGGTGATGATGCGCTCGAGGTCTGTCAGGAACTCCACGTCCACGGGATTGGCGCTCGCCTGGAACGCCTCGATCGCCTTCTCGCCGGACGCGATCAGGATTCGGAGCAGAGCGATTTCTTGAGTCTCGGTCGCCATTGTTCGCCCCTTTCCGCATCCCAACCCAACGAAACCGGGCCTTGCCTGTCTAGCGGGCGGTGTCCTTGGACTGCTCGTCGAACCCGTAGAGCCGGATCCCGTCGCGGGCGAGCGCGAGCTGGACCTCCTCGCGGGCCTTGTAGATCCGCCACTTGACCGTTGCGAGCGTGATCTCGAGCGAGTCGGCGATCTCCGTGTAGGCGAGCCCGACGATGTCACGCAGGAGCAGCGCCATCTTCAGGTCGGGGTTCAGCGCCGCGACCGCGCGCCAGACCGCGTCGATCGTCTCGACCTGCTCGAACGGCGCGTCGACGACGTCGATCGGTGGCGCGTCCTCGATCGAGATCGACGACTGCGGCTTGCGCTCGCGGGCGCGCAGCTCGTCGAGAACCCGGTTCTTGGCGATCTGGAAGATCCACGTGGTGAACCGGCACCGGAGCGAGAAGCCCGGGAGTCCCTGGTAGATCCGCAGGAAGATGTCCTGGGTCAGGTCCTCGGCGAGCGCCCGGTCGTTCACCGTGCGAAGCACGTAGTTGAAGAGCGGCGTCTCGTAGGAGCGGACGATCACGTTGAAGGCGCGCTCGTCGCCCCGCTGTGCCTTGCGGAGAAGAGCCGGATCAGGCTGAGGTAGGGGCACGGTGTCGCTCGCTCGTAGGCAGGAGTATAGGAAGGGGCTTCGGTCGCCCGGTTACGTCTCGATTAGGTCTTTGCCGCTCATTTCCTGCGGTGCCTCGATTTCGAGGAGCGCGAGGCACGTGGGAATGAGATCGGCCAGGGTACCGCCATCCTGGAGGGAGATTCCCTCGATCGTGGCGACGAGCGGGACGGGATTGGTCGTGTGCGCCGTGTGGGGGCTCACGCCGTCCGCCTCGAGCATCTGCTCCGCGTTCCCGTGGTCGGCTGTGACGAGGCACGCACCGCCGAGCTCGTGGACGGCCTCGACCACGCGCCCCAGGCACGCGTCGACCGTCTCGACGGCGCGGACGACCGCGGGGATGACCCCCGTGTGGCCGACCATGTCCGGGTTGGCGAAGTTGAGGATGGCGAAGCGGTAGCCCTCTCCGATCTCGGCGCAGAAGCGATCGGTGACCCCTGCGGCCGACATCTCCGGCTTCTTGTCGTACGTCGGGACGTCACGCGGCGAGGGGACGAGGATGCGCGTCTCCCCCTCCCACTCGCGCTCGTTGCCACCGTTGAAGAAGTACGTCACGTGGGCGTACTTCTCGGTCTCGGCGATGTGGAGTTGTCGCGCGCCGTGTGCCGAGAGGACCTCGGCCATCGGCTCCCGCACCTCCTGCTCGGGGAAGGCGACCGGGAAGGGGAAGTCGGCGCGGTAGCGCGTGAGCGTCGTCAGGCCGAAGCCTCCTTCGAGGAGCTTCCCGGAGAGCTGCCGCGCCCGGTCCGGGCGGAAGTTGAAGAAGATCGCCTCGTCCTCGGGCGCGATCCGCGGTCCAGGGAGGACGACCGGCTCGACGAACTCGTCGGTGATCCCCCGCTCGTAGCTTCGCTCGAGCGCGGCGACGGGATCCGTGCCGGCGTCGCCCTCGCCGCGCGTGAGGGCCGCGAGCGCGCGCTCGGTGCGCTCCCAGCGCCCGTCGCGGTCCATGGCGTAGTAGCGGCCCGAGACGGTGGCGATCTGGGCACCCTCGTCCACGAGCTCGCGCAGGTCGGAGGCCGCGGAGGTCGGAGAGACGTCGCGCCCATCGGTGAAGGCGTGCAGGAACGTTCGCTCGGCCATCCCCTCGCGGCGGGCGAGCTCGTGGAGCGCGCGCACGTGCTCGATGTGGGAGTGGACGCCGCCGTAAGAGACGAGGCCGAGGAGGTGAACGTTCGAGTTGCGCTCGCGTGCCTGGGCGAAGGCGCCGCGAAGCGCCTCGTTCTCGAAGAGCACGCCCGTCTCGATCGCCTGGTTCACGCGTACGAGGTCCTGCGGGACGACGCGCCCCGCGCCGATCGTCAGGTGGCCGACCTCGGAGTTCCCCATCTGTCCCGGCGGGAGGCCGACCGCGAGCCCGGAGGCCTCGAGCGTCGTATGCGGGTAGCGGGCCCAGAGCGCGTCGAAGATCGGGGTCTCCGCCAGCTCGACGGCGTTCCCCGGGCCAGGCGGCGCGCACCCCCACCCGTCCAGGACGACCAGAACTATGGGGTGGTAGCGCGTGCGCCCGTCTCGCAGATCGCGGCGAAGGACTCGGCCACGAGGGAGGCTCCGCCGACGAGCGCGCCGTCCACGTCGGGCTGCGACAGGAGCTCCTCCGCGTTCTCCGGCTTGACCGAGCCCCCGTAGAGGAGCGGGACGTCGAGGATCGAGCGGATGAGCGCGTGTGCCTCCTCGGCCTGCTCCGGAGTCGCGGTCCGCCCCGTGCCGATCGCCCAGACCGGCTCGTAGGCGATCGCAAGGCGGTCGCGTTGCTCCTCATCGACCGCGGCCCGGATCGCCTCGACCTGTCGCCGGAGCACGGCCTCGGTCTCCCCCGCCTGGTGCTCGGTCTCGGTCTCGCCCACACAGGCGATCACTCGTAGGCCCGCGTCGAGGACGCCGCCGATCCGGCGCGCGGACGACTCGTCCGTCTCGGCGAAGAGCTGCCTGCGCTCGGAGTGCGCGACGAGCGAGCCGGTCACGCCGATCTCGGCCAGCATCACCGGCGAGATCTCCCCGGTGAACGCGCCCTCCCGCTCCCAGTGGGCGTTCTGGGCGAAGACTTCGATCCTGCTCCCCGCGAGCACGCGCACGGCCTCGTCGAGCGAGGTGTACGGCGGGCAGACCACGACGTCGACCTTGCCCGGGAGCGGCTGGATCAGCTCCCGGAGCTCGGTGCAGAAGGAGATCGTCTCCGCCGCGGCCTTGAACATCTTCCAGTTGCCGGCGATGAGCATCAGGCAGCAGCTTCCGGGATCACCAGGACGCCGGGGAGCTCCTTGCCCTCGAGGAGCTCCAGCGAGGCGCCGCCCCCGGTCGAGACCCAGTCGATCCGCTCGGCGAGCCCGAGCTCCTCGATCGCGCGGACGGAGTCTCCGCCCCCCACGATCGTGTGCGCCTCCGCCGACGCGACGGCCTCGGCGACCGCCTTCGTCCCGCCCGCGAAGCGCGGCCACTCGAAGACTCCCATCGGCCCGTTCCAGAAGACGGTCTTCGCGCCGCCGATCCGCCCGGCGAAGGCATCGCGGGTGCGCGGCCCGATGTCCAGGCCGAGCCAGCCGTCCGGGACGGCGTCCACCTCGGCGACCCGGCTCTCCGCGTCGGCGTCGAAGGCGACCGCTGCGACGACGTCCTGAGGTAGCTCGGCGTCGAGGCCGGGCCGCGGCTCGGCGCGGAGCTCCTCGGCCATCTTTCCGCCGACGAGCAGCGTGTCCGCGCGCTCGCCGAGCGCCTGGAGGACGCCGATCTTGTCGTCCACCTTGGCCCCGCCGACGACGGCGACGAACGGCCGCTCGGGACTCTCGAGCAGGGCGCCGAGCTCCTGGAGCTCGCGCTCGAGGAGGAGGCCGGCGTACGCAGGTAGCAGGTGCGCGACGCCCGCCGTCGACGCATGGGCGCGGTGCGCCGAGCCGAAGGCGTCGTTCACGTAGAGGTCGCCGTTCGCCGCGAGCTCGCGCGCGTACTCCGGGTCGTTCGCGGTCTCGCCCGGTTGGAA
>Ga0136617_10004173_pt1 | contig 12940 bp, 8 predicted proteins | sample AntDrymUQ3222106_2_FD_129672 | JGI IMG/M metagenome (GOLD analysis project Ga0136617, IMG submission 129672) | Polar desert sand microbial communities from Dry Valleys, Antarctica - metaG UQ322 (21.06) | ecosystem: Environmental > Terrestrial > Soil > Desert | place: Antarctica: Dry Valley...
CTCGGCGATCTGACGCGAGACGTACGCGGTGTAGCGGTCGACGACACCGCCGTACCGGCGCCGCTCCTCGGGACGGACGTCGCCGAAACGCTCGGGGTCGGCGAAGCGGGTGAAGGTATGGCCCACGCGGTCGAGGCCGTAGAAGTAGGTGGCGAAGAAGGGCGGATCGTAGGCGGCGCGAAGCACCTGTCCCGCGCGCTGATAGGTGAGGTCGGGGGCGAGGGCCTGCTCCACGAGATCGCGGCGCCATGGCACTTCGGCCCGCGCGGGCGCCGACTGGTCGACGAACTCGCCGAGCATCGACGCGTCCACGTCCTCCGGCCCGACGGCGCGCGCGCGGACCTCCTCGAGGAGGTCCGGGGGATGCAGCGTATCCGTCCCCGCACCCTGCTTCCGGAGCAGGTGGAAGTAATGCGACAGCATGAACCCCTTGATGCGCTCGGGCGGATGCGTTCCCCAGAAGCGCACGACGCCGGCCTGGATGCCGAAGGCATTGAGGGCGTTCCACAACGCGAGCCGTTTGCGCGAGGCGGCGGTCACGGGGGACGTCGATACCAGCGACGCGCGCTCGAGCAAGGTGACCAGGGCGCCTTTCGGCAGAAGCTCGTAGACGGTGGACGAGCCCCGCAGGCGATAGGCGGTGAAGCTCTTCACGCCGTGATCGCGCGGCAGGCGGCCGGTGAAGATCGTCGTCCAGATCGGCGGCCCCTCCGTGGGCCGCAGCGTGGCCAGCGGACCATGGGCCCCACGGCGCACCATCTGCGCGAGACCGGGCGCCGTGCCGCGGGCCAGCGCCTCCCGCAGCTGATCCGCCCCCAGTCCGTCGACGCCGACGAGGATGATCCGCCGCACCGGCGTGACCGTCTCGGTGGCCAGCGGCACAGGATCTGGTCGCCGCGCCGGCACGGGCCGCAGGGCGAGCGGCACCACGACGAGCGATGAGGCGGCGAGGACGACGAGAGCCGACGAGATCCCCCGCCCGCGCGTCGGGAAGAGCGCGGTATCGATCCCCACCGCGATCAACACCAGCGTCGCCGCGGTGAGCGTGATGGCGGAGCCGGCGAGGGCGGGCAGCACCTCGAGGGGCAACGAGTGGCGGTACGACATGAGGTTCAGCCAGAACAAGGCGGCGGCCGCGGCGGCGGCGGCGGTGCTCATGGCGGTGAACCACGGCAGGTTGTGCAGCGGTGGCCGAGGCGTGCGTGGCCACCCGTACACCGCCCGCGTCAAGAGGGCCAACGACCAGAAGGCAAGCGTCCCGGCGATGGCGTAGGGCAGGAACAGGACGAGCCCGAGGGCCATGCCATCGCCTCGCAGCGTCGCGCGCGGGTTCAGGTACAGAACGAGGAGCACCACGTCGGCGGCGAGCAGCGACGCAGCGTAGGCCGCGCTCCGGAGGCTCCTGCGGATCATGTGGGCCGCCATTGTAGAATCGCGTTGGTGAAGCCGGCGAACCGTGACGCGCCCCTGGTGGCGAAGCAGCCCCTCCACGGCGCCTACATCCTCCTGACCTTCCGCCATCCCGAGGTCGCGCAGCAGGCGCGGGCGGGCCAGTTCGTGATGATCAAGGCCGGGACGTCGTCGGAGCCGCCGCTGCGCCGTCCGTTCTCGATCCTCGACGTGGACCCGGCCGCCGGAACCTTCGGCCTCTTCCTGAAGACCGTAGGGGCGGGCAGCCGCGCGCTCGCCGACATGCGCCCCGGCGAAGTGGCCCAGTGTCTGGGCCCGCTCGGGGTGCCCTTCACCCCTCCGGCCGCGGACCGCGAGGCGCTGATGGTGGCCGGCGGTTACGGGATCGCTCCCTTCCATCTCTTCAGCCGCGAGCTGCGGAACGCCGGCCGCGGCGCTCGCGTCTTCTACGGCGGGCGCACCGAAGGCGACCTCCAGATCCGCGACGCCTTTGACGCCCTCGGCGTGCCCCTGGTCGCCGCCACCGACGACGGCAGCCTCGGCCATCGCGGTCGAGTGACCGAGCCGCTCGAGGCGCACCTCGACGCGCACGGCGATGCGTTCCAGATCTACGCCTGCGGCCCCGACGCGATGCTGCACGCGGTGGCGCGGGTCGCGGATCGTCGCGGCGTCCCTGCCCAGGTCAGCCTCGATCCCTGGATGGGTTGCGGCGTCGGCACGTGTCTCGGCTGCGTCGTGCGCATGCAGTCGGCGGACGACACGCGCCCGCACTACCGCTGCGCGTGCACGGAGGGCCCCGTGTTCGACGCCCGCGAGGTCGTGTGGGCGGGCGACACCGAGTCCGTCGCCCGCCGCGCAGTGGGCGCGACGGCATGATGAACCTCGCGGTGGACGTCGGACCGCTGCGCCTGAAGAACCCCCTCATCGCCGCCTCGGGGACCTTCGGCTACGGAGTCGAGTACGAAGGCATCCTCGACCTCGCCATCCTCGGCGGCCTCGTCTCCAAGGGGCTGTACCTCGAACCGCGTGATGGCTGCGCGACGCCGCGCATCGTGGAGACGCCGTCCGGGCTCCTGAACGCGATCGGGCTCCAGGGCATCGGCGTGCGCGCGTTCGTCGCCGACGTGATGCCCGCGCTCGCCCGCCACGACACGGCCGTCATCGTCAACGTGTGCGGCGACACCGTCGAGGAGTACGCGGAAGTCGCGCGGATCGCCTCGGACGCGGCGGGGGTGGCCGCCCTCGAGGTCAATATCTCCTGTCCGAACGTCAAGAAGGGCGGGATGGCGTTCGGCGGCGATCCGAAGATGACCCACGAGGTCGTGGCCGCGGTGCGCAAGGCGACGCGGCTGCCCGTGATCCCCAAGCTGTCGCCGAACGTCTCCGACATCGCGCAGTTCGCCCGCGTGGCCGAGGAAGCCGGCGCCGACGCGCTCTCCTGCATCAACACCGTGCTCGGGCTGGTGGTGGACGTCGAGCGCCGGCGGCCACGGCTGGCCTTCGGCACCGGCGGGTTGTCGGGGCCCGCCATCCGTCCCATCGCCGTCCGCATGGCCTGGCAGGCGGCGAAGGCGGTGCGCATTCCCGTGATCGGGATCGGCGGCATCTCCTCGGCGGAAGACGCCCTCGAATTCCTGATCGCCGGGTGCCGAGCGGTGCAGGTCGGCACCGCGAACTTCGTCGACACCGGGGTCTACGCCCGGATGCTGGCCGGTCTCACGGCGTACCTGCAGCGCCACGGGCTTACGGACGTGAACGAGGTCGTGGGCACGCTCGAGTTCGGCGGCTCCGCGAAGGGAGCGGCGGGATGACCCGCCACGGGGAGAACGGGTTCTCGCCCCGCCACGGTAGCTCCAGGGCGCAGGCAATGACCGCCCGCGATCGCCTCATCGTCGCCCTCGACGTGCCGGATGCCTCCGCGGCCCGCGCGCTCGGCGATCGACTCGCCGGCGAGGTCGGCATGTTCAAGGTCGGCAGCCAATTGTTCACCGCCGCGGGACCGGACATCGTCCGCGCCCTCGTCGGCGGCGGACATCGCGTGTTCCTCGACCTGAAGTTCCACGACATCCCGAACACCGTCGCCGGCGCCGTGGCTTCCGCGGCCGCCCTCGGCGTGTCGCTGCTGACCATCCACTCCGCGGGTGGAACGGCGATGATCGAAGCTGCCGCCCGTGCCGCGCGGGGCTCGCCGGCGCGCATCCTCGCGATCACGGTGTTGACGAGCCTCGACGGCGACGCCCTGGATGCGATCGGGATGGAAGGCGGCATCGACGCGACGGTGACGCGGCTGGCGAAGCTCGCCGAAGCCGCGGGAGCGGACGGAGTCGTCGCGTCGCCGCACGAGGCGAGCGCGTTGCGCGCCGGCGCCAAGGCGGGATTCCTCGTCGTGACGCCGGGGATCCGCCCCGCCGGGGCGACGCTCGGCGACCAGTCCCGGGCGGCCACGCCGGGCACAGCCTTGTCCGCGGGCGCGGATTACCTCGTCATCGGAAGGCCGATCACCGGCGCCGCCGACCCCGCCGCGGCCGCACGCGCAATCGTTCTGGAGATGGAGTCCGCCGGATGAGATGGACCCGGGCGCCAGCGCTGGTGTGCGCGATCGCCGCTGCCTGGAGTTGCGGGCGGTCGGATGTGGCCGCCCCCCTGAGCGCGGGATCGCGGACGATGGCCGATGGGGGCGACGCGCAGCGGCTCGTCGCGCTGGTCGACTACGTCGGGTCGGACTACGCGGCGGCGGTGCACAACGGGGCGGTGATCAGCGCGCCGGAATACGACGAGCAGCTGCGGTTCGTGCGCGACGCGCGGGCGATGGCCGCGACCCTGCTCGGCGCCGGAGCCGCCGGCGAGGCGCTCACGCCCGCCCTGGACCGCCTGGCCTCGCTCGTCGACGCCCGGGCGCCGGCGGCCGAGGTCGCGGCGGCGTGCCGCGTGGCCAAGGACGAGGCGGTCGCGCGCTTCGGCCTGCGCACCACGCCGACAGAGCGCCCGTCCCTGCCGCGCGCGGAGGCGCTGTTCACGCAGTCGTGCGCGACCTGCCACGGCGCCTCCGGTGACGCGGATACCGAGCGCGCTCGCCAACTCGAGCCGCAGCCGGTGAGCTTCAAGGACCCTGCGCGGCGCGCGGTGCTCTCGCCCTACCGCGTCTACAACACGCTCACTTTCGGCATCCCCGGAACGGCGATGGCGTCTTTCGATGCCCTCACGCCGGAGGATCGCTGGAGCCTCGCCTTCTATGTCTTTCGCCTCGGCCACGGCGCATCGTCATCGCCCGGCAAGGCGCCGGACAACATCGGCGTGCCGCTCGCCGACATGGCCATCCGCTCCGACGCGGAGATGCTCGAGGTGCTGCGCCGCGAAGGCCATTCCTCACCCGAGCGCGCGCTGGCCTACGTGCGCACCGAAGCCGCGTTCCAGGAGCCGCCGGCCGGGGTCGGGATCGACCGGACGCGGATGATGCTGCGGCGTGCGCTGGCCGCCTTTGACAACGGCCGCGCGCGGGACGCCGACCGTTTGGTTCTGGACGCGTACCTGCTGGGCTTCGAGCCCCTGGAGCCGCGGCTCCGCGGGCGCGACGCCGCGGGCACGGCCGAGGTCGAGCGCGGGTTCCACGCTCTGCGCTCGTCGCTGCAGGGCGCCGACCGCGCGGCGGTGCGCGCGATGCACGACCAGCTCGACGAGGACCTCTCCGCGCTGGGCGGCGCGCGCGGCACCGTCGTCCCCTTCTTCGCCGCGTTCGTCATCTACCTGCGGGAAGGCATCGAGGCCGCGCTGCTGGTCGGCGCGCTGCTGGCCGGGCTCGGCAAGCTGGGCCGCTCCGACGCGCGTCGCTACATCCACGTCGGGTGGATCGCCGCCATCCCCGCCGGCGTCGCCACCTGGTGGCTCGCGGACCGCGTGCTGTCGGTCAGCTCCCGGCAGCGGGAGGTGGGCGAGGCGGTGGTCGCGCTCCTCGCCGCCGCGGTGCTGTTCTCGATGAGCTTCTGGATGATCTCGAAGGTGGAGTCGCAGCGCTGGATGGCATACCTGCGGAGGCAGCTCGAGCACACGCTCACCCGCCGCAACGTCGCGACGCTCGCACTGGTGTCGTTCCTGGCCGTCTACCGCGAGGCGGCGGAGACGGTGCTGTTCACCCAGGCCCTGCTGCTCGACGCTCCCCAGGCGACGTCGCAGGTCTGGCTGGGGGCGCTGGCGGGAATCGTGGCCGTCATCCTGGTCGGGTTCGTGCTCAATCGGACGGCGGTGCGGCTCCCCCTGGGCTGGTTCTTCGGGGTGTCGAGCGCGCTCCTGTGCATCCTGGCCATCTCGTTCGCGGGATCCGGACTGTACACGCTGGTGGCGTCCGGCTACCTCGACCCACGGCCCGTCCACTTCCCCGAGGTCCCGTGGCTCGGGATCCATCCCGATCTCACTTCGCTCACGGTGCAGCTCGCGATCCTGGTCGTGATCGCGGGGGCGGCGGTGATCAGCTTCCGCCGGCGGGGCGAAGGGGATGCTGCCTGAGCGGCGCGCGCACCGTCACCCTGCTCGGCAAGCCCGACTGCCACCTCTGCCACGTGATGCACGATGCGGTGGCGCCGGTCCTCGCCGAGCGCGGCTTCCGCCTCGTCGTACGCGACGTGCGCGAGGACGTGGAGCTGCTCCGCCGGTATCGCAACGACATTCCCGTGCTCTTCGCCGGCGACGTCGAGATCGCCCGCCATCGCATCACGCCGGAAGACCTGATCGCGCGCCTGGCCGCCCTCGGCCACGTATCGGGTTGACATGACGCCGTCCCGCTCGCGGCTGCGCGGGTTCGCCCTCGACCTCGCGCTGGCGGCGTCCACCATCGCGGTCTGCCTGCTCGCGGCCGAAGTCGGGGCGCGGGTGCTCGCCCGTTCCGTGCGCGGCGGCAAGGAGCAGCTGGAGAGGAACCGGTACACCGAGCACGACCCGCTGCTGGGATGGCGCAAGACGCCGGGCGCGCGCGTCGTCTACGACCGGCGCGAGTACCACGTCGAGTACCGGGTGAACAGCCGCGGCCTGCGGGGCCCGGAGCGCGGATACGAAAGGACGCCGGGCCACGCGCGGGTGCTCGCGCTGGGTGATTCGTTCGTCGAGGCGTTCATGGCCGACGACGCGAGCACGGTCACGAGCCGCCTGCAAGAGCACCTCGGCGCGCGCGGGTGCGCGGCCGACGTCATCAATGGCGGGACCGTCGGCTACAGCACCGACCAGGAATACCTTTTCCACCGCGAGGAAGGACGGAAGTACGCGGCAGACGTGACCGTGCTCTTCGTCTATCACAACGACATCCCGTACCTGACCCTCGATCGCTACCAGGCCTATCCGAAACCGCGGTTGGCCTTTGCCGATGGCGGACCGTCGATCGTCAACGCGCCGGTGCCGCCTTACGTACCGCCGCCGCCTGCCGCTCCCGCGCCGATCGACGAGGGCCCACGGTCCCATTTGCTCGAGCTCGTGAAGCAGCGCCTGGAGCGGTCGTCGGCGCGCACGTTCAACCGTCTTGCCGGCTTTGGCCTCTGGGAGCCGCTCCGCAAGCTGCCGGTCAACGAGGAGCTGCAGCTGTATCGCGTGCCGGAGCTGGGCCACTTGCGCCCCGCCTGGTCCGCCTTCACATGGACGGTGCAGACGTTGTCGGAGGATGTCGCCGCGGCCGGAGGGCGGCTCGTCCTCGCGTACATTCCGAGCCGCATGGAAGTGAGCCCGCGCGTCTGGGAGTACACGCAGGAGCGTTACTCGATCGATCCCGCGTTCCAACGCGACGCGGTGGCGAGCCGGGTGCGGTGGATCGCAGGCCGGATCGGCGTGCCGATGCTCGACCTGACCGCGCCCCTTGCCGCCGCCGACTCGGTGATCGCGCCGACGTATTACCAGACCGACAGCCACTGGAATCGCCGCGGACAGGACATCGCCGGCCAGGCCCTGGCCGGTTTTCTGGGGTCAGGCAGGCTCGTTCCCGGCTGCCGCTAGATTCGCTCGTCGCGCGCGCGGCGCGCCCACGGCGTGTCCGCGTGGTCACGGAGCAGACGCTCGCGCGCCAGCGCGGCTTCGGCCGACTTCCCCGCCGCCGCGTACGCGCGCGCGTTGCCGAACAGCGCCTGCGGCAGGTACGGCCCGGGCCCCGATTCCACGACCGCCTCGAACGCCTCCGCGGCCAGCCGGGGCTGCCCCGCACGCAACAGGCTCTCCCCGCGCAGGCAGAGCAGCTCGAGACGCAGTGAGGAGCCGGCGGCCCGCGCGAGGCCGTGGCGCGCGTACTCCGCGGCGTCGGCGAAGCGCCCGTCCGCGTATGCGCGCGAGGCCGCCTCGTACATGGGGAGCGGATCCGGCGCCGCCTCGTGCACGGCCAGCACTCGCGAGGCGAGCAGGAGCAGGAGTATGCCGCCCGGGATCACCGCGCCCCAGCGACGCGGCGGCGGTGCGATTTCACAGGAGTCCTCGGGCAGGACCACGGTGACGGGCGCACTCCGGCGCCGTGCGCGCCGCACCGCGAGATGCGCCGCCCCGCCGATGCCCGCCAGCACGGTCAGCATCAAGCCGATACGATCCGCCGCGGTTCGCGTGTACGTGAGTGTCACCACCGGCTGCGTCGGCACGACGATCATCAGACCCGGCGACGCGAGGTAAGGGCCGCGGGCGCCGTCCGCCTTCCATCGCGGGTGGTAGGACACCTTGACCAGCAGCGGATGCCCCACGCGGCTGGTCGTGATCTTGATGGACTCCGCGGCCACCGTCGCGTGCGCCTCGACTCCGTCGGCCAGGACCTGCTCCGGCGGCGCCAGCCATTCGTCCCCTTCGATCAAGGTAAAGGCGGGATCGTCGGTGAAGACGAGATGCGGACCGCCGAACGGCTTGCGGGTGAACCATCGATACGACTTGTCGCGCCAGTCCTCCCGCGGCGACCGCACGGGGACGTACGCGAGCGGCTCGACGTATCCCGTCCCCTCCGCGGGCAGGCGGAAGACGGAGTACGGAGGGACATGGGCGACGCGCTCGACGCCGGCGCGCGACTGCAGGCTGCGGGAAAGCTGCGCGCTCACCGTCACGACCTCGGAGACGTTGAACAGGCGCAGGTGAGCGAGGGCGGCGTCGGTGTCGAAGCGCGAGTACTCACGCTTACGGAAGGGATTGGGCGAGGTCGCCCCGAGCTCCGACGCCAGGTAGTAGACGGGATGGGTGACGACGCTGGCCTGGTTGTACACGCCCTCGAGCGTCGACCGCCCGGAGAAGAAGGGCAGGGTCTCGTACATCCGTACCGAGCCTGCCTTCTCGTGCTCGGTCCCGTATTCGACCGCGACTCGCGGATCCCCGACGCCGCCGGCGATCGACGCCGTCATGCGCCGGAAGGCGGGCCAGTTCTCCTTGGCTTCGAGACCGGTGTAGTTCCACTCGATCCACGACCGGATGACGCGCGAGTTCACGTCGCCGTGGATTACGGCGATCAGCACGAGGCCCAGCGCGGCAGGCTCGGGTGCGGCCAGCCGCGCGACCAATAGACCGACCGACGCCGCGCCGGCCAGGCACAGCGCCAGCTGGGCAAAGGGGACGAAGCGGATGTCGATGATGCCGAGCGCGGGGCCCGCCGCGGCGAGTGCGGCGGCGACGAGCGCGGCATGGAGAAGGAAGAGGAGGCGGTGGTCCGGTCCGCCGAGCGCGCGCCGCAGCGCGAGCGTTGCCGCCAGACCGCCGAGAGCGGCCACGAACAACGGCCACAGCAGCGGCGGGAAGAGATTGCGTGGGCTGACGGTGATCCAGGGGTCGTCGTAGGGCGTCGTCCATCCCCATCCCGCGAGGAGGGGCAGCAGCCAGAACCCGGCGACCGCGAACGCGAGCCCGCCCACCATCGCCAGCCAGCCCAGCGTGCGGCCCGGGCGGCGGGCATGGAAGAGGAAATAGGCGGCGGAGAAGCCCGCCCACAGCACTGCGTAGCCATGCGCCAGCGCCGTGACCGCGAGTACGGCGGCCGGGATCCAAGGGCTCCATCCCCGCGAGTACGCGCGATAGACGACGCCCAGGAACAGGAGGGCGAGCCCCGTGCCATAGGTATAGGCGAACTCGCCGGTCAGCGTGCTGGCGATGGTGCCCCCCCAGATGGGGTTCTCTTCGAGGAAGAGGAAGACGAGGGTTGCCGCCGCGCCGAGCAAGGGCGCCGGAAAGCGGAAGCCGATGAGCCGGAAGGACGCGTAGGCGAGCAATGGCATCAGGAAGATGCCGGCCGCGGTGCCGAGCTTGAACGCCACCGGGAGTCCGGTGAGAGGCGCCAGCGCCGACATGATCAGGAACGGCAGCGGGAAGTAGTACAGCAGCAGCGGGTGGCCGAGGTACGCGCCGGGATACCAGCCGTGCAGCCGCAGCTGGGGCAAGAGGTGGTTGTGGAACCAGTCCGCGGTCGGATAGTGGCACGGCGTGTCGCCGCCGGCGGTGATGGTCGGTAGCAGGAGGAGCTCCGGCCGCAGGTAGTCGAGGAGGACGAGGAGGATCGCACCCAGGCCGATCACGTCGGCGATCAGCGCACGGGCCCGTAGCGTCATTTATGCGGTCAGTCTAGCCCGCGCGTGCCTGTCTCGCCGAACCCGCCGCCCCTCGCCAGCTTCACCGTGAGGCGTTCGCGGCGGCGGCGGAAGTCGGATACCGCGCGGGAGGGAATGCCCGGCGCGCCGAGGACCTGGTCGAGCCCGTAGTCGACCAGCTCCAGCGCCTTTTCGAGGTCGCGGCTGCGGTGCTCGTGATGGCGCGCCAGCTCGCGCACCGCCCACCAGTCGCCTGATTCGGCGGCTTCTTCCCACAGCGGCAGGGCGACGGAGAAGTCGCCCTTGCGCTTCGCCCGATCGGCGAGGCGCATCAGCGCCGGCACGCGGACCGGCCCGGAATCCGCGTCCACGAGGCGCCGATAGTGGGCCTCGGACTGGTCGAACAGCGCCGCGCGCTCGTACAGCCCGGCCAGCGCGAACACGTCACGCGGGTCTTCGGCGCGGCCGCCCTCGACCCATTGCGCGGCGAGCGCGGCCAGCGCCGCGAGCGAGACGATGTCGAGGCGATTGTGCTGCAGCACGCGGGCCATCGCCCGTCCATCGCGGCGGCGCACGAAGTCGAAGTAGATGTTGGGGATCTCCGCGCCGGCGACGTCGCCAACGCGGCGGAACCCGATGAGCGCCGCCTCGAGGACCTGCAGGCGGCAGGACTCGAGCCGGGCCTTCCACAGGCGGCGGGCCGGGAACAGCAGGTCGAAGTGCCGCGCGGCGGACAGCGGAAAACGCTCGCGGTTCATCGCGTAGCGCGCCTCGAGCAGCGGGATGTCGAAGGTCTTGCCGTTGAAGGTGACGATGTGGCGGAAGCGCGCGAGGTCCTGGGCCAGGCCGCGGAGCAGCGCCGCTTCCTCGTGGTAGTCGCGCATGAAGTACTGCCGCACCACGAACCGCTCGCCCTCGACGTAGCCGATGCCGACGAGGAAGGCCGCGGTCCCTGTTCCGCCCGCGAGACCGGTCGTCTCCGTGTCGAGGAACACGGCGTCGGCGAGGTCGAATCCTTCCAGCGACGCGTCGCCGGACAGCAACGCGACCGTGCCCGGGTCGAGGCCTCGAAAACGCGTCAGGGGGACGTCACCGTGCAACGTCTCGAGGTGGACGTCGTCCTCGACGAGGAAGAACTCGCCGCGCTCGTTGGTGACGCGGCGGCCCTGGATGAGCTCTTCGAGAGGCACCGCCGGCGGGCCCGTCGGATACACGCGCCGCTCGCCGCGACGTGCCGCGGCGGCCACCAGCCGCTCGAGCCGTTCCTTGAGCGACAGCGTGTCGGCGGGCGCTCCGAGCAGCGCCGATTCGAGCCCGTCGAGGCCGGAGACGCCGGCGAGCGGCACATCCGGCGGCGGGACCACGGCATCGTCCTCGCCCCCGCGGCGCAGGCGCCGCAGCTTGCCGTAGAGCCCGGTGTCGCCCATCACGGCGGCGCCACGTGACAACAACGGGACACAGAGGGCACAGAGCGACGCACAGAGAACACAGAGAACGAAAAGACAGAGACCACGGGAGCGCCGCTATGCCCCACTGTCGCGATTTCACACTCCCTGTTCATGCAACCCTTTTTCTCTCTGTGTTCTCTGTGCTTTTCTCTGTGTTCTCCGTGTCCCGTCGTGTCGTTGTCAGTTCCGGATGGCAGCCAGGATTGCCAACGCGACTTCCTTGCCGCGGCTGGCCATCTCGCCCACCGGGCCCACGCAGGACGGGCAGCCGTCACGGCACGGGCACTTGACGATCAGGGCGTGGCTCTCGGCCAGCAGCTTTTCGTGCAGGCGATAAAGCGGCTCCGACAGGCCGATGCCGCCCGGGTACGCGTCGTAGATGAAGACCTGCGGCTCGTAGTCGTCGCCGATCGTCGGCATGGGCTCCGAAGATCCCAGCCGCCGCAGGCCGCGCTCGATGCGCGCCTCGCCCTGGCCGTTGTCCCCCAGGGCGACCCCGAGGTCGTGGCGGTCGCAGAGCAGGAACAGCGCCGCCATCTGGCCCAGCGTGTAGGACAGCGCGACGACGCCGTCGCGGCGCTCGTCGCCGGCGAAGGGCAGCGCGCGCACGATCTCGCGCGGGATGGTCAGCCAGTACGCGGTCGTGTGCATCTGGTTCTCGGGCATGGCGAGGTCGCCCGAGCCGACGTTCTCATTGGTGTGGAACTTGATCTTCTTGAACCCGACCACCTGCGACGTGACGTGCACCTCGCCGTGGGTGCGCCGCGCCGACGTCACCGGCTCCTCCTCGAAGCGGTCGAGGATCTTCACCTTCGTGTAGGTGATGGCGTCGGTGTAGTAGTCGACATCGGCCTCGCGCACGTGCGCGCGCCGCTCGAGGTGGTCGTACTTCTCGACGAAGAACGTGCGCCCCTCGAGTATGTAAACCGCCTTCTCGTGCAGCGTCGACGGCGCGCTGTCGAAGTCGACCTCGGCGATGATCCGCGGCTCGCGGGTGATGTCCTGGACGAGGAAGTTGTCCGAGGACACGCTGCGGAGGCTGACCGCGTCCGCGGGATAACTCTCGCTCGTCCAATGCCAGCGATCCTGCGCTCGATGCACCAGTCGCTCCTCTTCCAGGAATTGCAGGACTTCTTCCAGGTTCTCGCCCCCGAAGCGCTCTCCGGCCGTGAACGGCAGCTCAAAGGCCGCGCACTTCACGTGGTTGACGAGGATGTGGAGGTTGTCCGGGTTGATGCGGCCTTCTTCGATCGGCGCATCGAAGAAGTAGTCCGGGTTCTTGGCCATGAACTGGTTGAGCGGGGTCGAGTTCGCCACCAGCACCGCGACGGAAGTGCCAGACCTTCGTCCCGCGCGCCCGGCCTGCTGCCAGGTGGATGCGACGCTGCCCGGATAGCCGAGCATCACCGCGACGTCGAGGCTGCCGATGTCGATGCCCAGCTCGAGGGCGTTGGTGGAGACGACGCCGAGCACGGAGCCGTCGCGCAGCCCCCGCTCGATCTCGCGACGCTGCAACGGCAGGTAGCCGCCGCGGTACCCGCGGATGACGCCTTCCGAGCCGGCCCGTGTCTC
>Ga0136617_10004174_pt1 | contig 12936 bp, 9 predicted proteins | sample AntDrymUQ3222106_2_FD_129672 | JGI IMG/M metagenome (GOLD analysis project Ga0136617, IMG submission 129672) | Polar desert sand microbial communities from Dry Valleys, Antarctica - metaG UQ322 (21.06) | ecosystem: Environmental > Terrestrial > Soil > Desert | place: Antarctica: Dry Valley...
CACCAGGCGGCGCTTCTAGCGGGGATCGAGCACTGCGCCGCCGACGCCATCGTGATGCTCGACAGCGATCTGCAACATCCCCCGGAACTCATCCCGGAACTGGTCGCGCGCTGGGAAAGCGGCGCGGACATCGTGCAGACCGTTCGCGAGGACAGCGCCGATACCTCGCTGCTCAAGCGCCTGACGTCGCGCTGGTTTTATGAATTCATGCTCAAGGTCGGATCGATCGACCTCCCCGTGGGCGCTGCCGATTATCGCCTGATCAGCGCCCGCATCGCGCAGCTCTTGCGCGACGAAATACGCGAGCGGAATCCGTTTCTGCGCGGGCTCTTCAGCTGGGTCGGGTTCACCGTCGCCTATGTTCCGTTCGCGCCGGCGCAGCGTGCAGGGGGTACGTCGAAATACCGCTGGGGCCGCCTGCTCAGTTTTGCGCTCAACGGCGTCTGTTCGTTTTCCAAAGTGCCGTTGCGCTTTTGTATTGCCGCCGGCATTGTGCTCGCCACACTCTCTGTCCTGTTTTCCATCCTACAGGTCATTTTATACATTCGCGGCGAGGCAATTGTGCCGGGTTGGGCGACGTTGATCGGTGCCGTCGGCCTGATCGGCGGTGTGCAGCTCTTTTTTCTCGGTGTCATTGGCGAGTATCTGTCGATCGTGTTCGACGAGGTCAAGGCGCGGCCTCGCTATATCGTCGCGCATCGGTACGGCTCACGCGTTGCTGCAGATGAGTAGGGCCGCATCGGATTCCCAAACCGGTCCGCCGTTGCCGGCGCTCGACGCCCTGATCGTCGGGCGCGATGCGTCGCTATTCGCATCCGATCTGGACGCTGAGCAGCCGAAAATTGACGAGATGTTTCGTGGTGCGCGCGTGCTGGTAGTAGGGGGTGGGGGTTCGATCGGCGCGATCACTGTTCGCCTGCTGCTCGACTTCCATCCGGCGGCAATCCATGTCGTGGACCTGTCCGAGAACTATCTTGCTGAACTGGTGCGCGATCTTCGCTCTTCCGCGCAGCGCATACCCGTCGCCGATTTTCGCTCGCTCCCACTCGACTATGGCAGCGGGATCATGGCGCGCTTCCTCGCCGAGGCCAAGCCCTACGACGTCGTGCTCAATTTCGCCGCGCTGAAACACGTGCGCTCGGAGAAGGACACCTATTCCGTATTGCAGATGCTCGACACCAACCTCGTCAAGCATGCGCGCTTCAAGACATGGCTGCGCGACTATGGCCACGCCGCTCGGTACTTCGCGGTATCGACGGACAAAGCGGCGAACCCCAGCAGCATCATGGGGGCGAGCAAGCGGCTGATGGAGGACGTGGCGTTCGATTTTTCGCCAGCCGGAAACGGAAGCTGCACGTCGGCGCGTTTTGCCAATGTCGCCTTTTCCAACGGTAGTCTGCTGCAAAGCTTCCTCATGCGTCTCGAGAAACGCCAGCCGCTCGCCGCTCCGCGCGGAACCCGGCGCTATTTCGTGGCTCTGCGCGAGGCGGGTGAAATCTGTGTGCTGGCCGCGGCCACGGTGCCCGACCGCCACATCGCGATTCCCACACTCGATCCCGCAACGCACCTACAGCCGCTGGACGAAATCGCCACAACGGTGTTAGCGCATTTCGGGTATCGGGCGGTCGCGTACGACGATGAGGCTGCCGCGATCCGCGATCTCGAAACCCTCGCCGCACGCGGCGAATGGCCCCTGGTAATGACTCCTCTCGACACCTCGGGCGAGAAGCCGTACGAGGAATTCACAGGGGACGGTGAATCGGCGATCCCCATCGGTTTGACTGCGTTGCGCGGTATCCGGCACGCGGACAACCCGCTGATCGACGAGAATTTTATTGCAATACTCGGGCGCCTTATCGAGGAATGGAATGCGCCGGTTTCGAAGGGCGATCTTGCAGCGCTGCTAAGCTCCGCGCTACCAACATTTCATCATGTCGAAACGGGTAAAAACCTCGATCAGCGCGTATGACCGCCGCGGCTCATTACCTGGCCTGTCAACGAACATGACGACCGCCATGGCATCTACGCCTGGCACGACCCATGCAGCTCCGGCGCGTGCGTGCCTTGTCTGCGGAGGAACGCGTCTTACTCCCCGCTGGGAGGGCCTCCTCGCGTGTCCGGATTGCGGCTTCGTAAGCGCCGATATGGCCTTGTCCGACGCCGAACTATCGGACCTGTATGGAAGCGACTACTTTCACGGCAACGAATATCTGGATTACATCCAAGAGCGCGAAAGCTTGCAAATCAACTTTCGCGCGCGTCTTGCAACGCTTGCGGAGCTAATTCCGGAGCTTGTCGCAAAAAAACTGTTCGAAATCGGCTGCGCCTACGGGTTTTTCCTGGAGACCGTGCGGGGTAAAGTCGCCGCGGCCGCGGGCATCGATATATCCCACGATGCAATTACCTACGCCACTGAAACGCTCGGCGTCCGCGCGGTTGCCGGCGATTATCTGACGCACGTGTTTGCCGAACGTCCGGATGTGATCGCGATGTGGGACACGGTGGAACACTTGCGCCGGCCCGACCTGTTCATCGCCAAGGCGGCGCGCGATCTACCGGTCGGCGGCCATCTGGCGTTGACCACTGGCGACATCGGCAGTGCGAACGCGCGCTGGCGCGGGCGGCGCTGGAGAATGATCCATCCGCCGTCGCATTTGCACTACTTTTCAGCCGATACCATGTCGCGGCTGCTCGATCGCCACGGGTTCGACGTCGTGCACATCAGTCATCCTGGCAATAGCCGCACGGTGCGCTCGATCCTCTACATCATTCTTGCGCTGCGCTTGGGGCGTCGCGGTATGTATGAACGATTGGCCCGGCTGCGCGTGAGCGGCTCGACGCTAACGATCAACCTGTTCGACATCATGTTCGTCATCGCCCGGCGCCGTTTGCACGTCGCAAGCGCAAGCAAGTGAGGTCATTGCGGATGTCGCCCGCAGCCGTCTCGGTGCTACTTTTTGTTGGATTCGCTCTCGCGACCTCGGCCGGACTGCTGCTGGTCAAGGCGTGGATTCCGGAGGCGCAACAGGCGTGGCAGGACGGGCATCGATACGCGCGTCCATTGCTCATGGTCGCCGCGGGCGCGGGGCTCTATATAGCGTCGTTCGGCATTTGGATGGTTATCGTCGCGCGCATGAGTCTGACGATCGCATATCCGATCGCGATAGGCGCCGCATTGGTTGTCGTAACGCTAGGGGCGCGCGTATTTTTGGGCGAAGCGGTAACGCCGATAAAAATCGTCGGCATGTTGCTCGTGTTCGCGGGCATCGTTGCGCTGACCCGCTGACCCAACTCCTTCGCAACTGTTCCTATAAGTCATCTATTCGTGGTTCTCCGCTTACATTTGAACGCCCATGTTCGCTGATGCCCACGACACGAATATGTTAACGCCTCGGTCGTCAAGCGCGCCCTTCAGCCTTCCACCCGGTCTCATCGGTAGGTTTGCTGTAGTGAAGCTTTGGCCAGGAATTCAAACCGCTGAAAGTGAAGTTGTCGCGCGCTTAAAAATTACCGCCGAATCGTTAGGACTGGAATGCATCGAGATAGCCCCGGACGGACATCGGTCGGAGGACGCGCAACCTATGGCTGTCGTGGCCACTGACCCGAAGACGCGCAACAAACGGCAGGATCACTCCCGGAGGTCAGAACACCAACCCGCCAACCGCGCAACCGCCGCAACCAAAGGTGCCAAGGTGACCAAGGACGAGGTCGATTTCGCTATCCACCTTCATTTCGAGACGCCTAAGTCGTACGATCTTTTTTCGTTCGCCGCGCTGTGGAACCCGGTGCAATTCTTCCATGAATGGGGTTATGCGAGAGTCTCCAAGCACCTGTTAACTCATGACGACTTTTTGAGCTGCGATTCAGAAGGAGCTGACGATCACCTTTTGCGACTGATTCACGGTGACAGCACACGGCTGCCGCCTCATTTTAAGTTGTACCACTCGTTGTCAAAGCCGATTCTCGAGCCAACCCTTGGCGATCTTAAGCTGTTCTACTCCGGGATCAATTGGGACCGGCTAGGCCGCGGTAGGTCACGTCACCATGAATTACTCGAGGAGCTCGACAAAACCAGTTCGTTGCGAATTTATGGTCCCAAGGTTTTTCAAGGAGTCAGAATTTGGTCTGGCTTTAAAAGTTACGTAGGTGAAATCCCGTTTGATGGGACGTCGATGATTCACGAGATAGCAAAGGCCGGCGTGCTGTTGTGTCTATCCTCAACCCCGCACAAAGAAGCCGCACTAATGTCTAGCCGCCTTTTCGAGGGGCTTGCGGCAGGTGCACTCATTATCTGTGATGAGAACCCCTTCGGCCGGCGTTTTTTTGGGGACTCGTTGTTGTACATCGATACCCGCAAGCCAGTCGCGAAAATTGTTGCAGATATCCTGGGCCATCTTGCATGGGCAAAGAGTAATCCTGAGCAGGGAGTAGCTTTAGCAAAAAAGTCACAGCAGATTTTCACGTTTTCGTTTGCGCTTGATCAATGCTTACGCAACATTTATCAGGGATTCCCGGCGCGCAAGTTAGCCCTGCAACGGCAGATCGTGCCCCCCCCACCGATCCAGCAACGGATTCATGTGAATTTTCTCCTCCCGGAGTACTGGAGAGAAACGCTCAGTCGCTATCTGGAAAGCATCAAGACCCAAGATTTCCGAGATTTCACTGCGAATCTGATTGTTGATAGTGGGACGCTCCTAAAACATGGCCGCAAGATAAGAAGCGCGATTGCGAATTCGCCAGTTCCCGTGACAATTTGCGAGGCTCGGTATTTTGAGCGCGCCTCGAGTGGAAAAATCATGGCCGAGCGCAAGCTTGGTGAAGTGTTGAGTGAAGTCATCGCCGACCTACCGAAGGATTCATGGACGATGTTCGTCGCACCCAACGAAGAGCTATTGGCAAATCACATTGGTCTACTTGTTGGCAGCTTATTGCGAAATCCTGACAAACGCGCGGCTTCTGCAGGATTGCTGCTGCGCCATAAATACGATGGCAAGACCTTTCACGACGTTCACTTTGATGTCGACTTTACGCATCAGCGCGCGAACGCTCCAAATGGTTTCTCGCGCTTCCTATTTAGAGTCTCCTCGTTTCCACAACAGCTTGATATCGCGTTGCGACACTTGGATAAGAAAGCCCTGGCCGTACTGTTGGCGGATGGCCAAATCACTCGTGAACCACGCTGCACGGTGGTTGTAGACATTCAAAAAGAGTTTCCCTCAAGATCGGGCAACGAAGCAGCGGAGATCTCGGTTATCGAAGATTTCGATCCGGGATTTTTCAAGCGTGGCCCTTTTGCAACCGCAGCGATGCTCACGCGCTTGGAACCTTACAGTTTGTCCCTCGGGCAGCTTCTGCCCGACGCTAAGCGACGTCTCGCCTCAGAGCTCATCCAAGCGCTACCCATACCTAAATTCTTACGCCCTTTTCTGCGCGCGTTTTATCGTCTGCTGAAGAGAGCCGCGTCATAATCGCTAAGCGGCGCTCGCAACTCCACGAGCTGACGTAACGTTGTCAACAAACCAGCGATAAGTGCTCGCAAGACCTTGCTCGAGACTTACCTTAGGGATAAAGCCAAGCGCCCGCAGTCGTGATACGTCCACAGAGCGATCTTGAATGCCGGTTGGCTTGTCAGTCTGATAGCCAACTTCGCCCTGAAATCTCGCCGCTCTGCAGAGGCTATTGACGACGTCTGCGATGGTGACTGCGCTCCCATGGGCAATGTTGACCATGTCAGTGGCGGTTTCCATGCAATGCACAATGGCCTCCGCTGCATCATCGACGTACAAAAAGTCACGAATTGCAGTTCCATCACCCCAGACCTGCATTGCAGCCCCGTCACACGAAGCTCGAAATAGTTTATGGACGAGTGATGGGACCACGTGTCCGTTTTCAATGTCGAATTGATCGTTGGGCCCGTACAGGTTCGTGAGAATTCCGTACACATAACTCATGCCTTGCTCGCGCCGAAGGATTTCGAGGCCGTAATAAGCATGACGTTTGGCATTCGCATAGCCGTACTCGCCATAGTGCGGATTGCCGGAAAAAAACAACTCCTCGCGAAGCGGTAGCTCTGTATAAGGATAGGGATACGACGCTACCGTACCGGCGAAGAAAACTTTGGAAACGCCAGCGGTTGCGCAACCATGCAAAACATTCGACGTGATACTGGTATTTTGAATGTAAGAGCGGAACTGATTCTTCATGTTTCCGCCGATACCGTAAACCGTCGCCGCAAGATGGAATACCAGCGTGGGTCGATTCCTGTCGAAATACTCTGCGACCGCGGCAGTATTCGAGAGGTCGAGTTCACTCCTACTTGGCGCGAGGATAACGCGGTAACCTCGCGCGGAAAGGTGGCGACCCAAGGAACGGCCAAGCATGCCCCCGGCTCCCGTTACCAATACCGATGAAGCTTCCATGGTTAGTCCGTACGACCGGCGTTATGTTCGAGCAGCAGGATTACTCGTCAACGGTTGTTGCGATCAGATTGCCCGCCCCTTGGTTCAGCCGCAGAACGCGATTGCAAATTGAATCCACCAAAGCCGTATTGTGTGAGGCCATCACCAAAATGCTCGATGCGGTAGTCAACGCTTTGAGTCGTTCCGAGGATTTCTCGAGAAACTCTGCGTCACCGACTGAAAGCCACTCGTCTACCAGCACAATGTCGGCGTCGAAAGCAGTCATGATCGAAAAACCGAGGCGCATTATCATACCCGCACTGTAAGAACGCATGGGAAGATCTATGAACTCCCCCAGCCCGCTGAACTCGACAATTCGGTCGATGCGCTCTTCGACGGCGCGCTTGTTGTAGCCAAGAAGATAAGCGCGAAGGTACACGTTCTCGACGCCACTTGCGTCAGGGTCGAGCCCAAGAGCTATATCAAGTAAGGAAGCGACACGTCCGTTCACGACCACATTGCCCAATGAAGGTCGATAAATGCCGGCAATAACGCGAAGCAGCGTGGATTTGCCTGACCCATTGTGCCCGACGATGCCCAAGCGGTCGCCCGGCTGAAGCTGAAAGGAAATGTGATCGAGCGCCGTTACCACCTTTCGATGATGCCCAGTCGAGGCGATGTGACCGCCGCTCGCGCGATGGAGTGCGAGACTGCGAAACGAACGATCCCGCGCCCCAAATAACGGGAATGTCACGGTTACGTCGCTTAGCTCGATGCGAGCGACCGTCATAGCCAATACACGATTCGATGATGAAACTTACCCAGCATGTAGCACGCCGCAAGCGCGCTCACGAACGCAAATCCTAGCGCGATGACCCAGCTTAGCGTCGGAAATGCACCTGTTAGAAGTGGCGCTCGTACCAGTTCGATCCAGTGATAGATGGGATTCCAGGTCAGAAAAAAGAATCGTTCCGTTTGCTTGCTCGGCATCCAGAGAATGGGCGACATAAAGTAAATTAGCGTCAGGGCGTTGGTGACAACTGGGCCCATGTCACGAAACCGAGTGCAAAAGATCGCAATAATGATGGAGCAGATACCACAAGTGCCTATTACCAACACCAACCCGGCCACCGCCGGCACCAGAGCGCCAAGAGAAGCCGAGGGCCAGACCAAAAGAATAATTAAAGCAATAACCAAGTTGTGCGCCAGAACCAACACCTGGCGAACCAACACGCGAAGGATCAGGCCAGCAAGCGGCAGCGGCACCGACTTAATAACCCCTTCAAACTGCGTGAAGCCTGCGACGGATTCAGTTAGCTGGGACGATATGAACAACCAGACTACATGCCCAATGGCAAAGTAAGGTAAATAAATCGAAATGTCGACGCCAAAAATGGTCGACCACAAAGTTCCAAGAATGCCTACGAGTACGCCTGTGCTGACGGTGTTCCACCACGGACCCAGAGTCGATCGACGATAGCGCAGGCGGACGTCAGCAATCCCGAGCGACCACCAAAGGCGCGGCGTCGCCAAGGCCTGATAGAGAAGACGCGCGCCTAGGAAGACGCGAGGCATAGAGCTCGCCTGCAAGTTCATGTAAGTTCCGTTGTCGGTGCAGCCACTCGGTGATGGATCAGGCGACTCTTTCCCTAATTCATCGCTGGGCGAAGTATGCCTCGTCAGGTATTTGTCGCCACGCGTGGTGCGCGGTCGACGGCGATTGTAGAACTCGAGGTAGCGTCCGACGCCGGCGTTGGCCGCGCGGACATTCTCATGGGCGTGCAGGTACCCCTCCGCATCGGTATAGGATGTGGGATTCAATGTTGATGTAAACGCACATCGAATGAAATCCGGCAATGGCGACGGAACTCCTCCCGTCCGTTCTTTCAACACCTTGCTGATCGCCTAGGGGTGCGCGATGTGGCGCTTGTTCAAGCCTTTGTTTGAGCCCGCTGTACGACATTTGACTCAGCAGAAGGCGCGAATCGCCGAACTTTTGGATGTTGTAAGGCGGTTAGAAGCGCAGATCAACCTTCATGCGCGCAACAACCAAGCGGCAAACCATGATCTTGCGACTAGGTTGGAAGCGCTAACGAATCTACACGGTCATCTTGCGAAAGAGTTGGACGTGGTAACGCGTCAGATCAATGACGTCGCAGTGAGATCGAATGGGTTGGCCGAGCGCAACGACAATCTTGCGGCACAGTTGAATGGAGTTTCGCATCAGATCCATGATCTTGCAGTCCGGTGGGATGCGGTGACGCATCGGATCAATCATGAGAGTGATAAGTCCGAAACAAAGTGGGCCGATGCTAGCACCCGACTGGGCTCGATCGAGCATCTCATCAAGCATATTGAAGCCACCAGCGTCAGCCGCTTTGATAATCTCGAGGCGGACAGAAACATTGTGAGGCAAATCAATGGTGCAGATGCCGGACAGGTAGGCCGGCGAATACGCACCATCGGAAAGCTGCTTCGCCCGCATACGGCGGTGGGCAGGTTGAAGCTGCGTTTAGGGGGTCGCGCAGACGGGGGCTATATCTGCCTAGACGATTTTGGCGGAGTTAAGACGGCCCTCTCCTTCGGCGTGGATCAGGATGTTTCATGGGACTTAGCGGTGGCCAAGCGGGGTCTTGTCGTCCACCAGTTTGATCACACGGTGGAAGGTTCGCCAACGGAGCATCCGAACTTCCGGTTCAATAAGATCAAGATTTGCCCAGTTACCCAACCCGGTGAGGAAAGCATAGGATCGGTCCTGGCTTCGCAAGGGTTGAATGACCCAGCTTCAGTCGTCTTAAAAATCGACATAGAAGGCAGCGAGTGGGACGTTTTTTCTGCAGCCACTGCGTCAGAGCTCCTTACTTTCTCCCAGATCATCTGCGAGTTTCACGGATTCCAGTTCGTGGAAGATGACCAATTCTATGAAAAAGTCATCAACGTTTTAAGCAAGATCGCGAGTTTATTCCACGTCATTCATGTTCATGGCAACAATTACTGTCCCATGTTCCTGCTGGGTGGCGTGGCCTTCCCGTCCCTCCTCGAAGTTACTTATGTGAATGTTCGTCGCTGCGAATTTGTCGAGTGCAAAGAGATTTTCCCAACGCCAATAGATGCCCCGAACAATTCCACCAGACCAGATTTCTTCCTTGGCAACTTCATTTTTTAGCACATTCGCCATTAACGTCGTCCGGCTGAACTCTACGGACGAAAGACGTGCAAATCACCTAGCCGCTTCTGCACGCGTCGAGATTATCCTCGTCGCCTAGCCACCCCCGACCTTTATCCATCAAGGGGCGAAGGCGCCGCGTCGGTGCGCCTTCGCCGAAAAATGTTGCGTACTCTCATCTGCAGCCATAACGGCAGTGCAAAGAAAATAAACACCAACGCGTAGATTGCGTAAAACAGAATAAACACGCGTAGGGGCCAGTTCACGTAATGGATTTGCAACGTGCTTCGCCCCTTTGGCAAAGCAACGGTGTGCAACCCATCTTCGACCGGCGCGTTGACGCGGTCACCGTTGACGTAAAAATTCAACCTGTCATTTGGCCAGAAAAGATACTGCGCCAATGCCGGCGCCGACAGCTCGATATCCAACTCCAAGGCGCTGGCGCCATTTGTTTCGAATCGGCCGACCTTCGCCTGCGCCACCTCACTAACGCCCTGCACTGCCTTCGCTTCACCCGGGTCCCAAGTGCCGAGAACCTCTACCTCCCCAAGACTCAAGTAATTCATACTGGGCTCCTGCGGCCTCCCAAGTTGGATCCGAATGTATCTTGCTTGAATGCGGCCCGTCGCGATCATGACGTTTGGGTCCGGAGGAGATATCTGGTGGTTGCTCCAGGTGTTTGGCCGAGACGTGAGGCGCTCCGGAGTATCGGCGTCGGCGAATGGTCTGTCTGAAGCGAAAACCCAATAATCCTTGAGGCGCGATTGACAGCAGTCGGTCCGGTTCCAGATTCTGAAATAATTGATTGCAGCAGTTGCCCCTAGGTCCAAGTCCCACCAGGCATTCTCCTGGCTGCCGGTATGGGTGACCGAGGCCGCAGCAAAGTTTCCATCGGTGTTGCCGTCGACCGCTTTCGCCGCTTCGCCACCCGCCGTAGTACTTTGCTTCGCTGCTTTCCCTTGCGCAAGATTGGAACCCGGTGGTAGCGAAGGCGTGACCAAGCGCAAGTAGCCATTATCAAACAATGTTTGCTGACCATACTTGGTGAAGCTGTGACTCGGCTTGAATGGTGCAGCCACCAGGTTCGTGCCAAAGCGCAGGACTTTTTCCGGCCTACTCAAATCGGCGACCATTGCCGGGTCGATTCCCGTGAGTGCGCTTCCCTCTTCATACACAACAAAATCGGCGCCGGCTTTTTCGGCCCATTGCCAATCGGGGCGCAGTACAACCTGCTTTGCGCCTGGCGGCACGGTGTGGAACATTCTTTTGAGATAGCTATCAATAGCCACTAGATAGAAACCGAAGCCGCCAAAAGAGGAAAGCGGGACTTCGTGCAACACGAACCATGGATAGTTCTTGGGGAAGTACTCGGCCGTCGGGCTAATGTCGACGTACTTGATTATGGATTTCTGGCTGTTTTGCCTAAAGTATGAAATCAGCCTCTGATTTGCGTCGCGATCGAGGACGATCTTCCCGGCTTTTTGCGCGGGATACTGATTGGTTGTTCCGGATGAATAATCATAAACGCGGTCGAGTGCAGGTAAGGTCATCAGCACAATGGCTACGGCGTACTTAAATGCATTGCCTGGGATAAGCAAGGATGCCGCAAACAGGCTGGCGACCAACAATTCGAATATGAGGAAATTGTTAAGTCTGAGGTCGGCCGCGACCGTACCGTGCAGCGCTACAAGATGAGCACTGACTGCGGTGAGACCCATAAGAACGAACATAGCGATTTTTATGGGCCGTTTGTCGTCGCTTCCTATAACGAGCTTGAACATCAGCGCGACAGCGATCACAAAAAATAAATGACCCGCTAGCAAATGTCTTTGGTAAATATGCATGCGCCCCACCCCGGGCGCGAAATAGTAGAACAGGTCGCTCACCGGGCTGTAATCGCCAAAGATTGCCAGCACGATTACAAAGTAGCCAATCATCGACAACTTTAGAAGTCGCCACTCGGCACCGGTCAAACCAGTCACCCCACGAATGCTGCAAAAGAACAAGACCCCAATCGTCAGCGGAACGAATCCCCAAGACAAAGAGAACTCGTACTGGGGACCGGGATAGAGGAGCCGGTACGACAACAACCTCAGCAAAGCCTGCGGCGCCTCCGATAACATGTGCGCGCTCCAAAAAAGCGAAGTTGGCGCACTGCTCGGGGTCCTGGAATTGAATTCAATGATTGCCCAATAGAGAGGCGCTACGACGAGTCCAGCGAGAACAAACGGGGCAAGCGCAAACCGAACCTTTTGCCACCGAACGCGGTATTCCTCCGCTGGCCCCTCGACGTAGAAAATCAATAGGATCGCAACGAGCATAGCCATCGCCGCCGACGCAACGCCGAGCGTGACATAGCCCCCGGTGAGAGAAATCAGGACCGGCAAAGCGGCGTGCACGGCTCGGCCAAGCGTCGGTTTCTCGGCTACCGACAGCGCGCCGTATATCGACCAGGGGATCACCGAGGTGCAAAACAGAAAGGCCGGTTGAGTGAGGGCATTCACCATTTGGCCGCTGAAGCAAAACCCTACAGCGATCAACGCAGCCGAGCCGATTCCAAGATTCACGAAGCGGGTAAAAAGCCGCAAGGTGAAGTAGCATCCGAGAAACGAATGCAGAGCAACCATGAACACTGCGACCCGGATCAGACGCTCGGTTGTCTCCCATTCAAAGGGGACGATAAGCGAATAAATCAGCAGAAACGGGTGATAGGGAAAAAAATTGGGGCGAAGAAAGAACTCAGAAGCGCCTGCATGCAAGGAGAAATCGATCGCCGAGAATATGCCCTTTCCTACAAGGGAATGAGTCTTCGCCATCGCCGGCAAATACTCACCGAAAAAATCGCCTGTGTAGAGAAACCCGGCGTTCAACGATCCGTGCAGCAATGCCTGCCCATAGAATATGAGCGTGGCGGCAAGCGCCAGTGCAAAACAGCTGCCGGAACCGGGTTGCATTTCCGGGTGCAGCCCGTCGAAGGATGACCGGACGAAACTCCAACGTTTTTTCATCTTATGGTCGCAATGTCCGCTGACATCGAGGTTGGCGCCTCAATCGAGCGGCGCGGCGGGCTTGGATCGTGCGGGAGCACGGTTTCGTGTCGTCAATCCGAATCCCGAACCTTCAGCGGTTAATGGCTGCGCGGTCAGCATCCGGAGCGACAACAACGGTAGGTGAGAGAGCCAACGCCATTCGCTGTTGCGCATCCCTAGGTATGATAAAGCACTGCTGACATTCGCTTCGTGATCCACAGCCCATGTCGGGGACGACCCGGGCGATGACTGACTGAATGAATCGTCATCCAGCACATCAGAACTCGATCGCCTTGTACTCGATCGTGCATCGGTTTTATACGAAGCGATTCTCGGGCGCGCG
>Ga0136617_10004175_pt1 | contig 12935 bp, 7 predicted proteins | sample AntDrymUQ3222106_2_FD_129672 | JGI IMG/M metagenome (GOLD analysis project Ga0136617, IMG submission 129672) | Polar desert sand microbial communities from Dry Valleys, Antarctica - metaG UQ322 (21.06) | ecosystem: Environmental > Terrestrial > Soil > Desert | place: Antarctica: Dry Valley...
CGTCATTAACGGGTGTCAACCGCGCGCTCGTCCGCGATGGCTTGCGGCGGTTCCGCGATCAACCCCGTCCCGGTCTGAAGGCACTGTGCGAGTGTGCGTCTATCGAACCCCGCAATGTCACGAGCGTACACATCGCGTATCAGGTGTCGCCCCGGTTGAACGCGCCAGGCAGACTTGGCGATCCCCGCATCGCGTACGAGCTGCTGATGGCCACGGATTCACGCGCCGCCCTGAAGCTGGCCCCGCAGGCGGAAGGAGCCAACCAGAAGCGGAAGATGCTCCAGGGTCGCATTCTGCGTGATATCGAGACCACGCTCGCCTCCAATCCTCGGCAGCTCGAGCGGCGGGTCTTGGTTTTCGCGGCGTCAAACTGGGAGCCTGGCATCGTCGGTCTCGTCGCAAGCAAACTGGCCGAACAGTACGATCGGCCGGTCGTCGTCCTTTCGATCGCGGACGGAATTGCACACGGATCGGCGCGGTCGGTGGCGGGATTTGATATCGCTAGCGCGCTGTCCTCCGCCGCGGGGTTGCTCCTGCGGCACGGGGGGCATGAGCGAGCGGCGGGTCTGGCCTTACCGGAGAAACGCTTGCCTGAACTTGATGATGCCCTCCAGGTTGCCATTGCTGAGTCTCAAGCAGCGTTGCCGGGCCCGCCGCGTCTTGTCATCGATGCCGACCTTGAACCGGAACGCTTGCAGATTGGTACCGCTCGTCTCATCCAGACGATAGGCCCGTTTGGCGAGGGCAATCCCGTTCCGTTGCTGCGCATTTCGCGCGTTCCGATCCGCGGCTATACGGTGATGGGGCGTGAGAAGCAGCACCTGAAGATTCTCACTGCCGGTCCCGCTGGCAATGTCGACGCTATTCTCTGGAGTGGCGCGGAGAGGTCACATGAGCTCATAGGAACGCGCCACGTGGATATCATTGGCTATCTGGAGACGAATGTCTGGAACGGGTCGGCGCGAGTGCAAGTGCGAACCGTGGATTTTCGCCCCTCCCTCGACTGAATACGAGAACTGCTACGCGGCGCCGGTGGGCAGCCCGCGGTCATGCGGCTCGGGCGCAGTCTGGGCCGCGGGGATAGCCGCTAATGGTTCTGGCACTGGCGCCGGTGTCGCCGGCGCGATCCCTTCGAGCAACCCGCCAACCAGCGTATCGTCCAGAAGAATCGCCGCGGCGATAACCTGATCCATGGTGGCGGCGAACACGATCTCCATTTCCCTGCGCACGCTCGTCGAGAGTTTGGAGAGATCGCGGGCATTCTCTTTGGGGGCGATCAGCCGCTTGATGCCGTGACGGTGGGCAGCGAGCGCTTTCTCGCGGAATCCGCCGACGGCAAGCACGCGTCCGCGAAGCGTAATCTCGCCGGTCATCGCGGTGTCACCGCGCACCGGACGACGCACGAGTGCTGAAATCAACGCGGTGGCCATGGTGATCCCCGCCGAAGGACCGTCTTTAGGGGTGGCGCCTTCCGGCAAGTGGATGTGCAGATCGAGTGTCGACTGAAACTCGGGGTCAATGTGCAGTTGTTCGGCCCGCGAACGTGCGTAGGAGACCGCCGCGTGCGCAGATTCCTGCATGATATCCCCGGCCTTGCCGGTAATGGTCAACGTGCCCTTGCCGGGCATGGTGGCCACCTCGACGGGCAGCAGTTCGCCGCCGATTTCGGTCACACCTAGGCCGATCGCGAGCCCGATCTGATCGTCACCCAGATGTAGGTCCTGCCCGTATCGGGATGGTCCGAGAAACTCCACCAGGCGCGCCTCAGACAGACGCATGCGCTCGCCCTTGCCGCGCACAACCTCGCGTGCCACGCGCCGGCAGACCGCGGCGATTTCGCGCTCGAGTTGTCGCACACCCGCTTCGCGGGTGTAATCCCGCACCAGATGCATCCACGCTCGAGCAGGGATGACAAGCGACTTTGGCGCCAAACCGTGGCCGGCAATCTGCTTTGGCAGGAGATGTTTGCGCCCGATCTCGATCTTCTCCTCTTCGGAGTAGCCGGGAATCTCGATGACCTCCATGCGATCGCGCAGCGGGCGGGGTACGGGACTCATGCTATTCGCGGTGGTCAGAAAGAGCACCCGCGAGAGGTCGTAGGGGAGATCGAGAAAGTGATCGCTGAAGGCCCGGTTTTGTTCGGGGTCGAGCACTTCGAGCATGGCCGACGCGGGATCGCCACGATAGTCTGATGAGAGTTTATCGATTTCGTCGAGGAGAATGACCGGGTTGACCGTCCCCGCCTGCTTCATGGCCGCGATGATCCGACCTGGCATGGCGCCAATATAGGTTCGGCGGTGGCCGCGGATTTCCGCCTCGTCCCGGACGCCGCCGAGGCTGACACGGACGAATTGGCGGCCCATCGCGGTGGCCACAGATCGCCCCAGGCTGGTCTTGCCCACGCCGGGAGGACCGACCAGACAGAGGATTTGTGTCGTGCCTGGCGCCGTGGATTCCATCGTAAGCTTTCGCACTGCAAGATAGTCCAGAATCCGCTCCTTGACGGTTTCGAGTCCATAGTGATCGGCATTCAGAATCCGCTCGGCTTCGACGAGGTCGAGGCGATCGACACTCGATTCGTGCCAGGGCAGCGCCAATACGGTGTCGAGGTAGGTGCGGACCACGGTAGCCTCGGCGGAGACGCCCGGCATCCGCTCTAAACGAGCAATTTCCTTCAACACTCGTTCCGAGATCTCCTCAGGAATGCCGCGCTCGGTGATTCGGGCGCGCAGGGTATCGAACTCGCTGCCGTTTTCCCCGCCGAGCTCGTCATGGATCGCCTTGAGCTGTTCGCGCAAGTAGTACTCGCGTTGGTTGCGGTCGATCTGGTCGCGGACACGATCCTTGATCCGTCGCTCCAGCGCGGCGACGTCGATCTCCGCCGAGAGGTGAACGGCAACATGTTCGAGCCGGCGTAGGGGATCGGCGATCTCCAGAAGGGCCTGGCGGCGAGTGACGTCGGTCAGCAGTTGGGTTGCCAGCAAATCGGCGAGATGGCTCGGATCGGACGCCCGCTGCACCATGTCATGCACTTCGACTGGGAGTGCCCCGCGTGCTTCGGCAAAGCGGTTGGCCAGGTTCTGCACATGGGCGATCAGGGCGCGTGCTTCGGAGACCGGGGCCTCGGGTTCCTCGAATGGTTCGGCCTGGACGGTGAAAAACCCGGGAGAGTTGGCAAAGTCGGTGACCCGCACCCGGCCAATTCCTTCGAGTACGACCTGCACGTTCCCAGCCGATTGTCGCTCCGATGACACGATGCCGACCAGCGTGCCGACATGATGCAAATCTTCGGGGCGGGGATCATCGGCGTCGGGATCGCGATGCGCCGTCACGATCAAGCGCCGGTCCGCCGCCAACGCGTGATCGACGGCACGCACGGAACGAGGCCGGCCGACCAAAAGCGTGACCACATTGCGCGGGAAGACGACGACATTCTTCAGAGGTAGCAGGGGGTAGCGATCGTGGAATTCGTCGCCGGCGTGTAGCGTGCTCACGACAGCCTGCTTTGCATGCGAGAACGGCCCTCCGGGGAGACACATCGCCAACACCGAGCGGGAGAGCATGACAGAGCGCGATTCACCCTGCGCGAGTAGCGGGACTTAGATCATACCCCGCAATGAGCATTCGGAACCAAGTGAGTCTGTGGAAGAGGCGGCGGTCAGGCGCAGCAACAAAAAAGCGAGCGGTGCGCACACCGCTCGCCGTGCTCCTGATCGTGGTCTGACGAATCAGGGACCGATGTCGAGACCGGAGCCGGTCGATCCCAGCGCCCCTTCGCTATCGCGAAGCAACGTATCGAGCTGTGAGCTATCCCCACTCGGATCAACCGTCTTCGCTCTGATATGGACGCTGTCGTAGTCTCCGAATGGCTGGTCGAGTGCGATGCGTGCTTGTCCCTGGCCATCCTGATTCACGGTTACTTCGCCTACGGATTCGAGTTTTCCATCGGTGTTCACGAGTAGCTCGTATGACTGTGGACCATCTTTGCTATTGACATCGATCTGCAACAAGCCATCGCGTTGGTTCGCGCCCATCACGATCTGACCTTCCGCCTGCGGTGCGTCGAAGCCGGGTGAAAGCGGATAGGATGTCGTTCCCGAGGCAAAATTGGCGAACTCAGATTGAAGTTCCGCAAGTTGCGCATCTTGCGTCGAGAGCTGCTCGCGCAACTGCAGTCCCCAGAAACCGGTGACCACGAGTGCAATGAGCATGGGCACCGACAACGCTGAAATGAGCCAACCCGTGCGCGATCCCTGACGAGATCGCCCATCACCGGCACTGGAGCCAGCGACTGGAGCGCCATCAACCAGATGTGTTCCCGCGGAACGAGGCAAAGATGGCGTGCGAACCTGGTCCGCAAGAGATCTTGGCAGTGCGGCGGCCGTGGCAGCCCGCTCGACATGCGCCACTCGCGCGAACAGCGTGGCTTTGGTATCAGCGGCCGGCTTTCGCATCGGAACGAGAAACGGCAGCATGCCAACGGTCCGTTGCGCGTCGGCAAGCGCGCGTTCGCAAGTGGGGCACGTCCGCACGTGAGCATCGACGGCAGCGGTCTCTTGCGGTTCGAGCGCGCCAAGCGCATAACCCGCGACAAGGTCATCGACATGTCGCATCGCCATCTGCGACGCCCACACTGTCCGACCTTCGGATCCCGCGATGCGATAACTTCGACGATCCCGCGATGGATGCTGTCCGTGCGAGTCGCTCACGCCAACTGTGCTCCGTCACTACCGAGCGCGTCTTTGAGCTTCTGTAGCCCAAGCCGCATTCTCGTCTTGATCGTTCCCAGGGGTTCTCCCAGCGAATCGGATATTTCGCGTTGGGTCATGCCCTTGAAGTACGCCATCTCTATCGCTTCCCTTTGCGCCGGCGGGAGTTGCGCCAGCGCTTCGCCAATCGTCTCTCGTAGCGCGCCTAGCCAGACTTCATCCTCGACGTCCGCGCCAGCGCCCGAGTCGGGGACCGCGGCCAGGATTTGTTCGGGCTCCTCGCTATCGGCCTTCTGGGGCCGTCTCCGTCGCCGGCGAATCTCGTCGATCGACAGGTTGTGCGTAATGCTCAGCAGCCAGGTGATGAATGAGCCGCGCCCGGCGCTGAAATTTCCTCCCTGCTGCCATGCGCGGAAAAAAACTTCTTGCAGAATCTCTTCCGCGAGCGGCCGGTCCGCGACGATCCTCAACGCAAAGGAGAACACCACGCCTGAATACCGGTCGTACAAGACCTCCAGCGCGCGCGCTTCACCTTGCGCGGCAAGACCGATCAAGTCGGCATCGCTTGCTTCGATGAGGTCGGGTGGACTACCCCCCTCGTCGCTGGCCGGCATGGCCACACTAGCCTCCACGCCGGTCTCGCCACGATATACGGCTCAACCGGCTCGTTTGGATGTATCGTGCTCTCGGCAGTTCGCTACCCGGCCTGCGTACGCGGTACACATGAGTGCCAGCGTGAATTGCGAGGCGGGGGACGCTGTCGTGAAGTTTACCGTATCACCACGCCCGGACAGGCCAATTTGGCAATGTCTCAGGGACGATCGCATCTCTGCGGCCGCGCGCGATTGACGTCGTTAAGCGCGCGCCACAGTGGATCAGGGTCGGCCAGTCCAATCGCCTCGCGCCCTTCTCCCACGACAAACAGAGATCCCGTAACGAGGATGGGCGCATCGCCACTTTTGAGTGCCGTTCTGACAGCACCCGCAACCGAGGGCTGCATGTCGCTAGGTATCCCCATCTCGCTGGCGATGGCGAAAATTGCTTCGGTCTCCGCGGCGCGAGGACTATCCGCGCGCGTCGCGATGAGGTGGCCAATCAGGGGCCGCAGAGCCTCCAGGAACGCCTTCGGGTCTTTGTCGGCGCTCATTCCAAGGATGACCGTGGCCGGCGAAGATATCCCCAATTCCCGCCACGTACTGACCAGTGCCGCCGCCGCCGCGGGAGTGTGCGCGGCGTCCAGAATGAGCACGCGGTCGTCAACCATCGTTTGCTCGAATCGACCCGGCCAAAGCGTGCCGGACAATCCGGAGCGCGCAGCCGGTTCGGGGATGGTCAACCCGGAAGCATTGACGAAATGGAGAGCGGCGAGCGCAGTACAGGCGTTTTCGACCTGGTGTGGACCAGGCAATCCAAGTGCGAGATCTCTCCAGTCGCCCCAGGGACCGGTCGCGGTAAACGACCGCCATGATCCGGTCCAGTTCCAGTCGCGTCCTCCCATCTGCAATGGCGACCCAATTTCAATTGCCGTTTCCGTGATTACCTCGTCGGCCTCTGAAACCTGGGGTGAACTGACACACGACACCCCCGCTCGCAGAATGCCAGCCTTCTGCGCCGCAATTTCGCCGTAGGTGAAACCGAGCACCCCCGTGTGCTCCAGGTCGATGCGGGTAATCACCGAGACGATCGGCGCCACGACATTCGTCGAGTCATAGCGGCCGCCGAGACCGACTTCGATGACGGCGAGATCGCAGGCGTCGCGCGCGAATGCGGCACACGCCATCGCGGTGATGAACTCGAAGGTCGTCACTTGCGCCTCGTCGGAACTGGAGGCATCGAGCCGATCGGCAACCAGACCGACGAGTCGTGCTTCGGACGCGAACGCGTCATCGGTAAGCGGGAGCCCGTTGATTGCGATGCGTTCTGGGAAACGATGCAGATGCGGGGATGTGTAAAACCCGACCCGGTGACCGGCTTGGCTGGCGACGGTGGCGATGAATGCCCCAGTCGATCCTTTTCCCTTGGAACCAGCAATATGAACGGTGGGCACGCGCAAGTGCGGATCGCCGAGACCGGCGAGCAGCGCGCGCATGCGGTGCAGACCCTGCTCGGCGCGTTGCGGGCCGCCAAACGGGTCGCTGATGAACCCTCGTTCATACTTCGATCGCCGCCACAGCTCAGCCAGTGCGCGGCCGTAATCCCAATCGTCCAATGATGTTTCGAACATCATTCCGCTCCTGGGTCTCGCTAAATGGTGTATTAGTTTGTCGCAGTTTGCCGGCGCCGTTTGCGCCTCACAGCGTGACTTTGCACCTCTCATCGGGGCGGGCCACGTCACATCAGCGCTCGTCAGCCAGCACGGGAGCACGGTACGATCCTAACAGCAGCGAGACCCGCGGAGGCGAAGATGCCAGAAATGCTCGCAGATCCCGCTCCTGTGCGACTCATGCCAACCGGCGACGCGCCGCATGTTCTCCGCGTTGTTCTGCAGAGGTGGCGCTGATGCCTGCTCGGCTTGGGGTCCGGCCACAACGCGACAGCGGCCCGCAACCCTTTTCATCAGCATGGCTATCCGGCGACGGCCCGCCGAAACCGGAGCGGCGGCCCTTTGTCCTGCCTACCTGGGTTCCCGATGGCCGCGCGTTGAGCGCCGGTCTCGTGGTCACTGTCTGCATTGTGGTCATCCTTAACGGATTGCTATCCGGAACGCGGAGCACAGCCGTTGAACAGCCAGCGATTGACGCGGCCCCAGAGGCCGTGCTGACGGTCTCGAGCGATGCGCCATCCGAACCGGCCGCGATCACGTCAGCCGCCGAAGTAGCGGTCCAGATCACTCCCAGCACGAGGACGATGGAGCTGGCGGCAGCGCCAGCGGACGAAGTGGTTCCTTTGCCAGTCGAGGGACCGGTACTGCCGAAGTACCGGGTTGTGGCCTATTACGGTCATCCGCACGATGCGGCGATGGGCATTGTTGGTGAACATTCGGTAGAAGAGTTAGCGGCCATTCTGCGCCAGGAAGCTGAAAATTACGCTGCCGCCGATCCATCACGGCCGGTGATTCCCGCGTTCGAAGTGATCGCCACCGTCGCGCAGCGCGTCCCTGGTTCTGACGGCACCTATATCCTGGACACCGATCACGAAACCCTGGCCAGCTACATCGATTTTGCCGCCGCGCAAGGAATGCTGGTGATTCTGGATCTGCAGATCGGACGGGGCACGGTGGCAAATGAGATCGAAAAGGTGCGAGATCTTCTGGCGCGACCGAACGTGCATCTTGCCATCGATCCCGAGTTCGCCGTGGCGGAAGGGCAGATTCCGGGTGAGTACATCGGCTCGGTAACCGCCGAGAGCATCATCTATGCGCAGCAAGTGCTCGCCGAGATTTCGGCCGCAAACGGCATTCCGCCAAAAATGCTCATCGTGCACCAGTTTCGCGAGGATATGATTCAGAACAAGGACCAACTCGCGCCATATCCTGGCGTGCAGTTAGTCATCGACGCCGACGGGTATGGCGGCCCCGAGTTGAAGACGGCGGTGTTCAACTTTCTTGTCCGCGACGAACCGATCGAGTTCGCTGGCGTCAAACTCTTTTACCGGCAGGATGTCCCGATGATGACTCCCCAGGAGATTCTGGCGCTCGTGCCGGCGCCCGACGTCATCATCTATCAATAGCCGGGGACGAAGAATCGACGATGGAGCCGTGCATGGTGCGTTGGGGATTGATTGGGGCCAGTACGATCGCGCGCGAATGGATGGCTCCGGCCATCGCGGCGCAGCCCGACTGTGTTGTCGCTGCTGTGGCGAGCAGCAATGCGGCGCGCGCGCGCGCCTTTGCGGCGGAAATGTCCATACCCAGGCACTACGGCGCGGTTGACGAGCTTCTCGCCGAATCCGAGATCGAAGCGGTCTACATCAGCACCACAAACGAGTGGCACGAACAACAGGTGATCGCGGCAGCCCGTGCGGGCAAGCATGTGCTTTGCGAAAAACCCCTGGCCCTCACCCTCGACGGCGCGCGCAGGATGGTCCAGGCGTGCGCCGACGCGAGAGTGGTCATGGCGACCAACCACCACTTGCGAAACGCGGCGACCCATCGCGCCATGCGCAAACTCATTGCCGAGGGCGCCATCGGGCAACCACTGGCAGCGCGAGGGTTCCACGCCGTCTATTTGCCAGAGCATTTACAAGGTTGGCGAATCAATCGCCCGGAATCCGGAGGTGGCGTAATTCTCGACATTACCGTCCATGGCGCGGACACGCTTCGTTTCGTGCTCGACAATGAGGTGCGCGAGGTAACTGCCATGACAGCGTCGCAAGGAATGGGTCAGGCCGGGTTGGAAGATTCGGTCATGGGCGTTATGCGATTCCAGAACGGCGTTCTGGCCCAGTTCCACGATGCGTTCACCGCTCGCCACGCTTTCACCGGGTTCGAGGTGCATGGAACCACTGGGTCGCTCTACGCGAGGGATGTCATGACCCAGCAACCGATAGGAACTGTCACGCTGAGGCGCGATGGCCGCGACGAGGACGTTCCCATCACACACGAGAACATGTACGAGCGGTCGGTCGCACGCTTCGTGGGAGCGATTCGGGGTGAAGGACCACCCTCGGCAACCGGCGAAGATGGCGCCCGGTCGCTCGCGATCGCTCTCGCCGTACGGGAGTCGGCCCAGACCGGCCGGGTCATCAGCGTTCCTGCATTGTGACGGTGGCGAGGGTCAAAGAGCGGTGAACACGAGCGCGCTGACTCGTTCCAAATGGATCAAGCTGGATGAGGCAGCGAGGCTCATTCCCGATGCCGCGACCATCTCGGTCAGCTCGTCGTCCGGACTCGGTTGCCCCGACGCGATGTTGCAGGCGATTGGCGATCGTTTTCGCGAGACTGGCGCTCCACGCGGTCTGACGACGATCCACCCCATCGCCGCCGGCGACATGTATGGTATCGACGGCGTCGATCATATTGCCGAGCCGGGGCTGATCGCGCGGATCATCGCCGGGAGCTACCCGAGCGGGCCGTCGGGAGCGCCGTCACCAAAAATCTGGCAACTCATTGATAGCGATGCCATCGAGGCGTACAACCTGCCAAGTGGTGTGCTCTTTCACATGCACGCGGATGCCGCGGCCGGTCGTCCGGGGGTGTTGACCAAAGTCGGAATCGATACCTTCGTCGATCCTCGTCGGCAGGGTGGGCGCATGAACGCCGCCACGACGGCGGATATCGTCCAGGTCGTGGAGTTCGACGACGATGAATGGCTCTTCTACCGTGCGATTCCCATCGACGTTGCCGTCATCCGTGGCACCACCGCGGACGAGCTGGGCAACCTATCGATGGAGCACGAGGGCGCCTACCTTGGGGGGCTCGATCAGGCGATCGCGGCGAGGAACAACGGGGGCATCGTGATTGCCCAGGTTGAACGGATGACCGCGGCCGGAGCCATTCCAGCACAACAGGTTCGCATTCCCGGCACTCTGGTCGATTGGGTCGTGGTCGCGTCCGGACAGCAGCAAACGACGCAGACCGCTTATGACCCTGCCATCAGCGGTGAAACGCGACGACCTGCGACTCATTTTGAAATCCCGGAATGGGGGCTGGAAAAAGTCATTGCCCGTCGCGCGGCGATGGAGCTGCATGATGGAGAAGTGGTCAATCTTGGTTTCGGCATTTCTGCGCTAGTACCGCGCATCCTGCTTGAAGAAGGGTTGGATGGCCAGGTGACGTGGGTGATCGAGCAGGGGGCCGTGGGTGGAATGCCTTTGCTCGGCTTTCAATTCGGTTGTGCCGCTAACGCGCAAGCCATCATGCCCTCGCCCGCGCAGTTCACCTATTTTCAGGGTGGAGGCTTCGATCGCTGCCTGTTGTCGTTTCTTCAGGTGGATAGCGCGGGCAACGTCAACGTTTCACGCTTGCGAGGTAAACCGCATGTCACGGCTGGCGCGGGAGGATTCGTCGACATCACCTCCGCGGCGCGAAATCTCGTATTCAGCGGCGCTTTCAGCGCTGGCCGTCAGCGGATCGACCTCGGCGATGGCCGCGTGACCATCGTCGATGATGGCATGGTGGCGAAGTTTGTTCCGGAGGTAGAGCATGTCACGTTCAGTGGCCGAATGGCGCGCGAGCGCGGACAACACGTCACGTTCGTGACCGAGCGCTGTGTGATTCGACTCCTGGACGATGGCCTAACGGTCATGGAGATCGCTCCCGGCGTCGATCTTGATCGAGACATTCTCGATCGGGTCCAGATTCCGTTGCGGGTCAGCCCGAATCTATCGCGGATCGATGATCGGGTGTTTTGTCCACAATCGATGCGCCTGCGGCTGAATCCAATCGCGTCCAAACGGGCATATCGAGACCGGACCGTCGAACAGGAAAGCGTGGGGTCACGTGGACCAGGGTGAGCCGTATCTTGTACTGAGCGCAAAGGAAGCTTCCACCGTGGCGGCGGTGTTCGAGCGCATGTTTCCGGCGGACGCGAATGGACCCGGCGCGGGCGACATCGGCGTCGTGAATTATCTGGACCGCGCGCTGGCCGGCGCCTATGCCGATTGTATTCCGGCGTATCGAGGCGGGCTGGCAATGCTCGATCACATGAGCAGGGTTCGTCACCAGTGTGAGTTTGTCGCTGCGTCCAGCACCGAGCAAGACGATCTGCTGCGCGATCTGGAAAAGGGATCTGTCCCGGATTGGGAAGTTCCCGAACAGCGCCCGTTTTTTTCGCTACTGAGGGCGCATCTCCAGGAGGGCCTGTTCAGCGATCCAGGGTACGGCGGGAACCGCGACAAAATGGGCTGGCGGGTGATCGGTCATCCCGGTGTTTGGCTGGAAAATAGCGCCGAAGAAAACCTCACGTCGGAGCGTGTAACCAAGGGAGGACGAATCCAGTCCCTCGCGGATGTGGCTGATGCACTATCCCGGCAACGATCTGATCCAGTCGTTCCTGGATTCGACCCCCAGCGAGGCGCGGCGCCCCCAGCCGCACACGCGGATGTTGTGCTAATCGGTGTTGGTGGGGTCGGCGGTTTTATCGCGCCGCTACTGGCGAACGCCGGTTTGAACGTCGTCGGCCTCGAAGCCGGCCCTTGGTGGCGGCTCGACGAGTTTCAACCGGACGAGCTGCGCGCGGCGTATTACTGCCGCGCCGAGATGGGGCCGAAATTCAAAAGTGAAACGCCGACGTGGCGCCGGAACGCTGCCGAGCCAACGCAGGAGTTGACGTTCTCCTTGGGCCGCATGATGAACGGCGTCGGGGGATCGGTCATCCACTACGGCGCGTGGTTGCGCCGGTTCCCCGCCCACAATCTGCGGTTGCGTTCCCATGCGCTGGAATGTTGGGGAGCAAATGCAATTCCGGAAGGTAGCACCGTCGCCGATTGGCCCGTGACTTACGATCAACTAAGACCGTTCTTTGCCGAAATCGAGCACATCGTGGGGATCGGTGGTGACGACCAGAATGCGTTCTTGCCTCACGACGGTGCCTACCCACTCCCCTCGACCCGGCCATTCCGGATGGGTGAGATGTTTATTAACGCCGCCCGCGGTATGGGTCTCCACCCACATGCTGCCCCGGTCGGCATGACGACCCGGCCGTACAATGGTTTCCCCGCGATGTCGTACTCGGCCTGGAACAACGGTTTCGGTTCCTGGACCGGTGACAAATGGAATCCCGGGTTGACCAGCGTCCGCGAGGCTCTCGCCTCTGGAAACTTCGATCTTCGTACCGGGTGCCGCGCTACCAGGATCGTCACGGACAGCGAGGGCCGCGCCCGTGGCGTGGAGTACCTCGACGCACTGGGCCGCCCGCGGTTCCAGGCAGCGGCGACGGTGATTCTGGCGGCCTACACTTTCGAAAACGTGCGCCTGCTGTTCCTCTCGGGGGACGCGCGCCATCCCGACGGACTCGGCAACTCCACCGGCCAGCTCGGCAAGCATTTCATGAGCAAGATGTTCCCGCACGTCGACGGCTATTTTCCCGACACCGTGTTCAATCGCCATACCGGACCGGCGGCGCAGGCGGTTGTTCTCGATGATTTCCTCGACGCCTCATTCGACTGCGGCGCGCACGGATTTCTGGGCGGCTCCACACTTGGCGCGGAAAATCAGTTTCTCCCGATTCAGATCAGCCGCGAGACGCTGCCGCCCGATGTGCCGCGGTGGGGGCAGGGCTACAAGGATCATCTGCGCGACTGGCAACATTGGGGGGTGGTCCGCATGCAACCGGAGGCGCTTTCCTA
>Ga0136617_10004177_pt1 | contig 12934 bp, 14 predicted proteins | sample AntDrymUQ3222106_2_FD_129672 | JGI IMG/M metagenome (GOLD analysis project Ga0136617, IMG submission 129672) | Polar desert sand microbial communities from Dry Valleys, Antarctica - metaG UQ322 (21.06) | ecosystem: Environmental > Terrestrial > Soil > Desert | place: Antarctica: Dry Valley...
CGACGAAGCCGCGTAGAGCGTCGGAGACTAGCCCGAGCTGCACCGGGCTCAGCGGTCGGCCGGCGAAGGGTTCGAGCTCCGTTAAATTCTCAGTGACGACCGTGCTTGCCGCCGCTGCCACCTCGTCCGCCGGGCCCTCACAGGGGGGCGCTACGTCGCGATGGAACGGGATCAGGCGATCGGCGAGCCGGTCTCCCAAGCGTGGTGGGACCACCCCCGCGGCGAAGAGTGCATCGAGCATCCCCTCCTCGGGCAGCCGCCGCATCAGCGTAGCCCACTCGACCGGCACTCCCTCCGCCGCGACGCGGTAGCCGCCGGAGCTGTCGCGTACGATTGGCACCACCTCCAGGTAGACATCGTCCGTCAGGCGGCGATTCAGCCAAACTTCGTCGGTACAGGACTGGTGCCGACTCTCCAGCGTAGTGTGGTCGATGAAGCCGTAGTTGACCGGCTTCTTGACCTTGACGACCCGATCGCCGGCCAGGAAGACCCACGAGATGTGCGTCTCGAGCAGTTCCACCGCCGCCGGCCGCCACGAGTAGGCTTCGGGGCGGAGCAGCGCCTCGACTAGAGGGGTCTTCTCCCTCGCAGTCGCCCGGCTCACCTAATTACCAGCGAAGGTATTACCAGCAAGGGCCCGTGCCGAATCCGAATCGTCTGTGCTGGTGCTCTTTTCTCGAGGGTGCGGATATACCAGGACCGGTCCATTGGCGGCCCTGAGCACCTTGGTCGAGACGCTCCCGAGTCCCATGCGCTTCCACGGTCCCAGGCTTCGACTGCCCACGGCGAGGAGAGTCTTCTCGGGCGCGTCTTCCTCCTCTGCGGCCTCGAGAAGAACGGACGCAGGGTCGCCCACGGTGGCTATCCGAATCCTGGGCCGCCTACCCAGTTGCTCTTCGACGTGGGCCGCCCGCGCCTGGAGATCCTTCTCCTCGCGCTTGGTATAGCGGAGGTCGGCGTCGATCAGGCGCGTGTTTATCTCGCGTCCTTCGATATCCACTTCTAGCAGTCTTGGGTAGACTTGTACGAGCAGCCCTTGCGCCCCGAAGAGCCTGCCGATACTAGCCGCGACTTCTCCAGCTCCCCTGGCCGCCTCCGAGCCGTCGTCACCGATTACGACCCGCTCCGGCGGCCACGCTTCTTGCCCGCCGCGCGCCACGAGCACGGGGCAATGGGCGTTCTGGACGACACCCTCGGCGACGCTGCCCAGCAAGAGGCGCTTTACGGGTCCCAAGCCCCGGCTACCCATAAAGACGAGCCCCGCCCCTATCTCCTCGGCGAGGTCGAGGATCTCGTCGACGAACCGGCCCCGCCTGGCGTGGGTTTCGGCGACTGTTCCACCGCGATCCTCGATGCCCCTTACCTGTTCGAGCAGCAGGAGACGGGCTTCCTCGTTAGTCTTGTCTACTACGTACGAGTAGACATCTGGCGTTACTCCCGAGTAGGCGTATCTTGGTAAGTGCGGCAGCACGTGAACTACGTGCAGTTCGGAGCCGGTTCCCGTATGGACGACTACGTCGGACGCCGCGGACGCCGCGAGCGCGGCATCGGCGGACCCGTCGGTGGCCAGTAGGATCTTCGTCGGGAGAGCGTTCACTTTACCGAGATTCTCTCTCGTTCTTCACTCTCCGGGGAGATTGTGTCTTCGACGGTGTCTGCTTCGCGCACTACAAGGACAGGGCAATGGGCGTGGCGCACCACAGAGCCGGCGACGCTCCCCACGAGAGCCCGTCTTAACCCACCAGTCCCACGGCTCCCCAACACTATCAGCCCGGCGCCTATCTCCTCGCCTAAAGTAACGATGTCCGCGTCGGGAGGACTCGCGCAGCCGAGATAAGTTTGCGTTACTACACCTCCGGCAGCCTCGGCCAGCTGTACTTGGTCGGCCAGCACCTCTCGCGCTTTCCTGTCGAACTCGTCTTGCGAGCCAGGCAGGGGCCCCACGTCCGGGCCAACGCCTCCAGCGTAACTCAGCAGCCGCCCGACGTGGGCGACGTGCAGTTGTGAGCCCGTGGCGTTGGCCATGTCGACGGCTGCTTGAAGGGCGAGTCGCGCCTCCTCGGAGCCATCGGTGGCAAGGAGAATCTTCTTCAAGGTAAAGACTGGCTCCCCGTCTCCCTCTCCGGCTTCGCCCCTGACCACGAGGACGGGGCAGTGGGCGTGGCGGACGACGGAGTCGGAGACGCTCCCCATGAGGGCACGCGCCAACCGGCCGCGCCCCCTGCTTCCGACCACTACGAGACCTGCGCCCATCTCCTCGCCCAAGGCGACGATCTCTTCCGCCGCTTCTCCCATCCTCAGGTGAGCCTGCGCGCCTTCTCCGCCGGCGGCTTTGATCTTGTTCATCTGATTCTCGAGCAACTCCCTGGCCTCCCGCTTCAACCGCGTCGGTTCCGACACCTCGGGAATGTACGGGGGGAGGCCCTCAGGCATAGCGAGTCCAACGTGAACCACGTGCAGCTCGGAGTCGGTGCCGCTGGCAAGGCCGATCGCCGTCCGAGCCGCCAGCTCGGCGTCTTTCGAACCGTCGGTGGACAGCAGTATCTTTGTCGGGAAATTGCTCATCTTCTCCTTCGTTTTAACCGTTGAAGCGTGGACGGATCCTGACTGGGCCCTTTGCGGCCCTCCATACCTTGGTCGAGACGCTACCGAGCAAGGCGCGGTGCATCGCTTCGACTGCCTCCTCGCGCACCATGGCTTTCAGCGGAGGCAGTCGGAAACCACACAGTCGGAGCATCCCCTCAGGCTACTAACCTGCGTGAATGCTCTCCCTGGTACCGAGCCACCCATCCCGCCGCTCCTTGAGCCACGTCGTGCGCGCCCTGTTGGCTGCCACCCTTGCGGGGCCATCCTCCCGGGTGAGGGCGTCCAGGCGTTTGTAGGTCACCTTTACGCCTCTCATCAGCGACACCAGCCCTTCTTCGGCCTGCCTCCGGTCCTCGGAGGCCAGCCGCCGCAACACGGGTGGCGTAGCGTCTCCCATACCGTCCAGCAAACCGGCGAGCTGGCCGTCCTTTCTGAGCTCCATCTCCCGCGACTCCGTTCGCATGAACCGCTCCCAGGCAGCGTCTCGTGAAGCCCGCTCGCGCTCTTCCCGCCAGGCTCGCTCACGCGCCGTGGCCCGCTTCGGCGCGAGATCCTCCTGCCAACGGTTCGCCCACTCGTCGCCGTGTCGTCCGACTCGCAGCTCCTCCAGTTGCCGGCCCGCCTCCGTCCGGAGAACCGCGCCCATCGCGTCCTCGTACGTCTCGCCGCTTTGCCCGGCGCGGGCCGTCGCCTGCCGCGACAAGACCTCGTCCACCATACATGCCACGCTTCCGTTTCTGCTCAAGACCTTCCCCTTCCGGGCGAGGCCTTGAAAGCCCCGCCGATCACCCACCCGGATATCGTCCCCGACGTAGAGCGTCCCTAACGCTCGCCCGCTTCGGCGACGAATCCCGCGAGTTCCCGATCCGACTCCCGACCTTCTTGCGCATGCCCCACGAGCTCGCCCACGGCGAAGTACGCTTCCTGCTCGCGGGCGCACGTTTCACAGAAGGGTACGCCCCTGATCTCCACCATCGCCCGGTGAGGACAGGGATGGTCCGTTTCGCTTCCGACCTGGCACGATTCACGCCGCTTCGCTGTCATTCCGATAAAGGAAACCTTCCTTCTAACGCGAGTCCGAACGCCCTTCGCTCTCGCAAGTAGTACCAATTGGAAACGTATGCGGGCCGACGAAGCCGCTCCTGTTAGGAGTCGGCGATCGCCGACCCGTGCAACAAACCCCGGTCGTGTCACAACGCCGGTATCCGCGGCTGCTAGTAAGCCTTCCTCTGCATCGGTCCTTGCCTCCTACGAGAGGTACAGTGATGCCTACCGTACTATTGTAGCACTTGTTACCGAGTCAAGCCGTGTTCTTTGTGCTGGCGCGTTGTCGTGCCTTTTCTCCCCGACCACCGAGAGGAGCATCGAAACCTCGTCAACAACAGCGGGCTCTTTCGGCCTTTTGGTGGTTCGCAAGGATGAAGGCCTTGCCGAAGCCCCAAGGCGACCGCGAAGGGCCTTCAAGTGGTAACAAAATGCTTCCAACACATTGGAAACGGCCTTCGACGAGGGCATTCTTGGCCCCGTTGATCGCTCATCACCAGGTTCGCGATAGAGGCTAGCGGCCCAACGTATGGGCGGAGCCAGGCCTGGCGGAAGTGGGGCTTTACTGCCTGTGCAATTCGCGTTCCGGACGGAGCTAAATTCGCTGGCGCTGCCCGGGCTGGATCTCGAGCCCGGCAGGTGAAGGGTTCCGAGGGGGATCCGGTTGGACGCGCCGATCCGCTTCGCGAAGGACATCGCCCGAAGGCTCGGAGAAATGCCGGGGATGGCGGTCGTGGCACACGGCGGCTCGTGGGCGCGTGGGCAAGGGGATCCGGACTCAGAGGTGGACCTGCGCGTCTACTACCGGCCGGAAGATCCCCCTCCGGCCAAACCTCTGCATAGGCTTGCTCAGGAACTCGACGAGCGGCGCCTGCTCAACCTCGCGACGGACGACATGAGGTCATCGCATGATCGGAGGAGGCTCGTACGTTTAGGGAGCGGTTTTCGACTCCGTTTCGAGCCTGCGGCGATATCCGTAGTGATGTGCAGGTGCTGCATACAGTGTAGTGTAACGTTCCGTTCTCTGGTACCTTGCCAGCATGAGCGTGCAAGGAGTCCGGCAGGTTGAATTCGCGGTCTCTGGCGCGAACGGAGGAGTGGGTGGCCGGGTGGCAACCCGACTGGCGGGCCTGGGTCACGGTCAGCGGTTGATCGTCCGCGACACGAGCCGCGCGCCGGATCTCCCGGGAGCGGAAATCGTCGAAGCCTCCTACGACGACCCCCGGGCGATGCGGAGAGCTCTGGAGGGCATTCGGACCTTCTTTATGGTCTCGGGCGGCGAGGCTTTCGACCGGGTGCGGCAGCATATCGCCACCGTCGACGCGGCCGTGGCGGCCGGGGTGGAGCGGATCGTGTATCTGTCCTTCCTCGGCGCGGCGCCGGAGGCCACCTTTACGTTCGCCCGCGATCATTGGTGGACGGAAGAGCATATACGCGCCGCCGGCATCCATGCGACGTTCCTGCGCGACAGCCTCTACCTGGACATGCTCCCCTTGATGGCTGGAGACGACGGCGTTATCCGTGGTCCGGCGGGCGACGGACGCGTGGCGGCGGTGGCGCGCGACGACGTCGCGGACGTGGCCGACGCCGTCAGTTTGAACCAAGGTTCGTCCGTCGCTTGGAACAAGGAGTGACCTCTAGCCCTCCGGCATAGCTGCTTGTCGCTGCTGGCCCAGCGCGGGTAGCCAATCCGTGATCTATAAGCCATTGCCGGCCACGCCACCGCCGCGTTCACCCTCCAACGCTACACCCACCACCACGATTCTTCGGCGAGGCGCACTGCTGACGCTATGGGCGACATACTCCCTGACGAACTCTAGGCCGCTACTCCCACTGGATGCCCTCTATGGGCAGGAACACTGCCGACGGTATGGACGAGGTGGGCGAAATCCTGGCGGTCGTGGGTTGCGACCACACTCTAGCGCGTCCACACCAGTCAGGACAACGCCACTGGCTTTCCGCGCCAGGGTGCTTAGCTACGAGGTCAGATTACTAGATGTCTGTTGCGAGGATCACGCGCACAGCTCCTTGATGCGACCTTGAGGGCGATCCAGGAGCCGGTTAACCAAGAACGCGTAGAGGTGTAGGCGCAGATCTTGGCCGCGATCCTGGTGACCAATCCCACCAGCGTGGTAGCCAACGTCTCGCCGAGACCGAACACCCGCTTCAAGCTCGAGAAGGCGATCTCTATGTGCTGCCTTGCCCCGCATCGCCGCTCGGATGGCTCGGTGGCCAAAAGGACGCCCACCTCGGCTAAGGCTTCCCTCAGTTCTTCGCTGCGGTAGGCGAGATCTCCGCCTCAGACGTAGTGCCGGAGCGCGGGGAGTAGACGATGCGAGTTTCGCCTCGGCCAACAACTCCTCGGTCAAGGAGACATCCGCTACGTTTGCTGGCGTAAGCTCGTAGGAGATGCTCTCGGCGATGGCGACGACTTCGCCGTCGGCCCGGGCGAGCACTCCCTTCGTGCTCGAGGTTCCTATATCTATGCCGAGTAAGAGTTCGCTCATTTGGCTCCTCCAAACCGCTCACACATAGCCTTTCAGCGGTCTATGTGTGCCCAAAGTTCTTCTGTTCAGCGTGAACTCGCACCCGGCGTTTCACTCATGACTTTACTAGCTGGGATGGAGCCGCCGGGCTCCCACAAAAAGACCCCGGCGGCTCTTCTAACTTAGAAGTCGTAGTCGTCGATGTTCTCCTCGGTAAAGACGAGAGGCGGGCCGAGCAAAACCTCGTCGGGTCGTATCAGCTCTACCTCGCCTAGGCGGCCAGCTTCGAAGGTAGACCCTTCCTCCGAAGGCATGTTCCCTGTGACCTGCGCGTTGGCCACGTGCACCGCGAGGTACCCGAGGTCGATGGGGTTCCAGAGCACGAACTCCTGGATGGTCCCCGCTTCGAGGTACTCCCGGTTGTCGTTCGGCGTGCCGAGGCCGGTCACGGGTACCTCGCCGGCGCGGCCCAGCTGCTGGACCGCCTCGGCGACTCCGGGCAGGGCGACGGTGGTTATGCCAAAGACCCCAGCCGTGTCGGGGTTGGCCTGCAGGTAGTTGGTGGTCACGTCGATACCCGTCTGGAGATCCTCCTCACCGGGCTCAATAGAGGCAATGGACATCTCCGGGTACTCGGCCGCCATGTGCTTTTCCATCTCGTCAATCCAGGCGTTCTGGTTGGGGGCAGTAAGAGACCCTGTTACCACCAGGAACTCACCCTGGCCGCCGGTCTGCTCGGCCATGATGTCGACCAGCTGCTGGCCTATGGCCTCGAAAGTGGCCTGGTTGACGAAGTATTCGCGGGCGTCCTCGGCTACGTCGGCGTCCCACGCCGACGTGGCAACCCCCGCCTCCGCCGCGCTGTTCATGGCAGGCGCCAGGGCGTCGGGGTCATTGGCGGCCACCGAGATGGCACTACACCGCTGCTGGGTCATCTGCTCGATTATCTGGACCTGATTGGCGGCCCGGGCTTCGGTGGGCCCGGTGTAGTCGAGCTCTACACCCAGCTCGTCCGCAGCCTCTTGAGCTCCCTCCTCGGAGGCGTTGAAGTAGGGTATGCCGCTCACTTTAGGAACCAAGCAGATCGGTCCCTCGGCCTGCTCTCCTTCACTGGACGGCCCCTTCTGCCCCACGCCGCAGGACCCAGCAATTAGGACCAGCGCGGTGAGCATGAGACCGACTCTGAAGACCCTGAGCCTTCGATGCATGTTCTCTCCTCCTTCTCTGGACGGTTTCTCTTTGGACAAAGTTACTCCTCCCTCTTTCGGAAAAACTCGTTCAGGAACACGGCCGAGATGACCAGGATGCCGAGTAAAAACAGTTGCCAGGTGCTCGGCACGCCGGCAAGCACCAGGCCGTTGCGCAGCGTGGCGATGATCAGGACCCCGAGCACGGTGCCGGCTACAGTGCCAACTCCGCCGTAGATGCTCGCCCCGCCCAGAACCACGGCGGCAATGACGTCGAGCTCGAGGCCGAGGCCGGAGTCGGCGCGGGCTGTGGAGACCCGTGAAGTGTAGATGATCGCTGCGAGGGCGACCAGAAACCCTATGCCCGTGTACAGGGCCAGCTTCACCCTCCAGACGGGGACGCCGGAGAAGCGGGCCGCCTCCTCGTTGCTACCGATAGCGTAGACGTAGCGCCCGAAGCTGGTCCGGGAGAGCACGATCCACGCCACGATCACCGCCACGACGAAGAGAATAAGCTGCCCGGGTATTGGACCCAGGTAGGCCTGGCCGAAGTAAGCGAACCACGCAGGATAGCTTGAGACCGCGTCTGCGTCGGAGAGTCCGTAGGCCAACCCCCTGAAGAGAGCGAACGTGCCCAGGGTAACGACCAACGGGTGCAAATCCAGGCGCGTGATGAAAAGTCCGTTGAAAAGGCCGGCACCCAAGCCTGTTAAGAGGCCGAGGACGAGCGCCAGCGGGAGGGGCAGGCCCGCGGCGAAGGAAAATCCGACGGCCACCGAGACCAGGGCCAGGCCGGCGCCGACGGACAGGTCGATGCCGGCAGTAATGATGATCAGGGTCATCCCGAGGGCGATGAGCCCGATCTCGACGAAGTAGCGTGAGGTGTCGAGCAGGTTGCCCAGGGTAAAGAAGAATGGCGAGAGCTGGGCCATAACTAGCATGATAGCGATCAGCACACCCAGCAGGACCAACTCACGAGAGAACCGCAGGTTGCGGATCATGCCTCATCCCCCACCATCCGTCGGCGCACGGCGTCCACCGAGACGGCGAGCAGTATGAGAGCGCCAAGCACGAAGTCCTGCCACACGCTGGGCACCCCGAGCAGCAGGACGCCGTTGAGGATCACGCCTATGAGTGTAGCCCCCACCAAGACGGCTAGCGCTGAGCCTCGACCGCCCGCGATGCTGGTTCCTCCGACTACCACGGCCGCGATGACCTGCAGCTCGATGCCAGTGCCGGCGGTGGTCTGCACGGCCCCCGCGCGCCCGAGGAAAATGACGGAGGCGATGCCTGTGAACACTCCCACCAACACGAAGGCCAGAAAGCGCGTGCGGTCGACGGAGAGGCCGGCAAGGCGCGCCGCCCGACGGTTGCCGCCAACGGCGAAGACGTTCCGGCCCCAGGTCGAGTGGCCTCCTACGAGCGCCATAACCACAAACAGAGTGAAAAGTACGATCACTGGGGTGTTGAGGCCAAGGACTGTCCCGATCCCTAGCACGCGGGTGTCGGCGGGGATGCCGGTGACGAAGCTGCCCCCGGTGATCAACAGGATCACTCCTCTTAGCGCATAGAGCATTCCCAGAGTCACTATGATCGCCGGTATGCGACCCAGGGTGACTAGGAAGCCGTTCACCGCGCCGGCTATCGCGCCTGTGGCGACACCGGCCAGCAGCGGCAGCACGAGCCCCCCAGCGGCGGTGGCCGCCATGCCGGCGGTCACGGCGCACAAGCCGAGCATGGAGCCGGTCGAGATGTCGATCTCGCCGCAGAGGATCACCTGATTGACGGCCAGCGCGATGATGCCCACCACAGCCACCTGGGTCAGGATGGTCTGGATATTCGGGCCCCGCAGAAAGCCGTCGGCCGCCAGCGAGAAGACGACCATGAGCAGGACCAGGAACACGAGGGCTGGCGCCTCGGGACGCATCAGCCAGCGACGTACGGATTCACTCAGCGCCGGGCGGCCCTCCGCCACCTCCGGTGGCCGGGCCTCACTCATGTCCGGCCCTCCCCTCTTGGACCCTACTACTCCCGGACTCCTTCTCGCGATCGGGAGGTCCGTTGGCCGCGGAGCCGGACCTTACCCCCGTGGCTGCAGCCATCACGCTCTCCTGGGTCGCCTCTTTTCGGTCGAACTCGCCAGTGATCCGGCCCTCGCGCACGACCACCACTCGGTCGCACATTGCAAGGACCTCCTCAAGCTCGGAGGATATGAGTAGGATAGCCTTGCCCTCCTTGGCAAGGTTGTCGATGAGGGAATAAATCTCCGACTTGGCCCCCACGTCCACACCCCGGGTAGGTTCGTCGAGGATGAGGATGGAGGGCTCGCGCGCCAGCGACTTGGCCAGCACCACCTTCTGCTGGTTGCCGCCCGAAAGCCGGCTCACGGACTCGGAGATCCTCGCCCCCCGGATGGATAGTGCCTCGGCGAACCGCTCGGCTGTCTCCCGCTCGGCTCTCGACTCCACCAGACCCATCCGTGAGAGCCTGTCGAGGATGCTCAGGCTGATGTTGGCGCGTATCGAGAAAGGAAGGATCAGACCCTGGGACTGCCGCTCCTCGGGAACGTAGAAGATCCCTCGCTTGATGGCAGACTGGGGCGAGTCGATCCGTACCGCCTCGCCATTCACTCGGACCTCGCCCCCCTCAGCGGGCCGGATGCCGAAGATGGCCTGCGCGATCTCCGTGCGACCGGCCCCGACGAGACCGGCGAGCCCCACGACCTCTCCCGCGTGCACCTCCAGGTCCACGTCAGCGAACTCGCCCGCGCGCGTGAGGCTCCTCACCTCCAGGGCCACCTCGCCCGGATCGCTCCCGGAACGGGTGAAGAGCTCGCTCAAGGGGCGTCCCACCATTAGCCGAACCAGTTCCTCGGCGTCGAGCTCGGAGGCGGGCTTGGTCACGATATGCTCTCCGTCCCGCATCACGGTGATGCGGTCGGATATCTCGAAAATCTCCTCAAGGCGATGCGAGATGTAGACCACGCCTACGCCGCTCGCAGTCAGGTCAGAGATGATACCGAAGAGGCGCCGGGTCTCCCTGTCGGCCAGCGAAGCGGTGGGCTCATCCATGATCACAGCCCTGGCCTCGCGCAACAGCGCCCGGGCGATAGCGACGATCTGCCGATTGGCCGCCGACAGGTGCTTCACTGGGATCGTCACGTCGAAGTCGACGCCAAGCGACTCGAACTTCTCGCGCGCCGCCTCCCGCATGGTGGCCCAGTCCAACCCACCCCAGCGGGTGCGGGGCAGCCGGCGGCCGACGAAGAGGTTTTCAGCCACGGAGAGCTCTAGGAAGAGATCCACCTCCTGGGGGATCATGGCGATGCCGCTCTCCTCGGCGTCCCGTGGGGAGGAGAACTCGGCCGTCTTGCCTCCTACCTCCAACCTCCCCTGGTCGGGGGTGTAGAGTCCGTTCACTATTTTCATGAGGGTGCTCTTGCCGGCGCCGTTCTCGCCAACCAGGGCGTGGACCTCGCCACGCCGGAGATCGAAGTCCACGCCTTTTACCGCCACCACGCCCCCGAAGTGCTTTTCGACACCCTCCAGGTGGAAGATCGTCGGTGTCTCAGCCGTACCGGTGACACCCTCGCCGGAGTCCTGAGAGGGGCTCAAGGTGCCACCTCCTGCTGTGCAGGCCTGACGACAATTATTTTTTGCACCATGCCCTTGCGCCTATCGCTCATCTCACCGTGCCCTCCGGTCTCACGACTCCCCAACGCCTTCGCCTTTCCTCGCCCTGCAGTAAACTCGTTAGTCTCGCTTGAAGCTAGCTTTTTGAGACCCACAATCTCAGTCCATGTGCCACTGCAAGGGGAGTAAGTAAGAATACTTTGTTAGCGGGTCGATCTCAACTTTCATTATCGGATCCATCCACTCACTCCAACGCTGGTTGACCTTGCTTTGGGCCAGATGCTCCATAGTCTGCCCTATGTCGTCGGTTTCGAAGTAGCCGAAGAGTGTGAGGCCGTGCCGGAAGATTGAGTAGTTGTGTATCCCGGCCTCCTTCAGCGTCTCTACCATCTCGGGCCAAATCTCGTCGTGCCTGCGACGGTACTCCTCCTCGTAACCGGGTCTGACCTCGAGAACCCACGCATACCGGGCCATCTGTGCCTCCCTCAGTAATTCCGTCCGGCCCTCTCACCGGTCTTTCCCACGGCGATGAACTCCAGGCCCAGCAGGCGCGCGACCTTGCGCAGCGTACCCGCGTGGTGGCCTACGCCGAGGGCGCAGTGGTGCGTCGGGCCCTCGTCACACCAGGCGTTCATAAACGCCGCGGGTGGCAGCGCGAACCTGAGCCGGCTGTTGGTGTTCCCGATGCTTAGCGTCGGACCGGGCAGAGACTCACCCTCGGCGGCGAGCATCTTGAGCCTCCCGTCGCGGGTCTGGGTGACGCCGAAGATCGTGACAGCCCCGGTCTTGACACCAAACTCCACCGAGACGCCGTGGCCCGCTTTGCCGTGATAGACTCCGAGCCCGCGCAAGACCGGCTTGCGGTCGCTGATGGCGATGTGCCCCGGCCCGTCGTGGCCCATCAGGATGAAGCCTTCGTCGAAGTCCATGGCGTAGAACTCGGTGAACGACCCACCCGCCCCTAAAGAGTCCATCACCTTCATAGCGACGGCGTTCTTGAGGTCGCCTTCCCCGGAGGCGGGGACGCCGCGCGCGGTGAGCAGGGAGCTGCCCAGGATCATGCCCGCTCCTATCCGCTCGTAGACGCTGCCGTTCGTCCCCCGGTAGTAGTAGGCGAGGGCGTCCAGGTCGAAGTCCTCCGCGAGGCGGTCGAGGCCTGCGGAGACGCGGGCGGACCACTCCAGGTCCTCCTCGTCCACACTCCCGTCCACCTCGAAAGTCTCGCGCGTCTCATCGAGCTTGGCGGCGATCGTCTCTTCGGTAACGTCTTGCACGCGGTCGTGCAGGTCGTCCATCTTGAGGACTTCGACGTGGAGGTTGAGCTGCGCCTGGTGCATGCTGAAGTCAGAGTACATGTCCAGCATCCCAGGGTAGGTGTGACCGAGGAAGCCGAAGCGGCTCCCGCGCAGCGTCCCGACCACTGTGACCGCGCGGCACCACTCCTCTATTTCGGTCCAGGCGCTTTCGTCTTCGCGGAGCGTCCCGGAGACGACGTTGAATCGAACGCCCGCGCGCTCGAAGGCGTTGGAGATCTCCGGCACGCAGCACGCGGAGCAGTTCGCCAGCCACTCGCCGGTGTCCGTATTCTCGTAGTCCAGTGAGGAAGTGGGCTGGAGGTTGAGGACGACGACCGGGACACCCGCCTCCTGGATGGCGGGGAGGACCTGCGAGCTCGTCGCGTAGGTCGCGGCGTGGCAGAAGATCAGGTCTACTCTCTGCTCGGCGAACCGCCGACCGGCGGCGTAAGCCTTCGGGGCGGTATCCACGAGGCCTGAGGAGACGACCGTCGCCCATTGTCCATCCGCTCCTCGACGCTGTGCTGGTAGCCTTCCAGCCTCTCTTTGAGCCCGTCGAACTGCTCCCAGTAGGCGTTAAGGCCGATCCCGAACACCCCGACCTTCGCCCGCTGTTCTCTCTCTCCTGTCACCGGAACCACCCCCTGTTCTGACCTACCTAGGGTAGGCGTCTTTCACCCCACCGTCCACGTTCAGGACGTTGC
>Ga0136617_10004178_pt1 | contig 12933 bp, 10 predicted proteins | sample AntDrymUQ3222106_2_FD_129672 | JGI IMG/M metagenome (GOLD analysis project Ga0136617, IMG submission 129672) | Polar desert sand microbial communities from Dry Valleys, Antarctica - metaG UQ322 (21.06) | ecosystem: Environmental > Terrestrial > Soil > Desert | place: Antarctica: Dry Valley...
AGCTCGGGGCTGGCGGGCAGGGCACAGTCTACAAAGCCACCGACACCAAGCTGGGGCGCACAGTTGTAATCAAGGTCCTGCCTCCGGAGCTGACTGCCAAAGAGGCAAACATGAAACGCTTCGAGCGCGAGGCACGTCTGGCGTCTTCACTCGATCACCCAAACATCTGCACCATCTTCGATCTCGACGAAGCCGAAGGCTTGCACTTCATCGCCATGCAACACATCGAAGGGCGCAACGTGCGGCAGTTGGTGAGCGGTCATCCACTGGAACTAAAAAGCGCGCTGCTGATTGCCATTCAGGTGGCCGATGCCCTGGCGGCCGCCCACGCTCGCGGCATAATTCATCGCGATATCAAATCCGGCAATGTCATGGTGTCGCCCACCGGTCAGGTCAAGATTTTGGATTTTGGCCTCGCGAAGTTACTTGATGACACCGAGGCGACCGCTACCGGTATTCACCGCACGGAGCTTACAGAAGTCGGCGTACCTTACGGCACGGCGACATATGCCGCGCCCGAGCAGGCGCGCGGCGATCGCGTCGATAAGAGAGCCGACATATTCTCTACCGGCGTCCTGCTTTACGAGATGTTAACGGGCACGTGGCCCTTCCGTGGTAAGACGACCATTGATGTGCGGCATGCAGTATTGCATGATGCCCCGAAACCGGTTGCCGAAATGAGAAGCGAGGTTATTCCGCCGCGGATTCAACAGATACTCGATCGCGCTATGGCAAAAGAGCCTCGCGATCGCTATCAAAAAATGGAAGAGATGCGCGACGACTTGCGCAAGGTGTTACAGGAAGTTTCGGTATCCGATTCGACCGGCCAGCCATATGTTAGTGTCACCCCTGAACCGCCGCGCTATTTGGGCGGGACGAGTCCTGTCTCCCGGGCGGTGCGGTGGCTGAAATCGATCACCCGGTCGGAAAGCCCAACTTCCGTTCCGACTCTGATCACTCCTAACAGGCAAGGGGTTCACGAAACGCCATCCACAACTCTGACCGATCAGGAGAAGCAGACTCTGGCAATCCTACCTTTCCGAAATTTGAACAACGACTCTGCCTCGAGCTTTTACGAGTTCTCTCTGGCCGACGCGGTGATTACGGAGCTGGCCCGCGTGCGCTCGCTCGTCGTGCGCCCTTCATCCGTCATTTCCAGATACCAGGGCCAGCAAATCGATCCGCGTGAGGTCGGCCGGGAGCTGAATGTCAGCGCTGTTCTCGCTGCGGGTTTCCTGCACGCTGGTGAACGATTTCGCGTAACGGCGCAACTTCTTAACGTTGCTTCTGGTGAGATTCTATGGAGCGATCGAATTGACACGTCCGCGGCCGACATCATCGCCGTCCAGGACACGATCGCCCAACGCATTGTTGACGGTTTGCGTCTCGAGCTCAGCCACGCCGAGCAGGCCGGCATAGCGAAACCCTCCACGCAAAACGCTGCGGCTTACGAGCAATATTTGCGCGGGCGAGATCTTTTTGCACGCTTCATCTTTCGCACTATCGCGCCGGAAGACTGCAACGCTGCTATAGAACATTTTCAACGAGCCGTTGAGCTCGATCCGAATTTCGCGCTCGCACACGACGGTCTGGGCGCTTCTTACGTCAACCGGGTTTTCAAGGGCTTGGGTGGCGCGGAAGACTTCGAACGGGCGGAGGCGGCTTTTGGCAAGGCGTTGGCAATCGACCCGCAGTTGATCGAGGCGCGAATGCTGATGGTCTTTGTCTACATGTGGCGTGGAGAGAAGCAAAAGGCGCGCGAAGAAGTGGCCCGCGCGCGCAAGGAGGCACCGGATGAAGCAGTGGTGCACTTTGTTAAAGCCACGTTGCACCGGTTAGATGGGGAATATGGACGTGCGCTGCGCAGCTATGATCGCCTGGTGCGACTAGATCCGGCGGCCCACGTGGTTGCGAGTTATAACCGAGCCATCGTTCATATGTACATGGGCCACTTCGATGAAACTATGCGCCAGCTCGATAATGCCGGCGAACCGGACAATCCACTCGTCGGGACGTTTAGGGCGCTGGCGTTGTATTACACGGGGCAGACAGACGCGGCCGCCGAGCTAATGCAACAGGTAATAACCCGGCGTCCAAATATGCACGGGGTACGGCCCTTCCTGGCGATGTTTTTAAGCGCCCAGGGCAAACATGAAGAAGCACGTGCGCAACTAACGGACGCGGTGATTCGCAATGCAGAGGTGGATCCGGACATCGCATATTCGGTTGCTTCGGTCTATGCGCTTGAAGACATGCGCGATGCAGCCTTCGAATGGCTGGCCCGATCCATCGCTCTGGGTAATGAGAACCGCCCTTGTTTTGAAAATGATCCTAACTGGAGTTCTCTTCGCGACCATCCACGGTTTCAGGAATTGATGTCCAAGGTTCGGCTAATACATGGAGCGCAACATTTACAATCTTCTCCCGGCAATCCTAATTAACCAACGGCCTTCTAAAACGATGATTAGTCAGACCTGCCTATCGAGAATAATCAGTCTGTTCTTGGTCGCGGCACTCAGTGCAGCCGCCATACCCGCTGTCAGTGCTCGGCAGCAATCGCAGCGCGATCGAAGGGTGGTACCGCCTGCTCAATCCCCAACACCCGCTCCGTCACCGACTCCGAGTTCGAGTCCCACTCCGGCAGCGAACGCTGTCGATGCGCCCGCGCCGAATCAACCGGTACGAGTTGGTAACACCACCAAAACAATTGCGGAATTGCAGACGCGCATCGCGGAACTGCTCGACAAGCCGGAATTAGCGCCGGCGATGGTTGGAATCAAAGTAACTTCGCTCGACACGGGGAAGGTCTTGTTCGAAGAAAATGCGAGCAAGTTGCTGCGACCGGCCTCGAATATGAAGCTCTATACGGTGGCCGCGGCGCTTGATCGACTATCGCCCGATTATCGATTCGTGACGTCGGTCTATGCTGCCGCGCGCCCTGACGCAGCCGGCAACCTGCAGGGTGACCTGACGATCTATGGCCGAGGCGACCCTTCGATTGCTGCGCGCTTCAACGGCGGCGACTACTTCAAAGGGATCAACGCACTCGCGGGGCAAATCGCAGCCGGGGGAGTGAAGCGAGTGGAAGGTGACCTCGTCGGCGATGAAACCTACTTTACCGGCCCGCGGTATGGTTCCGGGTGGAACTGGGAGGATTTGCAGTGGTGGTATGGAGCAGAAGTAAGCGCGCTTACTGTCAACGACAACGCGTTGGATTTATTTGTTAAGCCAGGCTCCGCCGTTGGCGCACCTGCCGTGATCACGACCGGCCCACCCGACCCGCTGTTGGCAATTGTCAATCGCGTGGTTACTGGAGCCAAGGGAAGTAAGCGAGAGTTGACATTGCATCGCGGCCTCGGTGCGGACGCGCTTGAGATTCACGGGTCCATCCCGCTCGATGACCGGGGTTACGCGGCGGGAGTTGGCATTTCCCATCCGGGACTCTTGTTTGTTTACCTGCTTCGCTCATCGTTGGCGCAGCGTGGAGTCGTCTTTACGGGAAAGTCGCGAACCGTGCCGGCTCCTTCATACGCCAACGGACCGGCCACATCAAGACCCGCCGGCTCGATTGAAATCGCCAGTATGCAGTCGCCTCCGCTCAGCGTGATTGCGGCCCAAACGCTGAAGCCCAGTCAGAATCTGTACACTGAATTGATTCTTCGCACACTGGGAAGAGTTGTGCCGCCAACGCCTAACTCGTCGGATACCACACGGACCAGCGAGGACCTGGGACTCGAGGTCGTTAAGACTTTTCTAAAAGAGGCGGGTGTGAATACGAGTGGTTTGGCCCTGACTGATGGGTCAGGACTTTCACGTAATGACATGATCACTGCGGAAGCGTCCGTTCAGTTACTCACGTACATGGGTCGGCATCGATACGCGGGGGTCTTTCGCGAAGCTTTGCCGATTGCCGGCGTCGATGGCACGCTCAGGAACCGGATGAAGGGAACCGCGGCCGAGAACAACGTGCGCGCCAAGACCGGATCGCTCAGTTCGGCCGCGAGTCTGGCAGGCTATCTAACGACGGCTGGCGGCGAAAACCTGGTCTTTTCCATCATGGTCAATAACTATCCGGTGGACACGGACGTAGGGTCGCTGTGCATTGACCCGATCACGGTATTGTTGGCGTCGTTTGGGGGAAAGTCTTAAATTTGTAGCTCCGGTACCCAATGCAACGTTAATGTGCTTCGAACAGTTGCAGCTCAATACAGAACCGCGAGCGGTAGCGACCGGATGCTGCCACTCTACGCCTATAGAATCGCGATCAAGAACGAGTTGAGCTTATGATCCGGTCGCTACCGCTCGCGGTTCTGTATTGAGCAGGAACCGTTCGAAACTTTTCGCTCGGGCTAGGTAAGGAGCACCTGGACATAGATGGCACCTCCTTTCATCAAGTTTCACGGCTTTGGCAATGATTACATCGTTATCGAGTCTGAGGAGCTTGCTGGCTTTGCAGAATTGGGAGAGTTTGCGCGGTGGATCTGCAACCGGCATTACGGTGCGGGCGCGGATGGAATAGCCGTCATCAGCCGCGAGAATGATGAAGGCGCTGATTTTCGCGTGCGCATCTTTAATCCGGATGGCAGTGAAGCCGGGCTGTCAGGCAACGGCACCCGGTGCGCCGCCGCATACGTTTACTATAAGAAGCTGTGGACTCGCGGCGAACTTCGCCTGAGCACTCGTTCGGGAACCAAACGATACTTCTTAGTTGAGCAAGCCGGTCAGGGTAAATACGTCTTTGATTCAGAGCTGGGTCAACCAGGATTCGCCAGTGACTCGATTCCCATGCTCACGGACCGGCCTTTGGACAGAGTCGTCGACTATCCGCTGGCTGTGGACGGAGATCTACTAAACGTGACAGCGCTCCAGATGGGGAACCCAAACTGCTGTATCTTCGTCGATGCTTTCGAAGCACTCGACTGGCGTCGCCTGGGACCGGCAATCGAGAACCACAAGCAGTTTCCCGATCGTACTAACGTGGTGTTTGTGCGCGTTAAGGATCGTCACACTGTTGAGCTTCGGATCTGGGAACGCGGCGTAGGCGAAACCACAGCCTCCGGAACGTGCTCCTGCGCCGCTGCGGTGGCGGCCATGATTAACGGGAAAACCGAACGTACGATAGATGCGCTGATGCCAGGTGGCCAGGTGCGAATTCAATGGCGAGCAGACGGAGAAGTTGTAATTAACGCGCCGGCAGAACTGGTTTATGCGGGCGATTGGCTAGCACCTGTGCTAACTTAGTACTGCCTTGGTATTGCCAGGGCAGCAAATGACTGTCGAGCTGCTATCCGCCGGAAGCGAGTTTTGTTCCGGCCCAGCCTTCTGATAATCTCCAATAGACCGGGTCGCTACCGCTCGCCGTTCTGACGGTTCGCGTGTTAGACCAAATAAGATTGCCAATGCTCTCCGCCTTCCTGATATCTTTCAGAAGCCAAGCGTGTCTTCTGCTGCTGCTTCTCGTTGGCCTGGCAGCTTCGGGCTGCGGCCGCAATGTAGTTAAGCAGACTGCAGCTGAACCCCGCATCACGGCGAATGCTCCGGTTACTCCGAGCTCGGTGCCAACGTGGCTTGGCACTTCCGAGCGTAACTTTTACGGCTCCGGACCGTGGCCGGACCGGCCTCTGGAAGTAATCTGGGAATTTGAAACCGAGCTAACGTCGGGCCGGCTGCATAAGGAAACCTGGGGTGGATCAACCTGGCCGGGACAACCATCGGTATCAGGGGAACGCGTTTATTTCGGGTCGGCGGACGGTTACCTCTATTGCCTCGATACTCGAGACGGAAGCCTCATCTGGAGCTTTAAAACGGCAGACAGTCTGAAGACGACACCAACGATTGCCGGGAATCGAGTGATTGCGAGCGGTCTGGACCATTACGTCTATTGCCTGAACGCGAATGACGGGTCGCTCATCTGGAAGTTCAAAACTGGTTTTGAAGTTGATAGTTCTGCAGCCGTAATTAACGGACGGGTCTATTTTGGCGGGGAAGACGGTTTCTTTTATTGTCTCAGCCTCGAAGACGGTGCGCTCGTGTATAAGACTGAGTGGCTGGGTTCAATGGAAGGCAGCTTCTCGGTCGTCGCAGGGCGCATCTATATAGGGACAGAGCAAGGCGATCTGTACTGTCTGGAAATGAGTGATGGGTCCATCATCTGGAAATCCCGGATTGGAGCGGATTCCGATTCGACCCCGGCCGTAGCCAACGGACTCGTTTACACTGCGGCCGAGAACGGTTATGTCTACTGTTTCAAGCAGGCAGATGGTGAGTTGGTGTGGAAGTTTAAAGCCGTGGGTGGCTTGAGCAGGATCTTCAAGGAGCGCAGTGGATTCTGGGCCAGCCCCGTGGTTAGGAGTGGTCGCGTTTACATCGGTTCGAATAATGGCCAGATGTATTGCCTGACGTCAGACAAAGGCGAAGTCATCTGGCAACACCTAGTGCGTGCACCAATCTGGGCAACTTCCCCCGTAGTAGATGGTCGCGTCGTATTCGGTGATAAGGCAGGGTGGATGTACATGCTGTCGGCCGACGACGGGCGACGCCTGTGGGAATTGAAAATTGGTGAGAACGTTAACGCAACACCAGCTATTCTGGGCGGCCGCATTTATATCGGCGCATTCAATGGAAAGCTCTTCTGTCTAGGCTGACTTTATGGTAACCGTGGACGGGAAGCGGGATGCTGATTTACTTAGTCGACAATACGGTTGATGGTCAGGGCGCTAGTCCAAGGGAGTTACGGGCTGTTTTGGGCCGACTGCGGCCAGAGGTGGAGGTTTTAACCGAGCCTTTAGAGACTGTGTCGCTTGATCGGGTCCGAGACCTCCGCCCTTCCCACATAATCCTGAGTGGCCAGAGTCATCCATGGGACGACTACTCCGCTGAATCACTTCGAGGCGTTTTTGAGGTAATTCGCCAAGCATCTCAGCCAATCCTCGGCGTCTGTGGGGGGCACCAACTTATTGCTCTGGCTTACTGCGCTCCGGTAGCATTAATGGAGCGTTTGGAGCCCGGTGATGGCTACCAGGGAGCGAAAAGAGAGCGCGGCTACTACGAAGTCGAGACCACCGGTGCGGGGCTTTTTGAAGACCTCCCGGATAAGATAACCGTCTGGCATTCGCACTGCGACGAGGTCAAGGCACTTCCTCCTGGCTTCGAATGCACTGCCTCCAACGAGACCTGTAAGATTCAGGCGATGCAGCACGTCCAACGCCCGCTCTTTGGAGTCCAGTTCCATCCAGAACTCTTCAGTGAGGAGTTTCCGACTGGTCAGAGGGTGATTGAGAATTTCCTCGCTCTATTGTGAGCCCCGGCCAGGGCTTCGGGCCACCCGGACCTCCCCTTCCGGGCCGGCGGCGAGCCTTCCTAAGACCGAGGAAATCCTGAGGCCGAGACTGGCGAGGCGGACACTTTTCTCCTTCGCTAAGCTTAACTATTCCTCACTTTACGTCTGAAAAAGCCTCGAGATCTGGGCATTTTGGGGCACCTTCGGCTGGACGCTCCCATCCTGGTATGCTAGCCTCATTCTGCTTGTTTTACCTCACTGGTTTCTTTCAGCGCCTGCATCAAGGATGCAAGCCCCAACTCCGGCTGACGTCTTTTGAGACTTCTTGAGCCGGAGGTCGAGTAATAGGAAAGAACGGACTCGCGCATTCGCGCTGAAAGGTAGGCATTAACTTCGGTAGGAGACCCGACTTAGAATGAAACCCCTCTTTGGTGGGAGCGCCATTGCAGCCGCTGCGCTTCTTTCAGCCCTTCTCGTTTTAGCGGCCATACCGTCGGCAGCAGAAACCGTGATTTCTCAATCCCAACAGACAATTCAACAGCCGTCTAAGACCCAAACGCAGGATCCCGGGGTTGCATCATCACCGGGTGATTCATTGGGTATGGCTGTGCCCGAAACGCCCGGAGGGAAGTTGGAACCCCTTAGAGCAGCAGAAATTCCGGTTTCACAGCCAGTCTCGTATCTTGCGACTGCATATAGTCTCAGGGGCCGCACCGCCAGTGGCAGGCTCGTCAGCCAGGGTATTATTGCTGCCGACCCGAAGTTCTTGCCGTTAGGGTCGCGAGTTCATGTGCAAGCCGGTGCCTGGAGTGGCGAGTATCTCGTAGCTGACGCCGGAGGTGCCATCAAGGGTCGTAAAATCGACATTTGGACGCCGAGCACGCGCGAGGCAATGAGATTTGGTCGCCGGACAGTGAAACTTACAGTTCTGAGCTGCGGCGGGAAACGCGCTGCCGCAAAGAGGCGAGTTCAAACCTGATTCCCGGAACAGACTGTAATATTCGGCAAGGGAGTAGATCCTTTGCCCTTTTCTTTTGCTCCATTCAGCCTGTCACGCCCTGCATTCCTTGCTCGATGCTTATGTTAAGATGGCCGGACCAAGTCCCAAGTCAATCTCTCCGAGTTAGCGTAAATGCAGGTCTCGCAGCTACCGGCGTCCGCAGACAGCCGTCCACGGCAGATTCCCGTTCCCGAGCCATTGGTTGAGGTAACTCGTGGCGCGATTACTGAATCCCGTCATCGAGGTCACGTTGTCGCAGTCGAACCAGATGGCAAGATAGTTGCCGTCCTCGGTGCCCCCGATACGGTCACGTTCCTGCGCTCCTCCGCTAAACCCCATCAGGCAATACCTCTCATTGCCTCGGGCGCCGCGGATCGGTTTGGCTTCAGCGAAAAAGAGATTGCGCTGGCGTGCGCCTCACACAGCGGCGAACCGATTCACACTGAAGTTGCTGCCTCGATGCTGAGGAAGATTGGACTCGGCCCCGAAGACTTGAAGTGTGGCACACATGAGCCCTTCAGTCCGAAAGTCGCTCGCGAATTACGCGAGAAAGGCGAGAAGCCGCACGTACTGCAAAATAACTGCTCCGGCAAACATGCCGGCATGCTCGCTCTTGCATTGCACCTGGGCGCACCCACTGAGAGTTACGACCAGCCGGGCAATCCAGTGCAACTGGCGATAGGCCACACAATCTCGCAGTTTTCCGGAATCCCGATTGAAGACATTGCGGTGGGTATCGATGGTTGCGGCGTTCCGGTCTTTGGAGTGACAATCAAGGCGATGGCGTTGATGTATGCGCGGCTGGTGGCGCCCCCTGCGGAGTTTGAGGAAAGCACACAGGAGGCCTGTAAGGGGATTGTTGCGGGAATGACCAGGTATCCGGAATTAATTGGTGGAACGACCGATCGTCTGGACACAGAGTTGATGCGCGCCACGGAAGGAAGCTTGGTATCAAAGGTCGGCGCCGAAGGCGTTTACACCGCGGGTGTGATGCCCTGTATGGAATGGCCTAACGGATTAGGACTGGCGCTGAAAATCGAAGATGGTGATGACCACCGCGCGCGGCCTACTGTTGTGATTGAGTCGCTCAATCAACTGGGTGTGCTCAATGATGAATCGCTCGAGGCCGTTTCGCGCTACGCATTTTTCCCTTTACGAAATCGCAGCGGAGAAATAGTTGGCGAAGTGCGCGCATCGTTTAAGCTAAATCGTGATACATCAGAACCGCGTCTATGAAGCGGTAGCGACCGGGTCAAATAGCACAACCTTCAAACACAAGCGGAAGTGACTGTGTCAGCGCCCAGCCCCAACGGAAAAGAAGATCCGCCACCGCAGCCCCCGCTTCTGCGCGATGCTCAAGGTCGCGTTGACGTTGATTCTGTTCCCGATGTAATTCAATGGTTCCTCGATTACGACAGCCGCGTGGCGATAATCAAGCATCCTCGAGTCGAGGAAGTGTTTCAGTGGAAGCAGGAACAAAGCCGCCAGACCAGCGAAGATATCTTTGTTTTCTATAGAGCTGAAGATCGTCTGGCGATTGGAATCATCCAGGCTCTTGCCGAGAACGCTACCGAACACAAGCTTCATTCCTGGATTGGCCAGCTTCTAAACGCGCTTGACACCGCGTCAAAGGTTAACGAATCAGTATCGGAGGCTTACAGCCTTGACCTTGCCGGCGCGGCGTCAGTTGTTGGCGAAACAGCAAAAATTCCTTCCCAGCGCGGACGAAACGACTTTCTGGTCAACTGCTGGGTGGAGACTCTGTGCACCGCCGAAGCGCGCGTACTAGGATGGCTTTACAAAGAATTCTATGGGCGTCCATATGCACCCTAATTGCAGTTGAACAAACCGCTCCGCGGTAGGCTGACGAAGGTTGCGTCCCTTCCTGCTGCACGTCCTGCCGTGCAGCTTTCAACGCCTCCGCAAGCTCGGACTCTTGGCCAATCGCCGCGCCGCCGCCACAAACTGGCGCTCTGCCGCAAACTGCTCGGCAGTGAAGCAGGGCACACTGTCTCCAACCAGCCTCTGCCACGCGACTACAAATCGCTCTATGAAACTATCACCGGTGAATCTCTGGTTCACTGCCCGGCCTGTCGCGCGGGCACAATGAAGTTGACTGTACGTCTCGCCCCGCTGGCAAGCCTTGTCTATTGTGCTCCCCACAGTCACCTCACGACTGACAGCTTCAATCAAAAGCCGCAGAGCCATGCCTGCCCAACAGTCAAAAGACATTGACCGTGGTGTCGCAAACATTCACTATGTTCGTTGCAGGGGATCAAAGATTGAATGCTGTCAAGACCATGGCAAGCGCGGCGACCGCGTGACAATTTGTGAGGAATTGTAGCCAGCGTAGGATGTGATGAAGGAAGGTAACCGCATCGCATCGCGATTGATGCGGTTCTCACGGCTCACCGCATCCTACGGCACTACACCAACCGCAACATCGATTTTACGGAGAAGTTCTTTGTGCGCTGCGACATGAACGAGGAGTCTCCGTTCTTGGTCACCAAGATGTCGCCTTACTATGACCGATGAACTTAACTAATTGAAAGGAGATATGAAATGAAAAGGAGATATGAGATGAAAACCATGAATATTATACCTGGGTTTACCGCAGAAGCCGTCGCTCTACGAGACTATTGAGCACTACCCTGTAGTGGCAACTGGCACCGCCTTCCTCAACCCAAGTTGTACCGCAGTATGGCCTTTGTGATAAAGCCGCATACTACTATAACAGGGGCTATCAAAAATGGTGCGACATTGAGGACAGGTTTTGTTTTCCGGATTTCTAGGGACATTTCTAGGGAAAGGGGCAACGAACATAAGCGAGCGTAGGATGCGCTGAGGTATCTCAGCGCATCGTATCGCGAGTGATATGTAATCCGGGAAATGTGTCCTGGGGTTATGCTCGTTGCATCCGTGCTACGTGCTTTGCAGATTCCTGCGAAGCGCGCGACCTTTAACTTCGAGTGAAATTGTTTTACTCGGAACACCGATGTCACTGAGAAGTTTTTTGTGCTCGTGGATGTGACCGAGGAGTTTCCGTTCCAAGTGACCAAGACGTCGCCGTATTACGACCGTTAAACCTGAAAACAATAGGAGGTAGGAAAATGAACAACAAGATAAACAACATGCCAGGATTTTCCGCTGAACATTCACTCTATCGAACCGATAGGCACTTTCACACAGGCGTATCTGATAGTTTGCGTGTGCTTAATGCCGAGGTAATACCACAGTTGAAATGCATATGGGCTGGCGGAGATCTCATATGCGGGGGTATACCGGTCGGTGGGGATGGTGGCGGGGTGGGGATCATCGTCGAATAGAGGCGCGGTGCCGTGCCTTTTGCCTCCGGACAAAACGTGGTGCTGCACAGAGAAAGTGCCTCGCAGAATGTTAAGAGTAAGATTTGAGCGAGAATGCAATAGGATGCGCCGAGGAATGAGGCGCATCATGGTCTTAGAATCGTTAACTAAACAAAAGAGGTAATTAAAATGAATATTCCGGGATTTACTGCTGAAGCGTCTCTGTGCAATGGTAACGTGCGTTACCATGCCACTACTGAGGCTACTTTTCACGGTGGACTTGTCCAACCTGCTTCCCCTTTCTCGGATAGGATCAACCCAGATCGGCCGTCTTAAGCCGCAACCACCAATTTGGGTCTGATGTCTTCGATCCGTGTTATTGGAGCTATCGTTGCCAGTGGGAAGAAATATATTATGACCCGTTTCAAAGGAAATCATATGTCGTCTGGCTTTGCTTGCTCAAGCGGATTTGTTATTAGTCGGCGTGAGAAAGCGTGGAATAGCCGCAGTACAAAAAGTAGATCGGCACTTCAAGCTCTTGAAGCAACGGAAGGAGATAAATAAATGCCAACTCGGGATTGTGTGAATGGCGTATGTGACCCACAGAGGACACAAGGACTGAAAGCGCCCGCGCCGAAAGGAGATCACGTTCTAGTTGATCGAAAAGGGCCTGGGGTATTCTTGGGCGCGCAGGTGTCCAAGCAAGGCGGAGGCACCGATCTTACTTTTGTCATCCTCGACATAAACGGGCGGAATGTGAACATCTCATACGCGGCTGCGAACAACTTAGGGCTGACACAACAAAATCCGTACGGCCTAGTGGTTCTCAAATCAGCTGCGATAAAAAATTTAACAATTGGCTTCCCCTCGCCATTGCGTTTTAAGAAACGACTCAAATTATCGGTGACTGTAAATGAGACTGGCGTTGTACAGATTCTTGCAAACGTGATTTATGGCAAGTAATGCTCGTTAAGAGTGACGCCAGCGTAACAAGTCGCGCCTAATATGCGTTGGGCCGCTTCGCATCATCAGAGATTCAAGTGGATGGTGACGAAGCAGGGCACAGCCGATATGCACGTTGCATGGTTCACTCCATGGGCTGCCCAAAAGGCGTTGCACCTGACCGCCCTCAGCGCGCTGCTCATCAAGGTGGTGTGGTGCAGGTGCAGTTGTGTGGTCTCGTCGGACGGCAGGTTAACGCCAGCGTTAGTGCGCCAAGCGAAGCGTGGCGCTTCTTGCAGGGTGAGAGTCCCTGCTGAGTAAGGTCTAACCAACCACTCATACCGAGTGTTGCAACTGCTACTGAGGAGGTGAAAGCCGAACAAGTCAGTTGAAGCGTACACAGGGAA
>Ga0136617_10004179_pt1 | contig 12931 bp, 17 predicted proteins | sample AntDrymUQ3222106_2_FD_129672 | JGI IMG/M metagenome (GOLD analysis project Ga0136617, IMG submission 129672) | Polar desert sand microbial communities from Dry Valleys, Antarctica - metaG UQ322 (21.06) | ecosystem: Environmental > Terrestrial > Soil > Desert | place: Antarctica: Dry Valley...
ACTGACTACTGACTACTGTCTCCTGACTACTGACTACTGATTATGTGGTATTGGACAAAAGCTTTATTCCTCATTTTGCTGGGCGCTATCTCCGTTTGGCTTGTTTACGAGGTTGTAACGTTTCCGAGCATTTCAAAGCTCCGCAATGAGAATCCGACGACTTCCTCGATGATCGAATATCGCCTTTCCGAAGCGCGTTCAGAGGCCCGGGAGCCGAGAAAGTTTCAGATCTGGATGCCGATCGAACAAATCTCCCCGCACTTGCAGCGGGCGGTGCTCGCCGGCGAGGATTCGCGGTTTTTTGTGCACGACGGCTTTGATTGGGAAGCGATCGAAAAGGCCTGGGACGAGGCCGTGAAATTGGGAGAGAAGGAGGCAAAAGAAGAAGGCGACTACGACCCCGAAGGCTGGATCCCGCCGATGCCCAACTTCAAACGCGGAGCCTCCACGGTAACGCAGCAGCTCGCCAAAAATCTCTACCTTTCCGAAGACCGCAACTTCCTCAGAAAGGGCCGCGAAGCTTTATACACCTATTTTCTCGAACGAAAACTATCGAAAAAACGAATTCTCGAAATTTATCTAAACGCCATCGAATGGGGCGACGGCATCTACGGCGCCGAAGCCGCGTCGCGTAACTATTTTAAAAAGAGTGCATCAAACCTAACCCGCGAAGAAGCCGCATATCTCTCCGCCATGATCCCAAGCCCCCTCAACGTCTTCAACCCAACCAAAAACCGCAAACGCGTCCTCCGCCGCCAACGTGCAATCCTGCGCGGGATGAATTCGGTCAAATTAGCGTATTAAAAGTCGGCTCATTCCGACTGACGGAAGCCGATAGTGATGCCGTATCACCAGGATGCGAATCGAACCGTTAATTAGACGGAAAAAAGAGTGGTAGGGAAACCGCCTAACGTTTCTCGACAAAAGAGCGAAACGAGCAAATTCGTTTTTGCGCTTTTTCTTTTGCGCACAAAAGGTTGAAAATATTAAAGTGCGGGATCAGGGTTATTTTAGGTAAACAGGTATGACGTTGCGAATTGATTGGATACGCGCATGCGCCACGGCACTCGTAACACCCTTTCACAGGGACGGCTCGATTGACGATGTATGTTTCAAATCGCTCGTCGAACGCCAGATCAATAACGGCGTAAAACTGCTCGTCCCGTGTGGAACGACCGGTGAGAGCATGACGATGAGCGAAGCCGAGCGGCTGCATATCATTAGATTGACGGTAGAAGCGGCAAAGGCGAAGAATGCGAAAGTAATCGCCGGAACGGGAAGCAACAATACCGGGGCAACGATAGATTTCACGCGCAAGGCGAGAGAAGCCGGTGCCGATGCCGCACTGATTGTAACGCCCTACTACAACAAGCCGACGCAGGGGGGAATGTTCGCCCACTTTTCGGAGATCGCCCGGTCCGTCAAGAAATTTCCGATCATGATTTATAACGTTCCATCGCGTACTGCTTCAAATATCTCGCCCGAAACGACCCTAAGGCTCGCGGAAAAGCACGAGAATATCGTCGCGACAAAAGAAGCCTCGGGGAATTTTTCGCAGGTGATGGCGATTCTAAAGGCCCGGTTGAAAAATTTCAAGGTTCTTGCGGGAGATGACGCGACCGCTTTGCCGTTGATCGCGCTCGGAGCCGACGGGCTGGTGTCGGTTTGCGCGAATGAAATTCCGAAGGAAACGTCGCGAATGATCGAGAAGGCTCTAGCCGGAGCACACACCAGCGCGAGAAAGCTGCATTACCAAATTCTGCCGCTAATGGAGGCAAATTTCATCGAGTCGTCTCCCGCCCCGTGTAAATTTGTCATGAAGGAAATGGGATTGCTAGAGGAAAACCTTCGGCTGCCGCTCGTGCCGGTATCGACGGAAACGCGTGCAAAGCTTAAAGCCGTTTTGAAGGACTTAAAGATCTAAGGAGAATCGAGGATGAGAAATTTGATAATCGGAATTCTAATGATTGCAGGGTTTGCGACCACAAATTATTCCCAAATTGAAACTGAAAATGCCCGAACGACGGCCGGCAGGGAAGTTTTTGCAGTAGTTACAAAATGGGCTGATGCGGTTCGCAGCCGCGATCTTAAGGCCCTGGATAATTTATTCGAGGAAAATCTGATCGTTACAACCTTCGACGGCAAAACTCACGGGAAAAAGGAAGAACTCGAAGCTTTGAAGCCGAGTGCAGCCGTGAAAACTGTTTCCATTAGGAACGAAGATATGAAAGTACGTGTTTTCGGTAACGCCGCAGTCGTAACGGCCCTGACGAAAATGCAATTTGTAATTAAGGAAAAGGATGTTTACACGGATTTTCGATATACGGCGGTATTTGTAAAGCAGGACGGACGCTGGCAGCTGGCTGCACTGCAAACGGCGCGGGCTCCGCAGCCGAAAGCGAATTAGACTTATGAGCGGTACAATAATAACGAGAATTTGGCACGGAGTTACTGCGGCCGAACACGCATATGAATATCTCGAGTATCTGGAGCGAACCGGCGTCGCCGATTACAAAAAAACCGAGGGAAATTACGGCGTGGAGATTTTGCGGCGGATCGATGGCGACAAGTGCCATTTTTGGACGGTAACAAAATGGGACACGTTTGAAAGCATCAAAAAATTCGCCGGTGAAGATTACGAGAGGGCCAGATACTACTCGGAAGATGAGAAGTATTTGCTGGAGTTCGAGCCGAATGTTATTCATTGCGAAACATTTGAATTTTAGGATGCTGTAGGCTGTAACTTCACTCATAAAATATGAAGATGATCATTCTTTCTTTTCTCCTGTTTGCCGTTTTTTGCGCAGCCATTGCCGCTCAGGTTAGACCGCGTGCACGCGACTTGGGTGTCCCGTTTGACGGATCAACCGGACAGTTCAATGCAATCACTGATGTGAAAGGAGTCGAGGTCGGTTATACGACGCTGATTTCCAGTAGCGGTAAAAAAGCGGTGCGCACGGGCGTAACGGCGATTCTGCCGCAGGGCAAGAATTACGTCGGGCGATTCTTCGGCGGCTGGTACTCGCTGAACGGAAACGGTGAAATGACCGGCACGACATGGCTGGAAGAATCGGGCGCATTTGGCGGGCCGGTGATGATCACGAATACGCACAGTGTCGGCGTTGTCCGCGACGCGGTGATCGAATGGGGAACCAGGCGATCGACAAAAACGGGATACTCCGGTGATTTCAGCCTTCCGGTCGTGGCCGAAACGTGGGATGGGTTTCTAAATGATATTAACGGTTTTCATGTAAAAAAAGAGCATGTTTTCCGGGCTTTGGATTCTGCGAAAACCGGCGCGATCTCTGAAGGAAATATAGGCGGCGGAACGGGAATGATCGCGCACGGTTTCAAAGGCGGAACCGGAACGTCCTCTCGAGTTTTGACAAAAGAAAACGGCGGTTACACAGTCGGGGTGTTGGTTCAGGCAAATTACGGCTCGCGCCGGCTGATGAAAATTGCCGGAGCTCCCATTGGCCGGGAGATCGCGGACATAATGCCGACGGAAGGGAAAGCCGACGCTGACAGCGGTTCGATAATTGTTGTTGTCGCGACGAACGCTCCGCTTCTTCCGCATCAATTGAAGCGAATCGTTACACGTGCATCTCTCGGCATCGGATTAATGGGCGGTATTGGCGGTAATTCTTCGGGCGATATATTCATGGCGTTTTCGACAGCAAATGCGACGGAGGCGAGTAAGGAGAACGCGCTTGCGAACGTTATCATGATCCCGAATGAATGGATTAATCCGATCTTCGAAGCCACCGTTCAAGCTACGGAAGAAGCAATCGTCAATGCTCTAGTGGCCGCTGAAACTATGACCGGATATAACGGCAACACGGTTTATTCGCTGCCACATGATAGGCTGCGGGAGGTCTTGAAGAAATACAATCGTTTGCAGGAAACGACGAGGAAATGAGTTTAAAGACAGCAATTGAGGGGTTGTTTGCCAAATCCGAATTCGATGCCGATGACCGCGAAATTTTTGAAGAATTCAAAGTTGTTTTAAGGCGCGGCGAAATTCGTTCCGCTGAAAAGGACGCGAGTGGAAATTGGCATGCCAACACTTGGGTTAAGCAGGGAATTCTGCTCGGGTTTCGGATGGGCAAAATGGTCGAGATTTCGAAGCCTGCTGAGACCTTTCGATTTTTCGACAGAGACACTTTTCCGCTGCGGCCGATGACGCTAGACGACAATGTGCGGATAGTGATGGGCGGCTCGACGATTCGCGATGGTTCTTATGTTGCGCCGAATGTTGTGCTCCTGCCGCCGTGCTATGTCAATGTCGGCGCCTTTGTAGATGAGGGGACGATGATCGATTCGCACGCGCTGGTCGGTTCGTGCGCACAGATCGGCAAACGCGTACATCTATCGGCCGCGGCGCAGATCGGCGGCGTGCTCGAGCCCGTCGGTGCGGTTCCCGTGATTATTGAAGATGACGTGCTCGTCGGCGGCAACACAGGTGTTTACGAAGGAACTGTCGTTCGGGAAAGAGCTGTTTTGGCATCTGGTGTAATTCTGACCCGGTCAACGCCGCTTTTTGATCTCGTTAAAGGCGAAATCTACAAGTCGGACGGCGATAAGCCTCTGGAAGTACCTGCGGGTGCGGTCGTCGTGCAGGGATCGCGCGCCGTGACAAGCGAACAGGGAAAAGCCTGGGGGTTGTCGATTTACGCCCCGATCATCGTCAAATATCGCGACGAAAAGACGGATGCGTCGACAAAGCTTGAAGATTACTTAAGGTAGAATGTTTTACAGGGGAAACGCAAAGAAAATTTACTGACTTCACAAATGAGGAAAATCATGAACGAAGATGTTTTACAAATATCACCCGACGATTTGCGACGAATGGTCGAGGAGATGGTTGAAATCAAACTCGCAACCATTTTCCATGATCCGGAGGATGGCCTTGAATTAACCGACGAATTGAAGAAGATTCTCGCCCGCCAGGACGAAAGAATTAAAAACGGCGACCGGGGCGTTCCGTTTGAGGAAGTTGTAGCCGAACTCGGACTGAATTGAGCATGTACACGATTCAATTGCTTGAGGAAGCTAAACGAAGTCTTGCACTTCTTGACAAATCAGTAGCTCGCCGAATAATTCGAAAGGTACGCTGGCTGGCAGAAAATGCCGATTCGGTCAAGCCGGACCCGCTCAGGAAGAATCTTTCCGGAAACGCAAAGCTGCGCGAGGGAGACTACCGGATTATTTATCAAATCTTTCGGGAAGACGAACTGATCGTAGTTCGTTTCATTGGACACCGAAGCGAAGTCTACAAGGGGCGATAGTAGAATGCCACCCATCGAGGTTATCATCAACGAAGGTTCGGGCGGAAGCGTCCATGGCGACGAAACTGCACAAAGCCTGCGACAGCAATTTATAGCCTACGGCGTCAGGGCTAATGTTCACCTCGCCAAAACGGGCGCCGAAATCGAATCTCTTGCAAAACACGCCGTAGAAAGCGACGCCGAGCTTGTCGTCGCCGGCGGCGGCGATGGCACGATAAGCACGGTTGCGGCCCGACTTGCCAAAACGGGCAAGACACTCGGCGTGCTGCCGCTCGGAACGCTGAACAATTTCTCAAAGGACCTCGGAATTCCACAAGACCTTCCCGGTGCGGTTCATATTGTCGCCACCGGCGAGAAGAGACTAATCGACCTCGCAGAGGTGAACGGCCGTATTTTTGTTAATAATTCGAGTATAGGGCTTTACCCGCGGATTGTACTGCGACGCGAAAGGCAGCAGCGGCTCGGAAGCGGAAAATGGAATGCGGCATTTTGGGCCGCGCTGCGAATAGTCCGCATCTCGCCGTTTTTAAAGGTCAGGATTACGATAGACGGAAAGCGGTTTTTGCGAAAGACGCCGTTCGTCTTCGTCGGTAACAACTATTACGAAATGGACCTTTACAACATCGGCCGTCGACCTCGACTCGACGACGGTAAATTGAGCGTTTACTTTTTACACCACGGCGGTCGCTGGGGCGTGACGCTGCTTGTGTATCACACGATCTTCGGAAGGCTGCGGCAGTGGAAGGATTTCGAGGAAGTGAGTACCGAAGGAATAACGATCGAAACCCGTAGGAGGCGACTTCCAGTAGCGTTTGACGGCGAGGTTCGGATTTTGGATACGCCCTTACATTATCGGATTCGTCCGAAAGCTTTGAGCGTGATCGTGCCAAAGGCAGAAACGGGACAGTGATGGAGCGTGTCAATGCTGTTAATCTAGGAACACGCTCATTACATTCGCGTTTCTGCCGCGATGCTTATGCGAATAATAGTACATATTTCAGACATCCATTTCGGTCAGGCCGACGCGGTTATCGCTGAGCGGCTCGTCGAAAAAATTAACGAGGTCAACCCTCACCTCGTTATTGTATCGGGTGATCTGACCCAACGGGCACGGACATCTCAATTCAAGGAGGCAAGGGAATTCCTCAATAAACTGCCGGTGCCGCAGATCGTCGTTCCTGGTAATCACGACGTGCCGCTCTATAACGTCTACGACCGCTTCGCAAATCCGCTCGAAAAATACAAAAAGCACATCACCGACGATTTACAGCCGTTTTACTGCGATACTGAAATGGCGGTTTTGGGTATCAATACCGCCCGCTCACTAACAATTAAGGGCGGCCGCATCAACGGGAAGCAAGTTGCCGAAATTCGACAAAAAATGGACGGGCTAAAGGATGAAATGATGAAGGTTATTGTCACGCATCACCCTTTCGATTTGCCGGAGGGCTTTGATGACGACGACATTGTCGGGCGTGCAAAAGCCGCTATGCCCGCAATTGTCGATTGCGGTGCGGATGTTTTTCTCGCCGGCCATCTTCACGTCAGCCACATAACGCACTCCGCGCGGCGTTACAAGCTCGAAAGCGGCCATTCAGCGCTAATCATTCAGGCCGGTACCGGAGCCTCGACCCGCGAACGAGGTGAGCAGAATTCCTTTAACGTGCTCCTTCTCGAATATCCGAAATTGTCCGTCACCCGGTTTGAATGTACCGATCGTGAATCGAGCTTTCTTCCCGCCGAAACAAACCACTTCGAGCAAACACCAAAAGGCTGGTCCAAATCCATTAAACTCTAGACCGACCTTCTAAAATCCCTGCAGATCGCATAAGATATTCTTACAATGACACCAGAAACAATCAACGATTCCGATACCGATCAAATACAGGACGACGAGAGCGGTCTCACCGATAACATTTCAGGCCTCGGACAGAAGATTATCGGCAAAATTGAGACAATAGGGGGCGTTCTTACAGGCGATCCGATTACGCAGGCCGAAGGCGAATACAATGTCGAGGTCGGTGAGGTGCGCGAAGAGATCGAGAAAGATTTGGGAGAAACCACGGAAAACGAGAAAACGACATAGCTCAGTCCAAATCGAACTAAATGTTGGAAGGATTTCGAATAATTAGTAAAATTGAAAAGGTCGAAATCATTGCAATAGGACATTCGATTAGAATACTACCTTTTTTGACGAAGCGATTTGGAAAGGGTAGATGGCGAAAGCTTAAAGGTGTCGCAACAGTTGAAAGAATTTCAAGCGGACGGATTCGATTGGCGGAAATTCACTGGTACGAAGCCCATGGTCTTGGAAAACGGAACGGAAAAATAAAGCGGTGGCTTGATTGATTATGAACACAAGATTTGCAGTATGCATTGATAACAAAGGTTTTGAAGCTTCGCTGGAAGTTGGAAAGTTGTATGAGATCGTGCCGGATGAAAGCGCTGAAAACGACGATATGCTTCGAGTGGTCGACGAAGATGGAGAAGATTATTTTTTTGAGGCCAGGATCTTTTATCCACTCGCATTACCCATCGAATTAGCGATTGCTTTGCACACGAGAGTTTGAAAAAAGATGAATGCGTCAAAGGAGAAAATGTCATTTCATCTGCCGAAGCGTCTTCAAGGCCTGCAACCGACGCTCATTCGTCAATTTTTTGAGCGGGCGTTGCCCGACAGCATAAATTTCGGGCTCGGCGAACCCGACCTTCCGACACCCCGGTTTTTGCGCAAAGAAGCAGCTCGCGTGGCTTTAGAAGAACAAAATGGATATACGTCACATGCCGGTTTACCTGCCTTGCGTGAAAAGATAACTGAACAATATCCGCATCTCGGACTGGCCATAAGCGATGTTGTCGTAACGGTCGGCTCGCAGGAAGCAATGACCGCCGCTTTTTTAACGATTATTGACGAAGGCGACGAGGTTTTGCTGCCGAATCCGAGTTTTCCCGCGTACGAGGCGTGTGTCAAAATCTCGGGCGGAACGCCGGTTTATTACAGGCTGCCGGCCGAAAGGGACTTTGCTTTCGATATCGAGGAGTTTAAGAAAGCTGTTACGCCCAATACGAAAGCCGCGGTTGTGATCAGCCCTTCGAATCCTACAGGCAAGATTTTCACAAAACAAGATTTACAGGCGATTGCGGACGTTCTAAAGGGAACGAATATTCTCCTTATTTCCGACGAGATATACAGAGATCTTTATTTTAGTGCAAACGCACCGCATTCGGCTTCGGAATTCTACGATAAAACAGTGATCGTAAGCGGCTTATCGAAATCTTTAAGCATGACTGGTTGGCGGTTGGGTTGGCTCGCGAGTTCACAAATTGAAATCACGAAAGCCGTACTGGTTTTACATGGTTTTCTAACGGTTTGCACTTCGGCAATTTCGCAGAAGGCCGCTTTGCTCGGTTGGACCGACGAGGCAGAAAAAGCGAAACAGTATGCGAGAGAAGTTTATAAAAGTCGCGGTGAGTTTCTCGTTAAATTATTCAGCGACGAGCTTGGTCTGCGGGCCACATCGCCGGAAGGAGCATTCTATACAATGCTGGATGTGCGCGGTTTTGGAAACGATCTGGACTTGGCGGAAAAGTTTTTGCAGAATCGCGTGATTACCGTTCCCGGCGTCGCCTTTGGCAGCGAAGCAAAAGGGTTTTTGCGTATTTCCTTTTGTAATACCGAAGAAAAAATGGCAGAAGGCGTCCGGCGAATGAAAGAAGTAATTGGGTAGAACAGGTCGCCAGCCGATTCACGGTGAAAAGTTAACAGTTTGTTGGCCGTCAAATTTTATTACGATTGACCTTTTGCGACAGACCAGCTATCAGTCGTATCTATTATGAGAAAATATCGTGTTGGAATTCTGGGAGCGACGGGCACGGTGGGCCAGCGTTTCGTTCAGCTTCTCGAGAATCATCCGCAACTTGAGGTGACGGCTCTCGCCGCTTCGGATCGTTCGGCGGGGAAACCGTATGCCGAAGCCTGCGCTTGGAAGCTTAACGGTTCGATACCGCAATCCGTCAGAGAGATTCTAGTCCAGCCCATCGAGCCGCCCTTTGACTGCGAGATCGTGTTTTCTAGCCTGCCGTCGTCGGTTGCACGCGAAACCGAAGAGGTTTTCGCGCGCGCGGGTTATCCGATAGTCAGCAATTCGTCCTGCTATCGAATGGACGAAGACGTTCCGCTTCTCATCCCGGAGATCAATCACGAGCATCTCGGCTTAATCGAAACGCAGCAGAAGAAACGAGGCTTTGGCAAGGGATTTATCGTCACTAATCCAAACTGCGCGGTCGCAAGCTTCGCTCCGCCGCTTGCAGCCGTCCATCGGAGATTTGGTATCGAATCCGTAATCGTTACCACAATGCAGGCAATATCCGGAGCGGGTTATCCCGGTGTAGCGTCGCTCGACATTGCCGATAATGTCGTGCCCTATATTGCCGGTGAAGAACCGAAGGTCGAAACCGAGACCCAAAAGATACTGGGCGATTTTGTCGATGGAAGTATCCGAAAAGCGGATTTTACCGTCTCGGCTCAGTGCTTTCGTGTAAATGTGATCGACGGGCATACCGCGTCGGTGCGAGTGAATTTGAGGCGGACATCGACGCTTGAAGAGGTTGTTGAATCTATGAGAGCGTTTCCGTCCCTGAGCCTTTATTCGTCCCCAAAAAACTTTATCGAAGTTTGCGACGAGCCGAGCCGACCGCAGCCGAGACTTGATCGCGACAACGGAAATGGTATGACTATCACAGTCGGGCGCGTTTTCCCGGACAATATATTCGATTACCGCTTTGTCGCACTCAGTCATAACACTGTACGCGGTGCCGCCGGTTCGGCGATTTTGAATGCCGAGCTTTTGATCGATAAACGGATAATTTAGGATGACCCCAATTTCCGGCCCCGACAAAACATTTATTCACAAGCTTCTCTTAACCGTAGGCATAGTTTGCCTGACGCTGTTTCTGTTGTTCATCGTCTATTTCACGTTCGACGTGATATTGCTGATGTTCGCAGCAGCGTTGCTCGCAATATTTTTGCGCGGCCTTGCGGATATCGTTGTTCGTTATACAAACATAGGAGAAGTCTGGGCGGTTCTGCTTGTTTCGGTCTTGCTTCTCGCGGTGCTTGCGGGATCGATCGCTCTTCTGGCTCCCAGTGTAGCCGAGCAGGTACGACACCTTCAGGTCGAATTGCCGAAATCTGCTCAGCAGGCGGCGAACTATATTTCGCAGTTCGGATGGGGAAGAGCAATTCTGGAACAAATGCCGAGTTCGACTGATATTCTGCAAAATATCAGTGCTTCAACCTTACTTTCGCGCGTCGGCGGAATTTTTTCCTCAACCTTTGGTGCATTAGCCAATTTCTTCATCGTAATTCTACTTGCAATGTATCTGGCCGCAGAGCCCAAGTTTTATGTGCACGGCTTTACCAAGCTCTTCCCAGTGGACAAGCGTTCCCACGCCAGGGAAGTGATCATAGCGATCGGCGAAACCCTGCGTTGGTGGCTTATCGGAAAGGCCGGTTCGATGTTGTTTATCGGAATTTTGACATGGATCGGCCTCTCGATAATTGGCGTTCCGCTTGCTTTAACATTGGGGTTGATCGCCGGGTTATTGTCGTTTATACCCAACTTTGGGCCGATTTTGTCTGCGCTTCCGGCGATACTTCTCGCTTTTATCGATAGCCCGATAACCGCGGTTTATGTCCTTGCTCTTTACGTCGGCGTACAGCTGGTCGAATCGAATCTAGTAACACCCTTGATCGAACGCGAGACCGTCGAATTGCCGCCCGGCCTGACCATAGTTTTCCAACTTGCTTTGAGCGTCCTGATAGGCGGTTTGGGATTGGTTCTGGCTACACCGCTACTCGCGGTCGTGATGGTTGTTGTGCAGATCGTTTACATCCAGGATATTTTGGGTGACAGGGATACGGACGTGAACGAAAAAATTGGGGACACCGAGTCAGAACCGCCTGCGGTAGCGGGTGGTTGAACTCAGCAGTACGGTAATCCGGGTTGAACGTTAACCGCGCAATTTTAGGGAATGTTTTTCGTCACGAGAAATGCGGTCTATGGAAATTTTATACAAGCCCGTGGGCAGATAAAGGGGGTAAGAGGAATTTGTGGAACGAGAAAAGTATTGCTGCAGCGGTCGAGTATCTGGTATCTGGACAGGGCCTTGATTTGCCAAATTTTGACTGAGCAAAGTTTTTCAACGCTCTGCTCGGCCAGGTTAAACCACCCCGCTACCGCAGGTGGTTCTGACCCGTACTTGCGAAAAAAATTGATTTTATGATCGAACGATATACATTGCCCGAAATGGGAGCGATCTGGTCGCAGCAGAATAAGTTCCAAAAATGGCTCGATGTGGAAATCGCGGTCTGCGAGGTTCATGCAGACGACGGCGTAATTCCGCAAGACGCGTTGGTGCAGATCAAATCGAAAGCGGCATTTACCGTCGAGCGGATTAATGAGATCGAAAAAACGACCGATCACGACGTGATCGCATTTACAACTAATTTAGCCGAAAATATAGGCGAAGCCGCACGCTTCGTTCACTTCGGATTGACCTCCAGCGATGTGGTTGATACTGCTAATGCCTTACTTTTGAAGGAATCATGCAATGTCCTAATGAAAAAAACGGACCGGTTGATGGAAGTCCTGAAACGCCGCGCATTGGAATTCAAAGAAACGCCGCAGATCGGCCGCACACACGGAATTCACGCCGAGCCGACTTCTTTTGGGTTGGTTTGGGCGCTTTGGTATTCGGAAATGCAGCGCAATAAAAAACGGCTCGAAACGGCACAAGGACGCGTTGCGGTCGGAAAGATTAGCGGTGCGGTCGGCGCCTTTTCACATCTTTCGCCGGAAGTCGAAGCACGCGTTTGTGCAAGATTGGGCCTGGAAGCGGCCGATGTTTCAACACAGGTCATTCAGCGCGACCGATACGCCGAATACCTTTGCACGCTCGCAATAATCGCATCGACTCTCGAAAAAATTGCACTTCAGGTTCGACATTGGCAGCGGACGGAAGTTCGTGAGGCACAGGAGTTCTTTAAATCTGGCCAAAAAGGCTCGTCAGCGATGCCGCACAAACGTAACCCAATACTCTCAGAAAGAATATGCGGTATGGCTCGAACGGTTCGCGCAAATTCGATCGTCGGGCTTGAAAATGTCGCTCTTTGGCATGAGAGGGATATTTCGCATTCTTCGGCCGAACGCATCGTATTACCGGATTCGTCCGCAACTCTCGATTACATTCTTGCTAAAACGACAAGCCTTTTGGACGCGCTAATCGTCTATCCCGAAAATATGTTGAAGAATTTAAGTCTAACGCACGGCCTTGTTTTCAGCGGACAATTGCTGCTGGCCCTGACTCAAAAAGGCATTTCCCGCGAAGGCGCTTACGCCTGGACGCAAAGAAATGCAATGAAAGTTTGGGACGAAGGCGGTGAATACAAAGATTTGATAACCAAAGATGCGGACATTTCCGCGCATCTTTCGACTGAAGAAATTGCCCGCGTTTTTGATTTGAAGCACTATTTGAGGAACGTCGATAAGGTCTTTGCTCGGGTGTTCAGTTAGGCAGTTATAAGGACCGGGGCTTTGGCTTCGGAAGCGTTTGTCTTGATTCTCGATAGTGCTCGATCATGC
>Ga0136617_10004181_pt1 | contig 12923 bp, 5 predicted proteins | sample AntDrymUQ3222106_2_FD_129672 | JGI IMG/M metagenome (GOLD analysis project Ga0136617, IMG submission 129672) | Polar desert sand microbial communities from Dry Valleys, Antarctica - metaG UQ322 (21.06) | ecosystem: Environmental > Terrestrial > Soil > Desert | place: Antarctica: Dry Valley...
AGCGCGCACTGCCCGAGGTGGGACCGGACCGGCTGGCCTACGTCATGTACACGTCGGGATCCACCGGACGCCCCAAGGGCGTCGCGGTGACTCACCGCGGCATCGTCCGGCTCGTCCGGGACACGGACTACGTCGACGTGCGGCCCACGGACACGGTGGCACAGGCCGCCACCATCTCCTTCGACGCCGCGACATTCGAGACCTGGGGTGCGCTCCTCAACGGTGCCCGGCTCGTCGGCCTGGACCGAGAGGACGTCCTCGTGCCCGATCGGCTCGCCGCCGAGCTCCGCGCGCACCACGTCGACGTGCTCTTCCTCGCGACGTCCCTGGGACGCCAGCTCGTGTTCGAGGCGCCCGGCATGTTCGCCTCGGTCCGCCATCTGACGCTCGGCGGGGAACAGATGGATCAGCGCGTGACAGCCCTGCTGCGGGAGCACTGCCCGTCCACCGAGGTCCGCAACGCCTACGGGCCGACCGAGAACACGGCGTACACCACGACCTACCGCTGCAACGACATCTCCGATCCCGCCGCCGTCGTGCCGATCGGCTACCCGGTCGCGAACACGCGGACGTATGTGCTCGACGAGTACCTGGACCCTGTCCCTGCGGGGACGGTGGGCGAGCTGTACACCGGCGGGGACGGGCTCGCCCGGGGTTACCTCGGCCATCCCGGTCTGACGGCGGAGCGGTTCGTCCCCGACCCTTTCGCGGCCGAGCCGGGCGGCCGGCTGTACCGGACCGGGGACCTTGTGCGGCAGCGTGCCGACGGTGCTCTGGAGTTCGTCGGCCGCCGGGACCGGCAGGCGAAGGTGCGCGGATTCCGCGTGGAGCCGGACGAGGTCGAGGAGAGCCTGCGCACGTCGGGGCTCGTCCGCGAGGTCACCGTCCGCGTCGTGCGAATGGGTGACGGCGAAGCCCGGTTGGTGGCGTACGTGGTTCCTGAGCGTGGTGTCGGAGTGCCTGCGGTCCGCGCCCATGCGCTGGGCGATCTGCCGGAGCACCTCGTGCCGGCCGCGTTCGTCCCGCTCGTCCGCCTGCCCCTGACCCCGAGCGGCAAAGTGGACACGGACGCGCTGCCGACCCCGCGCTGGGGAGGCGGTGGTGCGGGCCGGCCGAGCCCCCGCACACCGACCGAGACGACGCTGGCCGAGATCTGGACTGCGGTGCTCGGGGCCGACGCGGTCGGCGTCGAGGACGACTTCTTCGACCTCGGGGGACGCTCGCTCTCCGCTACCCGGGTGCGATCACGCCTCTCCGCCGCGATCGGCGTGGACGTGCCGCTCCGGGTGGTGCTGGAGCACCGTCGGCTGGACGCGCTGGCTGCGGCGGCCGACGAGCTCGTCCGGGTATCCGTGATCCCCGTGCCGGGCTTCCCGGCCCTCGCCGACACGGCCGCGACCGCGGTCGACCCGGCTGCACCGACGCCGCTCACCAGCGCCCAGCTCCGCATGTGGCTGCTGAATCAGCTCCGGCCGGACAGTGCCATGTACAACGTGGCTTTCCGCTTCGACCTGACCGGTGCCCTGGACGTGCCGGCCCTGCGGCTCGCGGTCGGCGACGTGGTCGCGCGGCACGACGCGCTACGGACCGAGTTCGTGGTGGTCGACGGCGAGCCTCGCCAGCGTGTCGTTCCGCCGCGGCCGGACGACGTCTCCCTGTGCGTCCACGACGCCGGCGCCGACACGCTGGAGCGGCTCGTCGCCGACGAGACCCGACGCCCGTTCGACCTGGCGACCGGGCGGCTGGTGCGGGCGGCAGTGGCCCGGACCGCCCGTGACCGGTGGACGCTGCTGCTCACACTGCACCACATCGTGTGCGACGGCGCGAGCATGCGGATCGTCTGGGACGACCTCGCGCACGCATATGCCGCGCGGCGCGGCGGCACCGCCCCCGCCCTGCCGCCCGTGCCCTCCTATGCCGAGGTCGCCCGCCGTCAGGACGCCGACCTGGACGGCCCGGCGCGCGAACAAGCCCTCGCGTACTGGAGCAAGGAGCTGGCCGGCGCGCCGCGCACGCTCGACGTGTTCACCGACCGCCCACCTCCGCCCGACCTCGGCGACGGGGGCGACGAGGTGCGGTTCACCTGGCCGACGGAGCTTGCCGAGCACGTCAGCGCTCTGGCGGGGCAGCGCGGCGCGACGCCGTTCGTGATCTTCCTGGCCGCGTGCCACACGCTGCTGTTCCGCCACAGCCGCCAGCGGGACATCGTCATCGGCACTCCGGTGGCCGGTCGGACCAGGGTCGAGAGCGAGCAGATGGTGGGGCTCTTCGTCAACACGCTGGCGGTGCGCGCCCAGCTCGCCGACGACCTCACGTTCGCGGAGCTCGTCGACCACGTCCGCGATACCGCGTTCGGCGCGTTGACCTACCAGGCGCTGCCGTTCGATGCTCTGGTGCAGCACCTGTCGACGGACCGTGACCTGAGCAGCCAGCCGCTGTTCCGGGTCATGCTCGCGGTCGACGACGGCGAGTCGGAGCGGCTCGATCTCACCGGCCTCACGGTCACCGGCGGGGAGTGCCCCACCGGTACGGCGAAGTTCGACCTGACCTTCGTCGTGATCCCGTACGCCGACCGCGTCGAGGCGCGGCTGGAGTATCGAACCTCGCTGTTCGACCGGGCGACGGCAGTCCGCTTCGGCGAGCACCTGCGGACCCTGCTCATGGCGGCGCTCGCGGACCCGGATCGCCGGCTCGCCGACCTGCCGCTGATGCGGGACGCCGAGCAGCGGGCCGTGTTGGGGTGGAGCATGTCCCGCCCCGCGGTCGCTGACACCACGCCGGCGCACCACCTCGTGGACGCCGTCGCCGCCGCCACGCCGGACGCACCGGCGATCACTCACGAGGGCCGGACCATCACCTACCGGGAGGCCACCGATCGCGCGCACCGGCTCGCCGGGTTGCTGGCGGACCGGGGCGTCACCGCCGAAACGCCGGTCGGGGTGTGCCTGCCCAGTTGCCCGGACCTCGTGGTGGCGTTTCTCGGCGTGCTCGGGGCGGGAGGGATGTATGTGCCCCTGGACCCGGCTCTCCCCGCGGAACGCCTCCGCCTGCTCCTGACGGATGCCGGCGTCCGGGTCGTGCTCACCGACACCCGCAGCGCCGCCTGCCTGCCCGCTACCGATGTGCCGGTCGTCGTGCTCGACCGCGGCGACCCGGTGGGAGAGGCGGCGCCGCTGCGGACGGCTGTCCCGCCAGGGAGCGCTGCGTACGCCATCTACACCTCCGGCTCGACGGGCCGGCCGAAGGGCGTCGTCGTCACCCACCGCTCCCTGGGCAACCTCGCCGAGGCGCAGCGTGGCCTGCTGGGCGTCCGTCGAGGTGATCGTGTGGTGCAGTTCCACTCTCCTGGGTTCGACGTGTCGATCTCGGAGATGGTGACTGCGCTGACAGCCGGGGCCGAGCTGCGGTTCCTCGACGCCGACCGGCGTCAGCCCGGTCCGGACCTCGAACGTGCCCTGCGCGAGAACGGCGTCACGGTGGCCGACCTGCCGCCGGTGGTCCTCGGTCTGATGGACCCGGCCTCCCTCCCCGGTCTGCGCTCGCTCACTGTGGGCGGCGAACGGTGCCCGGTGGACGTGGTGGCCGCGTGGTCGGCGGGCCGAGAGTTCTACAACGCCTACGGTCCGACCGAGACCACCGTGACCGCGACCGCGGCGCGGGTGACCGGCGGTCGGAGGACGGTGCCGATCGGGCGACCCCTCGCGGGCGTCCGCAGCTATGTGCTCGACGACCGCCTGGAGCCGGTGCCGGTCGGCGTCGCCGGTCAGCTGTACGTCGGCGGGGCCGGCGTCGCCCGGGGATACCTCGGTGACACCGCGCTGACCGCTCGGACCTTCCTTCCCGACCCGTTCGCCGGGCAGGACGGTGCCCGCATGTATGCCACGGGCGACCTCGCGCGGTACCTGGTCGACGGCGCCCTGGAGTTCTTGGACCGGGCCGACTCGCAGGTCAAGATCCGCGGGCACCGCATCGAACCGGGCGAGGTCGAGGCCCGCCTGGCCGCGTGTCCAGGGGTACGGCACTGTGCGGTCGTGGTGCGGGAGGACCGACCCGGCGACCCGCGGCTGGTCGGTTACGTCGTCGGCACCGATTTCGCCCCCGGGGAGTTGCGCCGGGAACTGCGGGCGCAGCTGCCCGGATACATGGTCCCGGCCGCGTTCGTCTTGGTCGAGGCGCTGCCGATGACGGCGAGCGGCAAGCTCGATATAGCCGCGCTGCCGGCTCCCGGCCCTGACCACCTCGGGACCGGCGCCGCGTTCGCGTCGCCGAGGTCCCGGACCGAGAAGGTCATTGCCGCTGTGTGGCGAGGCGTCCTGGGCGTCGACTCGGTTGGGACCCACGACAACTTCTTCGACCTGGGCGGGAACAGCCTGCTGTTGGTGAAGGTGCGCCTTCGTCTGGAGGAGGAGATGGGGCGGGAGATCCCCGCCGTGGAGCTGTTCCGGCATCCGACGGTGGCGCTCCTCGCCCGGTCCCTGGCGCCGTCGCCCGGCACCCAGTCCGAGACGAGGCAACCCGTCGCACGACGCCGAGACTCCCTCGCGGAACGCGCGCGGCGCCGGCAGGACACGTGGGGAAAGGGGCGTACGGCGTGAGCATGGGGGCGCCGGACGGCACCGGGCTGGAGATCGCGGTGGTCGGCATGGCGGGCCGGTTCCCGGGCGCGGCCACCGTGGAGGCGCTCTGGAACAACCTTGCCGCCGGCCGCGAGTCGATCTCGGCGTTGTCGGACGAGGACCTCCTCGCAGCCGGGGTCCCGGCCGAGGAGTTCCGGCAGCCCGGCTACGTGCCGGCCTACGGTGTCCTTGATGACGTCGAGCGCTTCGATGCCGCCTTCTTCGGGTACTCGCCGCGGGACGCTGCGCTGCTGGATCCGCAGCAACGGCTGTTCCTCGAATGCTCGTGGGAGGCGCTGGAGGGCGCCGGTCACCTGGTCCCCGCGCCGGGCGAATTGGTCGGGGTGTACGCCGGTGCCGGCATGAGCAGCTACCTGCTGCACAATCTCCTCGGGAACCCGGCCGTGAACGCGACCGAGTACGAGCTCCTGCTCGGCAACGACAAGGATTCCCTGGCGACCCGGGTCGCGTACCACCTGGACCTGGGTGGTCCGGCCGTGTCGGTGCAGACCGCGTGTTCGTCCTCGCTGGTCGCCGTGCACCTTGCCTGTCAGGCCCTGCTTGCCCGGGAATGTGACGTGGCGCTGACCGGCGGGGTGCACGTCCGGCTGCCGATGCGGAGCGGCTACCGGTACGAGACCGGCGGGATCATGTCCAGGGACGGGCACTGCCGCCCGTTCGACACCGGGGCGAACGGCACGGTCGGCGGCAACGGAGCGGGCGTCGTCGTGCTGCGCCGCCTCGCCGACGCCGTCCGGGACGGCGACACCGTCTATGCCGTCGTCAAGGGGTCGGCGACCAACAACGACGGCGGGGTGAAGGTCGGCTTCACCGCCCCCGGCGTGGACGGCCAGACCGCGGTGATCCGGATGGCACAGGACGTCGCGGAGGTCGACGCGGGCACGATCGGTTACCTCGAGTCGCACGGCACGGCCACGGACCTCGGTGATCAGATCGAGTTCGAGGCGCTGGTCCGGGCGTTCCGGGCGGGCACGGACGCCGTGGGATTCTGCGCGCTCGGCGCCGCGAAGGCCCTCGTCGGGCACCTCGACGTGGCTGCGGGCGTGACCGGGTTGATCAAGGCCTGCCTTGCCCTGCACCACGGGGTGATCCCGCCCAATCCGTACTTCACGACGCCGAATCCGGGGCTGAGGTTCGCCGGCAGTCCGTTCTACGTGAACACGGTGCCGGTGGACTGGCCCGACCTCGCGGCCCCGCGCCGGGCGGCGGTGAGTTCGTTCGGCATCGGCGGGACCAATGCGCACGTCGTGCTCCAGGAGGCTCCGGAGGTCCCGAGCGATCCGTCCCCCCGCAGGGATCACCTGCTGATGGTTTCGGCCCCGACCGAGGCCGCGCTCGCAGACCAGCGCCGGGCACTGGGAGATCGGCTCCGGGATCGTCCGGACCTCGCGCTCGCCGACGTCGCCGCCACCCTGCAGTTGACGCGGCGGGTGTTCCCACATCGGCTCGCGGCGGTGTGCCAAGACGTGGCCGGTGCGGTGGCCGCGCTGAGCGGCGACCGCCCGGTGGCGGTGTCGGTGTCCGTCGAGCCGGCCACGGATCGAACCGTGGCTTTCGTGTTCCCAGGTCAGGGCGCGCAGTACGTGGGCATGACGCACGAGCTGTACCGGACCGAGCCGGTGTTCCGGCGGACGTTCGACGAGTGCGCCGACATGTTGCGCGACCACCTGGACCTCGACCTTCGGACCGTCGTGCACGCGGCACCCGGGGATGCGGACGCGGCGCAGCGGCTGCAGAACACGGCGGTGACCCAACCGGCTCTGTTCACCGTGGAGTACGCGCTGGCCCAGCTGTGGGCCGGGCGGGGCGTGCGGCCCACCGCCATGGCGGGCCACAGCGTCGGGGAGTACGTGGCCGCCTGCCTGGCCGGGGTGTTCACCCTCCAGGACGCTCTGGCGGCGGTGGCGCGGCGCGGGCGGCTGATGCAGGCGGTGCCGCCGGGCGCGATGCTCTCGGTCGCGCTGCCCGCCGAGGAGCTCGAGGCGCTTCTCGGCGATGACGCCGCACTCGCCGCCATCGCCGCCGTCAACGCGCCGCGGCTGTCGGTGGTGGCGGGTGAGACGGCCGCGATCGAGCGTCTGGAGACGGAGCTCCGCCACCGCAGTGCAGGGCACCGGCGCCTCCACACGTCACACGCCTTCCACTCGCCGATGATGGAACCGGTGCTCGAACCGCTCGTCGCGTATCTGGCCGGGATGTCCCTGAGTGCGCCGCGCCTGCCCGTGGCGTCCGGTGTCACCGGGACCTGGCTGAGCGCGGCGGAGGCGACCGATCCCGCGTACTGGGCACGGCAGGTCCGGCAGCCCGTGCGCTTCGCGGACTGTGCCGCGCTCCTGATCGGCGAAGACCACACGGTGCTGGAGGTGGGACCTGGCACGACTCTGGCGACGCTGGTGCGACAGGTCGCGCCGCGGGGCCGGGCCGTCGTGTCGAGCCTCGGACCGGCGGCCCGACCGGGTCCGGAGGGGGCCGCGATGGCGAACGCGCTGGCCCGGCTGTGGCTGGACGGGGCCGGCGTGGACTGGGCGCACAGCTGGGCACCGGAGCGCCGCCGGCGGGTGAGCCTCCCGCCGGTCGCGTTCCAGCGCGACCGACACTGGATCGACCCCGCGGTTGCCTCCGGTGCGGTGCCCGCCGCCGCGCCGGCCGCGGTGGACACCCGCCTCATCGAACCCACCACAGCGGACAGTGAGCCGCCGGCCGGCCCTGGCACGGCCGACGCGTCGCCCGAGGACGTGTCGCCGGCCGCCGTGATCCGTCGCATCTGGGCCGACCTCCTGGGGATCGACGACCTCGGCCCCGACGACGACTTCTTCGCGCTGGGCGGGCACTCCCTGCTCGGCACGCAGGTCCTCGCCCGGATCCGGGACGCGCTGGGCGTCGAGCTCCCGCCCGGAGCGCTCTTCGACGCGCCGACGATCGCCCGGCTGACCGCCGTCGTCACCCGACTCCTGGCCAACTCCGGCACCGCCGCTCCGCCGGCCGGCGAGGACGGCGTGCCGGACCTCCTCGCGGAAATCCTCGCCCTGTCGCCGGATGAGCTGCGCGAGCAGCTGGCCCGGGAGCGCATCGAGTCGTGAACCACGCCACCGGAAGGAGAGCCGACATGACCAGCTATCGCGTGGTGCGTAACCACGAGGAGCAGTACTCGATCTGGCCGGAGCACAAGGCCGACGCACCCGGCTGGTGGGACGCGGGCTTCGCCGGCACCCGCGAGGAGTGCCTGGCGTACGTCGAGGCGGTGTGGACCGATCTGCGACCGCGGAGCGTCCGGGAGGAGCTGGCCAGCTCCTAGGGCGCCATTCCCGCCGTGAGCAGGGGCCGGGCGTCATGCTCGACGATCGCGGCGGCTGCGTCCCCCACGACGGCCGCGCAGGCCGCGTAACCGGCTGGCGCACGAAGCTCGTGCAGGTGGACCCTTTCGACGGCGAGCGGCACCTCGCGGGTGGTGAGCAACCGCGGCGGCGTGCCGGGGTCCGACAGGGTCAGCTTGACCGGCGCGATCCGGAGTCCGCAGCCTGCCGCCTTGAGGATCGCCTCCTTGCGGGTCCAGTAGCTGTAGAAGCCCCCGAGCGGATCGGGGCCACCCCGCCACGACCGGAGCTCGGCAGGTGCGAGGACCTGGGTCACCAGCCGGTCCAGGCCGGTGAGAGTGACGACGCGCTCGACATCGACCCCGATGCGCGCCCCCCGGGTGACCGCCACGACGACGCGGTCGCCCGAGCGGGACAGGGAGCAGTCGAGGCCGCCGGCGTGCCGGAGCGTGGGTCGCCCGTGCGGCCGGTCGCAGTCGGGGCAGGACCGGTCGATGCGCACCGCCCCGGGCCGGACCCCGAGGACGGTGCCGAGAACCGTGCGCAGCAGCGCACAGCCCAGCGTGAAGAGGTCCCGATGTACGCGGCGTGCCAGCAGATCGCGCCGCCGCCGCTCACCCGCGTCGAGCAGGGCGACGTGCTTCGGGCGGACGTCCGCCCGGTCGGCCCACCAGACGTGTGCCTCACCTACGGCGGGCACCGTCAGGCCGGCCGCTGCCGGGCGGCCAGGCCCGCGTGGATCAACGCCACGAGGTCCGCGATCGTGGCCGCCGCGAAGTATGTGCGCAGGTCCAACCGGACGCCGAGGGTGTCCTCGACGGCGGTGAGCAGCCGGAGGGCCTCCAGGCTGGTCCACCCCCCGAGCCGCTCGAAGTTGGTGCCCTCGCCGAGCTCGTCGGCCGGGATTCCGGTGACCTGTTCGACGAGGTCCACGACCACGGTGAAGACGTCAGGCATGGTGGCAGTGACCCTTCTCTTCGAGGGCGATCCAGGGGGGCACCGCCGGGGGGCAGGGGGACAGCGACAGCTGGTACCGGACCACCCCGTCCGCGTCCTTTCCGGCCGCGGCAAAGCCGGCCGACTGGAGGAACGTCGTCGCGGGAGCGTTGCGCTCTCCCGGACGGTGGTGCGCGTCGAGCCGGGTGGCCCCGGCTGCCGCTGCCCGGTGGGCGAGGTGCGCGAGTACAGCGTGCTCGACCCCGCGAGAGAACACCCGGCAGCTCATCACCAGGTTCTCGACGAGCCAGTGATCCGGGTGGCGGGCAACCCACACGGCTCCGACGACGCCCTCCCGCCCGAACCGGTCCGCCACGTCGAAGCCCAGCACCAGGTGGTCAGGTGACGTGGCGAGCGCGCGGGTGCGGGCCTCCCCGTGGGCCCGGGGCACGAAGTTGAACTGGTTCGTCCGTGCGCTCAACTGCGCCACCCGCGGCAGGGTGAACTCGTCCGCGGCCGACACGGTCACCCGGAGTCCGAGACCAGCGAGGTAGTCCGTCGCCGAGTCGGCCGCCTCGGCCAACCGTTGCCGTTCCGCTCTGGCGTGGTACATCGACGTCCGCTCGTGGTCGGTGGACGTGGTCGCGAGCACGGTGAAGTGGCCGTCGCGCAGCAGCGCCGCCGCGTGACCGGCCGGATCGTCGGTGAGGTGGACGACCGTGACCTCGGGGAGCTGCCCGCGGACGAAATCGCACTCGAATGCGCTGTCGTCGGCGAAGACCACGCTGTCCAGGCCCACGTCGAGTGTCGCGGCGATCCGCCGGATGCTGTGGTCTTTGCGCCCCCAGTTCGCGGCCTGCACGACGAAATCCTCCGGCCGCAAGGTCATCTCGGGGTGGGTCGCGAAGACCTCGTCGATCAGCCTCTGGTCGTTCTTGCTGGCGGTGGCGAGGAGGACACCCTGCAACTTCAGCGCGGCAGCGGTTCGCTGCACGGCCGTGTAGCAGTTGCCCGGGTACGCGTCACCCAGCTGGATGCCGGCGGGCCCGTCGTCACCGAGGACCCCGCCCCACACCGTGTTGTCGAGGTCGAGCACGAGCACCTTGCGCGCCGGCCCGGCGACGGCCCGGCAGAACGTCGCCGCTTCGACCGCATAGCGGTGCTCCACCGACGGGGACCATGCCATCGTCGCGAACCGGTACAGCCGCTCGTCCCGCAGCGCCCCGGCGTGGTCCACGAGCACCGTCTCCAGGTCGAGGGTATGCACCGGCGAGTGCGTGGCGGCGAGCTGGAGCAGCCCGGAGTTCAACTCCCGCCAGACCCGTCCCAGCTCGGCCTTCCCGCGGTACCCGATGACCTTGGCGTGCTCCGCGCCGGGAAGCGGCACGGTGTGCAGCAGGAGGAGGCTGGACGTCCGTTCCGCGAACGCCGCCACCGCCGAGCCAAGGGCCGACAGCCGTTCGGCGAGGACGGGTCGCAGGTCGGCGGGCGCGACGGGGTTCCACTCGCCGGGCAGGAACGACCGCTCGTCGAGCAGGCACAGCGTCACCTCGGGCCGGAACCGGGCGAGCCCGGATTCCGGGTCCCGTAGCTGTATCGCCATCTGGTCGAACCCCGCGACGTGGAGATCGGGAACCACGCCGGCGCGCAGCAGGAACACCCGCAGCAGCGGCGCGACGCTCTCGGCGGTGAACGAGGCCGTCACAGCCACGCGCAGCGGTCGCAGCTGCTGTCCCGGGGGCGCGATGAGCTCGACCGGCACGCGGGCGAGCAGCCGGCCGGCCTCGACGAGCGCGGCGGGCGTGTCGAGGGCCGCCAGGTCGACCAGCAACGCCGGGTCCGGAGCCGCCCCGGACCGGCCGGCGCGACGGATCCTCGCGAGTACATCGTCAGTGCTCACGGTCGAGCTCTCTCCTGCCACTGTGCTCATGGCTCCTCCGCGGGACGGAGCGCGTCGTCGGTGCTGATGTCAGACCTCCAGCAGCGTGCAGATCCAGTGCATGCCACTGGCGGTGCTGGTGAGCGCGACCAGGTCGCCGCCGGCCACTTCGCCTGCGTCGAGCAGCCGCTCCAGGGACAGCAGCTGGTCGGCACAGCCGACGTGCGCGTGCTCCGTCGCACATGCCACGTTGGTGTCCTTCAGCGGGATGTCGAGATCCCCGGCCAGCTCGGTGAGCTGCTTGACGTTGTCGTTGAAGTGGAGGAGGCGGCGGAGGTCGCCGATCGTCACGCCAGCCCGCGCGCACGCGGCTTGGACCACCTCACGGTTGCGGGCGCGGATCATCGCGACGAACGCGAACATGCGCCGCACGTCGCCCTCGAAGAGCTCGTCGAGCCGGTCGAACGGGCTGCGTACCACCGGTGCGGTCGGGTCATCCGGCGAGAAGGGACGTGCCGCACCTCCGACGTCCATCCGGACAAAGTCGGCGTAGGTACCGTCACTGATGATCTCGGTGGTGAGCCACCGGCACCTGCCGTGCCCGCGGCGCACGACCGCAGCGGCGGCGCCGTCGGAGTAGATGCTGGTGTTGATCTCCATCCGGTTCCAGTACGGCTCGCACACCCGGTTGGCGCCGATGATCAACGCGGTCTGGTACCCGGGATGCGTGGCGAACTTGCCGGCCACGACGTCGAACGCGGCCACTCCGCCGCCACACGCCTGGCTGAGCAGCAGGGCCTCAGCTCCGTGCGCGCCCAGCCGGGCCTGGGTCGCTGCCGCCGGATCCCAGTAGAGGTACTCCGCGATATCGGAGATCGCGAGTACGACGAGGTCGACGCCGGCGGCGTCGACGCCCGCGCCGGCCAGCGCCCGCCGGCCGGCCTCGACGGCCAGGTCGGTGATCCCGGTCTCGCCGGTCGCCCGGTGGAAGCGCTGGTACTCCCACCCGTGCACCCTGTCGACATCGGCGGTGTACGCCGGCGCGGCGGCCGCGACGTCGACCGGGTCGGCGAGCACGTGTCCGAACCCGACGATTCCGAACGCCACGGCGGGGGCGGTGGTCGACCGCTCCGGCGAGGCTCCCCACTGCTCTGCGGGAGCGGCCTGCGGCGGGGGATCGACCGGTCCGTCCGGGGGTAGGGCGCGAACCCGCACCTGCCGTCCGCCCTCGACCGTCCAGACGCGGGCCGCGGCCTCCTCAAGGAAGCGCACGGTGCGCTGGTTGTGCTCGGTTGCGCGGTACCGGAGGACGACGGTGTGGCAGCTGTCACGACCGGCCCCGTGCACGATCTCGCGCAGGACCGCGTCTTCGACCTCCTTGCCCAGCACCGGACAGGACAACGAGAACAGGTCGACCGTGCACACCCCGGCCGCTCGTCGTAGCGCCACCGCACCGCTGACGCCGTAGTCACCGAACCGGTCGCGCACCGAGATCGCGGTGATTTCGCCGGCCCGCTCGGCGATGTCCGCAGGGCTGTGGCGGATTCCCAGGGTGAAGTCCTTGGCCCGCTCGACGACTTCGGCCACCGCGTCGACGTGCTCTCGCCCGGCCGGCAGGAAGCTGACGGAGACGCCCAGGCTCGCCACGAAGTCGGCCACTGGCGAGTGAGCATCGAGCGCAGCGAGGCGCGGAGCGAGTTGACAGGTAGAGGTGGGTCTGCCCGTCGGCCGGCTCTCACGGTCCACGGTTGCGGCCGTTGCGGTCTCCGCCGGCGGTGTGTCGCGCGGATGGCCCAGGGCCGGATGGTCTACGGACGGGGGGGCCGACCGGTCGAAGAGGCCGGCCGCCAGCAGGTCGTCCAGCCACGACTCCGGCTCTTCACCGAGCACGACCGTCGGAGGTGTCCCCGCCCCATCCGGTCCGGCCACCAGCTCCGGGTCGGCGGTGAGCAGGACGGTCTGGTCGAGCGGCACCCCGGTCTCGGCGGCGAGCGCCGCGAGCTGCGCACTGACCGGCCGGTCGTCCACTACGGAACCCTCGACCAGTTCTCGGCCGAACTCGGGAAAGCCGGCCGCGAGCGCTTCCCACACGCCGTGCGGGTCACGGCTGCCGCGGAGGGCGAGCCGGATGCCGGCGTGGTGCAGCTCCAGTAGCGG
>Ga0136617_10004182_pt1 | contig 12923 bp, 13 predicted proteins | sample AntDrymUQ3222106_2_FD_129672 | JGI IMG/M metagenome (GOLD analysis project Ga0136617, IMG submission 129672) | Polar desert sand microbial communities from Dry Valleys, Antarctica - metaG UQ322 (21.06) | ecosystem: Environmental > Terrestrial > Soil > Desert | place: Antarctica: Dry Valley...
CGCGGTGAATGCGACGTACTCCGCGCCGTCACGTGCGAGAACGGCGGCGTGCGCTACGGCACCTTCGCCGTAGAGCACGGGACCCGCGAGCGTCATCGCCCACAGCCACCGCGCGACGACGAGGACGGCGAGCGCACCGGAGAACGCCGCGAGCGCCTGCCAGGCCGGCTGCGCGAGCGCGCTCACATCCTCACGAGGTCGCTGCCGGTCATCCGGGAGGATGGCGGCAGGCCGAGAAGCGCAAGGAGCGTCGGGGCGACGTCACGAAGGCCGCCCGCGGCGAGCCTCCAGCCCTCCGCGCCCGCCGCCACGAGCACGATCGGCACCGGGTTCACCGAGTGCTGCGTATTCATCCCGCCGTCAGGAAAGAGCATCTCCTCGGCGTTGCCATGGTCCGCCGTGACGACGACGGCGCCTCCCGCGGCGAGCGCCGAGTCTACGACCCGTCCGACAGCGTGATCCGTCGCGGCCATCGCGCGGAGCGCCGCGTCCATGACGCCCGTGTGGCCGACCATGTCGGGATTCGCGAAGTTCACGATCGCGAAGTCATATCTCCCCGAGCGGATGGCGTCGCACAGCGCATCCGTCACGGCGGTCGCGCTCATCTGCGGCGCGAGGTCGTACGTGGCCACCGCGGGCGACGGCACCAGCAGTCGCTCTTCACCGGGGAACGGCTCCTCGCGCCCGCCGTTGAAGAAGTACGTCACATGGGCGTACTTCTCGGTCTCGGCGAGGTGAAGCTGCCGCAGACCGGCGCCCGAGATGACGCGCGCGATCGGGAAGACCTCCCGCGCTGGGAACGCGACGAGCACATCGTCGAGATCGACCTGGTAATCGGTGAGCGCGACGAAGGTGAGGCCCGCGGGCACGCGTGCCCGCGGGAACTCGTCGAAGCCCGGCCGCATGAACGCCCAGGTGAGCTGGCGCGCGCGGTCCGGCCTGAAGTTGAAGAACACGATCGAGTCGCCGTCGTGAACGGGCGCACCGTCACCCACGACGTGCGGGATGAGCAGCTCATCACGGCACTCCGGGTCCTCGTAGCACCGCCGTAGCGCCTCCTCGGCAGTCGCGACGCGCGGTCCCTCGGCGTCGACCACCGCGCGCCACGCGAGCTGGATCCGCTCCCAGCGGCGGTCGCGGTCCATCGGGTAGTAGCGGCCGTGCACGGAGGCGATCGGGCCGGTCACTTGCGCGATCAGCTCTATCGCGCTGCGGGGCGGCATGTCTCGCCCGTCGAGGAACGCATGGACGGCGATCCGCGGCACGCGCTCCTTCCGCGCGAGCTCGACGATCGCGGACAGATGCTTCATGTCAGCGTGCACGCCGCCGGTGGAGAGCAGCCCCATCAGGTGAAGTGTTCCGCCGCTGCTCCTCGCGTTCGCACAGGCGGTCCGGAGCGCCGCGTTCTCGAAGATCGTGCCGCTCGCGACCGCATCGTTGATCCGGTCGAGACTCTGCGGCTCGACGTAGCCAGCCCCCATCGTCAGATGCCCCACCTCGCTGTTGCCCATCACGCCATCCGGAAGGCCGACGGCCGGGCCGCTCGCCTCGAGGCGCGCGTGCGGATAGCGGCGGAACAGCTCGTCCAGGCGCGGTGTGTCGGCACGATCAACGACGTTGCCGGGGCCGGGCGGTGCGATCCCCCATCCGTCCAGCACGCACAGCACGACCGGGCGGAAGCGTGCCGCGCTCACAGGACGGGGATCAACAGGCGAGGAGCGGCTTTTGCCGCGACGAGCCGCAAGGGCCCACGCGAGCGGAGCGGGCGAAGCCGCGCAGCACGCAGCCCGGTGATCCGATCAGGCGAGGGCGGGCTTCGCCCGACCGAGCCGCACGGGCCCACGCGGGCGAAGCAGCGCAGCGCGCAGCCCGCGGGGATCATCGGAAGGCGCGGACGATCGCTGCGAACTCGTCGATCTTCAGGCTGGCGCCCCCGACGAGCGCACCATCGATCCCGGGGGCGGCGGCGAACTCGCCCGCGCTGCCGGCGCTGACGCTGCCGCCGTAGAGGATCGGCGTCGCGTCGCCGTCGCGACCCGCACCGGCGAGAGCGTCGCGGATGGCGGTCGCCGCGTCCTCCGCATGGGCTCCCGTCGCGGGCCGGCCCGTGCCGATCGCCCAGACGGGCTCGTAGGCGATCGCGACCGGGGAACGGCGCGGCGCCGTGGCGAGATCGGCCGCGATCTGTCGCGAGATGACCTAGAGGGTCTCTCCGGCTGCGTATTGCTGCTCGGTCTCGCCGACGCAGAGGATCACACGCAGCCCCGCCGCGAGCGCGCGAGCGACCTTCTTCGCGATCTGGAGGTCGTCGTCGCCCTGATACCGGCGGACCTCCGAGTGCCCGACGATCGCGCCGCCGGCGATCCCGCGAAGCATCGAGGAGGACGTCTGCCCCGTGAAGGCGCCGCTCTCCTCCCAGTGCACGTCCTGGGCGTACACGCGAACGGTGCTGTCGCCGAGCGCATGCGCGACGGCCGCGAGCGCGACGGCCGGCGGTGCGACACCGACGTCGACCGCCGTCGCCTCGATCCGGGCGACCGAGCGGGCGAGGTCGACCGCCTCCGCGAGCGTGGGCGGGTTCATCTTCCAATTCCCGATGACTAGCCGCGGCCGCGTCATCGCACCGCCTCCGCCATGAGGCGGCGCATTCGGGAGCGCACCGTCCACTTCGTGGTGCCGAGGCGCACTGCCAGCTCGGCGAGCGTGGCCGTCGGCATGCGCAGCCGCGCGCGCGCCGCGTCGCGCAGCGGGCCGCCGAGACGCGCGAGCATCCGGCGCTCGGCGAGGGTGTGTATCGCGGCGGTCTGCTCTCGCGCGGCGACGACCGCGCGCGCGAGATTCGCAGAATCCGCGTTCACTGCGGCGTTGGTCCGCGCGCGCACCTCTCGCGCGACCCGCTTCGTCTCGAAGCGCATGAGCGTCTCCGTCGCGCCCGCGGCTCGCATGAACGACGCGATCGCGTCGCCCTCGCGGAGCGCCAGCACCGGCCGTCCGCGCCGCTGGCGCCCCCGCGGACGGAGGCCCTCCCGCGCCAGAACGGTTCGGGCGCGCACCGCCTCGCCTCGAGGCGGGCGGAGCTCGAGCAAGTATCCGGACGCCCCCGCGGACAGCGAGCCCCCCGCCAGGAAGAGCCCGCGCAGGTACGCGCGCCGGCAGCACCCTCTCGCGAGCGCGGCGTGTGGGTCGACCTCCTCCGCGCGATGCGCAAGGCGGCGCGCCGGCACACCGAGATGCGCCGCCCGGGGCAAGAGCTCGGCGAGCACGTGACGGTCGCACGCCCGCAGCGGGATGCGCGCGAGCTCGGCCTTCACCTCGTCCGACAATGGCGAGCGGTCCGGTCCGCGAACGCCTCGGGCCATCAGCTGCGCGTGTCCTGGCGATCCACGTCCCGGTGCGCGACCTCGGCCGGACCCGGCCAGAGGTCGCGGACGCGCCGCGCGACCTCGTCGGCGATCGCGACGGAGCGGTGTCGGCCACCGGTGCAGCCGAAGGCGATGGCGAGGTGCGCCTTCTTCTCAGCGTCATAGCGCGGGATCGCGAAGCGCAGGAGCGGCTCGAGCCTCTCGAGGAACGCTGCCGTGGCCGGGTGGCCGAGCACGAAGTCGCGCACCTTCGCGTCGGCCCCCGTCAGCGGGCGCAGCTCGTCGATGTAGAACGGGTTCTCCATGAAGCGGCAATCGAACACGAGGTCTGCGCCGAGCGGGAGCCCGTACTTGTAGCCGAAGCTCACCACACGCACGAGCATCCCGATCCGGCCCGTCCCGTAGAGCGCGTGCAGAGTGTCGCGCAGCTCCTTGACGGAGAGGTGGGTCGTGTCGATCACCTTGTCGGCGCGGGCACGAAGCTCGGTCAGACGCCGCCGCTCCTCCGCGATGGACGGCTCTACGCCTCCGGAAGCCGGGACGGGGTGCTTGTGGCGCGTCTCGCTGAAGCGCCGCAGCAGGGCTTCGTCGGAGGCGTCGAAGAACAGGAGATGTGGTGGGTGATCCGACCGCCGGAGCGCGTCGATCGTGACCGCGGCTTCCTCGAAGAGCGCGCCACTGCGCGCGTCGACCACGAAGGCCACCTTCGTGTGCCCGCCCTTCCTCGAGACCGCGAGCGCCGTGTCCATCAGTGCGGGGGGCAGGTTGTCGAGCGTGTAGTAGCCCAGGTCCTCGATCACCTTGGCAGCCTGCGACTTGCCCGCGCCGGACAGCCCGGTCACGACAATGAAGTCCGGCGGGACGCCCGGCTGCTGGGTCGCGCTCAGTCCGGCAGGACCTTCGACAGGAGGAAGCTCACGAGGGAGATCACGATCGAGCCGACGATCGCCCACAGGATCCCGTTCACGTGGAAGCCGAGGATATCGATGCTCGACACGAGCCACAGCATGAGCCCGTTGATGACGAGCAGGAACAGCCCCAGCGTCATCACGGTGATCGGCAGGGAGAGGAGCACAAGGATGGGCTTCACGATCGCGTTCACGAGACCGAGGACGAGGCCGGTCAGCACGAGCGAGAGGTAGCGGCCGGCGTCGCCCATCCCGTAATCGACGTTGCCCCAGGAGAGGTTCGGCGACAGCACGATCGCCGCGACGAAGATCGCTACGGCGTTGATGAGCGCGCGCCAGACGAGGCTCATTCGGAGAGAGTAGCCGGACAGTCCTCCGACAGCGCGAGCGCCGCGAGGAGCGCGCCGGCGCCCGTGGCGAGCACGACCGTGCCGACCGTCGCGTGCACCGTCCAGGTCAGCCCGTACCGGAGCCAGAGGCCCGCGAGATACGGGGCGAGGATCGCGATCGGAAGCAGCGCTGCGAACGCACGCGTCGCACCTCGCCGCGCCGGGCCCGGCCGCAGCACGGCGAGGAGCACGTCGCCGAGGAGCGCCGTCGCCAGTGCGAGCCCGAGCAGCAGGTCGCGGCTGACTCCGAGCTCGCGCGTGCCGATGAGCGCGGCGATCGCCCCGGCGCCACCGGCCGTCGCGAGCACGCTGCCGAACGGGAGCGGCGACCGGCGGAGCGCGTACAGGAAGACCCCGACGATGAGCGAGGTGTACGCGAGCGCGCCCAGCATCTGGACCTCCTGCGAATCACCGCGCGTCCGTACGGCGGTGAGGTCGCCGAACGGCCCGGCGCCGATCGTGATGAACGGCAGGAGGAAGAGCGTCGTAGCCGTCATCGAGATCACGCGCGCCCATGCGGCCGTGGCGGCGGCACGCAGTGGGCCGGACACCATGAGGACGCCGCCGAGCGCCAGCAGCAGATGTGACGGGCTCACGAGCGCGTCGTTGCCCGATTCGATGCCGAAGGCGAGATGCCACGCCATGTCGAATCCCCCGCCCAACGCGAACACGAGGACCCCCGCACCCGACAGCAGGTAGCCCGGCGGCAGCACGCGCGAGGGCGGCGCGCCGGCGGCCCGCGAGCGGCCGGCGCTGGCCGCGAGGAAGGCCGCCATGACCGCGAAGCCCGCGTACAGGAGCGCGTGCCACGCCGTGAAGAAGGTCTCGAAGAGCGGACGCACGTTGTTGTGCGCCCAGATGTCGACCATGACGCCGAGCGTGAAGCCGAGCCCAAGCAGGGCGTTCGTCCAGGCGAAGAGCGCAGGCGCGTCGTTCGCGTCGTGCGCCGCGGCATCCTGCCGCACCGCGGTGGCCGCCGTCGCCCTCATGCCCGCATCATCTCGCAAACGGACGCGCGACCGCCGCATCACGCATCAGTGCTGCGCGAGGCCACCCGTCACGCGCAGCCGGCGCTCCGCGGCGTTGAAGGCCATCCGGCCAAGGGGGAACGTGACGATGGCCGCGGCCGCGAGCGCGACATACTCGAGGGCCGGATCGAACAGTGGACGGGAGCCGATCGCGTGCTGGCGGAGCAGATCCAGCGCGTACGTGGTCGGGAGCGCATACGCGACCACTTGGATGAGCGCGGGCAGCGCGGTCACCGGGAAAGCGACGCCGCTGGCGGACGAGAACAGGAAGTTCGTCGTGTCGATGAAGAAGCCGGCCTCCTTCATGAACATCACCGCGGCCGTGAGCAGGTAGCCGACCCCGAGCAGGCTCACGCCGGCGATCGCGATCGCCGGCAGCGCCTGGATCGCCTGGGGCGAGAAGGACGGCTTGAACAGCCAGAGCGCGATGACGAGCAGGACCGCCTCGCTGATCGCGAACGTCGCCAGCGCACCGAGCGCGCGTCCGAGGACGAACGTGTCGCGCCGCGTGGGCGTCAGCCAGGTGGGCTCGAGGGTGCCGGCGTCCATCTCGGTGCGCAGCGACCAGGCGATCCCCCAGAATGCGGCCCCGACCATGCCACTGACCAGCGCGCCGAGCACGACGAAGCCGGCGAGGTCGCCGGTGCCGGCAGACGTCTCGAGGCCGACCGCCCGGCCATCGACGAAGAAAGTCGCTCCGAAGAGGATGGCTGGAACGAGCGACTGGTAGATAGGCGAGAACGTCTGGCCCGCGACGTTGATCGGGTATCGCAGCCAGATACGCAGATCCTTGCGCGCGATTGCGACGGCCGCCCGAAACTCGCCCACCTAGCGTTCCGCACCATCAGCGCCGACCGGACGCGACGGGATTCGAATCCGCATCAGTAGCGGCTGAGCATCCCGGAACGGCGCGCGCCGCGCTCGACCAGCGCGAAGGCCCACACCGCGAGCATGCAGACGAATGCGCTGAGCAGGCCGAGCATGGCCAGATCCGGGACGATCGCGGCGAGGTCGGCGCCCGCGAGGAGGACGGCGCGCGCGTCGGCGACCACATACGTCGGCGGGAGGGCGTGCGCGACGACGCGCGCCCAGTCCGGCAACATGACGATCGGGAAGGCCACGCCACAAGCGAGCGTGAAGACCCCCCGGACGAGCTGGACAACGCCCCCGATCTCGCCGACGCGAAGCACCACCGTCGCGACGAGCGCCCCGATCCCGTACATCGCGGGGATCCCGGCAGCCATGACGAGCGCGGCGCGCGCGAGCGCGTCCGGCGCGAGCTCGACGCCGAAGATGACGCGCAGTGCGACAGCCATGACGACGAAGTTGATCCAGGCGGGAACGAGTGCGTACGTCGAGGGACCGATGAGGACCACGAGCCGCGACGAAGGCGTGAGGAAAACGGCGTCCAGCGTGCCGCGCAGCTGATCCGTGCGCACGGCCATCGCGGGCCCCCAGAGCACGTTCGAGAGCCACATGTACATCGACCACCCGACGAAGACGAAGCCCGCCACGTCACCTGTGCCGGCGCGCGACGCGAACGCATCTGTGGCCCGCGGGTCGCCGGCTGCCATCGCGCTGCCCATGACCACGTATACGCCGGGAAGCAGGATCGGCCAGAAGAAGAACGAGAGCCACTGCGCGGGGTAGCGCCGCGCGACCCGCCACTGATTGCGCGCGGCTGCGCCGAACGCCCTGGCGTCCGCGGCCAGCAGGCTCACTCGCGCAAGGCGCGCCCGGTGAGGTCGATGAAGACGTCCTCCAGCGAGACCGGGACCACCTCGACGTGCCGGACGGTACCGCCAGTGGCCCGCGCGGCGTCGAACGCGGCGGGCACGAAGTCCCGCGCGGAACGGCAACGCGCCGTCAGCGCGAGCGTGCCGTTGGCGCTGTTGGCCCGCGCGATCTCGGCGAGGGCGCCGAGTCGTTCGAGCAGTGCGACGCGCGAAACCTCAAGGTGATCGGCAAGGCCGATCTCCAGCCGAACGACCTGCTCCGCCCGGATCGTGCGCTTGAGGGCGGCGGGCGTGTCGAGCGCGACGATCCGTCCGTGATCGATGATCGCGATGCGGTCGCAGAGCTGGTCGGCCTCCTCCATGTAGTGGGTCGTCATGAGGACGGTGCGTCCCTGCCGCCGCAGCTCGCGAACGCGATCGCGGAGATCTCGCGCCGACTGCGGGTCCAGGCCGACGGTCGGCTCGTCGAGGATGACGAGCGGCGGATCCGGCAGAAGCGCGCGCGCGAGGGCGAGACGCTGCCGCATTCCAGTGGAGTAGCGCTCGACGTAGTCGTCGGCACGGTCGGCGAGCATCACGCCGGCGAGCGCGCCTTCGATACGGGCACGGGTCTCCCGCGGTGGCACGTGGTAGAGCGCCGCGAAGTACTCGAGATTCTCGCGAGCCGTGAGCTTCCAGTACAAGCTCCGCTCACCCGACAGCATCGCTCCCATGCGGGCGCGGACCTCGCGCGGCTGCTCGACGACGTCGATGCCCAACACGCGCGCCTGCCCCCGCGTCGGCAGGAGCAACGTCGCGAGCATGCGCATCGTCGTGGTCTTGCCGGCGCCATTCGGCCCGAGGATCCCGAAGATCTCGCCCGGGTGCACCACGAGATCGATGCCCGCGACCGCCTCGAACCGCTCGCGCCGGTCGGGCTCGCCTCTGAGGCGCTGCCAGACCGTGCGCCGACCCTTCTCGAACTCCTTGACGAGCCCGGTCACCTCGACCGCGGGCGCAGTCACGGCTGTCCCTCGCGTTCGGCCTGCGACCTCACCACGACGCGCCAGTCACCTCTGACTCGCTCCCGGCGGCCAGGCCGCTCGTCGCTCAGCGGTCATTCAACGACGATGAGGACGCGATCCTCGTTGTCGCTCACATCGACGATCGGACCCGACCGCTCGACCGTCCGGACCAGCTCGTCAAGGTCGATCCCGAACTTCGCGAGATGCCCCTTCACGAGCCCGCTCCCGCCCATCTTCACCTTGCCCATCCGTGCGATCGCCAGCGGGATCGCGATGTTCACCTTGTTCTTTCCTCCGGAAAGGACCTGGATGCGCAGGATGCGACCCTTGAGTCCCGGGGGGAGGGGGGCCGCCGGCGGCTCGCGAGCGGGAGGGGGCGGGGGAAGCGGCGGCGCCATGCCGGGGATATCGCCCAGAGCGCGGAGCAGCCGGAAAGCCTGGTCGGTGTCGATCTTTCCCTCGGCGAGCAGCCGCACGATCTGCTTCCCCTCGTCGCTCGGCATCACATCCCCCGGACGGCATCGAGCAGGGCGGCGGCACCATCGACATCCAGGTCGCCGCGGGCCACGCGTTCGAGGATCTCGCGCGCGCCGCGTTCGGCCGCAGGAGCGGCCTCGGGGCGCGGCCCCTGGGGGGGAGATGACGATGGTACAGGCGGCGCAGCGCTCTCCGGCACGTCCGCCGTCGTGGCCCGCACCGTGAGGTCGCCGCTCACGGTCTTCACGACGACTCTCGCGCCGCCGGGCTCACCCATGACGATCGTGCGATCGCGCCGCCCGTCCCGCGTGACCCGCGCATCGGCCTCGAGCGTGACGTCCCCGCTCATCGTCTTGTAGCCGATCTCGTACGCGTCGCCCGTGAGCGCGAGGTCGACGTCGCCGCTGATGGTCTTGAAGCGGTGCTCATTCCCCGGTTCGAGCTCGCCGACGAGCTCCAGGTCGCCGCTCACGGTGACGACGTCCGCCGCGTGCACACGGCAGCCCTCGAAGCGGAGGTCGCCGCTCACGGTGTTCGCCTCCACGCGGCCCGCGAACCTGGAGCAGCTCACATCACCGCTCACGGATCGCAGCGAGAGCGGCCCCTGAACGTCACTGAGCGTGACGTCGCCGGACACGCTCTGGACCTCGCACGTGCCGCGCGTGCCGTCCAGTGCGAGGTCGCCGCTGACCGTGTGCGCCTCGACGGACGCCTCACGCGGGACGGTGATCAGGAGATCCACGGCCACGCGGCCACCCCGGAACAGGTCCAGCCACCCCCGGTCCTGCTCGTAGAGGTGCGGCGTCACGTCGATCACAGTGCCGCGCTGCTCCATCCGGACTTCGACGTTCTGCAGCAGCCGTTTCGCCTTCTCGGGGCTCGAGCCGCGGACGCGCTTCTTCGCATTGACGCGGACCGTCCCGTCCTCACCGACAACGATCCGGGTCTCGCCTGAGACGTTGCGGCTTCGGACGCGGGGCGGGCCGTCGACGACGAAGATGCCCTCGACCTCCTCGCTGAACTCCTCCCCACCAATCTCCCTCAGGGCATCGAGGGGTCCAAGGTCCAGGTCGAACCCGAGGCCGCGGGCACGTCGCTCCTCATGTCGATGCGTGCGCCCCGCCTGGCGCTCCGCGTGACGGGCCTCCCGCTCGCGGTCGCGTTCGTGCTGGCGCTCCTCGCGATGGGCCTCCCGTGCCGCTTCGTATGCGGCACGGGCTGACTCCAGCTTCTCGTGTGCTTCGCGCAGGCGGTCGTTCTCGTTCATCGGGTCCTCTTTCATCGGATGCCGCCGCTCTCGAGCAGCGCCGCGGCGTCATCGGGCGCGATCCGGCCCTCCGCGAGCTCACGAAGGATCTCTTTGCGTCGCTCGGAATCGCGATCAGGCTCGGCTTGTGAGGCGAAGCCCAGCGCGCGGATCACCGCGTCGAGCCGCGATCGCACCGTGGGGTACGAGATGCCGAGCTCCCGCTCGACGTCCTTGAAGTTCCCTCGACAGCGGATGAACGTTTCGAGGAACTCGAGCTGATCCGGCAGGAGCGAGTGGAAGCGGCCGAGGCCGAACGAGCCCTCGAGGCTCGTGCCGCAGCTCTCGCACTCCAGCCGGACGACGTGGAGCGACTGGCTGCAGATCGGACACCGGGCGATGACGGCGTTGTTCACGGGACTGACTCTCCACTCCGACATCAACAATAGTCAAGTCGAAATGACCGATATGTAGCGTGATATTCACATTTGGGAAGCGCCGATGCTCTCGCGGATGCGCTCCGCGAGCGCGGGGCCGACCCCCGGGACCGCCTCGAGCTCCTCGGGTGCCGCGTCGCGTATCCCGTTCACCGACCCAAACTTCCGCAGCAAAGCACGTTTCTTTGCCGGACCGACCCCTGGGACCTCGTCCAGGATCGAGCGGACCGCCCGCCGCTCGCGGATCTTCTGGTGGTATGTGACGGCGAAGCGGTGGGCCTCATCACGGATCCGCTGGACGAGGAATAGCGCCTGCGAACGCTGCTCGAGCACGACCGGCTCGGCACGGTCCGGTAGGAACAGCTCCTCGCGCTCCTTGGCGAGCGCCGCGATCGGGACATCGAGCCGCCCGGCGTCGGCGAGGACCTGCCGCCCGATGCCGAGCTGCCCCTTGCCGCCGTCGAGGATGACCAGGTCCGGCTCGGGCCAGGCCCCTGAGTGGAGCTCGGCTTGGGCCGGCGCGGGGGTCGCAGTCCCTGCGGCCGTGAGCCGGGGAGCCACCCGCGCGGTGGCACGAGCGAAACGGCGACGGAGCACATCGCGCATGTTGGCGAAGTCGTCGTTGCGCTCGTCGAGCCTCGAGCGGAAGCGCCGGTAGAACTGCTTCGCGGCGCGGCCCTCCTCGAACACGACCATCGAGGCGACCACGCTCGTGCCCTGGACATGGCTGACGTCGAAGCACTCGATACGTCGCGGCGGGCCCTCGAGCCCGAGGGCGGCCGCGAGCTGGTCCAAAGCCTCGCGCGCGTTCTCGCGGCCGGCCATCCAGCGCACCCGCTCCTGCTCCAGCGAGTCGTGGGCGCTCCGGACCGCGAGCTCGATCAGGTGGCGCTTGCGCCCGCGTTGCGGGACGTGAACGCGCACCTTCGTGCCCCGCAGCTCCTGCGCGAACGCGACGAACGCGTCCGCATCGGCGATCGGCTGCGGGACGACGATCTCCGCCGGTATCCCGGTCGCGGCCGCGTAGTGCTGCCGCAGGAACGAGCCGAGGACCTCGGACTGTGACGCGCCTTCCGCCCCCTCGAGGAAGAAGTGGTCGCGCCCGACGATCGTGCCCTCGCGTACACGGAGCACCTGGACGGCGGCGTCCCCTTGCGCCAGCGCGGCCGCGTGCACGTCGAAGTCTTCGCCCTCGTACGCGTGGACGTCCTGCTTCTCCAGCGTCCGCTCCATCGCCTGAAGCTGGTCCCGGAGTGCTGCCGCGCGTTCGAAGTCGAGCCCCTCGGCGGCTCGCTCCATCTCATGGCGGGTCTCCTTGGCGAGCGCGTTCGTCCGACCCTCGAGGAACAGGACGCTGCGGTCGACGGAGGCACGGTAGGCCTCCTTGGTGGTCCTCGCGTCGCACGGCGCGGTGCAGCGCTTGATATCGAAGAGGATGCAGGGCCGGCCGTTCGGGAGCGCCGAACGGGGAACGGTGCGACCCAGCCCCTCCGCGTCGGCCACGATCGTCAGCTTGCAGTTCCTGTACGGGAAGAGCTTCTGCAGCAGGTCGAGGGTCTGATCGACCGACTTGGCGTTCGCGTACGGCCCGAAGTACCGAGCGCTCCGATCGCCAAGCGAGCGGGTGCGGATGATGCGCGGGAAGTCCTCGCCGAGAGTCACCTTGACGTACGGATACGACTTGTCGTCCTTGAGGCGGATGTTGTATCTCGGCTTGTGCTGCTTGATGAGGTTGTTCTCGAGCAGGAACGCCTCGGCCACGCTGCCCGTCCGGACGTACTCGAGCCGGTCGGCCCGCTCCACCAGCCGAACGTGGCGAACGTCGAGACTCGGCCCGAAATAGCTGCGCACGCGGTCACGAAGCGAGTCCGCCTTGCCGACGTAGAGGACACGCCCGCGGGCGTCCTTGAACAGGTACACGCCGGAGGCCGCCGGAAGGCTCGCCGCCTGGGCTTCGAGCGCGTCACGCCCGTCTGTTCCCCGGTTCATGGCCCGATTATCCTTTGCGCATCGCAAACGGAGGCTCGCACATCGTGAAAGAGGGAGCGCCCCGGTCTCGCGAGCGGCGGTCGGTGCAGTCAGTCGACCGCGCCCTCGATCTCCTCGAAGCGCTGTCGGGCGCGGACGGTGAGGTCCCGATCAGCTCTCTCGCGGCACGCACTGGGCTCCATGTCAGTACCGCCCACCGGCTGCTTGGGACGCTCCTGCGTCGCGGCTACGTCCGGCAGAACCCGGACACCAGCCGCTACTACGCCGGTCCGAAGATCGCGATGCTCGCGGGTGCTCGCTCGCGGTTCGGTGAGCTGCGTCTCCGGGCGCGGTCGGTCCTCCACACG